>Ga0209540_10001208_pt1 | contig 20467 bp, 14 predicted proteins | sample BarGraIncu01121A_FD_184501 | JGI IMG/M metagenome (GOLD analysis project Ga0209540, IMG submission 184501) | Arctic peat soil microbial communities from Barrow, Alaska - Barrow Graham LP Incubations 011-21A (SPAdes) (version 2) | ecosystem: Environmental > Terrestrial > Soil > Wetlands > Peat... | reverse complement strand
GCTTAACTTACGCTGAAAATGTCCCAAACGAGTCATGAAAAACTGATGTTCGCAAAAAAAGCCATTTGTTCAACAGCCTGCTAACATCTGTCGGCTCATCACCGTTCTGCGTGACTGGTTTTGTCTGCTGTAGAAGCAATAAGAGCAGCGTAAGTTGCAGAAATCTCCGACTGCCTTGATGATTGGCGTCAAAGGCCTTCGTTTTTTTGAGTTTTCCATCATGATGACCTGCACACAGTTTTGAGACATTCGAAATAGAGTAAATCTCAGTTCGGCCGGCATGGTCGGTGCAAGTGTGCGCCGGAGTGGTGGTGGCGTCAATGCCGTTCGTCAGCCGTTGTCGTGACGTTCGTCATGCCGTTCGTCGTGACGGTTTGGAGAACTTGGAATAGCCGACCAACCCCTAAAAAGTCCTTGTGTGTTGTTTGCTGTGCTACCGCCAAAAAACGGCAACTCGACCGGCAAAAAAAATTTCTGCACAAAGTTTTGCGATTGCCTAAAATCTACCGCAGCTTATGATGTGGTCGAATCCACTTGGTCGGGGAATCAATCTGGAATCAGAATACGAATGTCAATGGAAGCCGATACATGCCGCAAATTCGTCGCGCCGAAGCTTCAAGCAGCCGTGTGGGACAACGACCTCCATTTGATTGCCGAGCGTGGGATTGATTTCCAGCAGGTGGCCTTGCAGGCGGGCAAGCCGGACGCCGCCCCGTTCGACCTACTGTGCCCTCTGGCCTTCAACACACCCGTGCTCACCCGCCACCAGCGCGCCGACCGCCTCCGCCAGTCCATTTTGCAGAAAGCATTCACCGGAGAACTCGCATGAAACGAACGCCCGTCATTTTGATTTCGACACTCCACCTTTTAACAATTATTAATGTTTTCAGCGTGGACAAAACCAACCTCGTTTTAGCCACCGGCAGCGAAAGGGGAGTTTATTATAAGTTAGGCACGAATATTGCGGAAAACGCAAAAGACTCAAATTTGACGATTGAAGTTTTACCCACACAGGGTTCACGCGAAAATCTGCTTTTACTTTCGAAAGGTGGAGCACAACTGTGTATCGCTCAAAGCGACGTCGTTCACGAAGCATTAGCCGGGACTGGGTTTTTCGCGGAGCCCCTGACAAACATTCAAGCGATCGCGTCCTTGTATACTGAACTTGTGCATATATTAGTGCGCAATCCACTGCACTTGGCACATATACAAGACCTTCGCGGCAAGCGGATCGCGGTAGGTCCAAATGGAGGCGGCACCGAATCCAATGCCCGTCTTATCCTTGAATCAGCCGGCATCTCGGCTAGAGAGGTAGATCTTCAGAATCTGAGTTTTGATGAAGCGATAACAGCAATCGCCAAGAATCAAATAGATGTGGTTTTTTTCACCTCTGGCTACCCAATGAATGCCGTCAGGACGATCCTTCGGCAAGATCAGGCGACGTTGCTTGAATTGCTGCCCGAACTTTTGGAACGACTTGCAGATGCAAATCCGTATTTTCGAATCACCTACATTCCGGCGGGCACATATCCCAACCAAAATAAAAATGTCACTACACTCGGAGTTCCTGCCATTTTATTGACCAGCAGCGACGTAAATTCCAATATCGTCTACGCTGTCACGAGATCAGTATTTGCTTCTGGCAGCTACGACCCTTTTTCTGCACGCAAAGGTATTTCATTCCCAGTTAATCCGGGAGCAAATCGGTTTTATGAAGAAGTGGGAGTTTATCGCAAACAACATCTTCAGAAAATTGAGGTGCAATGGATTGTGCCGTCGCTCGCAATGGTTGTTGTCCTTGTTCTTATTTTTAAGTTCAGAATAGTGGCGCGGTTTTTTAGTATGAAAGACATCCCGCGCGTTGGCCTGACTCTTTTCGTAATTTGGTTGATTGGGACAAGCATTATGTATTATGCCGAACGCAAGGTTAACGACTACTATGGCACGCCACTGGCGGCTGCATGGTCAACATTAATGAATTGGATAAACTTCGGAACTAAAGAACCGTTCACATCTGTAGGCCGAGCCACTTCCCTCGTAATGACGGTGCTCGGATTTGGCGGAATAGTTTGGTTAATGGCCGAGACGGCCTCCATCTTTATTCAAAGAAAATTAACAGGAGGAAAGAAAATGAATGAAAATCATCATGTGATCATAAACTGGAATGAAAAGGGGCCCGGCATTGTGGAACAGCTGCGTGATCCAGAACTGCCTAAAAAACATATTCTCATCATCACGCGAAAGCACCAAGGCCAAGCGCACTCGATACCCGAGCGTGAAGGAATAACGCACAAATCTGCCGAAACGATAACTGAAGGTTTACTAAAGAGCGCAAACTTGAACCACGCCCATTCTATTATTATTCTTGCTGATGATAGGGGGAACGCCGGAGTCACAGACGCGGAAAATGTTCTAATTGTTCTCACGGCAAAAAAACTATGCATCGGCAAGAAACGGGTGCCGATCATAGTGGAAATGTTGGATCCGCAAAGGGCAGATCTGGCGCAATGCGCAGGACTTCTCGATGATGGGCAAATAGAAATCGTTTCAACCCAAAGATTAGGCCAAAACTTGTTGGCACAGGTTGCAGTAACACCCGGTTTGACGAAAATCTACGAAGACCTTCTGACTTTTGGTCTCGATACAAATGAAATTTACAGCAGCCCATTACCAAAGAGCCTCTGTGGGAAATCGATAGATGACTTATTCTTCGCACTTTTCAAGCTGCGGCATAAGAACATCCAAATAATTCCCATTGCTATTTCCCGGCGAGGGAAAATTCTCCTCAACCCAAGTAGTTCAAAAAATGGAAGCATCGAAAATGACGATGAATTATTCGTTATATGTGACAATCGTGCAGAATTGAAAGTCTTGGAAGGGTTGGTGCTATGATGCGGACGAGGAAGAGTCTGGTGTTTCTCTCAAATCGAAAGCGTTGCCATGAGGAACCACACCCAACTCGTTCAGAAACTCTGGAACTGCCACCGGCAGAATGCCTTCAGTGCGTGGGGTTAAAATGAACAATTGGATCAGCCGAGTTTGTTGCAGCCTTTGCACGGGTACGCGGGGAGCGCAGTGGAAGCACTCCCCGCCCGTTGCCCCAGATGCTAACAAAAAACACAGGGGGCTTTGAGGGGAGTATCAAGTCATCGCATACTACATTGTGGTACAGTGTGTTGCATGGAATGAATTGTTGTTGACAAAGGCGGGAGAAATCCTAGCCTGAATGCGATAAGAACCGCGATGAGCTTTTCTTTCAGGTCTATTATTGCTATTGCAGCGACCGTTTTCTTTTTGCATCCGTTTGTCACGGCGCAAGGACAGACGGGCGCAACGCCCAAAGATCTTTACTACATCATCATCGATCGCTCGGGTTCCATATCAGTTTTGGTTAAGCCGATTGAGAAAGCCATGACGAATCTCGTGGGACAACTGCCACAGGAAGCACAGGTGACTGTACAGTTTTTTGACTCGGCGGCTGGCAACCCAAGGAGTTGGCTCTCCCTGGACGAGGACTCAAAGCGAGAACTGTTGGAATGGTTTCACAAGGAGTTCAAGCCCAAAGGGGAGACGTATCTCTTTGGAACGGTCGGAGATGCCTTAAGTCGTGTCAAATCCGACTTGGCTCGATTTCGCAGCATCAGCGTTTACGTGTTATCAGATGGCGACAACAATATTACCTCAAGGGAGTATCGCAATTGGGCGGACGTGGAGCGATTGGCTTGCGAACTTAAACGCGCCCATCCATATTTTTCAGTTTGCTGGTACACGCTCGGGTTTAAACCCAAGGACAAACCACCGGCTGGCGGATGCGTGTGTATTGAAGACCCCCCTAATCCAACGCTTGGATTCACCATAAGGCGTGCGCCGCCAAGTGCCGATTTCGAAGTCAGCCCGACCAGCGCCAAAGTCAATTCTGACATATTGTGTGTTCTCAAGAATGGAGCCAACGCGGAGCAAGCAATCTGGGATTTCGGGGACGGCGTGGTTGTGACAAATCAGAACCGCGCGGAGAACTTCATGCGGAAGCACCCCTACAGCTCTGCGGGGCCGTATCGCGTGAAGGTCGTTGTTTTGGGGATGGGTGGCGTGGCGACAACTAACTGTGCAGTTGAGATCAGTGAAGACCCGCAGTTGAAGGCAGCGTTCAAGTGGTCTCCGGGAATTGGTCGAGCCGGTATTGGTCCGGTCCAGTTTGTAGATGAGTCTTCAGGCAACCCCGATTCGTTCTCGTGGATAGTCGGCTCGGGGCCACCCGTCCAGGAGAGGAACCCCAGCTTGGTTCTGCAGCAGCCCGGCAAGGTGCCGGTCGTGCTCACCGTTCGCAGGGGCGACAAGTCCTCGACGACGACCAACGAGATTCTGGTGCTGCCGCCTGTCCCGATTCCCGATTTTAAGATGTCCACAAACCTTTTGATGGTGGGAGAGATGGTCAGTCTCAGCGCGACTACAAACGAGTCGGATTGGGTGCATCATTGGGTTATTGCAGGCGAAGTTATACTCGAAGAGGGGCCAGTTGCTCACTGGCGGGCGGACCGGAAGGGAATAATTGAGATCCTTCATCAAGTTAAGAACGATGGAGGACTCAACGAGAAACGTGACACACTTTATGTTGACGTACCCCCTCGCCATGTAACCGCAGCATTTCACTGGTCTCCGCGGGAAATCCATGCCAATGACCAGGTCGCACTTGTGGATGATTCAAGCGGCGCAATCAACTCATGGACTTGGGAAATCCAGGGGCATGGGCTCGTCACCAACCGCAACCCGGATGTGACTTTCGCTAACGAGGGAACGTACGCCATCAAACTCACCGTAGATGGGAATGGAGGACAGGCGTCTGCCAGTTCGAACCTGACAGTGTTGCCCAAGGTGCTGAGTTTGCAGGCGGCGTTTGTGGTGACTCCCACCAATGGTCTCGCAACAATCAAGGCTCAGTTTACGGACAAGTCTAAAGGCGAGGTGGCAAACTGGCGTTGGGACTTCGGTGATGGTCAGAGCGCCAACGTGCAGAATCCCAGTCACGAGTACAATCAGGTTGGCACCTACACACCACGTCTGACAATTAGTAATTCCAAGAGAGAGGAAGCCAAAGATAGCGGCAACGTGAGAATTAACGTTTCTGCACCCCCTCCACCACCGCCTTGGTGGAGAATCCCCGCCATCGCCACTGCGATCGTACTAATCGCATGTTGGGTCGTTTGGGAGTGGTTCAAATTACGCCCGTTGTACGGCACTTTGAAATGGGAATATGGCGGGCAATCCGGAAAAAAGGGCTTGGCTGACTGCGACAAGTCGTTCAATCTATCTGATTTCCCTGACCCGAGGAAGGGCGGGTGGAAGCCGCTCGGCGCGTACTTCATCCGGAACCAGCGCCACGCAGGCGGCATGCATGTGAAAAGGAACACGGGCGAATCGATTTTGCTTGCGGACAAAACAAAGTTTAAACTGGATGGAGTAGACTTCGAATACCGGGAAAGTTAAATATGAGCCGCGCTCGACGCACACACAATACCAGGAGACAAATATGAATGATATTCGGCAATTCGTGGAACGTATCGTCGTGGGGTCCAAGAAAGCCCCACAAGGCCGCTACTATCCGACCTTGGTTGTCGGTCTGGGGGGCACTGGCTTGCGCGTCTTGCGCAATCTGAAGAAGCGGCTGGCTGAATCCGACGTCAACCAAGTGCGTCTGTTCGGCATCGATAGCGACAACAGCGAAAATGAGAAGTTCCCAGAACTACCACCCCTGAAGCAATCGGAGTTGGCGATATTAAACCAAGAAGTGGCTGTACGCAGCTTGGAGCGAGCAGCCGCAGGCCACACATCTGATGCCCATATCTTGGAGTTTCTTCCGAATGAATACGGTCAATTCAAAGGACTTCATTCGGAGGTAAAAGCTAGAATCATCTGCCAAAAGGGAGCAGGTCAACTACGTCGGGCCGGAAAACTCCTTTTCTGCGCCAACATCGGTGGGGGAGCAAACCTCGACGCTCGATTTCTCGCATTAAAGGAACAGTTGACGGGTTTGGCCACGACTGTGACACAGATCCGCCAGGGATTGGAAATCGACGAAGGAGTACGGATTTACGTGGCGGGCTCAATCGCAGGCGGGACTGGTGCCGGATGCATTCTTGATTGCTTGGCGCTGTTGCGTAAGCACTTCAACTCTGAGCACGATGTCATCACTGCCGCTCTCGTGCTTCCGGGCCTTTTATTTGACAAAATTTGCTACGACCCCCGCCTGGAAGTGAAACAGACTCGCGGCAATGCCATCGGGGTACTGCGCGAATTGCAGCCATTCCTCGTACAAGGAATGGGCAAATACAAGTTCGTGTTTGACCAACACAACTACTTCCAACTTGGCACAAGTTCCCTCGTGAACGACGTGTACTTGGTTGACCACGAAACATTCGACGGAAGACTCGCAAAGGACAACATGGATCTCTACCGTGGAGTTAGCCATTTCCTGTATGCGTTGGTTGGTTCCGGCGTGGGAGCCTCTCAAGTCGCAGGGAAAGTGAACGGGAATGTCACTATTGACCACAAAAGCCAGCAGATTCCACTTGTGTACAACTCCTTCGGCATTGGTGGAGTGGAATATCCGTTGGATGACCTACTCGAATACGCCGTGCGTTCCACGCTAAAGCAATGGCTTGAGCAGTGGTTGAGCAAGAAATCGGACGCCGAGAAGGAACGAACGGATGTTGAGAATTCTGTCACCGAACTTGCATTGAGAAACCTAGATGACCTCCGAGACAAACTCCTGCCAGAAATGGATGAAGCCCGTCTTACAGAAGACTGGAAACGTGGCGTCATGAAAGAGTCCGATCATGAATTCATCGGACGCACACAGCGCCGCCGTGAGAACCTCGAAGGTGAGTTGAAACAACTTCAGGGGGGCATCGGCCAAAAAACAGCGGTTCTCGTCCAAGAAACCAGTCAGAAACTGGAAGCGAAGACACTGGAGTGGTTAGCCATTAGCAGGGGGACCGCCAAAGCGGGTGTCGCGCGGATTCGCACACACATGGAGGAACTGGCCGAGGACCGGCGCCAGCAATCGGAGAAGCGCCAGGCAGACCTGAAATCGCTAGCCGTGAAACTCCAGAAGAAAGAGCGTTGGATTAATATTGTCGCCGGCCCCTTTGACAAGGGTCTTCGGACGCAGCATTTGGGCTTGACCCAACAGGTGATGAACCTCGTCATTGCCGACCAACTTGACCCAAACATCGCTGATGTTATCGGCAAGCTGGTAGCCAAGCTCGCCGAATTAGAAACGGGTTTGAGTAATCTCGATAACGAAGTTACCGCCTTTCATGCTAATAACCAGCAGGCGCTTCAGCAGCTCGAAACATCCTCTCCCGCATCCTGTTTCATCCAGATGGTATTGCCTCCTGCCGAGTATCCAAAATGGCTCACCGAGAACCAGATTGCCGTGACGGCATGTGCGGCACCGAAATCGTTCAGCCTAGACGATCTCCTTGAAGCTGCTCTTACGCCTGTCATTCCCAGCTATCGCAGCTTGGTTGATGGGTTGGATCTCAAAGCAGCAGCGATCAAAGACAAGGCTGTGAATAACGCGATCGTTTCGACCAATACGGCCAGCGAGCCTTTAATTGACCTGATCCGGACCGCCCCACCTCGTCAGGATATGGTTCCTCAGAAGTTTGCTGCCGGCCCATTTGCAGATAAGAACGATCCTTTTATTGCGAATCACTTCACGCAAGTTGGAGCACGAGAGGTTGATGGTTTGCCGACCGCCGCCCGCCATCGGGTCATCTGCATCCAGACTTTAAGCGGCTTTGGGGCCGTTCATTGGAAGGGATTTGACGTGGCCGACATGTATTATCGCGAGCAGGAATGGCGGTATCACACTTTCGCGTCGCTCGACAACCTTCCTGAGCTCCGTCCGGTATCTGAGAACCAAGGCGTTGCGCTGCAAAACTTTGGCTTGGGGCTTGTTTTCGAGTTGGTCACCAGCAAAGGAGCAAACTACTACAAGAACTTTGCGTATCACGAGCCCGAACGGATTCATTATTACCTGCTGTACAAAGCTGATCCCAATGGTGGCGCGACGAAGTTGCTGTCTGTTCAGCCGCCCCTGATCAAGCAGGCCGACAAAGATCAGACTCGCCCCAAGAGAGAGTACCTTCTCGGCGGCAGTCTGGAAGATGCGTTTGAGAGGTTCATGATGCCGCAATCAACGCCTTACGTTCACACGCTCGTGGATTTGATTGAAGACTTCATCGCTCGCGTGGGAAAGCTGGAGACGCAAAATGTTATTGAGAATTGTGTGACCAATGAACTTGTGCCCCTTATAGACGGGGCAGTGATGGGCTCGGCCCGGCGGAAAATACTGGAGGACATCCGGAATGCGCTGAGGGCATATGCCAAACAACTCGTCTGACATCGACGCCATTTTACGACCACGGCCACCGCGCGTCGTGCCGGCGGCGTTCCTGTTTGACCAGAGCGAATTTGCTCAGTCAGCAGCTCGGTGCTTTAATCGTGTCCGGCAAGATGATTTTAAGAAAGTAGTGCTGGCGGGTGCTGCTGGTGAAGCACAGCAAGTGGTGGGGCAATTCTTTTCCTCAGGCTTTCATCAGTCCATCGCACCCCTCACGATTATGGATGACGTGGCGGGTTGGTGCGTTTGGTTCCTGAGCAGTGAGGCCAGTCAACCCGCCGCCTTTCTGTCTCAATTGCGAAGCGTGGGTGCGGACAGGCCCGGCCAGTTTCACCACTTACTTTTTCTTGAGGTCGCTCAACCAGCAGACGCGGAGACTTGGACAACCAAGATTGCGAGCGAAAAGTGTTTGCCATTACTTCTCTCCAAGCACGGGGCCATGGATCGAACTAGTCAGGACTTGGCACGAGCCGCTACGGCCTACGCGTATTCAGGCTGGAAGAAGTACTGGGAGGCGGGTGATGCTAATTTGGCCACCGCCCTGTCACTGCCACAAGACAGTCGGGTTCTTGCGCTTGGGATGGGCGCTTCAGAACTCGACGTCGAATACCACGCCGAGAGATGGAGCCAAAAGATTCTGGACGCTCTTAGAAATCAGATGTTGGATAAGATTAGGAAGGTAGATCGTCCTGTCTTGAAGGGAATCAAGGAACTGCTGGCGTTTCTACTCCCGGATTGGTATCTCGCTACACACGAAGGCGGCAACCCGCGCGGCCTGGAAGTTGTGATGGGAGACGAATCCGCTCGCATCTACTACATGGACAGAACGAACCGCCGTCCAGGCATAACCATGTTCCACAGACATCTTTTCCAACAATTGTTGGTGAAGCTTAAAGACAAGTTTTCGTTCCTCGCCTACATCGCTCTCGCAAACGCCCGCCGGTTTGTTGACAGAAAATCCAAGGCGCTCAAAGAGGAAATATGGCCTCCAATACGTGATTTCCTTCAACTTCCTGAAAAACCCGATTCTTTGCTGCATGTGCTTGCCCAACGCATGAAGCTCTGCGCGGAATACGCGGGCACAATGCAGGAAACCCAAACGTCTGGCGAAGTGCCCGGCGGATCCTTTCAGCAAGACTACAAGACAACTTGGAGCCGCATCTCGGCAATTCCTAATCTTCTCGGCGCTTTCTTACGGCTGGCCTTGATCACCATCGGCCTTTCGGGTCTCATTCTTAGTCCTTTTTGGTGGGGTGGAATCCGGCATCCTTTGACGGACGGTGTCCTTAGATACGTGGCTGCCGGCTCCGCTGGACTTCTCGTGGTTTGCCTCGTCGGCGTGCTTGTCCATCACTACTATGCCTGCCGTGTGGCTGATTACCACGTTGACCTCACGGAAACCCACATCGAACTCCGCCACCTCCGCGAGGTTGGCGGTTTGGCGATTAAGGAAATTCATAAGGAAGGCAACGAGTTGATGAAGCGGATGCATGATCTAGCCGAGAAGATCGACTCCCTCACCGTCGCAGTGAAGAAGGCATCAGTCCAAGCCAAGCGGACCGCCCCGTCTCCGGCGTCGTCGTTCCTCACGAATGACAGCATCGACGTGCTGCTGCAACCGCGTGTTGCAGAACTAGCACTCCGTGCCTACGAGAGGCTAAACGAGGAGTTAACCGCCAAGAGGCAAGAGAATGGCCTTGTTTCTTTTGATCCTGCCCTCTGGCAGACTCTTTTAACGAGACATACCATGGCGGTTTGCTTCGATGCCATTAGCGTCCTGACATTTGACGAGTGCTCCCGGGCTATGAGCCCGTCCGCAGGCCAGAAGGAAGCCTTGGTCCATAATCTCTTTCACGAGGCTTCACAGCCAGCGTGGAACGTGCATCCTGATTCTGACTCTCCGCTGATATGTTTTAGCGACCCGGGTCAATGGCGCGAACATTGCGGTCAACACGACAACGTGAAGTTCTACAAGTTGAATTTGAAGGACATGCTGATGGTCAGCGTGATCCCATTACGGAAATTTGCCTGAATCATGATCTTTCTGCCTTCACTTCTGTTCGCGCTGTTGTTCTTGCCGCTTGAGCCGGCTTTTATCGCGCTTGCTGCGACCGTCCCTCACACCCCGTATCCACTAGCACTCGTTGGACTGAACGTTGGACTTTACCTACTTATCTTCGCATCACTTCGTGCTAGCCGGATGGTCTATGAGGATTTCCGCTTGGGAGAGAAACAAGTGGAGGGGGTTCAACTAAGGGACTGGCTCGAAGTCAACCGCTGCCGTTGGCTAAATGTGCTCGGCTTGGTTGGGATTTCCGCCGGGGCCGTGCTCGTATTCCTTGCTGGCCGAATGCCACTGCCGTTTTGGTTCCTCTATGCCGCGGTAATCATTGGCCTGCTGGACGTGATGAAGAGAAAACGTCTTGTGGCTGTTAGGTCGGACCTGCCTTCACCACGCTTCGACATCAGTGCAACCACTCCATTGGGGGACGGTCAAGGATCAAAGGTAGAGTTCCGGTGGCACCCATGGCCGTCTGAGTCGGGTGTCCCGGCGCAAGAGCTTGCAGAAACCTTCGTCATTGACCAGGAAGCCTACCAACGGGCACGGACCGCGCCGCGCCTGCCGGCTGACAAACTGGAGAATTTTCGCCATTATGTCCTTGACGAGTTCACGCAATCCGTTCAACAAGTTGCTGTACACTTTCGCCGTCAGAGTGAGCAAAAGGAGTTCACCGAGCTTGAAGAGGTGGGCAACGTCGTCTGTTTCACACGATCCATCCCTTACGCCAGCGATCAAGACACGCACGGCGTTAGCGACTACGCCAACTACTCCATCGAGACTCTAAATGACAAAGCCGGTGACTGCGAAGACCATGCCATCTTCGCTGCGGCCATTTTGTACTATCTTGGACACGATGTAGCCTTCTTTTTCCTCCGCTTCACTGACGCAGGCCATGCTGCCTTGGGGTACAATACGCCAAAGGGTTCCGGGCCGTTCAGTTGCCGCGCGAACAACGGCAATGAGTACTACTATGTCGAAACAGTTCCTACCGCAGGATTTGACCAGATCGGCGAGATCTCTGAGGAATTTCTTAAGAACATCAAAGAATGCGCTGTAATCCCTATCGGATGAATGGCAAACCTCACAAAATGACCACAACACCCCGTGTCCGAGTTTCGCACGGCGGGGTCAAGACAGGGGTTTTGATTGTCGTTGTTCTCCTGTTACTAGCCGGCGGCACGGTGTATTGGGCGTGGAACAAGCACACGGGAACCAGACACGCACTGTTTGGCCGAATAGCTTTTCCTGAGCAGGTCTTGTTGGAAGATTTCCAACGACCGCTCGACCGTGATCTCACCGAGCAATTGGTTGCGTTTGAACGCACGGGAGCTTCACAGTTCCTCGACAGCAAGATTCTCAAGCCCTACTTCGACGACCTGAATACACGAGAGATGACCGTAAAAGGCGTGGAATTGCGTTCCGACCAATTCCCCGATCGGCCGGAGTTATACCGGATTGTGGAGGACTGTGCCAAGATATTGGGCATCCCGAAGCCTCGCGTTTATATCGCCGACCAGCCAGGTCCCAATGTATACACAGCAAACCTCACCGACCCAATAATAGTGATTCATTCAAGCTTGCTTCGCAGCTTCAAGGACCCAACAGAACTGCGGTTCATCATCGGCCATGAAATGGGGCACATTCGCTGCCGACACGTAAAATGGCAGACAACCCTTCGTTCCATCGTAAGTACGATTCGTGGCACGAAGTTACTGCCCGATGAAGCGGCTCTTCTGCCGTTTCTCCCATTATTCAAGTGGTCGCGGGAGGCGGAGATGTCGGCGGACAACGCCGGCTTGATCTGCTGCCAAGACCTCAAAGCTGCAGAACGTGCACTCGTGCGCCTGACGCTCAACCTTGACGAGCAGACCGTCGGCAAGATCAACGTGGACACCTTTCTACAGCAACGGCAAACGGAAGACCTGAGCAAGTTCTCAGAGGTTATCCTGTACTGGCAACAACTGCTACAAGATCACCCGTTCGTCGCTGACCGGATTCTCGAATTGCGGAAATATGAAAAGACCAGACAATACCAACATCTATGGGAATGAGGAACAAATGATCTCAACTAATGTTATACGTGTTGTTTCCGCTCTTCTGGCCTTGTGGCTGCTGGTCGTCGTGGCCGGCTGTGGCCGGTCGTGGGGGCCTCAAATCAGCATCAACTGGCGCACAGCGAAGCCGGAAATCGTCCAAGGAACACCACTGAAATATATGTCCATCAAGATCGGCGAGGTGCAGAAGGTCGAAGCAGCCGGACAGGGGGTGACCGTTCAGGCCCGGTTGTACAAGAAATACGCGCACTACGTGACGGAGGAATGCACCTTCTTGGTGCAGAAGGGCACCGACAAAGAGGGCGTGTTTATTGAAGTGCGCTCGTTGAAGACGGATGCTCCGCCTGCCAAGGACGGCGCCGTCTTTGCCGGATCGGATTCGGAACTGGAGGTCAAGGCGCACGCACTGGTTACCGACTGGAAGAAGACCGCGACTCTCGCGGCAGTGGCGATTGGTGTCATCCTGTTGCTGCTTTTCCTAACGAAACTGTTCTTCAAACTCTGGGCGTTGGTTGCCTGCGCCGCAGCCGGTGGCTTGGCCGCGTACTACCTGTCCCCATTCGTGGAACAACAACTGCGTGGCTTCTTGCCGTCCGAAGTGCGAGTTGACCTGATTGCCTACGCGGTTGCGTTTCTTGGCGGATATATTCTCGCCACGGCAATCGTGGGCGTACTGTTAAAACCGGCAAGGGCGGGGCGGTAAGGGAACCAATTTTATGGACAATGTGATCGAGAAGGCGCGCACTATTAAGGCGAATTATCGGTGGGTCCATTTTGCATTGCGCAATCCGGATATCCACGGCATGAGCCGATGAATCGATGTGGGCTGTAGCAATCGGAGTACTTATGTCCGAGAATGATCTTGAAAAACGAATAGACCAAGTCGAGAGGGAGCTAAGAAGGATTCAACAGCAATACGAAGAAGCCCTTTCGTTTTCCAACAGCCACCCGAAGATTGCTTTAAGCCAAGCGAGAATCGCACTGGAAGCCATATGCAAGCAGATATACGAAAGTGAGGGGTTGGCACCCCACGGGCACCGGTGGGTTCAGGGGAATTTGCCGACAACCAGAATGGAACTGGATGCCTTGATCAAAGCTATTGAGAAAACCGGTATCGTTCCCAAGATCTATCTCATTAATATGTGTACGGTTCAACACTTAGGGAATTATGGAAGTCATGATCAGGGCTATGAAGCAGAATATATTAGCGCTAAGAATGTCAAGACATGCCTCGAGGCGCTTTCCACCGTTGTGGACTGGTATTTCCAAGCATATCACAAACGATCATCATACACACATACAGTACATTCTTCAACAATTTGCTCGACACATGATGGAAATACGTTGGGGCTTGCTGTGCTGACCATAGCCGATTTGCACGCTCGCGGAAGAACAACGGGCACAATCATTGACGATCTTATTGGTATCGACTATCGCACCCTATCAGGAGCGCAAGAACAAGACGTAGGGACCACTAACAGCTGGGAGCCAATTGTTGACAATAACACAGACGGTATGCGGTTCGTTGTTGATTCAGATTCAAGAATTATTGCCTACTGGCATTTTCTTCCGCTGAATGACGATGCTTACCTGAAAGCCAAGAGCGGGATTATGGACGATGGGACGCTAACGCTCTCGGACATGAATATTATTGGCCCCCCCGGAGACTACAACATGTATTTCATGATTATCTCCGTGATGCAGCAGTTTCGCGGCGTGAAAGTACTTCGTTTGCTGTTGGATGCCTTTGTGGACGACCTTTTGGAATTAGCTCGCCTCGACATTTATTTTCCAGAGATGTGCGCGACGAGTTTCACAGATGAAGGAGACGCGCTGTGCCGAACACTGAAAATGCAGGCGGTAATGAAGCATAAACATCGGGGCACGGTTTATTCCTTGCCGCTCAAGAATTGCCCTGACTCGCTTTTTTACAGGGAAGAGCTGCGACAAAGGTATGTTGAACGTTACAAGACTGCGCGTGCATCGACTTGATTGTCCCCACAAAAATAACCAAGTTGGCACGACGATATGGGAAGCAATACCTGCATTCACCATGACGAAAGTTCTGAATTGCTGTCTCTGGATTTATATTGGTTATCGATGCACTTGTAAACCATGAATCATACTTACGATACAGGGATCAGAATCGAGCCACTGTCGTATCGCTCGCTTCGGGGCGCATACAGAGCCCTTCGAGAGGCTTTTCCAAACAGCGGGCGATGGTATTGTGACCTGCTCGCCTCACTGAACCCATGCAAGCGGCTTGGAATTCCGCGACTCGGCGGCTGCGACTTCTTGCAATACTGGGTGGCCGTTAAAAGTCATCATGTTATCGGGGTGACAGGAATGTATGTTGTAAATCTCACATATGACAACACGGCTTGGATTGGCTGGACGACAGTGCGAGAATCATCGCGCGGTCAAGGGCTTGGCCGACACCTCATCGAACATGTTCTTTCGCAAGCGAAACAGCACGGTGTTGATTGCCTGGCGGTATATACGAGCCCTCAACATTCACAAGCCATTAGGCTATACCGGTCTCTGGGGTTCCAAGAGGAACAGGGGCGTGAACAACATTTGGTCTTCCGAGAGATGATCGCCAATTGGGAGGCTCGGCGTCAGAGTTGACGTCGCGTACTATCCAAGCCCGATCTCACGGGATCTCTCCAATAGTGCATGGAGTTTCATGTTTGGGTTGGTTCGTGCGGCAGTGGCACCGAACGCAACCCGTGCCGTTTGTGCGGATGGAGGTGGAGCCGGGACAGGAAGCGTAGGTGGATTTTGGCCAGGGGGCATGGGTGATGGTGGCCGGCAAACGGAAGCGTCAGCATTTGTTTCGGATCGTGTTGAGTCATTCCCGGAAAGTGTCACCGGTCACTTCAAAACCAGCCAGTGATCTAGCATGTACTGCATTCCAAAACGTACGAGAGAGAGACGCCCCATCATAGCCGTTTCCGTCGGTTCAGCCAAACGACCACCATAAACCCCATCACTCCGAGGCCCCCAATCCACCAGATGTCTTGCTCAAAGAACCTTCTTCCTGCCGAGACTTCTTGACTTATGAAATTCCATGACGTGACAAAAGCCAAGACAAGTAAAATGTTATTAAGCGCCTTTTCTCGGCGCACCTTGTTTTGTTCCTCCAGCACCAAAGCGAGTTCTGCCAGACGTTCCATCTCCTCTTGCGTTTCCTGTCGAATTTCCACAAGGTGCATGGCTTCAGCAAGCCGTGAATACAGTTCCTGAACGCTACCGACAGAGCTTATCTCGCTGAAGCAGTATTCTGCGAGAAACCGGGAAAAGTCGCGCTGGAGTCGAAGAATATCCCACAGCACTTCTGGGTTCCTGAATTCTTGCCGTGGGAGACTCTGTCCCAAGCGCTGGGAGAAACTATTGAACCCTGTCTTCATGAACAAGGCGTACAGCACAATAGAACCGTACGCGCCCGAATCCTTAGAGTCGGTGATGAAATACGTGCTCGCGTGCCGGCCGACCAAAGCGAAAGGTCGGTCAAGATTTCCAAATTCCTGGAGTATAGCCCCAGAGGTGTTGACACCTGCCATCTCGGCCAAAATAGCAGAAACATTCTTAGGACTGTGCATTTGCAGACAGGGATCGACGCCGCTGAGCATGTAGCACTGTGCAACCGACATATCCGCAGCCGCGCCCAAACGCGAAATCTCTGAAACAGCCGCTTGAACTTCCTTATCTTCTGACACACGCTGCAAAAATGACGGCCAGCCATTCAGCGTTTCCGGAAGCCGGTCTTCAGGAAAATCAACAACCAGCACTGCCTGTCGCGTCACATCACACACGATAATCTGCGCATGGCACCGGCCTGTGGTGAACACCTTGTGTTTGAGCGAAACCTGCCGGATGGGATTGAGGCACCCTGGAATCTGCTCGAAAGGATTAACCTTTACCCAATTCGCAAATTCTGATTCCGGGATTGGACCTGAAACAAAGAACAAACGCAGGCGTTTTGTCTTAAGGTTGATGCCATAAAATGGGGAACGAAGAATGTCTTTGATCTTCTCAAACGACAACCACGTTCCTGATCGAGGGCTATCCACAATCGTGTAATCATGGCCGCGGCCATCGTACCAAGGGTCGTCATTATCGCAGTACGCCCTGTCCCCCCAGCGCGGCTGGCCTCCGCGTCTCAAAGCCGAATCGTTCAAACGGATACGTTCTTTCTTCTCAGCTTCTTCGAGCACAAAGCCGAGCCGCTGGAGATTAAACCCGCCTTCCGGATTAACCGAGATCACAACGCGATCAACTCTGTCCGAGTGTGGTGCTTGGTACGGCACAAGAAGCACTTCACAATTGGTCCGTTCCCGCACCCAATACTTGTGGAGGCTGCAGCGCGGTTGATTCTTGAATGCGAAAGCCTTCTCCCTTCGCGTCGTTCCAGCCTTTGTGGGGAGAGTTACCTCGAACATCTCGGCGTCAGCCAAATCTTGTTTAAAGAGCGCGACATCCGTGCGCAGTTTCTCGCACACCGTCTGTAAACTTCCATCGAATTCCACCGGACGAACCAGCGCATCCAATGGGACATCATCGTTGTATCGGCCTAGCACAGCGGCGAGTAGCTCCAACCCACGCTCAATGCAAAGGCCCCAATCTCTGTGCTCCGCGTAAGCTGCATCTTTCAACATTTCGTAGAGCAAGAATGGCCGACACACCTCATCACCAATGACGGCTCTGCCTTGATCAACAATGTCAGCGGCATGAATCACCGCTTCAGTGATCGCGCGCGGTGGTAGACCGCCCGTTTGGACAAGTTGCTTGCACAGGTAGAATGAGCATAGCCCATCCCAGTCAGGCGACTCGTGGGTCACAAACTCGACAAGGATACGTCTCTGACCGTCCAACCCTTTCCGAATATACTGATCGACAATTGGGGATAGTATGTGGTTTAGAATCAAGTGGGGGTTGCGCGCAATCGTCGATGCACAAGAACCATAAGGTGTGTCCGATTGGTGTGTGTCGATGACGCCCGGCTCCAAGACATTTCCCACATCCACGAATAGGGTGCCAGGCGTGGCAGACACACTTGTCCCGTGCCCTAGGAACCTGAATCTCCATTTTGCTTCCACATTCAAGTCATTAAGTCCAACCATGTAAGCCTTTCGCGTTATGTAAAATTCACGACTGTTTAAGCAGTAATCGTCGTCGTCACATACCGAGCATCTTCGCCAATTGCCAATGACACCAAATAAACCGCAATGGAGCCATCACCCAGACTACGTTCAGCTCGGCAGGGCTGGTTAACTTCCTGTGCCGACAGTGCGAACGTCAAAACGCAAAAAACAGCACAACCCCCCAAAACCCTAGCTTTTGAAGATGAAAAAATCAAAAACCGAAAGATTTTCCCCTTTAGAAATCCGTTTTTTTCTCATTTCCTAACTGATTATGCGAGAGAACGAAGGCAAAAAGCAAGAAAAATATTTTCACAGGGGGGCTCGGGGTGGCGTTTTTGGTAGCGATTTGACATAGAAATCATCCCTTTGTCACTTGTCGCCACTTGGCCGTTTCGAAGCGATGGAGCATCAGGTTGCGCAGGGTATGTGGTAATTTGTGAATGGCTTGGAGCGCCAGACCCTTCGCCTCTTTGTTCGATCGACTGACATCCACGATAGACGCCGTAGCCTGTTTAGCGGCCTCTGCAATACGCCGCTCGTAGGCGGACAGTTGCTCCTCAGTCCAGCTATCTGGAGAGATTGAGCTGACCAGATCTCGAAGGCCATGGTCAAAACGCTAGAAAACAACTCAGGCAAGGATACACACAACCCACTTTGGCTGATGCTGGATTCCGGAGCGCGCGGCAGCAAGCAGCAGGTACTCCAACTTGCAGGCATGCGGGGCTTAATGGTCAAGCACAATGGAGAAATTATTGAAAATGCAATTGTTTCCAATTTTCGTGAAGGACTAAGCCCGCTCGAATATTTTAGTTCCACCCACGGTGCTCGAAAGGGACTCATTGACACCTCGCTCAACACTGCCGATGCCGGTTTCCTGACCCGCAAACTCGTGCAGGTTGCGCATGACGTTCTGGTCACTCAAGAAGATTGCGATACCACCAATGGCATCTGGGTTCAGGCCATCTGCAAAGACGACGATGTAATTGTGAGCCTGGCCGACCGTCTGGTTGGTCGCGTTGCCTGTAATGATATTTTTGACCCGCATGATCCGGGAAAAATTCTCATCGCTGCCAACCAGGAATTCAGCGAAGCCTCAGCCCAAACCCTGGCCGAGGCCGGCATCGACAAAGTCAAAATCCGCTCGGTGCTCACCTGCGAAACCAAGCCTGGGGTCTGCGTCCGGTGTTATGGCCGAAACCTGGCCACTGGCAGGTTGGTTGAGCTGGGTGAGGCAGTGGGCATCATCGCTGCCCAATCCATCGGTGAACCCGGCACGCAACTCACCATGCGCACTTTCCACCTCGGTGGGGTTGCGTCGGACAAGGGCGACATCACTGGTGGTCTGCCGCGCGTCGTCGAACTCTTTGAAGCCCGCAGTCCTAAAGACCTTGCCATAGTGTCAAAGATTAACGGCGTCGTGGATTTTTGGACTAATGTGCTTGGCAACCGTTGCCTCATGGTCATCAATCAACAAACGGGACAAAAAAAGGAATGCCTTATCCCTTTCGGTGAACAACCCCTTGTTAAAGAGGGTGACTCCGTCTGTAAAGGTCAGTGGTTGACCAGTGGCTCGATTGCTCCAGACGTAAGACTGAAGTTGTTCGGTCAGCAGGAATTTCAGAAGTGGTTGGTCAACGAAATCCAAGTTATTTACCGGGCGCAAGGTGTGACTATCCAGGAAAAGCATATTGAGATCATCGTCCGCCAGATGTTCAGTTTCGTTCGTATCACCGAACCCGGCGACACTCAATTCCTCTGGGGTGAACAGATTGACAAGATCGAGTTTGAGGAAGAAAACGAATTCGTTGAGAATAAGGGCGGCCAGATAGCGGAGGCGGAACCGGTTGTGCTTGGAATCACCCAGACATCCAAACGGAACAAGAGTTTTATCAGAGCCGCATCATTTCAACAAACTACGAAGATCCTCACCGAAGCCGCCGTCCTGTCCAAATGCGATGACTTGCTCGGCCTCAAGGAGCATATTATTAGAGGGCGACTCATCCCTGCTGGCACCGGCTTTGAACGCTATCGGAAATTAAGGATATGGCCGTTGGCTGGTTGCTAATGCCCTCTAAGGTTTTGCTGGAGGCTTGGAATCATCCTTCGGTTTCTGCGAACCAAAATCGATTCTCCCGGCCTGTCGTTTTGCATGTTCATTGGAGAGATGTCTGCGTGGCTTGGCAGCGTAGTGATCAGCCTAAAACCACTGCAAAAACAAAGAATTTGACGGTTTCTTAAATTATGGGTATTTTGCAAAATACAGCAGGCTGTAGCCGTCCATCAAAATGCGCGTCAGCGCCATGTGCGCATCTTAGCCCTTCGCCGCATAAAGGGAAAAGGGAAATTCCGGGCCGGATGGGCGCTACTACTCCCTTGGAGCGCACCCGGATACTGCCATCAATGCACGCTGCCGCGTCCGCGTGGAACGCCGGATTCATCCGGCAGGTGGGCAACCGGCGCGTTTTGCTGCCGGATAAATCCGGCGTTCCGGTGGTGGTGTCGAGGTGCGCCCACTCCCTCGTCCGGTGGGAATTTTCGTGGTTAATTTTTGGCCATTCGGCTAAATTGCCGCAAACGTTTGCCATGGCCGCCGCCAAACCCATCTTTCAAAAATCAAATCGCGGTATCGCCGCGCTGGCACTGGTTGTTTTCGCGCTCGACCAATTCACAAAATGGCTGGTGCTGCACAACCTCGACCTAAGCGACGAAAAGATCGTCATTGATGGTTTTTTCAAATTGGTTCACTGGGGCAACACCGGCGCGGCGTGGAGTCTCTTCAGCGGCAACAACGCCGCGCTCG
>Ga0209540_10001206_pt1 | contig 20471 bp, 12 predicted proteins | sample BarGraIncu01121A_FD_184501 | JGI IMG/M metagenome (GOLD analysis project Ga0209540, IMG submission 184501) | Arctic peat soil microbial communities from Barrow, Alaska - Barrow Graham LP Incubations 011-21A (SPAdes) (version 2) | ecosystem: Environmental > Terrestrial > Soil > Wetlands > Peat... | reverse complement strand
CAGGAATAATGTCCACCGGCTATCAGTCATCGACCCAAAAGAAAAGATCTGCCCAGACTCCGGCTAAAATGGTAGCTGTGAATGCAGTGCAGAAGAGCAAGTTTGAACTGAAAATCAAGGCAAATGAAATCCGGATTAATGAACTAAATGTAAAAATTAATGAACCCAAAGAAATATTTGATACATTTTACGTGAAAAAGATTGCTAATCTGGAAAAAGAAAACAGATACCTGAAAACAAGGTTGGAAGCTTCTTAGAAGAGCCAAAGCAATTGGAAATCATATAAATAATAGTACTTAAACACAAACTACCATGAATCTCAAAAGAATTTTTGGCGCATTACTTACTATTCTAGGAATAGGTAGTCTTATTTATGCTGCAGTATTATTTGTAAATAACTCAAGTGGTACCCGTGATATTAAATCGCTTGTCATATTTGGCATACTCGGTTTAATATTCTTCGTTGCCGGTATTGGCCTGATACGCACAACAAAAGACGAAGCATAATCAGAAATGCTGATAAAAGCTTTAAACCGTAAGCCGGATGTTTTATAAAAGAAAATAAAATCATTTTAAAAAATTGCAGGCATTGCTGCCAAACGCTGGTGGGGAAAAGATCCATTTATGCAAAGTGCCGTTATTGCTTACTATGCCATTTTCTGCATGCCTGGTTTACTTGTAATAGTAACTTCTATTGGAGCACTCTTTTTTAAGCGTGATATTATCACAGGTCATGAGTTTTTAAATTCCTTTATCTATTTTTATCTTATTATTTAAGTCGCATTTGTGACCTTGATATTGCATGTTAAAATCTTAAAAAAGGAAACTATGGATGAAGGGTTAAAGACAGCTAAAAATTGTCGTCATTATGCTATGTGCAAAATAGATTTTCTAGGAAGCGGCGTATGCGATTCAGGCCTGGAAAAGCATTTCGTAAGTTTCTACCCCCAGGGACGGATGATTCTGTATGAAGCACTTGCAGAAAATAAAGTTACAGTAACTGAAAAATGTCTTGAGATTGCAGATAGTTGCAACTTGTGTGGTAAATGTGATTACCAGTGTTATTTTCTCAATGAGATGCGTCCTACAAAAGTTATGGAGGCATTAAAAAACCATGTAGAAACTTTTATCAAAAACGGTGGGAAAATTAAATCCGCCGGGGATGACATCATACTCATTGAAATAAAAAAAATTGTAGGTGTCGATTGGGCAACTAATGATGAAGCAATTACAATAACCTATTCTCATGACCTTAGTGCCATCTCGGACCCAAAGATGCCAGATTATGTTGTAATGCCAAATACGAAAGAAGAAATTGCATCGCTTGTGAAACTATTTAACAAAAATAAAATCACTTATACTATTCGTGGCAATGGTCAGAATCTTCTTGGATTTGCTGTAAATGAAGGAGTTATTATCGACCTTAACAGAATGAAAACTATCGAATTTGATGAGAAGAACTGGCTTGTGAAGGTTGGTCCCGGGGTGGCTGCATTTGATCTTCAGAAACAAGCTCAGAAAAGAGGATTCAGAATTAATGCTGCAGAACCTGCTGCTCTTGTTTGTGCTAATATTATGTGTTCAGGAATAATGTCAACTTTTTCTACAACCTATGGAATAAATGCCGACAATTTTATTGATGCTGAATTTGTGGATAAAAACGGTTCCTTTTTCAGTTTAAATGATATTTCTTCTCCAAATCTTTATTCTTACAAAAATCTGCAACATAAGAATTCTCCTGGTATTTGTGTATCAGCTAATATCAGACTTCATCCTTTTACTGATGACGAAAGCGGTATTCTCGTGCCCTTTCAGACTCTTGACAGTGCACTTGCTTTTATTAAAAACTGTTCAATAAGGCATATTGGACTGGCCTTGGGTATCGTTGGAGCGGAATATATATCTACTTTTCTTTCCCCTACTAAAAAATCTGCTTCTGAAATAAAAAATGTCTTCATTAATAAATTAGGTATACCTTATCTTGTTGTTGTAATCGGAGATAAGTTTGCAATCAGAAGTATCGGTGAGATGGGATTCCCTTTCTTTGATCAGCGTCTGTTCAGAGCGCTTTACCTTGGATTACCATCACTAAAATCAGCCAAATGGCTCGACCTTATAAAAGAACTTTCTGATGATGAACCTTATTCATACTTAAGAATTAAAAGTTTCGCAGATCTGTTAGAGACTGCACTTTCTCCGTCCCCTGATTTGTATTCACAGGAAATTGATCCCGATCTAAAACCATTTTTTGAAAAACTCTTTTCCAGGGATGAAATGACCGATCTGGTATGGCTGAATATGTACAGGATAATGAGCACCCGGTTAGGTCGTAAAAAATCATTTTTGCCTGTTCTTATTTATTTACCAATAGATAATGGCTTAATTGAGGAGCTTAATGATAAGTTCAGGCTTATTGCTGAGAAGTATCAGATAGACAATGATTTCGGTTTTATAACCCCTATAGATAATGGGAAAAGATGCATTTTTGAATATGATTACTTCTATGATTATAATGACCCGGATGAGATCCGAAGAATACGTCAGGCAGGAACAGAAGCTAATACATTAGTCGATGAGTATTCAGTTAAAACCGGTACGGTAAAAGGCCACCCTTATGTTTTGTACCAGGGATTCTGCAGAAAAGAGAACTTGCTATATTCATAAATTCAAACCTGTTATTTTGTCAGTCAAAAATAAACCAACCATAACCCTGACCGGTGCAACCGGGTTTTTAGGCAGCCACCTTATGGCCTCCTTGCTTTCAGGTGGTCATAGAATCATTGTCCTTGGCCGTTCAAATAAAATTGAAACATTGCAGGAGAGAATCTCCAGACTTTTGAAATGGTTCGGTATTGAAGAATTTGCTGGTCAGATGAAATTTATGGAAATTGATTTTCTTAAGCCGTTATTAGGCATTCCGGAAGCAGATTATAAGGAGCTATATGCAGACACAGAGCAGATTATCCATTGTGCATCGGATACCAGCTTTACCGAACGAAAGCGAGATATTGTTTTCAAATCAAATGTGAACAGTCTTGAAGGTATTCTTGAATTTGCTGTAAATGCCAATGTAAAGTTTTTTCATTATATAAGCACCGCATATGTTGCAGGCGCAAATGTTATATTATGCAAAGAATGCTTGTCCTCATCTGCTGATTTCTTAAATGTATATGAAGAAAGCAAAGCACTTGCTGAAAATATTATTGCTGCATTTTGCCAAAAGAATTCAATCCCTTTCTCAATAATCAGGCCATCTGTTGTTTACGGCGATTCACGTACAGGACGTTCTCTCCGGTTTAATGCGTTATATTTTCCTATTCAATCAGTAAAATATATCAGTGAAATTTATCTGAATGATATAAAAAATAATGACGGGAAAAAATCTAAACAGTTTTGAATATTCATTGATGAGGAGGGTTATCTGTTTTTACCTCTGAGAATATATTTGCCTGAAGAGGGCGCTCTTAACATCATCCCGGTTGATTATTTCGTTAATGCCACAATAATGATAATTGCCAATGCATCTCCAGGTGGTATTTATCATCTGACAAATAATTCATATACGAAGCTGGAAGCGATTGCTGTCTATAATGAACACTTTATGAAGATCAGAGGTGTGGAGATTATTTATGGCAAATCAGCAGACAATGTATTACGTAATCCTGCTGAAGAACTGTTCGATCGTTTTATGACACCTTACCGTCCGTATCTATCCGACAACAGAATTTTCGACAGGGCAAATACTGACTTATTAACCGGGAATATGAATCCCCCGGAGTTTTCTTATAAAATATTCGAAAAATGTATGGAATATGCAATTAGAGTTAACTGGGGGGAATCGATTTTTTAATTATGGAAAAGGCTTTACGGGTTTATGCAAAGCTGGTAAGCTAAAACAATGTCTTTAAGCTCTTTGCGATCTTTGCGAAGTCAAATAATTTATATTCTAAAATTTACCAAAATGCAGAAAGTTACCGAAGAGATATACAATAAGATAAATAACGAAATTTATAATCTGGAAGGTGACAGGTGGTGGCAGGCAGACTTTTCCCTGAATCTGATAAAAACACTGGTTAATCCTTTCAGAGTAGGATATGCGAAAAAAGTATTTGAAGAGTTTAAAATAGACTCGGGAAAAACAAATGTACTGGAAGTCGGCTGTGGCGAGTGTATACTATCTGAAGAGATTGCAAGAATGGGGTTTATTACCACCGGCATTGACCCATCTGAGCCATCACTGAACAGCGCTATAAACCATGCTATAAAGGGAAACCTGAAAATAAATTATGAAAAAGGAACCGGCGAGAATCTGCCATTTCAGAATAATTCTTTCGACGTGGTACTTTGTTGTGATGTATTGGAACATGTTTATGATTTACCAAAAGTGATTTCTGAGATTTCGCGTGTTTTGAAAAACGGTGGTATTTTTATTTATGACACATTTAATCGCACATATTTCAGCAAAATAAGCACTATCAAAATATTGCAGGAATGGAGACGATGGACGATCATGCCGCCTAACCTTCATGTCTGGGAAATGTTTATCAAACCTGATGAGATAAAATCCTTATTGCAGAAAAACCAATTGAGATGGAAAGAACACCATGGAATTAAACCAAATATTTCATATCTGAAAATGATTCGTTATCTCCGCAAAAGAGCCATCGGAGAATTGTCTTATGTAGAATTTGGTAAAAAATTTCTTATGGTTGAAAGCTACAGCACTCAGATTATGTACATGGGATATGCTGTTAAACATAGTGATGCATAAGGAATCCAGACCCATTTATCAATTAACAAAAATGATTTTATTGTATCAAAACACTCTTACACAATTCCGGGAAAGTGTAACACTATTTAATTACTTACATCTCAGATATAAAAAGTACAAAACACTCTTTTAAGCTAAAAACATCCCGGTAATTCGATCTGATTTATGGATTGAGTATCTCCGAAGCATAATTTTCAACCTGAATAAAAGTGTTAATTATATAATTTTTTTAAAATATTATATAACAATTATCTGTTTGAAAGAGCTTAACTTTATCTCCAAATTACTTGACAAAACCGGTATAATTTAAACAATCAAGATGTTATGAGACACTCATAATAGTATTTAGCTGACTTATCAAATTTATTATGATAATTAAAACTTTATAAGATTAGAAATAAAACATAAAATCAATTAATTGAATAAAGTACCATCATTTATAAAGAAAACTTTAAAATCTATCCTATGGGTATTCATAGCCCTTATGCTCATATTCGTAATAATTGCATCACTAATCCAAATTCCTGGAATTCAAAACAAGATTATACATTATGCCACTTCTTTTGTCAGCAACAAAACGCATACACGTGTTGAGATAAAAAATATCAGTATTTCATTCCCAAAATCAGTTGTTATTGAAGGCCTTTTTATGGAAGACCTCCAAAAAGATACTTTAATATACGTCGGGAGAGCGAAAATAAACATTGCATTTAAAGACCTGCTGTCTGATAAGATAAGCATAAATAATTTTGGTTTGGAAAATGCAAGTCTCAAGGTAATCCGAATTACTGCCGATTCTTTATTCAATTACAATTTTCTGCTAACTGCATTTGGTGATAAAACCAATCAAACAAAAGTCAAGTCTCCTTCAACATCCAAATGGACATTTAGTGCTAATAATGTGAAATTGAAAAATACCCGGTTTCGCTACGAAGATAAATACAGAGGAATTAATATAGCTGCGATTCTCGGGAATTTGGAGTTAAAAAATGGATCAGTCGATTTGCAAAAGGAAAATGTATCCTTAGATAATTTTTACCTTTCAAAAAGCGAAATTCAGTATAGCACAATTGATACAGCTTCAGCTTCCGACACAACAATTGCGATACCCATTGCCGCAACAGTAAATAATTGGAAAGTTACTGTGAAAAGCATCGGATTGGATGATAATTCACTTGCTTACCAGGTTGGTAACAAACCTGAAATAAAAAATGTATTTGATGCAAATCATTTGAAATATAATCATCTGACACTTGAAGCAACCGATTTTTATTATTCATCAGATACGACTAAAGTTTCGATAAAAAGATTCAGTGCTATTGATCAGAATAATTTCTCCATAACAAAATTTGAAGCTGATTTCAGTATGGGTCAACATTCCATAACTGCAAAAAAAATGAAGGCAAAAGCGGCCAATTCTTCCATAGTTGCTGATCTGGCTATTCAATATCCTTCTTTAAAATCATTAAAAGATTCCATGTTTTTCATAACCATGAATTTAGATATGGAAAATGTGAGCATTAAAAGTCCTGATGTTATCTATTTCAGTCCGAAACTTATCAGGCAGGCTTTCTTTAAAGATAAGACTAACATTACAACCATTTCAGGAATTGTCAATGGGAGGATGAACAATCTTAAAGGGAAAAATCTGGTTATCAAAACAGGAGCCAGAACCATTTTAAAAACCGATTTCAGCATTATAGGATTACCAGATGTGGAAACGGCTTACTTTGATTTCCCAAATCTTAAAATTAATTCGGGCAAACGGGATATTGAAATGATAGCCGGTACTTCAATACCCAAAAGCATTGAGCTTCCGGAGAATATAGATATGCAGATTGTTTTCAAAGGGAAGATAAAGTCCTTTGAATCAACAATGGGAATGAGCAGTAGCTTTGGTGAAGTGCAACTTTTTGCAACTATAGATAAAAATGAAAATTTCAGGAGCAAAATAAATATTTCCCGTTTCGATTTGGGAAGTTTGTTAAAAGACAAAACGATGTATGGTCCTGTAACATTAACTGCAGAAGTAAACGGGCATGGCCTGGATAAAGATACGATCAAGGCAAAAATCAATGCTGAAATATCGCAGATTTATTTGAATAAATATAGTTATCACAATCTGAATATAGATGGCAATATTAGAGGAAAGGAATTCGAAGGCAAGATAAATTTGAATGATGAAAATGCAGTATTTGATTTTGACGGGCTGGTTAATTTAAATCAGAATCAGGAAAGCTGTAAATTTCGTCTGAACGTGCAGGGAGCTGACCTTCAAAAGCTCAATTTTACAAAAGATGATATAAGAATAAGTTTTGTTGCAGCAGCAGATTTAAAGGGTGGCGCTGTAAATAAACTGAATGGCAAGGCCGGAATTTCCAATTTAATTATTGCTAGTGGAGATAAAAAATATACGCTCGATTCCTTATTATTTGCTTCGATAAATGAACCGAACAGAAGTGAATTTAATTTTACCAGTGCCTTAATTGGTATAAAATATTCCGGAACTATTTCTCCAGCCGATCTTTCAGCTGAACTAAACAATTTCATTAATAATTATTTTCCATTCTCAGATAGCAATCAAATAAAAAAGAAAAGTGAACCATCGAATTTTAATTTTGAGATACAACTTCACAATCACCCCATTCTCTCGCAGGTTCTATTGCCTCAGCTAAAAGAATTCGAGCCGGGAATCATTCAGGGAAGTTTTGATAGTCAGAAAGACGAACTGAAATTAAATGCTGAATTGAAAAGAATAGTTTATGGAACTACTGAAATTAAAGATCTTATTCTGGATGTGAATTCAAATTCGGATGCATTGAACTATAATATTTCCAGTAGCAGTATTTCAAACTCTCAAATTAAATTAGACAACTTCTTGTTCGATGGGAAACTCGCAGATAAAACAATATTTGCAAATGTATCTTCAGCTGATAATAAAAACAAAAAGTTAGTGATCCATTCGCAAATTACAAGGCATTTGGCCAACTATAAAATTGTGCTTGATCCAAAAGATTTCTACCTGATGAATAACCGCTGGGATATTACCGCAGATAATTATATTGAATTCGGGAAAGAAGGTTTTTTGATCCATCATGTTTTTATTAATAATGCTGTAAGTCAGATCAATATAGCTTCTGTAAATGATAAGTTCAATGATGATTTGAACATAGCGGTAAAAAATTTCAGGCTGGATGACATTTCCCGGATCATAGAAAAGGACACCAGTCTCGTAAAGGGAAGTGTGGATGGAAATATATTGTTCAAAAGAGTGAACAACACATATGGCATAATTGCTGATGCAAAAATAAGTAACCTGTTTGTTCGTAATATTCCCGTCGGTAATTTTTCTGTCAAAGCTGACAATCCAACAGCCGGGAAATTTAATATTGATGTGAATTTATCTGGTCCTGATAACAATGTGACAGCGAATGGCTATTTTATCCCTAAAGGTGGTGATAATTCAATCAGTATAAAAACTGAGATAGAATCGCTTTCTATGAAAACCGTTGAAGCATTTTCGATGGGGCAAATATCAGAAACATCGGGAACGCTTTCCGGAAATTTATTGATTCAGGGAAAGCCCACGGCACCTGATATTACAGGCGAACTGGTTTTCAATGATGCTTTTCTCAAACCTGCTGTGCTGAATAACAGACTAGAATTAAAACATGAAACTCTCCTTTTTAATAATGGAGGAATTAATTTTAAATATTTTACCCTTATAGATGCTCACCAGCAACAGGCAATCATTGATGGCGACATTCAAATGAAACAGTTTAAAGATTTCGTTTTTAATTTAAATGTCAGTGCGAAAGACTTTCTATTATTAAATACAACAGTTAAGGACAATAAAAACTTTTTCGGTCGGATGGTCATTGATAGCAAAATTGATATAAAAGGACCAATGACACTTCCGGTTGTCAGTGGGACATTAGTGATGAAAAAAGGTTCAAACTTTACATTTATAGTTCCCGAAGATAAGCTCACCACCGACAAAGGAGAAGATGTGATAGAATTTGAAGATTCATTAAAACTTAATCCAATTTTATACAGATCGGGAAAAAAAGCATTACAGAAATCAAGGTTTACAGAATTTGACCTCTCCACCATTATTGAAATCGACAAGCTGGCAACGCTACGGTTATTAATGGATCCTTCTTCTACTGATTCATTAGTGGTCCAAGGCGAGGCTGCTTTAAGTTTTGCAATTGACAGAAGTGGAAAAATGAGCCTTACCGGTGCATATAATCTGGATGAAGGCAGCTATCTCGTCACGTTGAGATCAGTTGTAAAAAGAAAATTTGATATTATTACAGGAAGCACGATTATCTGGAATGGTGATCCAATGGATGCTCAAATATCAATAAATGCAAAATATACTGTCAGAGCTGTACCTTATGATCTTGTAGCTGTTCAGATGTCGAGCCTTAGCGATGCAGAAAAAGGCGGCTATAAGCAACCTTATCCATTTTGGGTATTGCTAAAATTGCGTGGAGCAATTTTACATCCGGTAATCAGCTTCGAAATACAATTGCCACCTGAGGATAAAGGGATATTAGGTGGTGCCGTGAATCAAAAATTGAACATGTTAAACGAAGACGCATCAGCCTTAAACAAGCAGGTTTTTGCCTTATTGGTATTAGGCAGATTTGTTCAGGAAAACCCCTTACAAACTGAATCAGGCGGAACATCTTCATTAGTACGTTCAACAGTAGGCAGTTTTTTATCAGCACAATTAAATAAGTTGAGTTCAAAAGTTGTACCTGGTGCTGAATTAAATTTTGATGTTCAATCGTATAACGATTATCAAACCGGGGAAGCGAAGGGAAGAACACAAGTGGAAATTGGAATAAAAAAGCAACTTTTTCATGAAAGGTTATCAGTTCAGGTTGGAGGTAGTGTTGATGTAGAAGGCGAAAGAGCAAAACAAAATTCGGCAAGCGATATAGCCGGTGATGTTACAGTAGAATACAAATTAACAGAAGATGGCCGTTATCGGCTGAATGCATTCAGACATAACCAATATGAAGGTGCTATTGAAGGTCAATTAGTTGAAAGCGGTACAGGCATTGCATATGTGCGCGATTTCAATAAATGGAAAGAATTTTTTAAGTCCCCAAAAAGGAAACGCGATTTATTGAAAAAAGAACAGAAGAATGAGAACATCTATAATAAATAAATATTCCGTTATCCTCATCTGTCTGTTCCAGGCAGCATGCAGCGGCACAAAGCATTTGCCCAAAGGTGAAAAGCTTTATACCGGTGCACAAATAAAATTTGAAACGACTGATAAAATTAACAGGCGGGACATTAAAACGATTACCAAAACAGCATTACGTCCGGAACCTAATAAAAGCTATCTGGGCATACGCCCAAAACTATGGCTGTATATGACAGCAGGAGAAGATCCAAAATCGAAATTCGGGAAGTGGCTTAAAAAAAGAGGAGAAGCTCCGGTATTGATCAGTAGTGTCAAGCCGGGAGTTACGACTGCCATCATTGATGCTAAGTTGTTCAACATCGGAATTTTCAAAAGTTATTCTGAATCCAAAATTGTGGAAAAGAATCATACTGCCAAAGTAATTTATACGAGTCATATTCATAAACCCTATACTGTAAAAGACCTGATATATGCTATTTCAGATGATAGTTTAAGTAGTACTATTCTTACAGAAAAGAAAAAATCACTCATTAAACCAGGCGAAGATTATAATCTCGATATTTTAAAAAATGAAAGGATACGAATCGATGCTTTATTAAAAAACAATGGCTACTTCTACTTTAATCCTGATTATTTACTTTTTAAAGTTGATACTTCAGCTGTGGACCGTACCATATCTTTGAAACTAACCTTAAAAGATAGCATACCGAAAAATGCCTTAACTGTTTACCATATCAACAATGTATATATTGATGAGGATTATTCACTAAATGAGGGAGATACTGCCATAACTAAAGACACAATAAGATATCAGAATTATGTGTTTCTTGGCAAAGAATCAGAGATGAAAATCAGGCCAACAGTAATTTTAAGGTCGGTTTATTTAAAGAAAAATGAAATCTATTCAAGACAAAATCATAACATCACCCTTAACCGTTTGATGTCGATGGGTAATTTCAAATTTGTCCAGGTGAAATTTTCCGATAGCGATACAACCGCTGCAGGATTTTTAGATGTGACCATTTTAATGACAACCACGACAAATCGCTCATTCAGGGCGGAAATAGATATTGTCTCAAAATCAAATAATTTTACAGGGCCAAAAATGAATTTAAGCATTCTTAATAGAAATACTTTTAAAGGGGCTGAACTGTTAAATCTAAATATGGCCGGATCATTTGAGGCACAATTTAGTGGAAATAATAAGAATTTATATTCTTACTCATGGAATCCACAGATAGAGTTGACTTTCCCACGCTTTCTTGTTCCATTTAATATAAAGAAGACGAGCAGTATCTATATTCCAAAAACCTCTTTATTGCTCTCTTATAGCTATATGAAAAGAGTTGACTATTTTGATATGCGCACTTTCCAGTTCATTTATGGTTTCAGGTGGAGAGAAAATATCAGAAAAGAACATGAATTAAATCCCATAAATGTTAGTTATACTTCTATTGCGAATCAATCAGCCGCATTCACAGAATTATTAGCTTCCAACCCTTTTCTGAAGAAAAGCTATGAAGAACTGTTCATTGCAGGCGGGAATTATTCGTTTACTTATAATGAACAAACAGAACCGCTGAAGAAAATACAATTCTTTTTACTTGCGACAGCAGAGACTGCTGGAAATGTATTTTCATTGGCAAAATTAATAGGCGGGGAAAAACCGTCATCAGAAAACCCCTCTAAAGTAATAGGATCTATCTATTCTCAGTATGCAAAATTAAGTATAGATGCCCGTGGCTATTATAATTTTAACGATAAAAGCAAACTGGTAATGCGGTTTTTTGCAGGTGTTGGCAAGCCATTCGGAAATTCTTCTGTTTTGCCTTACACCAGGCAGTTTTTCAGTGGTGGACCTAACAGCCTTCGTGGTTTTCAAATTAATTCTGTTGGTCCCGGCACCTATTATCAGAATGTCGATAACAGAGGTTTTCTGCAATTAGGAGGTGATATAAAACTTGAAGTGAATGGAGAATATCGCTTTAATATTTATCGTTTTATTAAAGGTGCATTGTTTGCAGATGCCGGAAATGTCTGGTTGCAAAAATCAAATCCTGCAAATATCGGAAGCCCATTTTTGTTTTCCGGATTCATGAATGAGGTCGCAGTAGGGACTGGTGTCGGTGTAAGAATTGATGTCTCCTTTTTTATTTTACGATTCGATCTTGCCATGCCATTAAGAAAACCCTGGCTGGAAGGAAATCACAGGTGGGTAACTGATCAGATAAACTTTGCTAGTTCTTCATGGAGAAGAGAGAACCTGGTGTTGAATGTCGCAATAGGCTATCCTTTTTAAACGACTATAGTTTCATCCACGTATGGAATTATATTATTGAGCAGGTTTTAATTTCCCGGTTATTTTAAATGTGTTAAATGAATGTGGCTGGAGCTGAACAGTCATCTGTTTCCTGCCGATCTGTAAATTGGTAATCCTGGCTTCTTCATCCTTATTTTCAATAATTATTACCAGACTTTTATCGGGGTTGACAAAAGCCAGCAATTCTGCATTATTCCCTGAAGTCTTTAACTTTCTTGCTCCTGGTTGTACAAAATAGCTGAAATGCTTTAACAGATAAAACTCAGGATTATAGGTTATCTCTTTAGTTTTGCTATTTACCGTTATCATTGAATTCTGTTTCCAGCCCCATATGCTTTTACCCGATTCATCAAGGATGCTATTCCAGAATGAATATACGCTTATGCCATTTTCAAAATAAAACTTCATCAATGAAAATGTATATTCAGCAGCTTTCCAGTCATTGGAACCGTTTCCGCATTCGGTCTCCGACTGCATGAGCTTCATATCTGAATATTTATTATGAACTCCGGCTATTGCCTGTTTGCCTGCCCATTGAAAGCTGATTCCATTTATATACTTTGACGATAAGGGATCCTGCATTATCGTATCAATTTTCTCGACAGAGGGTCTCTCATAGGTCCCATACCAGATCTGGACGCCGGGAACAGTTGAATTTATTGCCGGACCAAGATATTTTCCAATAAAAATCCCTAAGTCTTTAGCAGTCCAGATAAAGGAAGGAAAGTTCTGGCATGAATTCATTTCATTTTGTACATGAATCCCCATAATATTGATCCCTTCGTTCCGGTATGCCTGAATATATCTGACAAAATACTTTGCATACGAATTCAGATAATCAGGTTCCATTCGAAACTGTGTCACATTCTCGTTCCCTCTCAGTTCGGTTGCAAGACCATTTGTCGCAGATGGACTGCACGCGTAATGGTTATTTGTTTTCATCCAGGAGGGAGGTGTCCATGGTGATGATTGCTTTTCACTTTTTCTGATTTAAGTTAATTTATTACAGAATTTTATAACCTGACCGGAAAAGCCAACTGCCTTGACCATCTATCCCAGGATAACTTTCACTTTATGTTCTTTCCCATCTCCAAATACAGGTATCAGATTCGATTTATATGGCATGTCATCAACTGTTACTTTTTTAACCCCTTTGGATTTGCCATCAGGGTTTACAACTTCAATCTGGTAAGTAGCGCCCCTGAATTTACGGGTTACCTTAAAACCTTTCCAGTTGGTGGGAATACAAGGGTCAATTAATAGCCCGTCGAAATCAGGACGAATCCCTAGTATATATTGAGTTATAGCATAGAAATTCCACGATGCAGTACCTGTCAGCCAGGAGTTTTTAGCTTCACCAGGTTTAAAAGCATCTTTCCCGGCAATCATCTGTGCATATACATAGGGTTCCGTTTTATGTAAATCACTTATCTCTTCAAGGTATGAAGGACATATTTTCCGGTAATACTCCCAGGCTCGGTCACCATTCCCGACAACTGTTTCGCCGATCATGATCCATGGATTATTGTGGCAGAAGACTCCAGCATTTTCCTTGTAACCTGCAGGATAAGATGATATTTCGCCATACTCGATATAATATTTCGTGAAGGCAGGGTTATTTAATATAATGCCATGCTGACAATCAAGCCTTTCTTTTACTGCATTAAGTGCTTTTGTACAAAGGCCTTCCTCCTGTCCTATTCCAGCCATGGTGCACATCCCCTGTGATTCAATAAATATTTTACCTTCTTCATTTTCGTGACTTCCTACTTTACGGCCATAATAATCATAAGCGCGAATAAACCATTCTCCATCCCAGCCATGCTTCCTGATAGCAGCAACCATAGCTTCAACGTGCTTTTGGGCACGGTCAGCCTCAGCGTTTTTACCTGATTTTATGCATAGATCAATATAATCGCGGCCATAGACCACAAACAGTCCGGCTATCATGACAGATTCAGCTTTAGAACCTTCAGTTTTATTTTCAGTGGTCTGGAATGACTCATCAGGATCATTTGAGAAGCAGTTCAGGTTCAGACAATCGTTCCAGTCAGCACGGCCAATAAGAGGAAGACCATGCGGCCCGAGATTATTTATGACATGATCGAATGAAACAGTCAGGTGATCAAATAATGTTCGGGCAACTGAAGGATCATTGTCAAAAGGGACCATTTCATCGAGAATATTAAAGTCGCCCGTTTCCTTTATATATCCTGCTGTTCCGAAGATCAGCCACATTGGATCGTCATTAAATCCGCCTCCAATATCGTTATTGCCCCTCTTTGTCATAGGCTGATACTGATGGTAGCAGCCTCCGTCGGGAAACTGGGTTGAAGCTATATCAATAATCCTCTCGCGTGCACGTTCTGGGATCTGGTGAACGAATCCAATAAGGTCCTGATTGGAGTCACGGAAGCCCATTCCACGACCTATTCCTGATTCAAAAAATGAAGCCGAACGGGAGAAGCAGAAGGTAATCATGCATTGGTACTGATTCCAGATATTTACCATACGATCCAGTTTGTCATCGCCTGAGTCTACGGTGTAAATGCTCAGCAAATTATCCCAGTATTTTCGCAGATCATCCAGGGCAGCATCAACTTTAGCTGAAGTATTGAACTTTGCTATTGTATCTTTTGCCTTTTTCTTGTTGATGATATTTTTTGATTCCCATTTTTCATCAGCATTATTTTCTACATAGCCTAAAACGAATATGAAATCTTTTGATTCGCCGGGTTTCAGCTCTGCTTCAATATAATGTGAAGCAATCGGAGACCAGCCATGAGCTTCAGAATTATGAGATTTGCCTTCAGCGACCACCTGGGGTTCATCAAAGCCATTATACAGGCCAAAGAAGGACTCACGGTCAGTATCAAATCCCTGAACAGGCACATTTACTGAGTAATAGGCATAATGATCACGCCTTTCCTTGTACTCGGTTTTATGATAGATCACTGAACCCTGGATTTCCACCTCCCCGGTAGAAAAATTCCTCTGGAAGTTTTCCATATCACTGGCAGCATTCCAGAGACACCATTCGACGAATGAAAATACTTTTAACTTTTTTACCTCTCCGGAATTATTGGTAAGGGTAAGCTTTTGCACCTCGGCCCAGGTTTTCAGAGGTACAAAATAAAGTACACTGGCTGAAACATCGTTTTTTTCACCTTTGATTACTGTATAGTTCATCCCATGGCGGCATTCATAGCTGTCAAGTTCAGTCTTGCAGGGCTTCCATCCCGGCGACCAGATATTGTCACCGTCATTAATATAAAAGTATTTTCCCCCGCTGTCCATCGGGACATTATTATACCTGTAGCGAGTGATCCGGCGGAATTTCGCATCCTTGTAAAAAGAATAACCACCGGCAGAGTTTGAAATGAGTGAGAAGAAGTCTTCACTTCCCAGATAATTGATCCAGGGCCAAGGAGTACGAGGGTTTGTGATTACATATTCCCGGTTTTTATCATCAAAGTGACCGTATTTCATATTTATTGAATTTATATTTTTTGGCGATTATTGCTGACTTATTTGAGCCTTGTCTCTTCTGTTGTTCAACTCAATTGTAATTTCATCCATTTTCTTCTGGTTTAACGGATAGAGTGTCATAACACAGGCTCCAATCAGGGCAATAATTGTCGGTATCCAGCTCATCAGCATTATGATGCCGGGGACTGCGCCTTGAATGGCAAAAGTATCTTGTCCATTGTAATTAAATGCTGCCAACACAAATCCGATAATTGCACCAGCCAGGCCTCCTCCAAATTTGGTTGCAAAAGAACCGGCAGAGTAAACGAGTCCGGTGGCTCTTCGTCCATTCTTGAATTCTGAGTAATCGGCAGCATCACCAAGCATGGCAAAGAAAAGTGTTGGCATCATTGCAGCACCAAACTCTGAAATGATACCGATTGTAAAAATTCCAGTTAAATTATTCGGACCGCAAAAAATAAGTAATGCATTTACAACACCGGAAAAAATCAGGGCGTAAATGAACAGGTTGCGTTTGCCAAAGCGCTTGCCCAGGGGAGATGTTATCATAGCGCCTGCGATTGAAGCCAGCATTAATCCGACCATATATGTAGCAGCCAGCATCTGATGGTGCAGGTAATGGGTAAAATAGATTACCACAATACCTTGTTTGATCGAATTGTAGACGTTGAACAGCAAGCCCATGACAAGCAGGATTATCCAGGGCTTGTTCCTGATGAGATCTTTCAGGTCCCTGCCCAAATTGGTTTTTTGTTCTTTTGGGGGCTGCACTCTTTCCTTTGTGGTAGCGAAAGTTACCATCAGGAACAGAGATAAAAAGAAAGATAAAAGATAAATGGAATGGCTGTAGCCTCTTTTCTGGTCAATTATGGTAACGTTTTTGGCCACGAGGTTTTCTTCACCGGATAGGATGAAAGAGTATTTTTTTTGCGCTTCCATTGAGAAGCTTTTACCCTTTGTGGGAACATTTAAACTGTCGGCCATTCCGGAATTTGCCCAGGTAAACATGGCTATTCCATCTTTGGTTTTGATGTTTACATTTTTAACATCCTGGCCGGTCGATACCGTCACCTCATATTTTTTTGAGTCAAGCTTATTGACGTCAACGGACGGATTGATATTGCCAAAGTGCAGGACTAAGAACAATAAAGCTCCCTGAACCACCATGCCACCTGTAAATGCACCAACCATACGATACGAGCCCAGACTTGTTCGTTCTTTGTCGTCGCCGGTCATAACAGCCATTAATGCTCCGTATGGGATATTATTCGCTGTGTAAATAATGAAAAATGTCAGATAGGTTACATAGGCATAAATTATTTTCCCTGTCGGACCCAGGTTTGGGGTTGTGAACAACAGCGATAAGGTTATTCCTAAAGGAATGGCTGTCCACAATATCCAGGGACGGAATTTGCCATATTTGGAATTTGTCCTGTCGCAGATAATACCCATTATGATATCAATAATTCCATCGCTGAATCGGGCAATTAGCATAAGTAATCCCACGGCGGCAGGATTTATTCCGAAAACGTCAGTGTAAAAAATAAATAAGAAAGTAGCCACTCCGCGCCAGGCTATATTTGATGCCCCGTCTCCGAGTGCATACCCGATTTTTTCTTTTAAGGCTAGTTTTTCCAAGGTGTCCGGTTTTAAAATTTCTAAAATGATAATAGTCTTTTCATCAAAAAGCCTGACTTCTTCAGGCACTCTTGCTCAACTCAAATATAAAGAAAATTCCAGTTTCAAGAGTAAAATTAAATTCCTGATTTATAGGCATGTGAATATTGAAGTGTAATTTATTTTAATATCAAATAGATACAGTTAAATTTATTTGACAAATATATGAATATGCTCCTTTGTGTTATATTTAAAAGTTTTTTAGATTTTAAGACTATTTAGTAAATCTATTCAAAACAGGATTCTAATAAGTTTTGATCATGAAACTGTTAGGCGCTTTTCTCTTTATTATAAATGTTTTACTTATCGGTGTATTACCGGTCCCGTTTCTATACGGATTATCGAACCTATTCCGGTTCATTGTATATCGGATTATTGGTTACCGGAGGGATATGGTCAGAAAAAACCTTGAAAGCTCATTTCCTGGCATCACGGATGCAGAGTTAATGCGTCTTACACATCTATATTACAAAAATATGGCTGATATTCTAACAGAAGGAATATGGGCATTTACTATTTCACGGAAACAGTTACTAAAGCGTTATCAGATAATTAACCCTGAAGTATTTGAGCCGTTCTCCGTTTCAGGACAAAGCATTATAGGGGTAACGGGTCATTATGCAAATTGGGAATGGGGAAGTCAGCTGGCCAGCCTCCGGACTGATTTTAATGTTATCGCATTCTATAAACCAATGAATAATAAATATATTGATAAATTTGTTCGCCGGAGCCGCTCCCGGTTTGGAACAACCCTTGCATCTATACATGAGACCTCATTAACCTTTGAAAAATACAAGGATATCAAAACTCTTTTTCTGATGGCTGCCGATCAGGGAATGCCAAAAGTATCCAGCACAAGAGCTTTCTGGATTCAGTTTCTAAACCACGATACTCCCTTCCTGCATGGGCTGGAAAAACATGCCCGTATAAATAACCTCCCGGTAATTTACATTAATGTTCAACGGGTCAGGCGTGGCTACTACACCGTAGAGCTATCAGTACTTACAACAAAACCACTTGAACTTAAAGAGGGAGCTCTTACTGAAATGTACGCCAGAAAGCTGGAGTCGGTTATCCTTAAACAGCCAGAGAACTGGCTTTGGTCGCATAACAGGTTTAAGTTAACCCGCTAGGTACATTTTATCTATATCATCCTTAAATTGCTCGATCAGCATGTTTCTCCGTACTTTGAGGGTATTGGTCAGCATTCCATTCTGTATGCTGAAAGACTCAGGTAACAGCTTAAACCTGACAACTCTTTCATAAGGTGCAAATTCTTCCTGGATCTTGTTAACCCTTCCATTATAGAATTCAATAATCTCTTTGCTGACTACTAATTCAGAATTGTCCATTGTTTGTAAACCTAATCTTCCTTTACTTTTAAGTGTCTCAAATGATAGCACAATAAGTGCTGTAATAAATTTTCTATTATCGCCAATGGCAATTATCTGTTCAATGAACGGATCCTGTCCAAATGCCAGTTCAATCTTTTGGGGGGATACATACTTTCCTGATGAAGTTTTCATTAAATCCTTTATCCTGTCTGTCATCACCAGGTCGCCGTTTGAAGTAATGTAACCCTGATCTCCGCTGTGATACCACCCGTCGATAAGGGTTTTTCCTGTCTCTTCAGACTTTTTATAGTAGCCTTTGAAAACAGTCCCGCCTTTGATCAGAATCTCTCCCTCTTCGCTTATTTTAACTTCAATACCAGGCATTATGGTTCCACAGGTATCAAAATCGTACCTGTCTGATTTAAAGCACGAAACGGTAGCCGATGTTTCCGTTGCCCCGTAACCATAATTAATAAATATTCCGGCAGCATGGAAGAATCTGACAAGGGATGGACTGATTGCAGCACCTGCGCACGGCATAAACCTTATTTTCCCGCCAAAGATATTCCTCAATTTTCTTAGCACGAGTATGTCGGCAACACCATGTCTTAAACTTAAGCCCAGTGGAGGCTTTTGAGTTTTGCTCAGGTATTCAGAGTACTTAAGACCTATTTTAATGGACCAATTGAAGATTTTTTTCTTTAATGATGGCCATTTAGACATTTCTGATTGTATCCCCTCGTAGGTTTTCTCGAAAAACCTCGGCACAGTACACATCAAGTTGGGTTTAACTATGGGAAGCTGATCTATTATTTCGCGAGGATTATCAATAAAAGCGTTTGTTGCTCCGCGATAAAGAATATAGTAAGTCCAGATACGTTCAAAGACATGACTCAGGGGCAAAAAACAGGCTGATATGTCGGTATCACTAACCTCAAGCCTCTCGTCGTGTATTTTAAATGTGTAAAGAAATGTAGCATGGGTAAGCATCACCCCTTTTGATTCGCCGGTTGTTCCTGAAGTATAAATAATAGTAACGAGATCATCGGGTTGAATCTCCTGTATTCTTTGCTTCATTTCCATTTCAAACCTGTTCTCTGAATCAAGGCTGACAAACTTCCGCCAACCAATGCAACAATCATTGTCCGGAGCAATGCCAGAATCAAAAACGACTATCTTTTTTAGAGTTTCTGTATTATTTAGTAACCAGAGGGCTTTTTCATACTGCTCCCGATTCCCTACAAAGATTAATCTCATTTGGGTTTCATCAGCAATATACTTAAGCTGCTGCTTCGAAGATGTTGCATAAAACGGTACCACCACACTTCTAATACCTATGATTCCAATATCGGAGATTACCCATTCCGGTCGATTATCGCTGAAAATCCCGATATTATCTGAAGGGCGTATCCCTAAAGAGATCAGTGCTCCTGAGACCTTTTGGGATTCGCCTGCAAAACTCTCCCAGCTTATACTTTCATAAATTTTGCTTCCGGCCTTTTTAAATCTGAACACTTCCCTTGAATTGTAGCGTGAAGCACGCTCCAGAATCATGTTTACAATATTTTCCTTCATCAATAATTAATAAAATTATGGTTGCCCTTTCTTTGAAATATATTAAGAAACCGATTAGTAAAGCGATGAATTACAATTACATAAAAATGATCATAATTATATTTACAATAAAATTGAAAACCATTATGACCAATATGCATG
>Ga0209540_10001204_pt1 | contig 20492 bp, 16 predicted proteins | sample BarGraIncu01121A_FD_184501 | JGI IMG/M metagenome (GOLD analysis project Ga0209540, IMG submission 184501) | Arctic peat soil microbial communities from Barrow, Alaska - Barrow Graham LP Incubations 011-21A (SPAdes) (version 2) | ecosystem: Environmental > Terrestrial > Soil > Wetlands > Peat... | reverse complement strand
ATAAAATTACTCATTATGCCATTCCTCGAGCTAATCATTTTTTAGGCAAAAGAGTTAAACATGGTGGTTCATATCCTGATTATGTTAAAAGACTTTATTTAAAAGAAAAATTTAAAGGATATAAGGGCATTCTTCATGAAGAACCAATCATTAGCGGCGATTTAAAGCATTTAAAATCAGACCTCCTTCACTATACTCATCGAGATTTATTTTCTATGGTTAATAAGACTTTAGTTTGGACAGATATGGAAGCCAAAGCCTTATATGAACACAATCATCCTCCAGTTGTCTGGTGGCGTTTCATTAGAATGATGATAACCAAAACTTGGGAAAGATTAATCAAACAACAGATGTGGAAAGATGGCACCGTTGGTTGGATTTCTGTCATTTTTGAAACTTTCGATACTTTTTTAATTTACGCCAGACTTTGGGAATTACAGCAATCGAAAAAACTCTAATCTTCTGTGTTATTATAATTTAATGTTAAAGAGAGTTGCTATATACGATCCCTATTTAGATACTCTTGGTGGTGGCGAAAGATATTGTTTAACTGTGGCTGAAGTCTTACTTAAAAATGGCTATCGAGTCGATCTTTTCTGGTCTGGAAATCAAGATTTAATTACCAAAGCTGAAGAAAGATTTTCCCTAAATCTTAAAGGTCTAAATTTAGTTAATGATGTTTTTCATATAAAAACAAAAGAAATTGATTTATATGAAGAAAGACAAAATTTATTTAGCATAATTAATCGATCACTCAACAAACAAACTATTCGTCGTAAATTTTTAAATTTTACTAAAAAAATTAAAACCACTAGAAAATACGATATTTTATTTTATGTTGGTGATGGTAGTATTCCTGCTCTTTTTGCTAAAAAAAATATTCTTCATATTCAAGTTCCTTTTTCTAATCAAAACAGTTTTTTAAATCAACTCAAAAACAAAGCCAAAGTTGCTTTAATTTCTAAAATTGCTTGTAATTCTCAATTTACTTCAAATTTTTATAGAGATAATTTTGGTTCAAAAATTTCTGTTTTATATCCTCCAGTCGATGTTCAAAAATTTGACAGTTCTGATAAAAAAGAAAATATAATTTTATCAGTTGGTCGTTTTGATAATATTTTAAACGCCAAAAAACAAGACGTTCTAATTGACGCTTTTAAAGAATTAGTTAAAAAACATGATCTTAAAGATTGGAAATTAGTTTTAGCTGGCGGTAGTCTTTTAGATGCTGACAAAAATGCTTATTTAACTTACCTTAAAGAGAAAGCAGTTGATTTTCCTATCGAATTTGTGGTTAATCCTAATTTTTCTAAACTTAAGGAAATTTATTCTGTCTCTAAAATTTATTGGCACGCGGCTGGATTTGAGGTTGATGAATTACAACATCCTGAAAATACTGAACACTTTGGTATGACTGTTGTTGAAGCCATGGCTTCCGGTTTAGTTCCTGTGGTTGTTGCTAAGGGTGGTATTCCTGAAATTATCAATAATGGCATCGATGGTTATCTTTGGAATCATATTAATGAATTAGTTACTTACACTCAAAAATTAATTGATTCTCCAAAAGAATTAGAAACCATGTCTCAACAAGCTTTATTTAATTGTAAAAAGTTTTCTAAAGAAAATTTTGCTGCTGAATTATTAAAATTAATCTCTAATTAAAAATGAAAATTTCCGTCATCGTTACTAACTGGAATGGTTTTTCTTTGCTTAAAAAAAATCTCGAAACTGTTATCAAATTAAGTCCTGAGGCTAGTGAAATCATTGTTGCCGACGATGCCTCTCAAGACAAAAGTTGCGATTTTGTTAAAGAATTACAAAAAAAATATCCTCAATTAAAATTAATTGCTCGAACTAAAAATTTTGGTTTTGGTCATAATTCCAATGACGCTGTTAATCAAGCCAAAGGGGATTTAATTGTTCTTTTAAACAGCGATATTTTGCCTCATCCAAATTATATTAAAAACACTCTTAAACATTTTGATAATAAAGATGTTTTTGGAGTTGGTTTTGCTGAATTAGGCCATGAAAATTATGCTAGAATTTTTTGGAAATCTGGATATCTTCAACATGAACCAGGTACAGATATTAAAAAAACTCACATTTCAGCTTGGATTTCCGGTGGCAGTTCCATTGTTAGAAAAGATTTATTCCAAAAATTAGGTGGTTTTGATGCCGTCTATACTCCATTTTATTCTGAAGATCTAGATCTTGGTTATCGAGCTTGGAAATCAGGTTATACCCTTCTTTGGGAGCCAAAATCAGTCGTTGAACACAATCATGAATCTACTATGTCAAAGTTTTCTAAAAACCTTTTAAATTATGTCAAAGAAAGAAATCGTTTATTAAATGTCTGGCGTAACATTACTGATAAAAAATTATTAGGATTAAACAAAATTGCTCTATTTTTTAGAGTCTTATCTGGCCCAAATTATATAAAAATTATTTTAGCTGCCAAAAGGCAACTTAAAAAATCCAAACCACCAATCGTTTTTCAAAAACTAACCGATCAAGAAATATTTAAAAAATTTGTATGAAGAAATTTTTACCCATTATAATAGTAGTTTTATTTGCTGTTTTTATTTTTTCTTTTAAGCTTTTATCAAATCCACCAAGTTTAGAAACAGACGAAGGTTCAATTGCCTATAATTCAGCTTTAATATCTAAAAATCTTCGCGACCAAAACAATCGGTTTTTACCTTTTTTTATTCTTTCTAGTGACAAAATAGATTGGAAACAACCAGTTTTAATTTATACAACTGCTATTTTTTTTAAAATTTTTGGAATATCTTTAACCGTTTATAAATTAATAAATGTTTTTATATCACTTACTGCTGTAATTTTATTTTTTTATTTATTAAAAATTATTTTCAAAGATTATTTATATGCAACTATTGGAACATTAGCTCTTATTACTACTCCAATAGTAATTATAACTACTAGAATAGGCAATGAAAGTATACTTCCATTATTTTTTTCAACTCTTTGGTTATTATCACTCTTACTATTCAGAAATAAAAAACAATTTAAATTTATTATCATCAATGCTTTAACTCTAGGTATTGGTTTTTACAGTTTTAAAGGAATGAGAATAATAATTCCTGTTTGGACAATAATAAGTTGTTTTTTTATTTTTTTTCAAAATATATTTGATATAAAATCAAAAAATCTTTTTCTTTCAATTAAAAAAACACTTTTAAGTCATAAATTTTTAACCCAAATAATTACTTTCATACTTATAATTGTTCCATTTTTTTTAATTATTCCTATTCTAGAAAATAAATATGCCGGATCAATTTTTGATCATCAAACAATTTCAGTTAGTTCTGTTCATTCTTTTTTCTTTTATTGGCTTTCAAATTTAAGTTTACCTTTTTGGTTTACAACTCCAGATATTGGAAAAATATATTTAATTGAACCGTTTGGAGCTATTTTATTAACTGTTTTACCATTTTTTATTATAGGAATAATTGAATCTGTCAAAAAAAAATCTATATATTCTTTTATACTGTTATGTTTTATTTCAACTCCAATCTTATTCAGTGTTGCTCATTCAATTAATTACACCCACCGATTAATAGCTTCCATTCCTTTTATTATAATAATTTTTACTTTTGGCATAAAAAGTTTTTTTGAAAAAATTAAAAAAAACAAAAACAAAAAAATTATTTTTAGTCTATTAATTGGAATATTTTTAATTGATTTCTTTACTTTTTTTAGATTTTATTATTTTAAATATCCAAAACTTAATACTACAAAAGCTAGTTTTGGACAAACAACTTATACCGCTTTTAAGCTTTTAGCTAAAGAATCACAAACAAGAAAATTAATACCTTATGTTCAAGAATCAATTTATAAAAGTGAAGGGGATGAAAATAACTTTTACAACATAGCCTACTTTAATAATTCAATAAAAATATGGAAACTTGGCGATTCGTTGCCTTCCAATGTTATTCTCTTAACTCAAAATGGATTAATGGAAAAATTCAACAAATTAGATTTTAAAAATCTACCTTCAGACCTTAATATTTTAGTTTCACAATAATGAATCTTTCTATTATCATTCCAACTTGGAATACTGCTGAAGTTACTAAAAAATGTATTCAAACCATTCAAAAACATTTAAAAGATTTTTCTTACGAAATCATAATTATCGATAATGGATCAACCGATAACACTGTTGAAGTTTTATCAAAAATAAAAGATTTAAAGCTTATTAAAAATAAAGAAAATTTAGGTTTTGCTAAAGCCAATAACCAAGCTGTTAAAATCGCCGATGGGGAAGTCCTGTTTTTCTTAAATTCAGACATGGAATTAATCGATAATAGTTTAACTAAAATGTATGAATATTTTAAGAACAATTCTGATATTGGTGCCATTGGTCCTCAATTCTTAAATATCGACCTAACTCCACAGAGTTCCGTTTTTCCAAAACAAAACATCAGCAACGCCTTTAAAGAATTCTGGCTTAATCAAAAAGATAAATATTTAAAATATTTACCCAATCTTTCTAAACCATCATCTGTTTGGTCAATTTCTGGTGGTGCCTTAATGATTAAAAAAGATTTTTTCAAAAAAATTGGCGGTTGGAATGAAAAATATTTCTTCTATTTTGAAGATTTAGATCTTTGTCGTGCCATTCATCAAGCCAAAAAAAACATCGTTTATTATCCTGAATGTAAGGTTGTTCATCGCCATGGTTTTAGTGGAACCAAATTAGCTAATTCTGCCAATCAATGGCGACGACTTATTCCTAGTAGTATTAAATACCATGGCAAAATAAAACACTATCTAATTAATTTAACTATTTGGTCTGGTCAAAAAAAATCTAAACTTTTAAAACTATTTCACCAAAATTAATGCCTAAAATAAATAAAAAAATTATATTTTTAGCTATTTTGATTCGACTTTTGGTCATGCCTTTTTTTTATCATCCTGACATAAAAAGTCAATTATTCCATATGCAATACCTTTCTCATGGTGTTACCAATATTTACGATTTTGTTGATAAAAACAAATCTCACCTTCCTTATCCTAATATTTATGTTTATTTACCTTTTACTTATTATTTTTTTGGTTCTGTTGATTTCGCCTTATCACCAATATATCCAAATGATTTATATCAATGGCTTAACGATTGGGGAACATCTCAAAATAATTATCCCAACATGATATTTTTTATGTTGGTATTAAAGATTCCTTATTTAATTTTCGATTTATTAACTGGATTTATTTTGTATAAAATTTATAAAAGCAAAAAAGTTTTATATTTTTGGCTTTTTAATCCAATTTCTATTTATTTAATTTATATTTTAGGAAACTTTGATATTATTCCTGCGTTTTTAACTCTTTTAGCTTTTTATTTTATAAAAAATAATAAACAATTATTGTCATATTTCAGCATTGGTATTGCTATTGCTCTAAAAATGTATCCAATTATGTTTTTACCTTTCTTATTTTTTTATGATAAAAAAAATATTTTCAAAAATATTAAATATGCCATTTTTTCTCTATTACCATTGATATTAAGTATTCTCCCTTTTATAAAACAAAAAAGTTTTTACGATTCATTTCTCGGTTCTGGTTTAACTCAAAAAATTTTGGAATATAGAATTTTTGGTTTACCAATTTTTCCGACTCTTTTTATACTTATTTTAATTGCTTATATTGTTTCCAAATCAAAATATAAATTTGAAATTGCCATATTACAAACATTTTTAATCTTTATTGGCTTAGTTAATTTTCACCCTCAATGGATAATGTGGTTTTTCCCTTTTCTAATCGTTATTTTTACAAATGCCAAAACTAAAGACAAAATATTCTTTACTATATTTTTCTTATTAATTCTGGTTTATATCGTTTTGTTTAACGATAATTATTTAACTTGGGGTCATTTAATCCCTATTGATTCAAACTTTATTAATCTAACTTCTCCATATCAGTTAATTAAATTAAGAACTTCATTTGATCCTGCTATTTTTCAAAAAACTATTCATAATTTACTTTTATTTTTAGGTATTACTGGTTCAATTTTTTATGCCAAAAATAAATAATTTTTATTTAATTATTCCAGGTGAAATTATTTTTATTTTTTTTCTATTAATTATTTTGCCAACAATATTTTTAAAAGAAAAACCAGGTATTTCTCAAACTTCATCTAAAAATACTTTACCTTTAAGTGTTAAAAATTCTTATATTCAACAGTTCACAACTGACAAAAATAATTTAAATTCTTTTTCTGTTTTATTAAAAAATCCAGAACTTAAAAGTAATGATTTTGTTTATTTAGAACTATTAAACAGCCATAAAGAGACTATTCAATCTCTAAAAACTTCTGGTATTAGTATTTCTGATCCAAGTTGGATTAGGTTTAAATTTTCACCTATCAATTCAAAAAAAGGCGATATTTTTTATTTAAAAATTACTAGCAATAGTCAAAAAGATAATCTTCTCTATATTTATGGTGACAAAAATACTAATAATATTAATTTTAAAACTACTTTCATCTCTCGAAATATAAAAGAATCGTTCAAAGATAATTTAAATCAACAAATAAATAATTTTAAATCAAGAAATATTTTTCAAACAGGGTTTTATTTATTTACCATTGTTCTAATCAATATTTTAATCCTGATTTAATATAAAATAAATTATATTTAAATGAAAAAATCTTCAATATTTTTTAAAATTTGTCTGACCATAGTTTTTCTTTTCTCTCTATCTCTTTATTTATATAAAAACACTACTGTTCCACCCTCTTTATATTCTGATGAAGCTGATATCAGTTACCAAGCCTTTATATTTAATAATAGAGGAACTGATTATTTTGGTAACAAATTTCCTATTCATTTTCATTCCTATTCAGATTGGCAACCATCTCTCTTCATTTATTCAGTCGCTTTAACTCAAAAATTTGTTGGTCATACCGATGCTTCAGTCAGAATTCCTTCGGCTATTTTTGGAGCCCTAACCGTTCTTATTTTTTGTTTAATCATCAATCTTTTACTTAAAAGTGAAGTTTGGTCAATCATTGGTGGATTATTACTTTCAATTTCTCCATGGCTTTTTCTTTTTAGTCGAGCTGGTTTTGCTGTTACTAATATGCTTTTTTTAACTCTTTTAGGAATTTATTTTTGGATAAAATTTATAAAAAACAATCAAACTAAAAATCTTTTCTTTTCTTTTATTTCTTTTGCTTTACTTACTTATTCCTATAGTACTGCCAAACTCCATTTAGTTTTTATTTTTCTAACTCTTTATTTGATTTGGTTTAAAACCATTAACAAAATTTCCCTTAAAAATAAATTAATTGCCATTCTTTTAGTGGTTTTAATTTGTTTACCAATTGTTTCCGACACTCTTAAGGGTCGAGCTGGTTATCGTTTCTCCTATATCAGTATTTTTAGCGATCCTACTATTAGTAAAACCGTCGATAATTATCGTCAAGAAGATTCGGCCATGGTTTATGGTCAACAAATTGGTCTAAAACCAATGTTTATTTCCAAAATTTACCATAATAAAATTGTTCAAATTTCTGAAAAGTTTATTAGTAATTATTTTTCCTCTTTTTCCACTGAATTTTTATTTTTGAAAGGGGATGGTAATCTTCGTCAAGGCATTCAAACCGTTGGTAATTTACTTTTCCCAGATTTCTTTTTAATTATTCTTGGAATTTCTTGTGTCTTTTTTAAAAAATCACCAAATAAAAAGTTTTATTTATTCTTTTTAATTAATTTAATTCTTACCCCAATCTCTTTTGCCTTAACTCGCGATTCTAATTTTCCCCACGCTACTCGTCTTATTTTAATGTTGCCATTTTTAATTTTCTTTTCTATTCTTGGTCTTAAACAAGTTTTTGAATTTAGTAAATCTAAATTTTTAATTGGTTTTATTTTATTTTTATATTTAATTTGTTTTAGTCGTTTTATTCATCAATATTATTTTCACTATCCAAACATTTCTGCTCGTGACTGGCATTATGGGATGAAACAAGCTGTTACTAAAGCTATTGATATTAATTATTCAAAAACTTATTTCATTAACTCCTACGAACCATTCATGCCTTTCTTTTTAAATTATAGTGAGTATATTCCTTTTGATAAAAATATCTCTCCTGCTTCATCCTTAGTTTGGGATAATAATCAATTTTTCACTGGTATGCAAACCGAAAACAAATATTATCTTGGTAATATTGAATGGTCTGGTATGTTTAACAATCTTCCTAAAAATAGTTTATTTGTCGTTCCAGAAAGAGAACTAATTAAAATTAAAACTAGTTTAGAAGACTATAATAAAAATCATCAAACTAAAATTAATCTTCAACAACTCGATCAAGTTGAAAAAAAATATACTGAGCAAGAACAACTTTATTTAATAACTTTTAATTAATGAAAAATAAAAAAAATATTATTATTCTAATTTGTCTCTTTCTTCTTTCTTTTATTACTTTCTACCGACTTCTCCGACCAGGACTCTTTTCTATGATGGATGATATGCATATCTTTAGACTCGACCAGTTAGACAAATGCTTAAAGGATGGACAACTTCCTTGCCGCTTTATTAAAGATGGGGGAATGGGCTATGGATATCCTCTTTTTAACTATTATTCTCCTTTAACTTATGGTGTTTCTGAAGTTTTTCACCTTGTTGGCTTTAGTCTTATTAATAGTCTAAAAATTACCTTTGCCCTTTGTCATATTATTGGAATTTTTGGCATGTATTTTTTTGCTAGTCTTTTTTTTGGAACTTACGGTGGTTTTATTTCTGCTATTATTTTTCTTTTAGCTCCTTATCAAGCCACTGACAGTTGGGTTCGTGGTGCTATTGCCGAATCATTGGCAATTAATCTTATTCCTTGGGTTTTTTATTTTCTCACCAAATTTATAAAATCCAATAAAAATAAAATTCCATTAATACTTTCCTTAACTGCTCTTTTATTAAGTCATAACCTTACCAGCTTAGCTATTGCTCCAGTTTTAGTAATTTATTCTTTAGTTCTTTTGTTTAAAAATAAAAATCTAAACATTAAATCAATTTTAAAATTAGCCGTTCCTGTTTTAGTTTCAATTGGAATTAGTTCTTTCTTTTTACTTCCAGCTCTTCTTGAAAAGAAATTAGTCACCATCGACACTATGACTCAAGGCTATTTTCAATATATTATTCATTTTGCCACTTTAAGTCAGCTTTTCATTTCCCGTTTTTGGGGTTATGGTGCCTCATTATGGGGCCCAATCGATGATATGGCCTTTTCTGTTGGAATTATTCAATGGTTAATACCACTACTTGCCATTATATTTTTATTTTTTAAAAGAAAAAAATTAAAAGGTAATTTCGTTTTTATCGCTTTATTTTCTTTAGTTTTTCTTTTTTCAGTTTTTCTAACTCACAATAAATCAACCTTTATTTGGAAAGCACTTCCTTTTATGGCTTTTTATCAATTCCCTTGGCGCTTTTTATCAATTGCCATTTTTGCTTCTTCTTTTGTTGCCGGCTCTATTATTTTATTAATTAATAAGAAGTTTCAAATTTTAACCGTTGTTTTAATTTCCATTATTACCATTCTTTTAAATTTTTCCTATTTTAAAGAAGACATTTGGTATCCAAAATTAACCGATAGTCAAAAACTTTCACCAACTGGAATTGTGGCTCAAAGTGGGGCTGGTCTAAAAGATTATTGGCCAAGTTTTGGTCAAAATTTCCCTAATAGTTTCGCCCCTAATCAACCAACTATTTCCGAAGGTGTTGTTATTAATAATTATCTTAAAACTAGTAATAAAGTCACATTAAACACTGTTTCCAAATCTAATGGAAAAATTACTCTACCTTTAGTTTATTTTCCTAATTGGCAATTATTTATTGATGGTCAAAAAACCGACTTTACTATTAATAAAGATTTAGGTCTAATCGAATTTAATGTCACTTCTGGTAATCATTCTATTTTATTGGAATTCAAAAATACTCCAATTCGTACTATTGGCAATTCAATCAGTCTTATTAGCTTAGTTTTGGTTATAATTATGGGGATAAAATCAAAATTTAAAAAAAATGAAAAGTAAAAAATATCTTTTATTTATTCTCATTGCTTTAATCGCTTTTTTTCTTAGATTCTGGCAACTCGATAAATTTCCTGTTGGTTTAAATTGGGATGAAGTTAGTCATGGCTACAATGCCTATAGTTTAATTAAAACTGGTCAAGATCAGTGGGGGGAAGCCTGGCCTATTTTCAATTTTAGGGCTTATGGTGATTATCCAACCACTCTTAACATGTACCTATCTATCCCTTTTATTTATTTATTTGGTTTAAATATTTGGACAACTAGAATGGTTTCAGCTTTGTGTGGTTTTGGTTTAGTTATTGTTTCTTATTTTCTTGGTTACGAAATTTTTAAAAACAAAAAATTATCTTATTTATTAATGTTTTTAGTCGCTATTTCTCCTTGGACATTCTTTTCTTCTAGAGCCGTTTTTCAATCCACTGTGGCTCAATTTTTCTTTTCTTTAGGAATTTTGTTTCTAATCAAATCTTTAAAGAAGGTAAAATTTCTCCTACCAGCTGTATTTTTTACCTCCCTTTCCACTTACGCTTATCACAACACTAAAATAGTTGTTCCTATTTTACTTTTCTTCTTTGTTTTAATTTTCTTTAAACAATTAAAACAACAATTTAAAAACCATAAAAAAATATTTTTATTTAGTTTATTGATTTTCTCTTTCTTATTAATTCCTCAAATAATTAATACTTTTAACAAAGATGCTCAGGCCAGAAGTCGTTGGGTTTTTGTTATTAATCCTGCTTCTATTAATCAAATTGAAGTTAATAGAAACAACTATCAAGGCAGTCAATTAATTGCCAAATTAAAATATAATCGAGTCACTCTTTTTAGCACTACTGTTTTTCAAAACTATCTTGGTTTTGTTAATCCAAAAATTCTATTTTTCGATAGTACTCAAAATTTTCAATTCAACATTCCCAATACTGGAGTTCTTTATTCTGTTTGTCTACCATTTTTCTATATTGGCCTGATAATTTTATTAATAAAATCCATTAAAAGTCGAGGAATTTCTCTTTTCTTATTATTCTGGTTTTTAATTGGTCTTGCTCCTGCCGTTGTTACTGTTGGTGACTTTCCTATAATTCGAGCCATGACTATTTTGCCTTTACCTCAAATTTTTATAGTTTATGGTTTTTCAAAAACTCTTTCTCTATTAAAAAGTAAAAAAATAAAATCCATTTTCATTGTTCTCTTCTTAATAATTTTATCAATCCAATCGGTTAAATATCTTAAAAACTATTTTGTTGATTATGCCAAAAATTATTCTTCTGCTTGGCAATATGGTTACAAAGAAGTTGTTGATTATGTCAGAGAAAATTACAACAACTATGATCAAGTAATTTTTACCAAAAAATACGGTGAAGCTCATGAGTTTATTCTATTTTATTGGCCATGGAATCCTAAATCTTATTTAACTGATCCTAATTTAAATACTGATTTTCATGCTGATTGGTATTGGGTTAATGCTTTTGACAAAATTAAATTTGTTAATGATTGGGAAATAAAAGAAAACACTCAAAACATAAATCAAAAAACCCTTTTAATAACCTCTCCGGGCAACTATAATAAGGATAATAGTAAATTACTTAAAACTATTTACTTTTTAGATCAAAAACCTGCTTTTGATATTTTAGAAACTTATGTTCAAAAATAATAAAATATTTTTTATTTTAATTTTTATTGCTGCTTTTGCCATCAGATTTTTTAATGCCAATCAATATCCTCCATTACTTTGGGACGAAGCTTCTATTGGTTACAATGCTTACTCAATTTTACAAACTGGCAAAGATGAATACGGTCAAATTCTTCCCATAATTTTTAAATCTTTTGGAGATTACAAACCAGGTGTTTATATTTATCTTGTTATTCCTTTTGTTAAAGCCTTAGGTTTAACCACTTTAGCAGTTAGACTTCCTTCAATAATTTTAGGTTCCCTTATTCCTATTTTTCTTTTCCTTCTTATAAAAGAGATTAATCAAAAAGCTCATAAAACCGCCGTTATTGCCGCCATTTTGACAGTTTTTAATCCTTATTCTATTCATTTTTCTAAAGGTGGTTGGGAAACTAATATTTTAACTTTTGAATTAATCTTAGCCTCTTATCTATTTTTTAAATTTATTAATACTCAAAAAAGTAAATTTATTGTTTTTTCGTCATTAATTTTTGGCTTAACTCTTTTTACTTACCAAGCCGGCAAAATGATAAGTTTATTTCTCATAATTGTCTTATTTTTAATAAATATTAAAAAGATAAATTTCAAAAAATTCATTCCTGGTTTTATTATTCCACTTTTTATTTTCTCAATTCCGATAGTTTATGGTCTTCTATTTTCTCAAAATGGTAATCGTTTAAATGTGGTTAGTCTTTTTTCTTATCCTCGAAACCAAGAAGAAACAACCATTATTAAAAGTGAAAGCAATCAAATTGATTATGATGTTTTTCATAACCATTACCTGTTTTTTGGACGCAATTTCTTACTTCGTTATTTCAATCATTTTTCTCCAAGATTTTTAGCTTTTGAAGGGGATTGGCAAAGCCCACGTCATTCAGCCCCATATATCGGTGTTCTTCTTTATCCAAGTTTAATTTTTCTAGTAATTGGTATCTTTTTTGCCTTAAGTCGTACAAAAATAGACAAAATAAATTGGTTTTTCTTATTTTGGCTTTTAATGGCTCCTATTCCTGCTGCTCTCACGCGCGACACTGTTCAAGCTGTTCGATCAATGTCTTTTTCCATTCCTTTAATTTATTTTGCCGCTCTAGGTATCTATTGTTTTACCCAAAAGTTTAAAAACATATTTATTTATCTTCTAATTATTGGAGCTTATTTAATTTCCTTCATTTATTATGGCGATCTTTATTTAAATCATATGGTTAAAAAAAGTCCTAGTGATTTTCTTTATGGTTATAAAGAAACTATGAATTTTGTTAATGAATATCAAAATCAATTTAATCAAGTTTATGTAACCGATTTTTATGGACAACCATATATTTTCTATCTTTTTTATTCCAAATACGATCCCGTCAAATATCAGTCCCAAGCTAAATTAATCGAAAATTCATCTGGTGATACCGGTACAATTGGACAAATAGATAAAATTAAATTCGGCAGTGTTCAATTTGATTATGTCAAAAATTTACCAAAAACTTTATCCATTTTTTCTCTTGATGAAATCTATCGCCAAGGCATAGACAAAAAAGAGGAATTTAAAAAATTCATTCCTTTAAGCCCAATTAATGGAATGTCCACTTTTTATGCCTATCAAAGTCAATAAATTACCAATCATTATTATTCTCGTCATCGCTTTTTTAATTCGTGGCATCAATCTCTGGTCAACTCCAGCCCTAAATCCAGATGAAGCTGCTCTTGGTTATAATGCTTATTCTTTAATCCAAACTGGTAAAGATGAACATGGAGCCGCTTGGCCAATTCATTTCAAATCATTTGGCGATTTCAAACCAGGTGGTTATGTTTATTTAGCTCTACCTTTTATTAAAATCCTTGGACTTACTCCATTAGCAGTTCGTCTTCCCAATTTAATTCTTTCCGTTTTAACCATTTTATTTTTATATAAATTAATTTTATTACTCTCAAAAAATAATAAATTAGCTCTTATAACCGCTGCTGTTTTAACTTTTTCTCCATGGCACATCCATTTTAGTCGAGGCGCTTGGGAATCTTCTGCGGCTCTTTCTTTTATCATGATGGGTACTTATTTTTTCTTTAAATCAATTCAAGAAAAATTTATAAAAAACTTTAGTATTTTTGTCATTTTCTACGTTTTGTCTCTTTATATTTATCATTCTGCTCGTCTTATTGCCCCATTATTAGCTCTAACCTTAGTTATTCTTTATTTTAAAAATCTTGTTAAAAAACTTCCTCAAATTTTAATTCCCATCGCTTTTGCCGCTCTTTTAGCTATGCCAGTAATGTTTTCTTTTCTCCACAATGGTGGAACTGCCCGCATTGGTGGTGTTGGTTTAACCGCTGACCAAGGTCCAATTAATCGCGCCAATGAGCTTATAAACAATCATAATAATGTCAAATTAATCAATCGAGGGATGCACAACAAAAGACTTCTTTATTTAATTTCTTGGGGTCAAAAATATACTTCTCATTTTGATTTAAACTTCCTCGGCATAAATGGTGATGAAGTTCCTCGATCTAAAGTTCCAGAAATGGGCCAAATTTATTTAATTGAGATTCCTTTATTACTTTTAGGTTTAGTCTTTTTATTAAAAACTACTATTTACAATCAACGAACCAAGATTTTCTTTATTGCCTTTTTACTTATTGCTCCGATTGCTTCTTCATTAACTTACCAAGCTCCATCAGCCCTAAGAGCTTTGGCCATGGTTATTCCTATTTCTATTTTAATCGCCAGTGGTATTTATTATTTCTTTAGCTTTTTTAAAAATAAAAAAATATTAACTTTAATTTCTATTATTTTTGTCATTATTTATGGCTATTTTATTGCTTATTATTTTGATGCCTATTTTGTTCATTATCCAAAACGTTATCCTTTTGCTTGGCAATATAGTTTCGACAAATTAGTTCCTTATTTAGAACAAGAAAAAGGTAATTACAATCAAATTTATGTCACTAATAAATATGATCAACCTTATATTCTTTTCCTTTTTTATTCAAAATATCCACCTCAAAAAATTCAATCCCAAATTAAATTAACTACCCCAGATCAATATGGTTTTTCTACTGTCCTAAATTACGATAAATATAATTTTGAAAAAATAGATTGGGACAAAATCCCTACCAATTCATTAGTTGTTTCCAGTGATGAAATAATTCCTCAAATTAATCCTCAAAAAGTTATTAATTTCCCTAATGGTCAACCAGCCTTTAAAATTTATTCAAAATAATGAAAAACAAATCTACTCTTTCTGTCACCCTAGCCACTTACAATGAATCTAAAAATATTAAACGTTGTCTAGAAGCTATTGCTGACATTGCCACTGAAATTATTGTGGTTGATGGTCAATCACAAGACGATACTGTTTCTCTTGCTAAAGAATTTAAAAATGCCAGAGTAATTTCTACCACCAACAAACCCATGTTTCATCTCAACAAACAAATGGGAATTTCCGCCTGTAAAGGGGATTGGATTCTTCAACTTGATGCTGATGAAATTGTTACTCCAAAATTAAAAAACGAAATTAAATCATTTTTAGAAAAAGATCCTCAAGACATTAAAGAAAATGGCTTTTGGATACCTCGAAAAAATTATTTTCTTGGAACTTTTCTTAAAAAAGGTGGTCAATATCCAGATCCAACCATTAGATTTTATAAAAATGGTAAAGCTTATTTACCATGCGAGAATGTTCATGAACAAGCCAAAGTTGATGGTTTAGTTGGTTGGTTAAAAAATGATTTAGAACACTATGCCGATACTTCTTTTTCGTTATATCTTCTTCGAGCCAATCGCTACACCACTCTTCTAGCTCAAGAATTACAAGAAAAGAAAATTAAAATAAACTTTACCAACTTCTTAAACTTTTATCTTTTTAAACCAGTTTGGTGGTTTTTAAAAACTTTTTTCCGACACCGAGGTTATGTTGATGGTTTTGCTGGATTTGTTTTTTCTTTTTATTCAGCTCTTCGTTTTCCTATTGCCTACACTAAATATTATGAACTAGTTAAAACTAAACGAAATATTAATTTATCCCAGGATTGGGATAAAAAATAGTATGAAAATTAAAAAAATTGCTATCGATATTTCTCCAACCCAAGACGGTAATGCTATTCGTGGTGTCGGTTATTATACTAATCATCTGGTTTCTGCCCTTCAATCTGAAATTAAAACCAATCCAAAATATAAAAATTATCAAATCGATTTAATAACTGAGAACCGAAATTTGAAATCTGAGATCTACGACCTAGTCCATTATCCATACTTTGATCCTTTCAAATTAACTCTTCCGAAAACAACTAAAATTCCTACTATCGTTACAGTTCATGATTTAATCCCTCGTCAATTTAAAAATCATTTTCCGGTTGGTATTAAAGGAGAAATTAAATGGCTTATTCAAAAACATAACTTAAAACAAGTTAGCAAAATTATTACCGTTTCCAACTATTCAAAATTTGTTATTAACGACCTAATAAATTATCCTCAACAAAATATTTTTGCCATTTATGAAGGTGCTGATAAGTCATTTAAACCATGTACAGATAAAAATAAATTAACTGAAATTCAAAAAAAATATAAATTACCTAAAAAATTTGTCCTATTTGTTGGTGATATTAATTGGAATAAAAATATTCCTAATTTAGTTAAAGCCTGTCTAAAACTTAAATATCCTCTAGTTATTGTTGGTTCTGCCGCCACTAAAAAAGATGTTCCAATTCATCCTTGGACCAAAGATTTACATTGGCTTCAATCTCAAAAATCATCTAACTTAATTCTTACCGGTTTTGTTCCAGATGAAGATTTACCTTATTTTTACAATCTTGCCACCACCTATTGTCAACCATCATTTGTCGAAGGTTTTGGTTTACCTTTAATTCAAGCCATGCAATCTGGTTGTCCTGTATCTTATAGCCAAGACAGTTGTTTGCCAGAAATTATGGATAATAATGGGCTATCTTTTAACCCACGTTCTATAAAAAGTATTCAAAAAACTCTTTCTCAATTTTGGACTAAAGAAGAAACCAGACAAATTTATATTAAACTTGGCCTAATTCGTGCCAAACAATTTAATTGGCAATTTACCGCTAAACAAACTTTAGCCGTTTATGACTTACTCCTCTAATGAAAAACAATAGTCATTTTCTATCCGTCATTATTCCTACTTACAAACAAGAAAAGACTATTTATCAAGACTTAATTAATATCAATGAAACCTTAAAACAAATTAGATATGATTACGAAATTATTGTTGTAGTTGATGGTGCAAATATTGATAATTCTTATCAAGAGGCTAAAAGAACTAAACTTAAAAAATTAAAGGTTTTTTCCTATAAATATAACCATGGTAAAGGTTATGCTGTCCGTTTTGGGATGAGTAAAACTAAAGGTGATTATGTTTCTTTTATTGATTCCGGTATGGAAATTGACCCTAATGGAATTTCGTTAGTTCTAGAGCATATGGAGTGGTATAACGCCGATATTATCGTTGCTTCCAAACGTCATCCGGCCTCACAGGTTAATTATCCTTTTGATCGAAAAATAATTAGTTTTGGAGCTCATCTTATTTCCCGTTTTCTTTTAGGAATTAACATTCACGACACTCAAGCCGGTTTAAAAATTTTTAAACGACCAGTTTTAATTAAAGTTCTTCCCAGACTTTTGGTTAAAAACTATGCTTTTGATCTAGAAATTTTAGCAGTGGCTAATCGACTTGGTTTTAAAAAAATCTACGAAGCCCCAATTAAACTAACTTACGATTTTAAAAGCTTAACTCATGCCACTGGTCTAAAAATTATTTATAGTTGTCTTATTGATGCTCTATCAATTTTTTATCGACTTAAAATTCTTCATTATTACGACGATAAAAATAAACGAAAATGGATTTATGATCCAGATTTAGAAATGCGTATTAATACCGGTTTATAATTATGAAAAAAAATATTGTTTTTTCCATAATTATTCCTGTCAGATCCAGTAATCCTTATCTAGAAGAAACCTTAAAAAAACTTAAAAAACAAAGTTTTAAAGATTTTGAAGTTTTAGTTATTACTGACAAAGTTTCTCTTCAACAAGGTTCATCTACTCATCAACTTGGTCCAAGTTTTAAACGAAATTTAGGCGCCAAAATGGCTAAAGGTCAATATTTAGCATTTTTAGATGATGATTCTTATCCATCCATAAATTGGCTTAAAAGTGCTTTTAAAATTTTATCGACTAAACAAAATATTGCTGCTGTTTGTGGCCCGTGTTTAACTCCTCCAAAAGATAATTATTTAAAACAAGCTTCAGGGTTAGTTTGGTCAAGTTATCTTGGTAGTGGTGGGGCTGGAACCTATCGTAATCGCCCTCAGAAAAGTCGTTTTGTTGATGATTATCCTACTGTTAACCTTATTGTTAAGAAAAGTGATTTTGAAGCCATTGGTGGGTTTAATAATAATTTTTGGCCAGGCGAAGACACTATTCTTTGTTTGGATTTAACTAAAAAACTTAAAAAAAATATTCTTTACCATCCATCGATTATGGTTTACCATCATCGCCGAGATGTAATTATTCCTCATCTTCAACAAATCACCAGATATGCTATTCATCGAGGTCACTTTGCTAAAATTTATCCCGAAACTAGCCGTAAAATTGGTTATTTTGTTCCAACTTTGTTTACTCTCTATTTATTTATATTGATAATTATAAATTTATTAAAATTATCAAATTTTCATCTACCAATATATATAGATATTATTTCTAAAATACCATTATATTTATATCTATCAATATTATTATTTACCTTTTTTAAATTCATTTATCAAAAAAATAAAATTAAAACCTCTCTTCTGGCCACTATCACTATTCCATTAACTCATATTTATTACGGTATACTCTTTATGCTTGGACTATTAAAAAAACAACTTGATTTTCAACCACATCAAGTTGACAAAAAAACTGGTAAATATATTGGCGGTTAATCTATGACTAAAAATAAATTTTCTATTTCTATTTCTTATCCATCTTTTGAATCTTCAAAAGGTACTCCTTTCTTATCTCAAAATCGTCAATTTCAATGGACACATACTGGTAATGTAATTTATCCAGTTATTCCTGCTACTGCTGCTACTCTTCTAAAACAAAATGGTTATAAAGTTTTTTGGGACGATGCTATTGCTCAAAAACTGAATTATCAACAATGGTTTAATAAACTCAAAAAAAACAAACCTAACCTTATCGTTATCGAGTCTAAAACACCCGTAATTAAACAACATTGGGAAATTATCAACCAAATTAAAAAAGAAGGATTAAAAATTAAAAACTGGAAATTTAAAATTGTCCTTTTAGGTGATCATGTCACTGCTCTTCCAGAAGAATCTTTAAAAAATTCAAAAGTTGATTATATTCTGACTGGTGGTGATTATGATTTTATGCTTTTAAATTTAGCCAATCATCTAACTAAAAAAACTCCTCTCGAACCAGGTTTTTATTTTCGTCAAACAAAAAGTGTTTTTTGTAATTCTGGTAAGTTTGCTTTAAAACATCACAATTTAGATTCCCTTCCTATAATTGATCGTAAATTAACTCAATGGCAATTCTATGCCTACAACAACACTAACTATAAATACAAACCAGGGGCGTACATTATGTCTGGTCGTGACTGTTGGTGGGGAAAATGTACTTTCTGTTCTTGGACAACATTATTTCCCAATCAAAATTATCGTCGTTTTTCTGTCAAACATACCATCGCTGAAATTGAAAATTTAGTTTATAACTTTGGCGTTAAAGAAATTTTTGATGATTCTGGAACTCTTCCAGTTGGTCCTTGGTTAAAAGAACTTTGCCAAGAATTAATTAATAGAGGGTTAAATAAAAAGGTCAAAATCGGTTGTAATATGCGTTTTGGAGCCCTAAATCAAGACCAATATAACCTAATGAAGCAAGCTGGATTTAGATTCATTCTTTACGGTCTAGAATCAGCCAATCAATCAACCTTAGAAAAAATAAATAAAAATAATTTGGTTAAAAATGTTTTACCTACTTTAAAAATGGTTCAAAAAGCCAAACTAGAACCACATATTACTATTATGATTGGTTATCCTTGGGAAACTAAAAAAGACACTCTAAAAACTATTAATTTTGCCAAACAAATTTTTAAACAAGGTTTAACCAACAGTATGCAAGCCACCATTATTATTCCTTATCCTGGCACTCCTTTGTTTGCTGAATGCCAAAAATCTAATCTTCTAGAAACTTCTAATTGGGACGATTACGATATGCAACATAAAATAATGTCTTCTTCTTTATCCGAAGTTGAATTAAAAAAACTTACTCAAAATCTTTTTAAAGGTATTATTACCCCAAAATTTATTTTCAAACAAATTATTTCCGTTCGTTCCATTGAAGATGTTAAACATCTTAGTAACTATGCAGTCAAGTTTATTCAAAAGTTAAAAGATTTTTCCGCTAATGATAATTAGTATTATTATTCCCACTCTTAACGCCCAATCTGTTTTAGAAACTTGTCTAAAATCAATCCGTCGCCAAAACTTTTCTAAATCGCTTACTGAAATAATTATTGCCGATGGGGGATCTACTGATAACACTCTAAAAATTGCCAAAAAATATCATGCAAAAATCATTAAAAATCCTCTTAAAACCGCTGAAGCTGGTAAGGCAGTTGGCGTTAAAGCTGCAATTGGTAAATATATTGCCTTAATCGATTCTGATAACATTTTACCTACCTCAAATTGGCTCCAAACCAATATTAATATTCTCGAATCAAATCCTAATTTAATTGGCACCGAACCAATTC
>Ga0209540_10001203_pt1 | contig 20498 bp, 14 predicted proteins | sample BarGraIncu01121A_FD_184501 | JGI IMG/M metagenome (GOLD analysis project Ga0209540, IMG submission 184501) | Arctic peat soil microbial communities from Barrow, Alaska - Barrow Graham LP Incubations 011-21A (SPAdes) (version 2) | ecosystem: Environmental > Terrestrial > Soil > Wetlands > Peat... | reverse complement strand
AGAGACTGGAATAACTGGAGCAACGGGCGAGACAGGAATTACCGGAGCAACAGGAGAGACAGGAATTACTGGTGCAACGGGAGTTACAGGAATAACTGGAACAACAGGTGAAACTGGAACTACTGGAACTACTGGAACTACTGGTGAAACAGGAATTACTGGAGCAACAGGAGAGACAGGAAGTACTGGAGCAACAGGAGAGACCGGAAGTACTGGGGTAACAGGTGAAACTGGAGTCACTGGAGTAACAGGTGAAACTGGAACAACTGGAGCAACAGGTGAAACTGGAACTACTGGAACTACTGGAACTACTGGTGAAACAGGAATTACTGGAGCAACAGGAGAGACAGGAATTACTGGAGCAACAGGAGAGACCGGAAGTACTGGGGTAACAGGTGAAACTGGAGTCACTGGAGTCACAGGCGAGACAGGAACTACTGGAGTAACAGGTGAGACCGGAAGTACTGGAACTACTGGAGCAACTGGAGAAACCGGAATAACTGGAGCAACAGGTGAGACAGGAGTCACTGGAGCTACAGGAGCTACAGGAGAGACAGGAATTACCGGAGTCACAGGAGAGACAGGAATTACTGGAGCAACAGGAGAGACAGGAATAACTGGGGTAACAGGTGAAACAGGAATAACTGGAGTCACAGGAGAGACAGGAATTACTGGGGTAACAGGTGAAACTGGAGTCACTGGAGTAACAGGTGAAACTGGAATAACTGGAGCAACAGGTGAAACAGGAATTACTGGAGCAACAGGAGAGACAGGAATTACCGGAGCAACAGGAGAGACAGGAATTACCGGAGCAACAGGAGAGACAGGAATTACTGGTGCAACGGGAGTTACAGGAATAACTGGAACAACAGGTGAAACTGGAACTACTGGAACTACTGGTGAAACAGGAGTCACTGGAGCAACAGGAGAGACTGGAATAACTGGGGAAACTGGAGTCACTGGAGTCACAGGCGAGACAGGAACTACTGGAGTAACAGGTGAGACCGGAAGTACTGGAACTACTGGTGAAACTGGAATAACTGGAGCAACAGGTGAAACTGGAACTACTGGAGTAACGGGAGAAACGGGAATTACCGGAGCAACAGGTGAGACAGGAATTACTGGGGTAACAGGTGATACTGGAGTCACTGGAGTAACAGGTGAAACTGGAGTCACTGGAACCACTGGTGAAACAGGAATAACTGGAGTCACAGGCGAGACAGGAACTACTGGAGTAACAGGTGAGACCGGAAGTACTGGAACTACTGGTGAAACTGGAACTACTGGAGTAACGGGAGAAACGGGAATTACCGGAGCAACAGGCGAGACTGGAATTACCGGAGCAACAGGTGAAACTGGAATTACCGGAGCAACAGGTGAGACAGGAACTACTGGAGCAACTGGAGAAACCGGAATAACTGGAGCAACAGGTGAGACAGGAGTCACTGGAGCAACAGGAGAGACTGGAATAACTGGGGAAACTGGAGTCACTGGAGTCACAGGCGAGACAGGAACTACTGGAGTAACGGGAGAAACGGGAATTACCGGAGCAACAGGTGAAACTGGAATAACTGGAGCAACAGGCGAGACAGGAATTACCGGAGTAACAGGCGAGACAGGAACTACTGGAGCAACTGGAGAAACCGGAATAACTGGAGCAACAGGTGAGACAGGAATTACTGGGGTAACAGGTGAAACTGGAGTCACTGGAGTAACAGGTGAAACTGGAATAACTGGAGCAACAGGTGAGACCGGAAGTACTGGAACTACTGGTGAAACTGGAATTACCGGAGCAACAGGTGAGACAGGAACTACTGGAGCAACTGGAGAAACCGGAACTACTGGAACCACTGGTGAAACTGGAACTACTGGAGTAACGGGAGAAACGGGAATTACCGGAGCAACAGGTGAAACTGGAATAACTGGAGCAACAGGCGAGACAGGAATTACCGGAGTAACAGGAGAGACAGGAATTACTGGTGCAACGGGAGTTACAGGAATAACTGGAACAACAGGTGAAACTGGAACTACTGGAACTACTGGAACTACTGGTGAAACAGGAATTACTGGAGCAACAGGTGAGACAGGAGTCACTGGAGCTACAGGAGAGACAGGAATTACCGGGGTCACAGGAGAGACAGGAATTACTGGAGCAACAGGAGAGACTGGAATTACTGGGGTAACAGGAGCCACAGGAGTCACAGGAGCCACAGGAGTCACAGGAGTTTCGATTGTTTTTACGCAAACAAATCTTACTCCAACAGTAAGCATCACAACAGGAACTGCTACCACTATTATTTCTAAAAGTGTAACGACTACAGCTACTGGTCAAATATTAAAAATAGATTCAATGGCGGATATTAGAATGACTACGAATACTCAGGATGACATCAGATATACAATTGTATATGATCTATTATTAGATGGGGTTTCTATTGCTTCAGAAACTATTCAAAAAGCGTTCACTCTTGGTCCAGATAATCAAAATATTATTGAAATCCCCAATATGACATGGATTGATGTATCTTCACTAGGTACTCACACTTACAGAATTGATGTCACAATTACAGGAACAAATATTACAAGTCCATCTTCGGCACTTACTAGAGCATTAAATATAACTAGCCTCGGGACGCTAATATAGAATAAGAAAATTGTTTTTATAAATAATGAAAATAATATGCTCAGAACCTTATTAATGAAGTTTTAATAGAAAATAATTTTTAGAGTGAGGCAGTTCTTTTTCTTTTATGAAATAACTCTATTGTACCATTGACAACTGTATGAGCTCCTGAAATAGGAGCTCAAGTAACTATTATTAGTTTGAATTAGTTTATTTTAAGAGGCCTTAAATAACATTTTAAGGCCTCTCTTATTAAAGTATTTACGTTGTAAATAAAAAAGAAGTATAGAGTACTGGTAGTATTTGACCGGTTAAAGCCTTTACTATTGTAATTGCTACAGAATTAGCATTATATTTTATTAATGTCATCAGCGGAATCTACAAATGCAACTTTCAAGAGTTCCGAAGGCAAAGATGTGTGATTGACCATAAATAATACACTGCCATCTTTTATATCTCTATTAGTAAATCCAAGTGCTGATATTTTATTACATAATTTTGTTGCCAAATCTTTAGCACTTATGCAATAGGTGCTAGTAATCAATTGCTTATAGATAGCTTAGACATCTATGTTAACCCAGGTGAAACATTGACGCTTCAAGCCACAAGCACTGCTGATACTACTCAACTTGATTGTTCAATGAGCTGGAAAGAATTATGGTAAAGAAAGGATAGGAGGAGAAAGATATGCCTACAACAGATGCAAATGTAAATGTGTATATCATTCAATACCAATGGCTTGGATTTGGTGTGATAAACTTTTTCATTGAAAAAACAAACACAGGTCAACCAATATTAGTTCACAGAATTCAATATCCCAATACGGTATCAGTTCCATCGGTTTTTAATCCGACGTTTCCGATAACGGCAAGAGTCTTTAATGATGGAAATAACTCCAATATTGTTTTGCAATCTCCAAGTGCTATGGCTTTTGTTGAAGGGGAGGGATCTTCACAAGCGATCGTGACCTCTAATTCTGCCAGTGCCTCAGTTAGTTTCAGCCCCACCGCACCAACAAACCAAAACGTTCTTACTTTGAGAAATACAGCAACATTTGCGAGTAAAACCAATAGAACTCGTATCCGTTTGAATTTTATTTCTTGCAGTGATGAAGGTAATCGTACAGTTAGATTTAAGGTTATTAGAAATGCCACCTTTGGATCAACGTTGCTTTTTACTCCTATCAATGCAGCCACTAGTGTTGTGGAATTTTCCTCAACTTCATCTACTGCTACAGGAGGAGTATTGGTTTTGGCCTTTGAAATATCAATTAATGCTAGCACACAATTACTCGTAGATAGTCTAACCATCTATTTGAACCCTGGCGAAACTTTAACGCTGCAAGCCACATCTGGGCTTGCCACTCAGCTTGATTGCTCGATAAGTTGGGAGGAATTGTGGTAATTGTTTAAATTTTTTTAAAGGTGAGGGGTGTATTAGACGTCTCCACTGGAAGGATTTCAGTTTTTAACAAAGTAGAGTTGTAGATAATAATATCTACAACTCTGTTTTGAACTTACATATTTGTAACAATATTTTAGTCTTATTTTAAGTACTCACCAGAAGTTATATTATTAAGCCACTCATCATTTTGTAAATACCACTCAATAGTTTTCTCTATTCCTAACTCAAAGGTAGTTTGTGGATACCATCCTAACTCTTGAACAATTTTTTTGGGGTCTATACCATATCTCATGTCATGACCTTTTCTATCTTCCACATAAGTAATTAGCTTTTCAGTAATTTTTTTATCCTTATTTTTATTTATATAATCTATTATTTTTTTTACTATTTGAATGTTAGTTTTTTCATTATGCCCACCAATATTATAAACTTCTCCACTTGTTCCATATTTTACAACCATAGCTATTGCAGTGCAATGATCTTCAACGTAAAGCCAATCCCGCACATTAGTTCCATTCCCGTATATAGGTAAGTTTTTATGATTTAAGCAGTTGTTAATTATTAAGGGTATTAATTTTTCAGGAAACTGATATGCTCCATAATTATTTGAACATCTTGTTATATTGATGGGCATATTGTAGGTATCAAAATATGCTTGAACCATTAAATCAGCTCCGGCTTTACTAGAGGAATAGGGACTATGTGGATTTATTGGCGTAGTTTCAATAAAATATCCTGTATCTCCAAGTGAGCCGTAAACTTCATCTGTGGATATCTGTAAAAATTTCTTTCCTTCTTTAAAACCATTTTCGGTTAACCATGCATTTTTAGCAGCATCTAGAATAGTAACTGTACCTAATACATTAGTTTTAATAAAGGGTTCAGGATCATTTATACTTCTGTCCACATGGGTTTCTGCTGCGAAGTTTACAACGTAGTCAATATCATTTTCAGAAAAAATATTTTTTACTAGTTCCTTGTCACATATATCGCCGTGAATAAAGGTGTAATTTAAATCATCTTTTAATCCTTTTAGATTTTCTAAATTACCTGCATAGGTTAGTTTATCTAGGTTTATTATTTTAATATCTTGATATTTATTAAACATATAGTAAATAAAATTTGATCCTATAAATCCAGCTCCACCTGTTACTAAATAAGTTTTCATATATATTTATTCTCCTTTATATTGAACTAATATTTTCATATGCTATGCGCATTAAATATTTTCCATATTGTGTTTTCATTAAGGGTTTAGAGATTTTTAAGAGTTGATTCCTATCTATAAAGCCATTAATAAAAGCTATTTCTTCTATACAAGCTACATATAATCCTTGCCTTGTTTGCACCGCTTCCACAAAATTAGCAGCATCTAATAGCCCTCTATAAGTTCCGGTATCAAGCCAAGCCATGCCTCGACCTAATAACTCTACTTTAAGACTTTTTCTTTTTAAATATTCATTATTAATTGAAGTGATTTCTAGCTCACCTCTATCAGAGGGTTTAACATTTTTAGCAATATCTATTACACTATTATCATAGAAGTATAAGCCACAAACAGCATAATTTGATTTTGGGTTTTCGGGTTTTTCTTCAATGGATACTATATTATTGTTTTCATCAAATTCAACTACTCCAAATTCTTTTGGATTACTTACATGGTATCCAAAGATAGTAGCTCCTTCTTTTCTATTTGCAGCACTTTTAAGTCTTTGCGTAAAACCGTAGCCATGAAATATATTGTCTCCAAGTATTAAAGCTACTCTATCATCTCCTATAAATTGCTCTCCTATTATAAATGCATCAGCAAGTCCTCGAGGATTTGGCTGAACAGCGTATTGCAGATTAATACCTAGAAAACTACCATCACCGAGTAACTCCTTAAAAGAAGTAATGTCTCTAGGGGTTGAAATAATTAATATCTCTTTTATACCTGTGAGCATCAATACTGACAGTGGGTAATATATCATGGGTTTATCATATATAGGTAATATTTGTTTAGATATTGATTTTGTTATTGGGTAAAGTCGCGATCCTGATCCTCCTGCTAAAATAATACCTTTCATATTTTGCCTCCTGAGAAAATTTAGAAAATATAAACGCTATCTTTGTCTTATTAATAAAGAGTTCATTACAGTATATAATCATTAACTTATAGTAGTGACTGTTTTATAATGATTTGTTTTATTAAATAAAAGTGATCCATATATAAATAACGATAAAAAATAAGAACATAGTTCTGACATAGTAATTACTATATAGTGTAAAAATATTTAAATGCAGATGGAAAAGTTGGATCATTAACTATAAATCAACTACTTCTCTGATTGGAATAGCATTATAAAGAAAAGCTAAAGTGATCGAATTTATTAGTAATAATTAAAAAACTAAAAAGTGCATAAAAAATTTCTTGTATTTATGCACTTCCTATTTGCAGTATACATAAGGTATAAAGTAAATATAAACAAAATTTGCTTAATTAATTATGGTGGTGAAATTGAATGAAAGTAGTAATACTTTGTGGTGGTAAAGGAACACGTATGCGCGAAGAAACAGAATACCGTCCTAAGCCTTTAGTTGAAATAGGCGGTAAACCGATTTTGTGGCACATAATGAAAATATATTCAAGTTATGGCTTTGATGATTTTATTTTATGCGTTGGGTACAAAGGTGAAATGATAAAGCAGTATTTCATGGACATGTACTGGAGAAATAATGATTTTACTATGCATTTAAGTGGTGATAGAGAATTAGAATATCATACAAAGGAAGAGGAAAAGTGGAATATTACTATTGTTGACACAGGCACTGAAACACAGACGGGTGGAAGGTTAAAACAAGTAGAAAAATATATAGATGATGAGGAATTTATGTTAACTTATGGGGACGGATTAAGTAACGTAAATATCTTAGAACTTTTAAAATTTCATAGAGAAAAAGGTAGAATAGGAACACTTACAGGGGTAAATCCTATTTCTCCTTTTGGGGTTATGGAAGTTGAAGATGGAATTATTAAGGCTTTTAAAGAAAAGCCTATTTTAAAAGATCGCGTAAACGGTGGATTTATGGTATTAAATAAAGCGGTGTTTAAGTATTTGCCAAATGGTGATTGCTTTTTTGAACAAGAACCTATAAGAAATCTTGCTAAAGAGAATCAACTTGCAGTGTACGAGCACAATGGTTTTTGGGTTGCTATAGACACTATCAAAGATGTTCAAGCTGTGAATAAGTTATGGGATACGGGGGAGCATTTATGGACCGAGGCGAAGTAGATTTGTTTAATAGTTTTTACAAGGATAAAAGAGTACTCATTACTGGTCATACTGGATTTAAAGGGTCATGGATTTCAATTTGGCTCCAGAAATTAGGGGCTAAAGTCATAGGATATGGACTCGACCCGTATAGGACAGATGATAATTTTGTTGTTAGTGGATTAAGTAATAGAGTTATAGATATTAGAGGAGATATTAGAGACTATAAAAAGCTTTTAGAAGTTTTTAATATATATAAGCCAGAAATAGTTTTTCATTTAGCGGCGCAGGCATTAGTAGGGGAGTCTTATGAGAATCCAAAAGAAACCTATGAGACAAACGTAATGGGAACCTTAAATGTGTTGGAATGTATTAAAAATTCAGCCACCGCTAAGGTTTCTATTATGGTAACTACTGATAAGTGCTATAAAAATATAGAGCAGATATGGGGATACAGAGAAAATGATCCAATGGGTGGATACGATCCTTATAGTTCTAGTAAAGGTTGTGCAGAAATCCTTATAGATTCCTATAGAAATTCATTTATTAATCCTAAAGATTATAAATTACACGGTAAATCTATAGCAACAGTGCGTGCCGGAAATGTTATTGGCGGTGGAGACTGGTCAAGGAATAGAATAGTCCCCGATTGCATAAGAGCTCTAAAAGAGAACAAAGATATTGAAATTAGAAATCCGAATGCAGTTAGACCTTGGCAGCATGTACTTGAGCCATTAAGTGGATACTTACTGCTTGCATCTAAGATGTATGAAGATGGTGTGAGTTATTGTAGTGGTTGGAATTTTGGACCAAACTCAGATTGTATTGTCTCTGTAGGTAACATTGTAGAGGCAATAATTAAGGAATGGGGATATGGAAAATGCATAGATATATCAAGCGTTAATTCACCTCATGAAGCAAATTTATTGACATTAGATTGTACGAAAGCTAAAACCTATTTAGAATGGTTTCCTAAATTAAATGTACAAGAAGCAATAAAATTTACTGTAGATTGGTATAAAAATTTTAAGGATAAAGACGTATATGATTTATGTACTAATCAAATAAAAAATTATTGCACAAAAACAGTTAAAGAGGTAATTTGACATGAATAAAAAGTATTGTTTACTATGCGAGGTGGGGATGTAATTGTCAAACAAAGAAAATTTATTAAGATTAAAAATGCTAGAAAATGTTAAAGAATATTATAATGAAGTTTTCAAAAACAAAGAGGAGTGGAAAGAGGGTAATAAAATAAATTATGGAGGAAGATATTTTGATGAAGATGAGATGACAAATCTTACTGAGGCTACTTTAGATTTTTGGCTTACTACAGGTAGATTTTGTGAAAAATTTGAAAAAGAGTTTGCAGAATTCTTAGGGGTAAAATATTGTTCATTGACTAATTCAGGCTCTTCAGCAAATCTTCTTGCATTTATGGCATTAACATCTCCTAAATTAAATGATAGAAGAATAAAAAAAGGTGATGAAGTTATAACAGTGGCAGCAGGTTTTCCAACAACTGTAGCTCCAATACTTCAATATGGAGCAGTGCCAGTATTTGTAGACATAACGTTACCAACTTATAATATTGATGTTGATTTATTAGAGGATGCATTATCTGAAAAGACTAAAGCTGTTGTTATAGCGCATACTCTTGGCAATCCTTTTAATTTAGAAAGGGTTAAAGAATTTTGTGATAACAATAAACTATGGTTAATAGAAGATAATTGTGATGCCCTTGGTTCACAATATGAGTTTAAAGGAGAATTGAAATATACAGGTACAATTGGAGATATAGGAACTTCAAGTTTTTATCCTCCACATCATATTACTATGGGCGAAGGGGGAGCCGTATATACTAATAACGCTATCTTAAATAAAATTATAGAATCTTTTAGAGATTGGGGAAGAGATTGCTATTGCAAATCAGGATGTGACAATACTTGCACTAAAAGGTTCGCTATAAAGTATGGAGATATGCCTCTTGGATATGATCATAAATATATCTATTCACATTTAGGATATAATTTAAAAGTTACAGAAATGCAAGCATCTATAGGTTGTGCGCAGCTAAATAAGTTACCTGGATTTATAGAAAAAAGGATAAAAAATTGGGGACTTTTAAAAAATAAATTAAAGCATTTAGATGAATATTTAATTTTACCAGAAGCTGAAAAAAAATCTAAGCCTAGTTGGTTTGGCTTTTTAATGACAATAAAAGATCCATCCATAAATAGAAGGGATTTGCTTGAGTATTTAGAGGGAAAAGGAATTCAAACTAGGTTGTTATTTGCAGGGAATATTACAAGGCAACCATTATTTGAAGAATATAAAAATAATAAGGATTCTTATAGAATTGTTGGAGGGCTAAAAAACACGGATTTAATTACTACTAATTCATTTTGGATAGGCGTTTATCCTGGAATAACTGAAGATATGATAAATTATATGACATTAAATATTGAGGAATATATTATAAAGAATACAATGACTGTACCTAGAGTTTATTAGTAACAATTCCGGAGTGAAATTAATATAAATAGTAAATAGGGGCAAAGCGCCATGGAAAGTTTGGATTGATAAATAAAATATATTTCTCAAGGAGGAATCAAAATTGCAATGGAAAAGAAATTAAAAAATATTTCAGGCAAAGAATATTGCAATATTCATAATTCTAAATATTCGGTGCAACAAAAGGAACAATCTCAGAAGATTTATTTTTCAAATTATGGAGAATACACTGAAACTAATAATTATATAGATGTTAAGTATCCGGAAATTTATATAGCTGAACTAAATAATGTTAATATAATTGGTGCTAATTATATAATTTTTGATGAAAATAATTATTGTATTTATGATTTACCGTTCATGGATGATGAAAATAAATTTGATCTAAAATGTAATAATACAATATATGTAGATAAAAGCACTACTTGTATTAGCTATGATGAACCCATTGAAACCATCGATGAAGGAATAATGCTTATATCAGCTTGCTCTTATAATTTTTCCCATTTTCATACAGAAGTGATATCTAAATTATGTTTTATTAATGAAAGAAAAGAATACAATAATGTTCCAATATTGATAGATGAAATTTGTTTTAAAACAGAGGCGTTCTTAGAAGAGATAGAATTGCTAAATAAAAATGGAAGGAAAATTGTTCCTTTAAAAAAAGGATCTGTATATAAAATAAAAAAATTAACGTATATTTCAGATTTGGGCATTTATCCTTTTCAAATTAAGCCAGGTTACTTATTAAAAAATAAAGATTGTGTCTTCAGTGATATAGGTATCAAATTAATACATGAAAAATTATCAATTAAAAGTAATATATTTAGAAAATTATTTATGTCTAGGAGAATATCAGGTAACCCAAGATTAGAAAACCAAGATAGAGTTGAACGAATTTTTGCAGAGAAAGGATATGAAATTATTTTTCCAGAACTAATGTCTTTTGCTGATAAGTTAAAAATATTTTCTGAAGCTGAAATCATAGCAGGTGTAGGCGGCGCGGGATTTACCAATAACTTATTTGCTAATAAAAATGTAAAAATTATAGCTATACACCCCAAAGTGATAGAATGGCCTTGGACTTCCAATATGGCTGGAATACTTGGACAACAGTGTTATTTTTTAGATGCAGAACTTTCTAAATATACACCATTTAGATATTATCAAAATAGTTATAGAATAGATGAAGAATATCTAAGAAAGTTCTTAAATCAATTTTAATGGTAAGAAAGTAGGAATCACCAAAAGAGGCTGTTAAGTAATGAATTGAAGAGGAGGGAAAAATGAAAATTAAAGTATCCGAATATATTGCTGATTTTTTAATAGAGCACAATATTGATACTGTATTCACCGTGACTGGTGGAGGGGCTATGCACTTAAATGACAGTTTAGGACATAAACAAGGTCTAAAGTGTATATATAATCATCATGAACAGGCATGTGCAATGGCAGCAGAAAGTTATACACGTCTATCAAGAAAGCTCGCCGCAGTATGTGTAACAAGTGGACCTGGTGGAACAAATGCTATGACAGGCGTACTAGGAGGATGGTTGGACTCAATTCCAATGTTTGTTATCTCAGGTCAAGTTAAGAGAGAGACAACTATTTGGTCGACAGAAGTACCTCTAAGGCAACTTGGTGATCAAGAATATAATATTGTAGCAAGCGTTACTCCCATGACGAAATATGCAAAGATGATTGTGGAGACAAATGAGGTTGCTTATCATCTTGAAAAGGCATTATATTTATGTAAAAAAGGTAGAGGGGGTCCTGTTTGGCTAGATATTCCGTTAGACATACAGGCGTCAATTATAGAAACAGACGTATTGATACATTTTGATCAAAAGGAGTATGCAGAAGAAATACCTCCTAAAGTAGATTTTGCATTGGTAGAAGAGGTTATAAATAAAATTAAAGCGGCAAAGAGGCCTCTTATTATAGCAGGATCAGCCATTCGTTTAGCTGGTGCACATGGTGAATTTATAGAATTAATAGACAAATTACAGATTCCCGTTGTAACAGCTTGGAATGCACAAGATAATCTTTGGAATGAACACCCTTTATATTGCGGAAGACCGAGTACTGTAGGTACAAGAGGTGGTAATTTTGTTGTAGAGAACAGTGACTTAATCATATCCTTAGGGTGTAGATTGAACATTAGGCAGATTAGTTATAATTACAAAAATTTTGCTAAATTAGCATATAAAATTTTTGTGGATATTGATAAGGCAGAGCTTGATAAACCAACGTTATCACCCAACATGAAGGTTCATGCAGATGTAAAAAATTTTATGACACAGTTATTAAAGATAGATTTTATTAATGAAAGTAAAGAGCAGAGGGATTGGTTACAATGGTGTCGTAATATTAATACAAAATATCCAGTGGATTTACCAAGCTATTATGAAAAGAATACACCTGTTAATCCTTATGTATTTATGCATAAGTTATTTGAGGAATTGAAAGAAAATGACGTAATTGTCGCCAGTAATGGTAGTGCTTGCGTTTGTGCGTTTCAAGCAGCATATTTAAAAAAGGGGCAAAGATTATATACTAATTCGGGCTGTGCAAGTATGGGGTATGGTTTGCCTGCGGCTTTTGGTGCAAGTGTAGCTAGAAAATGCGATAGAGTCATCTGTTTAGAAGGCGATGGAAGTTTGCAGATGAATATACAAGAATTGCAGACAGTAATTCATCACAATGCAAATATAAAAATTTTTGTATTGAATAATAATGGATATCATTCGATTAGACAAACACAGACAAATATATTTAAAGGACCATTAGTAGGTGTGAGTGGAGAAAGTGGAATTAGTTTTCCAAAGCATGAAAAAATAGCCAAAGCATATGGGTTCACTTATTTCAGGATAGATCAAGTTGACAATATTAATGAATCAATCCGAGAATCAGTTAATGCGGAAGGCCCAGTATATTGCGAGGTGGTTTTGGATATTACACAAAATTTTGCACCTAAGCTTTCTTCAAAAGTAATGCCTGATGGTACAATTGTGTCTCCACCTATTGATGATATGTTCCCATTCCTTAATAAAGAAGAATATAATTCAAATAAATTACAGTAATAGAATAATTGCATAGACAGAATAATCAAAGTAAGTAAGGTATTTATCGCAGAATTATCAGTATATAAAAATAATGGGGGGAATTGAAAGATATGAATAATATGGAAAAAAGAATGCTTCAGATACTGAAAGAATTGAAGAATGAGTATAATATATTAGCGGTTAAAGCAGAATTTGAAGCAGAGGGTTCTAGAACAGATGAATTGATTAAATTAAATGAAGTTGTATTTAGAGCCGATATGGATATGTATATAAAAATTGGCGGATGCGAAGCCGTAAGAGATTTAGACCAATGCCGTATTTTAGGTGCGAAAGGTATAATGGCACCAATGATCGAAACCCATTTTGCCATGTCAAAGTTTATTGGAGCAATTAGTAAAGTATATACAAAAGAGGAACAAGACGAAATGTATTATATATTCAATGCAGAAACCATTACTTGTTTTAATAATTTTGATGATATATTAGCATCAAGAGATATTAGTATGATGCATAGTGTTGCAGTAGGACGTGTTGACTTTACAGGATCTCTTGGATATGGAAGGGATATGATTAATAGCGATGAAATTACTAAATATACACGTATCATGTTAGAAAAGTCCCGGGCAAAAGGAATTATGGCAGGTATTGGCGGAGGAATATCACCTGAATCAATTCAAGTACTTCATTCCTTAGGAGATGTGGTTGAAAAATTCGAAACTAGAAAAATAGTGTTTAGTTATGATAAAGATCTAAATATCGAAAAAGGTTTGACGTTAGCCATGGAATTTGAACTATTATATTTGAAAAACAAGGCATCTATGTATCAATATATGGCATCAGAAGATTTAGTGAGAATCGATATGATGGAAAAAAGGTTTGCTATTATGCAAGAAAAAATCAAATAAGGGGGTATTTGATGAGACGAGTTTTGGTTACTGGGGGGAGTCGCGGTATCGGAAAAGCTATAGCTGAAAAGTTCGTAGTTAACGGATATGATGTGATAGCTCCTAATCATGCAGAGCTTAATCTAGAGGATAATGCATCGGTAAAAGAGTATATTGAGAATCATAAAGATATATACTTTGATGTTATTATTAACAATGCAGGCTTTAATGATATTAGTCTAATTGAAGAAATTAAAGATGAGGAAATTGAAAGAATGATAGCTATTAATCTAGTTTCTCCAATAAAGCTCATTGGAGGATTTGTAGGAAAAATGAAAGAAAATCATTTTGGTAGAATTGTTAATATTGGTTCTATCTGGGGTGTAGTCTCAAAGAATGGTAGAACTGTCTATAGCGCTACAAAACACGCCATTCATGGAGTAACTAATACTTTATCTATAGAGCTGGCTGCTTATAATATCTTAGTAAATACTGTATGTCCTGGGTTTACGCTTACAGAAATGACGAAAAAGAATAATTCACCGGACTCAATTATTGAAATAGTAAGAGATATTCCAATTGGAAGAATGGCAGAACCAGAAGAAATAGCAGAAGCTGTATTTTTTTTAGGACATGAAACTAATACTTATATTACAGGTCAAAAAATAGTAGTAGATGGGGGATTCACTGGGATATGATTATTAAATCGAGTTCAAAAAAATATGAAGTAAATATAAAGAATGACTTAGGTTTTATTGAAGATTTAAAAAAAGAAGAAAATACATTGTTTGTAATTGATAAGATTCTTTATGGTTTATATAAAAATAGTTTGTTCCAAGATATTCCACATGTAAAGTTATATATTATTGAAGCAATTGAGGCGAATAAGACCATTGAATCGGCTTTAGGTATATGTGAAATTATGACCAATATTCCGGCGAAAAGAAATGCACATTTGATATCTTTTGGTGGAGGGATTGTACAAGATGTTACGGGGTTTGTAGCCAATGTTTTGTATAGAGGCATCCATTGGACATTCGTACCTACGACATTGCTTGCTGCATGTGATAGTTGCATCGGTGGTAAAACATCATTAAATTATAAGCAATATAAAAATCTATTAGGCACTTTTTATCCACCTGATGCGATTTATATTTGTTCTGAGTTTTTTAATACATTATCAGAACGAGACTTTAAAAGTGGATTAGGAGAGGTAGTTAAATTTAATATAATGTTTGGAAAAAAAGGATTAATAAAGATAGAAAATAATATTGAGGCATTGTTACTACGTAGTCATGGAATATTAGATGAATTTGTTAAATTATCTTTATTATTTAAGAAAGTTTTTATTGAAGAAGATGAATTTGATAAGGGCGTTCGTATCCATCTGAATTTTGCACATACCTTCGGACATGCGTTTGAAACTGTAAGTAACTATTTGATTCCTCATGGAACAGCCGTGGCCATTGGAACACTTGTGGCGGATCGTATTTCACTAGGACGTGGATTGTTAGAAGAGTGTATAGTTACAAGGATTGAGTCAGTGCTTAAAAAGATTATTAACGTAGAGTTACTTCCTACGAGTTTTGATTTAGATAAGATGGTAGGCGCTATTCGTAAAGATAAAAAGCAGATTAATAGTAATTTAACTGGAGTGTTACTATATGATGATATGAAACTTAAGGTTTATCATGATTTGCAAAAGGAGGAAATTGAGAGAGCGATTATTTATGTTCTTCAATTCCTAAGAAAAAGGTAGGTAGGAAAAGGAGTAAATAATGAAAAAGATAGCGATAATAGGGGCAAAAGGATTTGTAGGTAGTAACCTATATGAATATTTGAAAGACAAATATGAAGTATATCCAATTACAAGGGAACAATTTAGTGTTTTAGATGAGAAAGAAGTGAATTCTTTTTTTGATGGAAAAAAAATAGATGTAGTAATTCACTGTGCGAATCAGGGTGGCTCACGTAAAACAGGATATGATCAAGAGAAATTAGATATTATTGGTAATAATCTAAGAATGTTTTTTAATTTAGAAAGATGCTTAAACCCAAATATGAAGATGATAAGTTTTGGTAGTGGTGCGCAATATGACAAAGCAAGAGAACTAAATAAGATAGAGGAAGAAGATATAGGACAGTTTATACCGAAGGATGATTATGGTTATAGCAAATATATTTTATCGAAATATATAAGTAAGTGTAATAATATATATAGTCCTATTATATTTGGACTTTTTGGAAAATATGAAGATTATTCCTTCAAGTTTATTTCAAATGCAATTTTAAAAAATATTCTTAAAATGCCAATTGAGATTAATCAAAATGTTGTGTTTGATTATTTGTATTTAGGAGATTTTCTTGAAATAGTTGAATTTTTAATAAATAATGATTATAAAAACAAAGAATTTAATATTACACCGACAGACTCTATTGATTTAGTAACTATTGCAAAGTATATTAATAATTGTAGTACATTTAAAAGTGAAATTATTGTAAAGAGGGATGGATTAAACTATAAATATACAGGAAGTAATAAAAGGCTTCTTCAAAACTTTGAAAAATATTCCTTTACAACTTATGAAGATAGTATTAAAGAACTATATCAATATTATCTTGAAAATTTGGATGGCATAAACACGGAGGGTATAGGTAGGGATGAATACCTGAAAAATTGCAATAGTAAAAAATAGCCATGACCATTTCATAATCATAATAAGCATCCATATTCTATAACAATTTCGGTGCATTACTAATCTCATATGAACAGATATTAAGCCAATAATTCATAGGATAATACAAAGTAGACTACAAAAAAACGAGTCAATATATCATCAAGATTATGTGCTCTTGATGATATATTGACTCGTTTTAGTATGTACTTTAAATATAGCGTGTTAACACATAAGAAGTTTAAGCATACCATGTAGTGAAAAGCATTATATAAGGAAAGTTTATATTATGAGTAAATTTAAAGATGAGTTATTATTAAAATTAAAAAATAAAACAGCTAAACTTGGTGTCGTGGGACTTGGTTATGTGGGGTTGCCCCTAGCTGTAGAGAAGGCAAAGGTAGGATATGAAGTAATTGGGTTTGATGTTCAGAAAAAAAAGGTTCAAATGGTAAATGAGGGGCATAATTACATTGGTGATATTGTGGACTTAGATTTAGCTAGATTGGTTCAAGAGGGTAAACTTAGGGCTACTACAGATTTTAGCTTTGTTAAGGATGTTGATACAGTGTGCATTGCAGTTCCTACACCACTGGATTTATATAAGCAACCAGACTTATCATATGTAGTGTCTTCAACTAGAAGTGTAGCTAAGTACTTACACAGGGGAATGTTAGTAGTACTAGAAAGCACTACTTACCCAGGAACAACGCAGGAAGTATTAAGACCGATACTTGAAGAATCAGGTTTAAAATGTGGAACAGATTTTTTCTTAGCGTTCTCTCCAGAGAGAATTGATCCAGGCAATAAAAAGTTTAATACAAAAAATACCCCAAAGGTAGTTGGAGGATGCACGAAAGATTGTACTGAAGTAGCAGGTATGTTATACAGAAGTGTTCTAGAGGGAGACATAATGGAAGTGTCTTCTCCAGCAGTAGCTGAAATGGAGAAAATTCTCGAAAATACTTTTAGAAATGTAAATATAGCACTAGTTAATGAAATGGCTATTTTGTGTAAAAGGATGAATATTGATATTTGGGAAGTAATTGAGGCAGCTAAAACTAAGCCATATGGGTTTATGGCATTCTACCCAGGTCCAGGACTGGGTGGACACTGTATACCACTTGACCCATTCTATTTAGAATGGAAAGCAAAAGAGTATGATTATCATACAAAATTAATAGAGGCATCAAGTGTAATTAATGATTTTATGCCTGAATTTGTACTTGGAAATGTTATGAAACTTTTAAATGGTCAGAAAAAGGCACTAAACGGAGCAATGGTGCTTCTTATGGGTGTAGCATATAAGAAAGATATAGATGATATGAGAGAATCACCAACACTTAAGATTATTGAACAATTAGAAAAGAATGGTGCTGATATAAGGGTAAATGACCCATTTATATCAAAATTCAAGCATAAAGATAAAGAATATGTATCTGTAACTTGGGAAAATGAAATAAAGATTGTAGATATAGTAATAATAACAACTGATCACAGCTTGTATGATTATGAAAAAATTGTAGCAGAAGCTAATTTATTATATGACACTAGAAACGCTACAAAAAACGTTGTAAATAATAGAGAAAAAATAAATAAGCTTTAGCCCAATTAATCTGGGAGGATAACAACTCAGAGCAGTTATATCTTCCAGATGCATTATAAGGAGGGATTTATTTGAAAAAATTAATAATTGCAATAATAGGTTGTGGAAGAATAGCATATAAACATGTAGAGGCTATAATTAAAAATAAAGTAGATATGGAACTTATAGCAGTTTGTGATGTAGTAGAAGCTAATGCTATTTCCAAAAGGGAGGAGTACATAAGAGCAATAGGCAAAATCGTAGATGTAAAAGTTTATATAGATTATAAAGAAATGCTTGCACAAGTAGAAATTGATATAGTTGCTATAGCTACTGAAAGTGGATATCATCCAGAAATAGCTATATATTGCATGGGTAAAGGAAAACATGTAATTGTTGAAAAACCAATGGCTTTATCTATTCAAGATGCAGATGAAATGATTGAATGTGCAAGAAAAAATAATGTAAAGCTTTGTATTAGCCACCAAAATAGATTTAATGAGTCCATACAAAAGCTTAGAGATGCAGTAGATGACAATAGGTTTGGTAAATTAGTTAATGGAACAGCAAGAATCCTTTGGAATAGAAATATGGGATACTACGAGCAAGCGCATTGGAGAGGAACCTGGTCATTAGATGGTGGTACTTTAATGAATCAATGTATTCATAATATTGATTTATTACAATGGATGATGGGTGGAGATGTGGATACAGTCTATGCTCAGTGCGGTACTTTTTTAAGAGATATAGAGGGTGAGGATTTTGGAGCAATAATTATAAGGTTTATTAATGGAGCCATAGGTATAATAGAAGGTTCTGCTTGTGTATATCCTAAAAATTTAGAAGAGACATTAAGCATCTTTGGTGAAACTGGTACGGTTTGCATAGGGGGTATTGCAGTTAATATAATAGAAACCTGGAGATTTGCAGATGGCATGGATACTGAACAGGAAATATTAAAGCAGCAGCAAGGAGATCCAGATTCAGTATATGGTTTTGGACATACATCATTATATAAAGATATGATAGATTCTATAAATATAGATAAAGAACCCCTTATAAATGGCGAAGAAGGGAAAAAAGGTATGGCTATTATACTTGCAGCATATAAATCAAGTCTTACAGGGCTTCCAGTTAAATTTCCAATGGAAGATTTCTCTACTTTAGAAATGAAGAAATCATTTAAAAAAAAATGAAAGGAGCTATTTTCATGAATTTAAAGGGGTAACTATAAAAAAAGGTGGTAGAATTGGAGCAGAGGCGGTTATACTGCCAGGTATTACTATACATGAAGACGGGTTTGTGGCAGCGGAAAGTATTGTTACAAAGGACGTAGAAGTAGGTAAAATTGTGGTTGGTAATCCAGCTAAAGTGCTTCGATATGTACCAGAGGACCAATTGCTTAAAAATCAGTAAAGGGAGGGGATATTATGAAGGTTGATTTTTATACATCTACAAGAGAATATAATGATAAAAAACAAGAATTTAACAATGCTGTTCTAGGAGTTATGCAAAGAGGAATATCAATGCTAGGCGCAGAAGTAACTGACTTTGAAAAATCAGTTCAAAAATTTACTGGAGCTAAGTATGCAGTTGGGGTTGCATCAGGAACAGATGCATTGGTGATAGCGTCAGACATACTAGGGTTTAAAGATGGAAAAGAAGTAATAACATCGCCATTTACTTTCCTTGCGTCTACTTCGTGCATTGTAAAACATAGAGCAAAACCTGTTTTTGTGGATATTGATGAAGATACTTTTAGCATAGATGCGAGAAAAATAGAAGAAAAGATAACAAAGGATACTAAAGGAATTATTCCAATTCATTTATTTTCGCAAATGGGTGATATGGATAAAATTATGGACATAGCAAATGTTCATAATTTAAGGGTTTTAGAAGACTCTGCGGAATCTTTCGGTATGAGATGGAAAGGTAATAGATTAGACTACAGACATGCAGGAACTATAGGAGATTTTGGTATTTTCTCATTTTTTCCTACAAAGACTTTAGGGGCCTATGGCGATGCAGGTATGATAGTAACTAATGATGAAGAGTTAGCATGTATTACTAAAATGTATAGGGTTCATGGAGCGTCAAAGAAGTATCATTATGATTATATTGGGTATAACTCAAGACTTGATTCAATCCAAGCAGCTATATTACAAGTGAAAATCAAATATATTAATGAAGCAATCGGAAAAAGAGAGCATATTGCAAAACTTTATATAGATAGATTAGAGGAGTGTGAGTTTATTAAAATACCCCGAATTAAAGGGAATCAGAAACCAGTCTATTATGTATTTAGTGTAATAGCCGAAAGAAGAGATGAACTTTGTCAATACTTAAAAGCAAATGAAATAGGTAATAGCATTTATTATCCAATACCACTTCATCTTCAAAAGTGCTTTGAATACTTAGGATATAAAAAAGGTGATTTTCCAGTAGCTGAAAGGATAGCAGAGAACATCATTGCACTTCCTTTGTATCCAGAGAT
>Ga0209540_10001202_pt1 | contig 20500 bp, 14 predicted proteins | sample BarGraIncu01121A_FD_184501 | JGI IMG/M metagenome (GOLD analysis project Ga0209540, IMG submission 184501) | Arctic peat soil microbial communities from Barrow, Alaska - Barrow Graham LP Incubations 011-21A (SPAdes) (version 2) | ecosystem: Environmental > Terrestrial > Soil > Wetlands > Peat... | reverse complement strand
ATTTTTGGTGTCGGGCAGCGCCTTGCCTTCGAGCAAATGCACGAAAGGTTCGTCGCCGTAAGCCTCCGTATAACACGCCGAAATATCTTCGTTCAGCGCACTCATTTCTGTTGCAGTGGAAAAGTGCTTTTCCGGCGTGAGATAGAGCGTCGTCAAAATGCCCCGGTTCACCGGGATCAAATGCGGCGTGAACTGGATGGTGACTTTGGTTCCGGCGGCGAGTGAAAGTTGTTCCTCGATTTCCGACAAATGCCGGTGCTTGGGCACGCTGTAAGGCCGCATGCTTTCATTGCATTCGCAAAACAGGTAATCCAACTCGGCCTTGCGGCCCGCGCCGCTCACGCCGCTCAATGAGTCGGCGATGATGCCGGCCGGCTTGATCAACTCCGCTTGCAGCAACGGCATTACCGGCAGCAGAATGCTCGTCGGGTAACAGCCCGGTGATGCAATGAGCAACGATTTCTTGATTTCGTCACGGTAGATTTCCGGCAAACCATAAACCGATTTCCCCAGCAAATCCGGCGCGGGATGATCGTGCCCGTAAAATTCCCGGTAAACCCCGGCGCTCTTGAGCCGGAAATCGGCGCTGAGGTCAATCACGATGCAGCCCGCATTGAGCAACGGCACGGCATATTCGGCGGCGACGCCATGCGGCAACGCGAGAAACACCACATCCGCCTGCTTCGCGAGCAGCTCGGCGTTCGGCTCGGTGAAACGCAACGTTTTTGACTGCGAGTGGCTCGCAAATTTGGGGAACACCTGCGCGAGCGTTTGCCCGGCGTTTTGGCGCGAGGTCACGGCCACCAATTCCACGTGGGGATGGTTCAGCAGCAACCGGACGAGTTCCTCGCCGGAGTAACCGGACGCGCCGATGATGGCGACTCTCTTTAAGTTCATATTTCAAATCTTACCGGGAGGGTCGCCGTGTCGGCGACCCAAATTTTCTTCCAGGGACGACGACAGGCCGTCCCTCCCAAAACAACAAAAAACCCCGCCGGATTGAACCAGCGAGGTTTGGAAATTTCCAGTGCGATCAACGTTTCGAGAATTGGAACCGTTTGCGCGCGCCCGGCTGGCCGTATTTCTTGCGCTCTTTCATGCGCGAATCACGCGTGAGGAAGCCCTCGGCCTTCAACGCACCGCGCAGGGTCGCGTCGAATTGCAACAACGCCCGGGCGATGCCGTGCCGCACCGCGCCGGCCTGGCCGTTCGGCCCGCCGCCGTTGACGTTGATGCGCACGTTGAATTTTTCCGCCGTGCCGGTCAGGGTCAGCGGTTGCGCCGCGGTCACGCGCAGCGTTTCCAGCGGGAAATAACTTTCAAACTGGCGCCCGTTGACGGTGATTTTGCCATTGCCGGACGCGAGCCGGACCCGCGCGACGGCGGTCTTGCGCCGTCCCGTGCCGAGATATTCGGTGATTTTGGTTTCAGCCATCGGTCAGTGGAGGGTTGGGAGTTGAAAAATCAGGCCGCGACCTTGAGCGGTTCAGGTTTTTGGGCGGCGTGCGGATGTTTCGGGCCTTTGAAAACTTTCAGCTTGGTCAGCAACTGGCTGCCGAGCCGGTTTTTCGGAATCATGCCTTTGACCGCGTGCAGGATGAGTTTTTCCGGATGCTTGGCGCGCAATTGGGCAACGGTGGTGTATTTCTCGCCGCCCTTCCAGCCGGAATAGCTCATGTATTCCTTGGCCGTTTCCTTCTTGCCGGTGACGCGGACTTTTTCGGCGTTGATGACAACAACAAAATCGCCGGCGTCGAGGTGAGGCGTGAAGACGGGCTTGTTTTTGCCGCGTAAAATGCCGGCAACCTGCACGGCCAGCCGGCCAAGCACCGCGCCATCGGCGTCAATCACATGCCATTTCCGCTGGTCCAAATTCACTTTGGGCAAATACGTTTTCATCTTAAAACTGAACAAATGAACGGAAAAAATATCAAACTTTCGGACGAAGTCAACAGGGCATTTCGGCCTGATTTATCCGCCTGAAACGCCCTTTACCGGCGGACTTTGCCGCATTGATTTTCATGAAGCCGCCGCACTTTTTATCAATTAACCTCCTCAGCACCTCACCCGCTATGGTTGTGGCGTGAAAACGAACCGGAATCAACGCCGGGCCATTAGAAAAATCCCGGCATCGCGTTACGCCGCGCTGGTGCTGTTGAGCGTGACGTTGCTGAAACTGTTCTTCCACGACCTCGCCCGGCTCGGCCAGCTTTACCGCATCGGCGCGTTCATCGGCGTGGCGGTGATTGCGATGCTGGCGTCGTTTGCCTACCAACGTTTCTACGCCACAACCACAAAACAACCGGAGGCCAAAGATGAGGCAAAGCAATGAAAACTGGAGCACGGGCGACTTTTTGAACCGCCGCATCGCAAACCACAGCCACGGAATGGCGAAAGATAGTAGCCCACGGCGACAGCCGTGGGTTGCAGACACAGAAGCAAACAAGCCCCGGCAGGGGCGAAAGACAAGATGGTTGGGAATGTTCTTTCGCTGCTCCGCAGCTTGGATGTTTTGCCTAACGAATTCCCACGGCTTGCGCCGTGGGCTACTCTCTGGCGCTGCTCCGCAGCTGCTTTTCTTCCTCACGCTGGCTTTCAGTCTTTCCGTCTCCGCCGCCGGCCTGCCCGCCGAATGGCAGCACGAACAGCCGTTCACCGTGCCCGCGCCCGTTCTGATTAAGCTGAATCTGCCGGTCGAAACGCTCGATGCCGCGCGCCCCGCGCTCGAAGACCTGCGGCTTTTTGACGACGCGGGCAACGAAGTGCCTTATCTGGTCGAACGCCCGGTCCCGGTGGTGAAGGTCGTTCAAAACGTAAAATCATTCCACGTTTCGTTGACCCCGAGCAATACGGTCATCGTTCTGGAGACCGGACTGACCCAGCCGCTGGACGACGTCACGTTGGAAACTCCGGCGGACGGCTTCCTCAAACCGGTGCGCGTCGAGGGTTCCACCGACCTCAAACGCTGGCAGATCCTCGAACAGGGACAGCCGATTTTCCGGCTGCCGAATGGCGTGAACCGGCTCCACGTTTCCTTCCCCGCCGACACGTGGCCGTGGCTGCGGTTGACAGTGGACGACCAGCGGACGCCGCCGATCCCCATCACTGGTGCGCGCATCCGCGTGGCCGTGACCGAACCGGCCCCGACCGAGTGGATGCCGGTAACCATTGCCGAACGCAACGAAAACCCGGGGGAGACGCGATTGGCGTTGAATCTCGGTGCGGCGAATTTGAGCCTCGCCGCCGTCCAAATTGAAACCGCCGAGCCGCTTTTCACCCGGCAGGTGACGTTCGCCGTGCCGCAGATTTCGGAAGACTCCATTCGCGAGCAAACCATCGGCCAGGGTGCGATTTATCGTGTCGCCATCGAAGGCCAACCCGTGACGGAAAGCCTTTCGGCACCCTTGGAAGGCCTGGTCCGTTCGCGGGAATTGCTTTTGTTCATCCGGAACCAGGACAGCCCGCCGTTGCCCATCACGGCGGTGCGTGTGGAACGGCGCCTGGTTTATCTCGTGTTTCTCGCGCGACAGGCGGGCGCTTATCATCTGCTGATCGGCAACGGCCAATGTGCCGCACCGCGTTACGACCTGGCCGCGCTGGACATGAACCTCAAATCCGTGGCGGTCGCACCGATCAAACTCCCGCCGCCGGTGAACAACCCGGATTATCGCCCGCCGGAAGTTCTGCCCGGCATCGAGGCAACCGGTGCGGCGCTCGACGTAACGGCGTGGAAATTCCGCAAGCCGGTGAAAATCACCCGCGACGGCGCGCAGCAATTGGAGCTCGATCCGGATGTGCTCGCGCACGCGCAACCGGGCTTCCAGGACTTGCGGCTTTTGCATGGCAGCAACCAGGTGCCTTACGTCCTCGAACGCACCTCCATCAGCCGTTCGCTGGCGCCGGCGGTGACCGCCACCAACGACGCGAAAGATCCCAAACTCAGCCGCTGGATCATCAAGCTGCCGCAATCCCGCCTGCCCGTCACCCGCCTGAGTTGCGCCACACGAACGGTGCTGTTCCAGCGCGAAATAACGCTTTACGAGGAAGCCACCGACGAACGCGGTGAAAAATACCGGCACAATTTGGGCGGCGCCTCCTGGGTGCAAAAGCCCGACCGCAAGAGCCGGGAGTTTTTCCTGACCCTCGACGGCCCGCCCCAAAGCGACACGTTGTTTCTGGAAACGCACAACGGCGACAACCCGTCCGTTGAATTGGAGAAATTTCAGATATTTTATCCCGCAACACGTGTCCTGTTCAAAGCAAAGTCAGACGACGTGGTTTTCCTTTACTACGGCAATCCGCGCGTGACCCCGCCGCGCTACGACCTCAGCCTGGTTGCCGGGCAATTGCTGGCGGTAGACCGGATCATCGCGACGTCCGCTGCCGAGCAGCAGCTCCGGAAATCGTCGTGGCGCGAGCATGAAATCCCCGGCAAGGGCGGCGTGGTGTTTTGGGGAATTCTGGCACTGGTGGTTGTGGTGTTGCTGGTCATCATCTCCCGGCTGCTGCCAAAATCGCCGCCGCCGGCGTAATTGGAATGCCAGCCCATTTTACCTGGTGACCGGTGACATTTGCTTGACTTCCCATGGCGGGCAATTCATTAAGCAGGCCCAAAAGAAGTTGATACTTCCCTAATGAATTTGTTTCGCCGAAAAAGCGTCGCCGACCTGCAGGCTGAAGTGCTGACGGACAAAAGCCTCAAACGGGCGTTGGGGCCGGTAAATTTGACCGCACTGGGAATCGGCGCCGTCATCGGCGCGGGCATTTTTGTTCTCACCGGCCAGGCGGCCGCGAAATACGCGGGGCCGGCCATCGTTTTTTCCTTTGTGCTGGCCGGGCTGGCCTGTGCGTTCGCCGGCCTGTGTTACGCCGAATTCTCGGCCATGATTCCCATTTCCGGGTCGGCATACACTTATGGTTACGCGACCTTGGGCGAATTTGTCGCCTGGATCATCGGCTGGGATTTGATCCTCGAGTATTTGTTCGCCGCCTCCACGGTTGCCGTTGGCTGGTCGGGCTATGTGGTGTCCTTTCTTCAGGAGCTTGGAATCACCATCCCGTCCGCCTTCACTTCCGGGCCTTACAACCATGTGACTCCGCCCGGCGCGGGGTGGAACATCTGGCGGCTGTTCACGGAAGGCTGGGTCAGCACCGGCGCCGTGCTGAATGTCCCGGCCATGTTGATCGTCGGGTTCATCACGTTCCTGCTCGTCCTTGGCATCAAGGAATCCGCGACGTTCAACAACGTCATCGTGGCGATAAAAATGTCGGTGATTTTGACGTTCATTGCCGTTGGGATTGCCTACATCAACCGGAACAACTGGCATCCGTTCATACCGCCGTCGCTCGGCCCCGGCGAATTTGGCTGGGGCGGCGTGGTGCGCGGAGCGGGTGTGATATTTTTTGCCTACATCGGTTTTGATGCCGTGTCCACCGCCGCGCAGGAAGCCAAAAACCCGCAGCGCGACATGCCGATTGGCATCCTGGGTTCGCTCGCAATCTGTACCGTGCTTTACATCGCCGTGGCGCTCGTTTTGACGGGCATTGTGTCCTACACCAAGCTCAATGATCCGGCCCCGATCGCCGTGGCGATCAATTCACTTGGGCCGTCGGTGGCCTGGCTGCGGCCCATCATCAAGATTGGCGCGATTGCGGGCCTTTCGTCCGTGATCCTGGTGATGATGCTCGGCCAGCCGCGGATTTTCTACGCGATGGCCAAGGACGGCTTGCTGCCGCCGGTGTTCAGCGCGGTGCATCCCAAATTCCGCACGCCCTGGATCGCCCAGATTCTCACCGGCGCGATCGCCATGCTGGTCGCGGGTCTGTTCCCCATCGGCCTGCTGGGCGAACTCGTGTCCATCGGCACGCTCCTCGCGTTCGCCATCGTCTGCGCCGGCATTTTCGTCCTGCGCTTCACCGATCCCAAAATACCCCGGCCATTCCGCACACCGGCATTCTGGCTAATTGCGCCGCTGGGCGTGATTTTTTGCGGCTATTTGATGTGTGGACTGCCCGCGGACACGTGGGCCCGGCTCATCGTGTGGATGGCCATCGGCTTCGTCATCTATTTCACCTACGGCCGCCGCCATTCCAAGCTGCAGAAGCCGACAACCCAAACTACGCCGGATTGAGATTCAATTTGCCGCGCAGGATGGACAGCTCCAAGGACGCATGCACTGCCCCCATGGTAGGGCGGGCGCTGCTGCGCCGCCCAAACTTCCGCAAGAACAAGCGAAGCGATGTTCTTGCCCGCCCCATCCTGCCGCCAGCATCGCCGCGCTCGCTGGCGGTGAATATCAGAGCAAAGCGGCAGCTTTGCCCTACCAGAATTGGCGGTCGTGTCGAGTTGCGCTCCAACTCCAGTCCTTCGGAGAAAAATTATTTGACAGCGGGCCGATCCATACCTACCGTTCGGTAGGTTTATGGCCAAACATGGTCCCGAGACACGACGACAGATTCTGCGGGCGGCGCTCAAGCGCTTCGCCAATGGCGGTTACGCAGCCACGTCCGTCCAGCAAATCGTGGATGACGCGAAAGTGTCCAAGCCGGCGCTGTATTATTATTTCCGCGACAAGGCGGGCCTGTTTCAGGCGCTGGTCAGCGAGGCGCACGACGAACGGCTGCAGGTCGTGCAGCAGGCCGCTGCGCGCGGACGCGATTTTCGCGGACAACTGGTTGAGATTCTCGCGGCGTTGTTCGATTACTTTCACCAGAACCGCGAATTGACGCGCATCGCGTTCGCCACCGCGTTTGCCGCGCCGGGCGAAGTGCCGCCGGATTTGCTCTATCTTGACCGGTGCCAGCGCAACCTGGAATTCATCCGTTCGCTCATCAAGCGCGCGCAGGTGGAGGGCGAATTGGGTGACCGGTTTGACAGCCGGGAGCTGGCGTATGGTTTTTACGGGCAGGCGCACCTTTATATTGCGTCGCATTTGTTGATGCCGGATTACCGCCTGAACCGCCGGTCAGCGGAGCGTATCGTGGATTTGTTCCTGGCCGGAGCAGGTGCGACGAAGAAACCGAAACGGCGGGCTTGAAACATTTTTACCGGGAATCATTACCATCGCAAAACCATGAAACGTAAAATTTTGACAGCGCGGCCCTGGATCCTCCGCAGCTTTCAGCCAACAACCCTATGAAAAACCTGTCTATTCTATGCCTCTTGATCGCGGCGAGCGGGGTGTCCTGCTCCCGCACCCAAGTTCCGCCTCCCCAATTGCCGGAAGTGGCGACGGTGACGGTGGCCCGGCAACCGATCCTGCTGACCACCGAGCTGCCCGGCCGCACGTCTCCCTACCTCATCGCGGAGATCCGGCCCCAGGTCAACGGCCTCATTCAGAAACGGCTGTTCACGGAAGGGGCCGATGTCCAGGCCGGCCAGGAGCTTTATCAAATTGATCCGGCTCCGTTCCAGGCGGCGCTGGACAATGCCAAGGCTATTCTGCCGGCACTCCGGTCGAGAGCTGACCGCTTCAAAGAAGCACTGGTTGACAAAGCGGTCAGCCAGCAGGACTTCGATGACGCGGATGCCGCTTTGAAACAGGCCGAAGCAGCACTGGACACGGCTCGCATCAATCTGAATTACACCCATATTGTCTCGCCGATTTCCGGCCGCATCGGGGCTTCCACGGTAACGGATGGTGCCATTGTAACGGCATATCAGCCCAGGGTACTGGCCACAATTCAGCAGCTCGATCCCATTTATGTGGATGTGCCCCAATCCACCACCGAACTCCTGCGATTGCAGCGGCGCCTGGAGGATGGACGACTCACCGGCGGCGGGACGAATGCGAGCCAGGTGCAGATCATCCTGGGAGACGGCACGAAGTATCCTTTGGAAGGGGTGCTTCAATTCCGCGACGTCTCGGTGGATCCGACGACCGCATCGGTGATTCTGCGGGCGGTCTTTCCCAACCCGAATGGAGTTCTCCTGCCGGGCATGTTCGTCCGGGCGGTGGTGGAAGAAGGCGTCAACGACCAGGCCATTCTGATTCCCCAGCAAGTGGTGTCACGCGATCCCAAGGGAAATCCCGTGGCCTTGATCGTGAACGCCGCTGGCAAAGTTGAGCTACGGATGCTCGGTCTTGACCGGGCCATCGGCGACCAGTGGCTCGTCTCCTCGGGTCTGGCGCCCGGCGACCGGGTGATTGCGGAGGGCTTGCTAAAAGTCCGACCTGGCGTCGCAGTGAAAGTGGTGCCCTTTGATGACGGTCGGAAACAGCCGGGGAACGCGGCCACGCCGGCCTCAACTTCGAAATAACGGAGACGCGCCATGTTATCGAGATTCTTCCTGAAGCGCCCGGTTTTCGCCTGGGTCATCGCCATCATTCTGATGGTGGCGGGCTGTCTGGCGATCTACAAGCTACCCATATCGCAGTATCCGCCCATCGCTCCTCCTTCCATTGCCATCAGCGCCTTTTATCCGGGGGCGTCGGCGGAGACGGTGGAAAACAGCGTGACGCAGATCATCGAACAGAAGATGACCGGCTTCGACAAGATGCTGTACCTGTCGGCGACCAGTGATTCGTCCGGTTCTTCCCGCGTTGAGCTGACGTTCGCGCCGGGGACCGATCCGGACCTGGCCTGGGCCCAGGTGCAGAACAAGCTTCAGCTTGCCATGGCGAGTCTGCCGGCGGTGGTGCAGAGCCAGGGCATCATGGTGAGCAAAAGCACCCGGAACTATCTTATGGTGGTGGGGCTGATCTCGGAAGACGGGAGCATGGACGGGTATGATTTGCGGGACTATGCCTTCTCCAGCCTGGAGAAGGTGCTTTCGCGGGTGCCGGGGGTGGGTGAGGCGCAAATTTTCGGCAGCCAGTATGCCATGCGCGTCTGGCTTAACCCCGACAAGCTGACCGATTACCAGATGACGATTCAAGATGTCGTCACGGCACTCCGCGCTTACAACGTGGAGGTGTCGGCGGGGCAGTTTGGCGGGGCGCCGGCGGTGGAAGGCCAGCGTCTGAATGCCGCCATCATTGTCCAGAGCATGCTCAAGACACCCGAGGAGTTTGCCGCCATTCCGCTTCGCACCAACCCGGATGGCTCCATCGTGCGGGTCAGCGATGTGGGACGGACGGAACTCGGAACCGAAGCCTATGATGTGGATGTTTTTTGTGACGGCAGACCTTCCACGGGTCTGGCCATCCGGCAGGCGGCCGGCGCCAACGCCTTGGAAACGGCGGACAACGTCAGAGCCAAGCTGAAGGAGATGAGCCAATTCTTCCCCCCGGGCCTGAAGGTTGTTTATCCCTACGACACCACCCCTTTCGTCAAGGTGGCCATTGAAGAAGTCGTCAAGACGCTTTTCGAGGCAATCCTGCTGGTGTTTCTGGTGATGTATTTATTCATGGGCAACATGCGGGCCACGCTGATCCCGACCATCGCCGTGCCGGTGGTGATTTTGGGAACATTCGCGGTGCTGGGGCTTTTCGGTTTCTCAATCAACATGCTGACCATGTTCGCCATGGTGCTGGCCATTGGTCTTCTGGTGGACGACGCCATCGTGGTGGTGGAGAACGTGGAACGAATCATGAGCGAGGAAGGACTTTCACCCCTGGAGGCCACTCGCAAGTCCATGGACCAGATCACCCCCGCGTTGATTGGCATTGGATTGGTGCTCTCGGCGGTGTTCGGCCCGATGGCGTTTTTCGCCGGCTCTACCGGCGTCATTTACCGCCAGTTTTCCGTGACCATCATCGCCTCCATGCTGCTCTCGGTGGTGGTCGCCTTGGTGCTGACACCGGTGCTGTGCGCCTCGCTGCTCAAACCCGTGCTCAAAGGGCATGAACCAGCCGAATCAGGAGTCTGGTTCCTGCGGCCATTTTTCCGATGGTTTGATCACCTTTTCTTCCGCTCCAGAGATCGCTATTTGCAACTGGTGGGCCACTCCCTCTCCAAGAAAATCCGTTACGTGGTTGTCTTCGTTCTGGTCGTGGTGGCGATGGGATTCTTCTTTAAGCAGATGCCCACCGCCTATCTCCCGGATGAAGATCAAGGAATCCTGATGGTGCAGGCCATGCTTCCGGCGAACTCGACCCTGGAGCAGACCAAAAAGGTCATGGATGGGGTTAAAGACTACTTTCTGACGCAAGAGAAAGACACGGTGGAAACCTGTATGACGGTTTCCGGCATGAACTTTGCCGGTCGGGGACAGAATACAGGAATGTCCTTCGTCAAGCTCAGGGACTGGAAACTCCGCAACCGTCCGGAACTGAAGGCCACCGCCGTGGCCGGAAGGGCGATGGGAGCCTTTTCCCAGATTCGTAACGCCATGGTGTTTGCGTTTCCGCCGCCCGCTGTCATCGAACTGGGCATGGCCAAGGGGTTTGATTTTGAATTGCTGGATCGTGGCGGTCTGGGCCACGCCGGTCTGATGGCCGCCCGCAACCAACTCCTCGGCATGGCGGCACAGAATGCGGCGTCAACAAACAACGACGCGGTATTGGCGAAGGTCCGGCCTAACGGCCTGGAAGACGTGCCGGAGTATCGGGTTGACGTAGATTGGGAAAAGGCCGGCGCGTTGGGAGTGCCCATCACCTCGATCCACAATACGATCTCGGCGGCCTTTGGCAGCGCGTATGTCAATGACTTTATTCAAGGCGGCCGGGTGAAGCGGGTGTATGCCCAAGTTGATGCTCCCTACCGCATGTTGCCCCAGGATCTGGAACGACTCTATGTGCGCAACAACACGGGCAAGATGGTTCCCTTCTCTTCCTTTGCCTCCGGGCACTGGACTTCCGGTTCGCCGAAGCTGGAACGCTTCAACGGCTTTCCGTCCCTGAACATCCAGGGTGAGGCGGCGCCGGGGAGGAGTTCCGGCGAAGCGATGGCGGCCATGGAAGGATTCGTGAAGAAGCTGCCCCAAGGGATTGGCTTTGACTGGACCGGACTTTCCTACCAGGAACGGCAAGCCGGTGCCCAGACGGCTCCCCTTTACGCCTTTTCAATTCTGGTAATCTTCCTGTGCCTAGCGGCCCTGTATGAGAGCTGGCCCATCCCCATTTCGATCCTGCTGGTCCTGCCCCTGGGGGTCATCGGCGGCGTGATCGGCTCGACACTGCGCGGCCTGCCCAACGACGTCTATTTCCAGATCGGGCTGTTGACCACCCTCGGCCTGACCACCAAGAACGCCATCCTGATCGTCCAGTTCGCCAAGGCGCGGGTGGAAGAAGGGATGGGTCTGATCGAAGCGACTCTGGAAGGGGCCAAACTAAGGTTGCGTCCCATTGTCATGACCTCGCTGGCCTTCGGCTTTGGGGTTCTGCCGCTGACGCTCGCGAACGGGGCGGGCGCAGGCGCGCAAAAGGCCATCGGCACCGCCGTGCTGGGTGGCGTGGTGACCTCCACCTTCCTCGTGACCCTGTTTGCGCCGCTCTTCTTTGTGGTGATTGAGAAGACCCTTGGCAAACACAGCAAGCAACCGGCGGCCAGGAGCGCTGAGAAGAACCCATCTGGAAATCATTAACATGAACAAGAACGTTTTTCTTCTGTTGCTTGGAATTGCCCTCGTCTCGGCCGGTTGCACGATGGCCCCGAAATATACCCGGCCGAAAGCCCCGGTCCCGGCCGAATGGCCGAACGGTGTGGCCTACGCCTCTCAACTCTCAACCAACAACTCTCAACTCCCGGAATGGCAGGAATTCATCACCGACGAGAAGCTGCAACAAGTCATCGGGATGGCCTTGACGAACAACCGTGACCTGCGGATTGCCGCTTTGAATGTGGAACGATCCCGGGCGATGTACCACATTCAACGAGCCGAACTGTTCCCCACGATCAATGCCAACGGCGACGGGAGCAAACAACGATTGCCGGCTGATCTCTCGAGCAGTGGAAGCAGGCAGACCGTCGAACGCTACGATGCCAATCTCGGCGTCGCATCCTGGGAAATCGACTTCTTCGGCCGCATTCGCAGCTTTAAGGATCGGGCCTTGGAGGAATATCTGGCCACGGAGCAGGCTCGCCGCAGCGCACAGATACTGCTGGTATCCTCGGTTGCCAACGCCTATCTGACCCTGGCCGCGGATCGGGAGAATCTGACCCTGGCGGAAAACACGCTGGCGTCCCAGCAGGATGCCTACAATTTGATCAAGCGCCGCCATGATCTTGACCTCGTGTCCGACCTGGACCTTTATCGCGTGCAAACGCAAGTGGACGCCGCCCGCCGGGACGTCGCCCGGTACAGGCAACAAGCGGCGCAAGATGACAATGCATTGAACCTTCTGGTGGGCTCCTCCGTGCCGGGCGAACTTTTGCCAACGGAGCTGGGCCGTATCAGCCCGCCCAAAGAGATTGCTACCGGCCTGTCCTCCGAGGTGCTGCTGCGTCGGCCTGATGTTCTTCAAGCCGAGGATCTGCTCAAGGCGGCCAATGCCGACATCGGCGCCGCCCGGGCGGCATTTTTCCCGCGCATTTCCCTGACGGCTGCCATTGGCACCTCCAGCAGCGAGCTTTCCGGACTCTTCAAGGCCGGCTCGGGTGCCTGGAGCTATGCGCCGGAAATTGTGATGCCAATTTTCGATGCCCGCACGTGGTCGGCGAATAGGGCCGCCAAAGTGCAACGGGAAATCGCCGTGACCCAATACGAGAAGGCGATTCAGAGCGCCTTCAGGGAGGTGGCCGACGCCCTGGCCGTGCGCGGCACGGTGGACCAGCAGGTGGCGGCGCAACAATCCCTGGTCAATGCTCTCGCAGAAACCTACCGCCTTTCCAACTCCCGTTATGACAAGGGAATTGACAACTACCTCAGCGTTCTTGATGCGCAACGGTCCCTCTTCGCAGCGCAGCAGGGTCTTGTTTTCCTCCGTCTGGCGAAGCTCGCCAACGATGTGCAGCTTTACGCCGTGTTGGGTGGCGGCTGGCAAACCGGGCCATCACCCGCTCCCGCCGCCAGGTCCGGTTCTCCACAAAAGTAACGCCGCAACTGATTTCCGAAAACTCATTCTCCCATGAATGTAAATCCGTCAACTGCCAGTCCGCCGTATGCCGCTCCCAAGGGCAACGGCACAAAATTGGCCAAACTGAATTCGCCGTGGTTCATCTGGCCCGCCACCCTCGCGCTCGCCGTGCTGCTGTTTTTCGGCCTGGGCTATTTCTTTGACGTGCTGACGCACGAATCCACCGACGACGCGTTCATCGCCGCGCACGTGGTTTCCATCGCACCGCGAATTTCCGGACAGGTTGCCGCCGTTCACGTTCTCGACAACGAAATGGTCCGTTCCAACGAATTGCTGGTGGAAATTGATCCGTCGAGTTACTCAATCACCGTCGCGCAAAAGGAGGCTTCCGCCGGGGCGCAATCAGCCAATTACAAGGCATTTCTGGCTGGTTACGAGTTGATGCGCATCAAGGTGACCACCGCCGAAGCCACCGCCAGACAAACGAAGGCCGATGCCGACGCGTCCGGGGCCACCGCCGGCCGCGCGCAGGCCGATTTCCAGCGGATGGAGGAATTGCGGAAGCAGAACACAATTTCGCAGCAGGAATTTGACGCTTCACAGGCCGCGAACCAATCCGCGCAGGCGGATTTGAACGCTGCCACACAAAAGGTTGCTGTGGATGTTTCGAAGGTGGACGAGGCCAAGGCGACCCTGGCGGCGACCGAAGCCGCCATCACCATGGCCCTGGCCCAGTGGCAGGCGGCGCAGACGAATATCGCATCGGCGCAACTCGATCTTTCCTACGCGAAAATCTTCGCGCCGTGCGACGGGCGTGTGACGCGCAAGGCGGTCGAGCCGGGCAATTACGTTCAGGTGGGCCAGCAATTGATGTCCATCGTGCCGGCGGACATCTGGGTCGTGGCGAACTTTAAGGAATCGCAGTTGAAAAAAATGAAGCCCGGCCAGCCGGCGCTCGTGGAGATTGACGCGCTCGGCAAATCGCTGCGCGCGCACGTGGACAGCATTCAGGCTGGCAGCGGCGCGGCATTCAGCCTGTTGCCGCCGGAAAACGCGACCGGCAATTACGTCAAAGTCGTCCAGCGCGTGCCGGTGAAAATTCTTTTCGACGAGCCGCTGCCCGCCGACCACGTGATTGGCCCCGGCCTGTCGGTGACGCCGGACGTTCGGGTCAGTTCATTTTCGTTGCCGGAGTGGGCGATTGGCCTGCTTGCGCTGATTTTGACCGGCACGGCGGTGGCTGTTTTTCGTTTCGTCTTGAACCGGAAACTGAACGGCAAATAATACCATTCCCCAATGCGAATCGGAACATTTCAAACGGTAGGGCCGCGCTGCTGCGCGGCCTTCAAATCCGGCGGCGCGGCAGCGCCGCCCTGCCTTTGCCCCGGTTATTATTGGGAAATGGAATAAATTCTCCCATGCCCGACGGCGCACATCACGAGGACTGGCATCCGCGGCACAGCCCGTGGCTCGTCGCCGTGGGCGTGATGCTGGCGACGTTCATGCAGGTGCTCGACACGTCCATCGCCATCATCGCGCTGCCGCACATCGCCGGCAGCCTGTCGGCTTCAACCGACCAGGCAACGTGGGTGCTGACGAGCTATCTCGTGGCGAACGCCATCGTCCTGCCGATGACCGGCTGGCTGGGAAATCATTTTGGCCGGAAACGGGTGTTCATTTCCTGCATCGGGATGTTCATATTCGCGTCGGCGTTGTGCGGCATGGCGGTGAACCTGCCGATGCTGATTGCGGCGCGCATCCTGCAGGGCGCGGGCGGCGGGGCGATGGTGCCCATTGCCCAGGCGATTTTGCTGGAAAGCTTTCCGGTCGCCAAACGCGGCGTGGCGATGGCGACATTTTCACTGGCCGTGATTGTGGCGCCCATCATCGGCCCGACGCTCGGCGGCTGGATCACGGACAATTATTCGTGGCGCTGGATTTTTTACATAAATCTGCCGGTCGGCCTGCTGGCGATGTTCCTGGCGGAATGGCTCGTGGAAGACCCGCCTTACATCAAGCGCAACCTGAAGGCGGCGATTGATTTCATCGGGTTCGGCCTGCTGGCGGTCTGGCTGGCGACGCTGCAAATCGTTTTGGACAAGGGGCAGGAGGCGGACTGGCTGGGCGCGGTCTGGATTCGCTGGTTCATTGGCATTTCCGTTGTCGCCATGATCGCCTTCATCGTGTGGGAATTCACGGTGGAGCATCCGCTGGTGGACTTGCGGATTCTAAGGAGCCGGAATTTTGCCGTCGGCCTGATGTTAATGACGGTGGTAGGCGTGATTCTTTACGGCACAACGGCGGAATTGCCGCTGTTTCTGCAAACGCTGATGGGTTATCCGGCGCTGCAAAGCGGTTACACGATGAGTCCGCGGGGCATGGCCGCGTTTGTGACGACGTTCATCGTCGGACGATTGGTGGGGCGCGTTTCACAGCGCTGGCTGTTGTGCTTTGGTTTCACGATGCTGTCCACGTCGGCCTTCATGTTGAGCGACATCAATCTTCAGGTGAGCATGGCCAGCGTCATCCTGCCGACCGTGCTGAACGGCGTGGCCATCAGTTTTATTTTTGTGCCGCTGACGACGGCGACGATGAGTCAATTGAGCCAAAGGCAAATCGGCAGCGCCACCGGCCTTTACAATCTCATGCTCAACATCGGCGGGAGCATCGGCATCGCGCTCGTCACCACGCTGGTCGCGCGCGGCGCGCAGGCGCATCAGGCGCTCATGGTCGGGCATCTGACGCCGACCGACCCGGCGTTCACGCGGCAACTGCACGCGGCGCAGGCCATGCTCGCCCGGCACAGCGACCCGGTGACGGCGACGCATCAGGCCTACGCCCTCATTTACAACATGCTCAACCAGCAGGCGCATTTGTGGGCGTTTGTGGACACGTTCCGGATATTCGGGCTGATGGTGCTGTGCTGCCTGCCGTTGATCTTGCTGTTCAAACGAATCAAGCACGCGCCGGCCAAGGCGATGGAAGTGCATTGAGGCGCTGAAATGAGACTTTGCGCGATGCGGCTGCCGTTTATGAGCGAGCCGTTAAATCTTGACTAATAAATCACGCCGCAACCAGTTCACGGGCATGGGGAATGTCGTTCATTTGAAGCGGACGCACTTGGTTGCGTTCCAACGTCAGTAAGGCAACGGTATGGCCGTCGTAGCCGACAAATTCCACCTCAAAGGCTGCTCCGTTGCCATGCACCAGCACGGCGGTGCCTACGTCGCCCCGCGCCAGCCTGTGTTCGGGCAGGTCACACGTCAGAGCCACGGCATCCAGTTCTTTGATTGTACTCATAGTTTTGGCAACGGGTGTGCGGTCACAAAACGCGGCATACCACCACCATCAGGATTAATATACCATGCGCTGCGAATATTCAAGCGCGAGCCGTCGGGCGCGGTCAACGGCCCGTCCACGACGTAACGGCGGCCATGAGCGGTCTGTTCCATTGCTGCCACCTCATTTTCGCGGGCATGACGGAGCAATGCCTCGGCCAGCCGCTGCCATTCGGCTGCCGTAAAACCAAAACGCAGGAAAAATGTCGCCTTGCTGCCGCCGGCGGGATGCGCCGGATTGAGCAGATAATGCGTGACCTTCTGCTCCGGCACAGTTGCTGATTGCGCGTTGGGCAATTTCATTCGGCTGCGGTTTCTCGCATGAGATTGCCGATCCCGGCTCAAATTTCAATTGCAAATGGGATTTTACAGGTGGCTGTGGAGGCACAAGGTGGCGGCTTTTGCGGGGCGATTCGGCCTGACGGGGATTGAACAAATGAGGATATTTTTCGGACCGCGTTGGGCTTACCACCTGCAAGATCAAATTCTTGGGGAAAGATTGGATGGAGTGGTATTTCAGTCGGGACGGTGGCGGAAAAGTAATTAATAATTTCTTGATAAAATCCATAAATTGATTTCTACTGCGTGATATGGGCACTTCCCTCCTAGAATTTGTCTCCAATACGACATTTGTAAATGATGGTAAACCGGCAACGGATGGCAACACCGCTTTGGTCGCGCTTAAATCGGGTCGGCGCAAAGTCTTTTGGTGTGACGGAGAAGCGAGCGGTTTCAACTCGATTTGGAGAATATAGACGTAAGAAAACTCCATAGTGGCTTGCCGAGTCGTAGTTCGCAGCGCTGATCCTTGGCGCACGAAGCCCGCCTTCGCTTTCAGCTCCGGCGCGGCAGTCTTTGTTCTCTGCTGGCGCTGCGAACGAAGACTGGCGGGAGCGGCGGGGCTCGAACCCGTAACCTCTGCCGTGACAGGGCAGCGCTCTAACCAATTGAGCTACGCCCCCGCAATGGGGCTTGTGAAGTTAAAAGAAGCTTCGGGAAGCGTCAAGCGGCTTTAAAAAAAATCCGGGCAGCAGACGCCAAGGAGGTGGGGGTGGGGAACCCCGCTGAAGAAACGTACTGCTACCCGAATGTTTCAGTGTGACGTTTTTGCAACTTTTTGTCAATAAGTTATCATTCACATCCAAGCTGTCATTCTTAGCATATCTTGGCTTTACGATGCCAAATTTTCTCCTAATACCATTTACAGTTTGCTTTTGCACTGTAGCGGCGGTCTGCGACCGTCGCCATTGATTCCACCGGCGCTCACAGAGCGCCGCTACAAAAAATGCGAAATAGTGCAATTACATGCTGAAACTGGTATAAAGTGCGCTGATGGCCGCGCTTGAATCCATTGCTTTGTTTCGCAATCTGGGCCGCGACGAATTGCAGGCGTTGCGTTTTATCGCCCAGGAACGGCATTTTGCCGCCGGTTGTGAAATTTTCCACGAAGACGATCCCGGCAATGGCGTCTATTTCGTCAAAGATGGGCTGGTGGAAATTTCCAGTCTCGTCAGCGCCGGCGCCCGGCGCGTTTTTTCCCAACTTGGCCCCGGGGAAATTTTCGGCGAAATGGCCATGATCGAACATCGCCCGCGCTCGGCCACCGCCACTGCAGTCAAGGACACAGACGTTTATTTCCTTCCGCGCGGCGAAATGCTTTCGTTCATCCAGCGCTCGCCCGCGCTGGCGTTCGGCCTGTTGCAACACATCAGCCACCGCCTCCGCGAATTTAACCATCTCTACCTCCGTGAAGTCATCCAGGCCGAACGCCTGGCCGTGGTCGGCAATTTCGCCCGTTCCATCGTCCATGACCTGAAAAATCCGCTCAGCATCATCAGCCTCTCCGCCGAGATGTTCGACCGGCCCGACGTCCGCCCGGAAGCGCGCGCCCAGGCCCAGGTACGCATCCGCAAGCAGGTCGAACGCATCAGCAACATGGTCGGCGACATTCTCATTTTCACGGAAGGCAAACAGATGGACGCGGAAATCAAACCCGCCAGTTACCACACATTTGTTCTCGATTTAATCGCCGACCTCCGCGCCGAAGCGGAACTCAAGGAGGCGCGCATCGAAATGCAAAACGAACCGCCCGCCATCCTCATCCGGTTCAATCCGCGCCGCCTCAGCCGCGTTTTCTCCAACCTCGTCCACAACGCCACCGACATGATGCTCAACGGCGGCACGATCTTTCTGCGCTTTCACTGCGACGAAAAGGAAATCGTCACCGAAATCGAGGACACCGGCCCCGGCATCGCGCCTGAAATCGCCGACAAGCTGTTTGAAGTCTTTACCACGTTCGGCAAGGCCCACGGCACCGGCCTCGGCCTCTCGATCTGCAAAAAAATCATTGAAGACCACCAAGGCCGCATCTGGGCGCGCAATGAACCGGGCCGGGGCGCGGTGTTTGCGTTTGCCCTGCCGCTGCCGTAATGAAACGTGATTCGTGAAACGTGAGGTGAGAATTCCATTTCCATCAAGCGCGCACTTTACAAATCACGTTTCACGTTTCACGCTTCACTTCGCATGAACCGCATCCACCTGCTTTCCGAGCAAGTCGCCAATCAAATCGCCGCCGGCGAGGTGATTGAACGGCCCGCGAGCGTCGTGAAGGAACTCGTCGAAAACGCGCTCGACGCGCAGGCCGCGCGCGTGACCCTGGAAATCCAGGCCGGCGGACGCAGCCTCATCCGGGTGACCGACGACGGCACCGGCATGAGCCGGGACGACGCGCTGCTCTGTCTCGAACGCCACGCGACGAGCAAAATTCAGAAAGCCGAGGATCTGGCGGCGATTGTCACGATGGGATTTCGCGGCGAGGCCCTGCCCAGCATCGCCAGCGTCAGCCGTTTCACGCTCACCACGCGCGAACGGTCCGGTGTCCCGTCCCGTGACCGGCGGGACGATTCAAATGCGCCGGGCCGCGTAAACGCGGAACTCCAAACGGAACCCGTTGAAGGCACGCAAATCATCGTCAATGGCGGGAAAATCGTTGAAGTCAAGGCCGCCGGCAGCGCGACCGGCACCAGCGTCGAGGTGCGGCAACTGTTTTTCAACCTGCCCGCGCGCCGGAAATTTCTGCGCACGGAGGAAACCGAGGCGGCGCATATCCAGCATTACCTCACGCTCGCCGCGCTGGCGTATCCCGAAGTCGCGTTCACGTTCCAGAAGGACGGACGGCTCGTCTGGCAGTTGCCCGCGCATCCCGCAAAGCGGGACGGCGCGGCAATTTCGAGCCGCCTCGATGCGTTGCGCGAACGGCTGCGCTCGCTGCTCGGCGAGGAAAAGCTTTTGTCCGTAAATTTCACCGCTGCGCTCGACGACTCCTTTCAGCCGGAGGAAGCCGACATCTTCGAGACGGCACATCCTGAGAAATCCGCCGGCGATCCGGGCTTGTCACCTGTCACCCGCCACTCGTCACTTAAAATTTGGGGTTTTATCGGTTCGCCAGGGGTGTCACGCGCAACGCGTGAAGGCCAGCACCTGTTCGTCAACCGCCGTCCGGTCGAAAATCGCGGCCTCAATTACGCGCTGCTCGAAGGGTATCACACCGCGCTGATGAAAGGCCGTTACCCGGTCTGCTGCCTGTTTTTGGAAATTGATCCCGCCGCCGTGGACGTGAACATCCATCCGGCCAAGCGCGAGGTGAAATTCCACCGGGAGTTTGAAATCCGGAAATTCGTCGCACAGGCGGTGCAGGAGACGTTGCTCGCATTCCACGGGCAGGAGTCCAAAGTCCAAAGCCCAAAGCCCAAAGTCGTCGGGCAGGCGGAGCTTCAACCTGCGCCGGAAATCTCCGCGCCTGCGCTGCCGAATTTTCCAGAGAAATTAAAACCGTCGCCAGCAACTCTGCCACAAATTTCGCCCGCCGCACAAACGCCTTTGAAAATGGGCTTTTCGTCGTCCTTGCCGACGACGACCGAACCACAAGCTCCATCTTCCGTTCCCGTCGCGCCGAAGCAAAGCGAAGGCGGACTCCATCCTCCATTCGCGCCGGAGACCAGAATCCCATCTGCCATCCCCCAACTTCCATCTGCTGCGGCCACGCCGCTCCTCAACGTCCCGCTCCGGCTCGTCGGCGTCATCGGCAAACTGTATGCCGTGCTGGAATCCGACCGCGGACTCGTCCTGCTCGACCAGCACGCCGCGCACGAACGGATATTGTTCGAGCAAATGCTGAACCGGCTGGAACAAAACGGTTCCGCGCCGTCGCAAAAGCTATTGCTGCCGGAGACCATTGAATTGCCGGCGCGTGACGCGAATTTC
>Ga0209540_10001201_pt1 | contig 20511 bp, 25 predicted proteins | sample BarGraIncu01121A_FD_184501 | JGI IMG/M metagenome (GOLD analysis project Ga0209540, IMG submission 184501) | Arctic peat soil microbial communities from Barrow, Alaska - Barrow Graham LP Incubations 011-21A (SPAdes) (version 2) | ecosystem: Environmental > Terrestrial > Soil > Wetlands > Peat... | reverse complement strand
ATTATATTTTTTTTAAATGGATAATCCTTATACTTGTTGTAGTATTCATTAATTTTTTCATCTAAAGACATAAATTCACCTACTATTAATATTATATTATATTAGTAGTATAGTTAATAATTGCCTAAATATACGTAATTTATATAATTATTATTTTTCAGAGAAAACAATTGACTTTAAATTGTATTTTGCCCTATTAGTTAGTTTGAATGTGTTTGTTAGATGTGGCTAGGTGTTGCTAACTCCTTTAACGCTTCTATATTTTCATCTATAAAATTATCTATTAACTTTTCTTTCTGTTTTTTATCTCTATATTTTATAAATTCAGCAAAATCTATTATTTCTATTAACCTATCATCATTCATTTCCTTAGTTATTTCTATTAATTTTTCTATTAAGGACATAATACCCACTCCTCTCAATAATCATCCTACATTTTCTCAGCTTTATCAATAAATTCACCTACACTAGCAACTAAACTGAATGGTGCATATTCTCGCCAATTTTCTAAATCACTTATAGTGACTACTTGCTTTGAAGTATTTTCCAATCTAGCAGATAAGAATTTTGATAATCCTGCGACCTCTTTACCTTCTTTTAATTCAATTGCTATGCTTCCTTTTTTATTAAAATCTTTAACTATTAGATAACACATCTTTTAAATACCTCCTAAAATCTCTTCGTTAATTAATTCTACGAAATTTTATTATATCCTTTATTATTATATTAATGATTTCTATGTACTTAAATGAGCGAATACTATAAATTACATTTTTTATTAATTTAAATTTAACTACCTCCAAGGGATATTAATTAAATTAGTTATTAGCTTGACACCTAAGTTTCAATCAACTAATATTTGGGAATGAAAAGGACAGAGTTTTACCCTAAAAAATTAGGATAAATAAATATTTGGTTTATGATTAAGTTATCGAAATCTGTTTGTTGTAATACATTTATACACGTTCTACTTCCACGTATACTCACAAAAAAGCTTGTCCATGATTATATTACACCCTTATGCATCTCTGCCAGTAGCTACCACCCTATCTAATATTTAAACAGGATAGATATAACCTGCTAAGGGCGAAACGTATAAACAGATTTAAATACAATGACTCCCCATTAATTTTATAGCATCGGCTTAATGTCACCTGCTCTATAATATTTAGACTTGCTAGAGTGCATACACAAGTAACCTATACCTTTATTTTTGGGTATAGGAAATATAACCTATTGCAAACTTCATTTTTTTTTAATATAATATAAATGTTGAGTTGAATGAAGTTGTTACAGATTTTATTTAACTATATTTAGTTGATTAAGGGAGGTATTCAAGTACCTTCCCTAATTTTGTCTATATTCTATAATTTATTGTATTACTAAGTGTACACCTTGTCAACACCTATTCGTGATAATATTCACTTAGTGTTGACTTATATTATCACGGTGTTATAATTAATATATAATGATATATGAGGTGATATGATGGCAATTCCCGAAGGAAAAGAAAGACTGATTCTTACTATACCAACAGAATTAAAAAAAGACCTTCTAAAGATTTGTTCGGCAGAAAAAAGAACTCCCTCCAAACAGGTAGAAGTTATTTTGGAAAAATTTATTGAAAATTATAAAAAATAAGCTATAAATTTCATTATCAGCTTATTTGAGACACATAAAAAAGCACCCATTTGATTAATTAGGTGCTTTATATTATGTATTTAGTTTTTGTCTTTTACATTTTCCACAATATCCATTTGCAGGTATCGAACGAATATTTCAATTCATATAACCTCTCTTGTCCTTTGATAACGCTCTGACACTTATACACTAGCATATGATTCCCTGCTAACTTTTCCTTATCTATAGTAATTACCTTCTCTACAACAATAGTTGATAAAGTTTCATCTTCATTTTCGATGCGGAATCTTATAGGTTTTAAATTTCCTTTTTTATCAGACCAAAACAACATTTCAATTTCTTTTGCTAAAACTTTCATGTTTTCACCTACCTCTTAGAACATTTGTTCCCACGTATCTATTATACATCATTTTACTGATATTGGAAGGGTAATGTTTTCCTTTACATGTTATAGATATATAATAATTTATTATTTACTTAAATTAATTATTTGTTGTAAAAGTTTCTGTTTCTCTAATAATCCATCACGGTAAGCTTGTGAATGTTCAGCAAGTTTAGCTTGATTAGATTCTAATGCTTGAAGCTGAGAATGTAATGCTCTTAATTCATTATCATTAGTGTTAGTCGTAGTTTTCGTTGTAGCCGTTGTAGTAGTCTGTTTTGGGGTTGATGATGCTTTCTGTGTATTATTTGTTCCTGAACTATATTGTACTTTAGTTGTTTCCGATTTACTCTCAATTTCTTTATTTGCGATTTCTTTGTCCGAAGCCACTTTATCTGCTATAGCTTTCTCCTTTATTACTTTGTCTGCCTTTGCCTTATCTGCTATAGCCTTATCTTTTATTACTTTATCTGCTTTTAATTTATCTGCTACTTTCTTATCAGCTATTACTTTGTCTGATGCTACTTTTTCAGCTGTTATTCTTGCTAATTCCACTTCTGCTTTTGCCACTTTTACTGCTTTGATATTTTGTAAATTTGCAAAACTAGTTAAACCAATAATAAGGCATACAATAATTGATATTCCATAGTATTTGATTACATTTCCTTTAGTCCTTTTTTTATTATCACCCCACCTTAATACAGAGTGTGGTTTAATGAATCCAATAATTGTAGCTATTACGCTTGTCAGGAATAACACAAGAAATGTTATAGACAGTGATACAAATAAAACTTCCATATTTTTAATAACCCCCATTTTTGTAAATATAAATTCTTATTGTTTTATTTAATTCTACAATAAACCATCTTTTCCTTTATATTTGTTGTGAGTCTTGTATTTTTTAGAGTGATTCACTTTTAAATATAAAAAAAGATACAATTAACTTATGTATCTTTACCCTTGCATCCTTTTTTATATTTAAAATGGTTCTAAAAACACAAATTATAAATAGCTTTTAAACTCATAGTTTTCAATGCATTGCGATACCCACATTTCTTCTAAAAATCTTCTAAAAATTTTAAAAATAATATGTTGTAAGAGTACCAATGCTTTCTTCAAATCAGTTTCATAAAACACCTTGTAATGCAGTCATATCAAGTGATACAGTAATCTTTAATAATTTTACATAATTAGTATTAATCAATAGAATATTGGACTCAAAATCCAGAGGTGTAACAACCGTGCGGGTTCGATTCCCGCCTTCGGCACCAACAAAACGAGTAATTGCAAGGGTTTTAGTAAATTGTAGAGATTTACTAAAACTTTTTTTTTATCTTTTTTAGGTTTCTTCTAAAAATCTTCTAAAAATCATATATTTCTAAAAAAACCTTCTAAAAATACTCCTCCAAAATTACTTATAGCTTACATTTGAAAACAAATCATTTATCTTCTTGGCTGCATTCTTTTTCATCTCTAAATCAACATGACTATATATATTCATTGTCGTTGAAATATCACTATGACCTAACCAAACAGAAATTTCTTTCATAGTTACACCAAGTTTTAATAAATAAGAAGCCGTTGAATGTCTTATATCATGAAATCTTATCTGAGGTAATTCACTATCCCTAACTATTTCAAGGAATTTATGACTTAAATAGTTTGTATCCAATGGTCTACCATCTTCCCAACAACAAACATATCCACTTTTATCGTATTCTTTTCCAAATAATAATTTTTGCTCTATTTGTTTCATCTTTAATTGTTTCAAGTACTTAGCTACATTATCAATCAATGGTAATGTTCTAAGACTGCTGTTATTTTTAGGCTTCTTTGTAATTGTTTCTTTATTATATCTCACTCTTGTTTCACAAATAGTAATAGTTTCTTCTTCAAAATCAATTGCATCCCATTTTAATCCTAATATTTCACCTCGTCTTAAACCATAATTACATGTAATAAATGTTGCTGATTCAATTGGAGTATTTCTTGTAACCTCAAGTAATTTTTCAATTTGCTCTGCTGAATAAAATTTACCAACAAATTTTGTCTTTTTAGGTATATTAACAGCATCCGCAACATTTCTAACAATTAACTGCATTTTTACAGCATAATCCAGAACTTTGTGAATATTAGCATGATGCTTTATAACTGTATTCGGTGATAAACCACCTTTACCGTTCGCTTTTCCTTCTTTAAGTTCAAAATTATAGTATTTTTGGATATCAAGTGGCTGTAATTTTTGCAATAAAATATTCTTTTCCTTAAAGTATGGATTTATATGCTTATCAAAAATCAGTTTATATCCTTCGTATGTTGTTTTTTCACAATTTTGCTTAGCATAATTTTCAAGCCATTCCTTATAGAAATTGCAAAAATATATATTCTTTGAATTTACATAAGTATTATTTTCCTTCTTGTTAATAACATCTCTTTTTACTTTCTCAGCATCTGCTTTTTTTTCGCATTTTGTATTTATCCATTCAGTTTTATACTTACCATCCTCTCCCTTGTTACTTAAAACAACATAATAATATTTGCCTTTCTTTTGTAAACTTCCTTCCATATATGTTACCTCCATCAATTTTTTTTAATAAAAAAACTGATTTTAGAAAACATAAAATACTCTTACAATTCGAGTATATATTATTTCCTAAAATCAGTAAACCTAATTATTGCATTTGTATATAATCCATTATCCATACTTTGGGTATTTTATGAATCTTACCTATTTTAAATGATTTTATAATACCTGAATTAATTAATTCATAAGCCTTATTTTTTCCTATATCTAGCATTTGTGTTAACTCTTCTATATTTACAACATCTTTATAGTTTTCAAACAATTTTAATTCCTCCTTTCAAAAAGAATAAAAAAGCAGTCAATTAATTAACTACTTTTTTATAATTTCAACCTGAATATATTGTTTTTATTTTTCTTTATTTAAATAAAAAAGGTATAAAGAAATTAATCTTTATACCATCTACCATTTATACCCACATGATTTACATTCCCACGTCTTTACTAATTTTCCTATTGAAAACATTCCCCAAATTCCTGCACTAGTTGCTTTTGAAATCCCACTTATCTTATTACAATTAACACTTTTACAGTTTGGACACTTAATTAAATTATCTTGGGCAATATAATTTGATTTAGTCTCAATTATATTATTACCATCAACTAAATTAACCTTTGCACCCAATACATCAAAATCATTTTTAATTTGATTAGCCCTATTAATATCCACATTAAGCATAAAAGTAGTGGGCATGAAATCTGTTATCTCTTTTGCTTCTTTCAAACCTAAATGCGTACATTCTCTTATAAGTTTAATAGTTTTAATCTTTTGAGAACAACTCACTAATACAAGATTATAACTAGTTGGTTCTGATTTTTTAATTTCCTGTGGTTGTATTTTCATAGGTTCTCCACAATGAGGACAAGAAATTGCATTTGGTGAAATATCTTTATCACACATTGGACATTTAATTAAGTTTCCCATCTATTTCCCCTTTAAGATTATTATTTATTATGATATAAATTATTACTATTTTAACAATATGATACTTTTATATAAATGTCAAATTAACTGGAAATAAAAGTAGAGCATCTGGTTTTACGGTCGGTGTTCTACTTTTCTATATTTATTTAGTCGAAATTAGCTTTGTTATCATATTGTCCAAGTATTAGCATTTCTCTCTTAACAATAGCTCCTAGATTTGAGGTAGCTACAATCCAAAACCATCCCTTATAAGGAACATTATTTGCTGTAATTCTACATTGTGTTGTAGTTATAGCATCCATCAGAGTAATTAATTGTTGTGGTGTTGCAGTAGTATCATGACGAGTACTTGCTTCTAATGTAAATGTAAACGTAGTTCCATCTGTTATAGGAGTCAAATCTGCATTATAAACTTTTTGAGTTCTTGCATTTCCATTGAGAATGTAATAATAATTACTAGCAGTTGTTGTACTTGTTATTATTTGATAAGATGGTGCTACTGCTTTTGCTGTTACATTTATAGCAATAGAATTAGTTACATTCTCATAAGCAACTATTATAGTATTTGTTCCAACACTTATAGCTGTTACTAACCCATTTGCATCCACTGTAGATATAGCTTCATTATCACTAGAATAAGTTACTACTGGACTTGAAACTACTACCCCATTATCTGTCGCAGAGATAACTAGTTGATGTGTTTGTTCTTCTTCGATATCTGCATTAGTTTCAGATATATCTACTGTAAATGTATGAGCATTATATAAAGTAGATATAGATTTAGTATATACAAGACTAGTATTCAATTTGTTTGTTACTGTTAATGTAACACTACCCTTTATATTTTTACCTATTAAGTTTACATAATTAGTTCCAATAGATTCTATACTGGCTAAAGTGATATCACTTATTTTAAAAGTATATTCAAGTGTAGAATCTGTTCCACTTTCATCTATAATTTTGAATTGTTGAGAAACCGCTTCATTAATAGAAGTAGCACCAATAAGGCTATATATTTCAATCTTTGCCACTATAGTTATATTAATTACTGTAGAAACTCCTTGATATGTAGTTGTTATAATTGTTGAGCCTTCACTAACTCCTGTCATTACTCCTGTAGAGTTTACAGTACAAATAGTGATATCACCTGCAGTATATGTTAATACAGGAACTTCAACTATTTCACCATCTTTAGTACACTCTACAGTAATTTGTGAACTTCTTGTATTCTGTAATGATTTACTTGATTCGGTTGTAATGGTGTAATCGTGAGGAGTTGTTATAACAATTTCAAGAGTATTATAGGCTATTTCTAAAATTTTATCATCTTCAGCCATAAAAGTATCTGATTCTAATTTAATTATAATAATGCCTTGCTCCTTATATAATACATTAGTTATATCATCAAGACCCAACACCTTCCATACTGAGTTATTTAAAATAAATCTAACTCCTATTGCTATAGGTTTAATTTTATCTATTAATGAATATGGAACTTTACAAGATAATTGGTTATCAACAGTGGCAAAATATTGACCTTCAGCAATAGAAATTGTTCCACTATCAATAATTGTAGGAATTGAAATTATTGTTTCAACTTCATCTACAGAAGCTTTATATCTTAAATTATTATTACATTTCCTCATTCTTCCTCTATATTCATTATTACTAGTTGCAATTTCACTTATTATAAGCCATTTATTTGATTGAAATTCTACTAAATCACCTGTCTTTATCTCAAAATCAGATACAATTAATTTTTCATCAAGTATAGCAATTTTTTCTGTAGTCTCTTCAATTAATACCTTCTTATCTATATTATTTATTTTAATATCTTTCAAGTTATAATAAAATAAATACACTTCCATATGGTCAGAACATGTATCAACTTTAATAATCTTATAGATTTTATTATTAACATCAAGATAAGCATTTTCATATATTAATGGCTCTATGTAATCTACAAATAACAGTTTTGTGCATATGTAGCTATATTCGTCTTTATCTATTGTGCTTGTATTATCTTGTAAATCACCATCAAATGTTTTAATAGGTATATTAACATAAGAGTCTCCTAATATTTTTATTGTAGTATCATCGAACATTTTGACACCCCCTTAGTACATTACAATTGATGGTAATCCAAGAATTGCCTTAATTTCCTTTGGTATTGAATCACTAGAATCTCTATAAGTTACACTTTTTTTACCTTCTGTATATTGCTTTATATTTGTTGCTTTTTGATTATTATAATCGTATTTAGCTAATTCAACTATTCCTCTAAAATGATTTGTTTCAAATTCTAACTTTAATACTGGGTCACTTGGAGTGTATACATCTCCTAAAAAATTTGATGCTTTAATTTTGCTATTCTCTAACATATAATTTAAAATATCATCTTTTGAAGTATCAAACAAATCCACACATAATAACCTTTTTAACATTATTAATAATTCCATTTTATTCACCTTCCTTTAATGATTTTATTAATTCCTCTTTTTTTACATTATTATATTTAAGTCCTTTTTCTTTTGCGAGTCTTTTTATTTCTGCATAAGATAATATATTTAAATCCTCATTCGGACTTTTAATTTCTTCTTTTTCCTCTTTTTCAATAATTGCATAATCTTTATCCTTTAAAAGCCTGTCTATATGGTCTTTGTCTAATATTTCCCATTTTGTATCGTTTTTTATATGTGAAAATAACATTTAAAACCCTCCTCTTATTAAAATTTTTAAAAAAAGGGAGTACTTGGAGTTACCCAAATACTCCCTAATTGTTATGTATTATATTATGCCTTGTTAACTATTGCTAAAGCCATAGATGTAGGTCTAACTATTTTAGCACCATAAACATGTAGTCCTTTTGCAAAAGAACCGAAGAAGTCTGGGTGTTTGTATTCTTCAACAGAATCTATTGCATCGCCTCTTGTAGCACTACCTGCATAACCTGCAATTATCTTTTCTTCTACTCCTTTTGATTTATTTGGAACAAAGTTTGATTTATAAATAGTCATACCATCAATCTCAAGAATTTCTCCTGTTCTTACAATCTCGTCACCTTTTGCAGTAGACTTATTAACTCTATCATCTTTCTTCAACATGTTGTAAAACCAATTTGGAGCAACTAACCATCTACCTAGATTAGGAACGTTATTATTATCTAATGTTTCTCCCATATCAATTATTAAATCGTATGCTTTTGAAGGTGTTGATATTGAATAACCTGTGCCAACTGCACCAGCTGTTATATTTGCAATAGGTATTTCTGTATAGTGAGAAGCATAAAACTTTTCACTTGCTTCTGTCATATTTGCAACTGTTTCTTGAGTAGCTACATTCAAATAGCCACCTGCACCAAATGCTTCTTCTAAAGCATCGACAGTTAAATTAAAATAATCTGCTTGGTCAATTACGAAATCAATTTTACCATCTGTAAGTGTTTCAGTTTCTAATTTTTGACCTTTAGTGTACTTTTTAACAGTACCACCTAAAACGTTATTTATTTGTAATTGTGAACCTATTCCCTTTATTTCACCGATATAATCTGTATTAAATAAGTTACCATACACCTGTCCCGCTCTTAAAGCTTGTAGTAATTTGGCACTTTTTATTTTTAAATCTGCATTAGTTATAGTCATAATAAAATTCCTCCTTAGAAGTGGCACATAATCTGTACTTCACTTTTAGTAATAGTAATTTCTTTTTAAAGTCTTGATATTCCGAAACAATGACCTGTTTTTGCATATTAAAAAACCCAATTCCATTTAAGAATTGAGTTAATTAATGTTTTGTATTTAAATATTTTACAAGTTGTTCTTGTGACATTTTATTTATCTGTTCATCTGTTAATTTTTCAGTTATTGGAGCAGTTGCATCACTTGGTGTATGTTGATTACTACCAAATTTAGCTTTAATAGCTTCTTCTATATAGCTTTTCATACTATCTTCAAATATTGCGATGTTAGCATTAGTAGTTTCCTCATCATCATTTAAAAGAAAGTCTACCATATTGGATGGAATTTTCTTTTGTTGTAAAATGTCTTTATATTTGGACATTTGTTCAACCTTTGTTTTCGATTTCTCCATATCAGCAAATTTCTGTTTTAATTCTTGAATTTGCAACTGTTCAGGAGTCAGAGCAGGATTCTTTTTTAACATTTCAGCATCAATTAATTTTTGTAAATTATTAGTTTTAAATGTTTCAATTCCTTTACCCACTCTTGTATCAAAATAACTTTTTCCTTCTTCATTACTTTCTAAGAAGTTCTTTGCTCCATCAAGGTCTACTGTTTTGAATCCCTTAATGTAATTTGAAACTTCCTCATTTTCACTATTTGTTGTTATATAATCTACTACCTCACTAAAATTTTCTATTGCCATTATTAATAACCATCCTTTCGTGTCCTCAAAAGTCTCTAGTCCTGTTGAGTCCATTTTTATTTTTTTAATCTATTGGTACTAAAATACAATGGCAGTTATTATGTGTATCACTTATTGGAATTGGAGCATCTTCTAATAAGAATATCTCTCCGTCGAGAGAACCACATTCACTACACGAATTTTGCTCGAGTTGTGCAACCCACTCCACATGCTTAACATTATTTTCAATATATATTGCCATTGTTGTATCACCAAATACTCTTGCTATTTCATTATTAATTAGTCTTTTAGATATTTTTTCCTCACTTTCAAATCTACTCTCTATATTCTTTTTTAAATCTTGTATAGTTTTAGATTCTTTGAGTGATTTTTCAATATCCTTGTTTATTTTCTTATTAAAAATAGTGCTATTATCTTTAATTCTTTGTAAATTTGTTTTACCATTAATTTTATATTGTATAATAATCTTGTTTATTTCCTCCTGACTCATATTAGTTAAGTTCTTGCCCTTAAACAGAATATTGTAAGTTTTACTATAAACAGTGTTATGTACAAGATTTAAAATAATTGGTAAAATGATTAATTCTTTATCAGATATGCCATTAGTTATTTTATTAATTAGAGGCTCTAATAATTTTTGTTCCTTTTTTATCTCACGTTGATTAATAACCAACTTTCCATTTTTAGTATATTTTTTATATATTGCATTGAGTTCATTCATCAACTCATTTTTATATATCTTATATTTAACCATCACTGGATTGAGTTTCTTATTATATTTCATCGACAAAATAAAAAGAGCTAGTAATTTATTCTCTAACTCCTTCTTGTCTTTACTATTCATTTGTAACATCTACAGTTTCATCTACTATAGTATTGTCTAATATGTCACCATTTTCGAGATTCATTATTATCCTTTTTTCCTCAATATATTTATCAAACATGAATTGAGGGTTATCAATCTGAGGAATCAAACTATAAAGAAATGTCAAAGGTAGTTTCTCTCCTGTTTTACTAATGAAATCTCCAATAACTGCTAAATCAATAGGCACATTCATAGTAGTTTTAATATTTACATCTAAATAATTATAGTTAGTGTTATTAACAAGATTATCAAACTTATATATAAGCCTAATTTCATTTTTAATAGCATCTTCTAATGAATTGCTTAATTCTCCACAACGTTGTTCTAATTGAATCATCCTATTTCTAAGGTTACTACCACTTGTATTACTTGTAGATTTCTCTTGGCTGTTGATATGTCCAGTTTGTTGATAAATTTGGTCTATACAAGTAGCTATAAGACTTGTAGCAAATTCTGAATTTATATCTCTTGATATCCATTTTACATCACCGTCAGCAGGCACATAAATTACGCCTTGCTCATTAATTTTAGCTTTATCTTCTTCTTTAATTCTAGCACCCTTAACTGTCATAAAAGTAGTTCTAAAATCATTGGAAATATTGATATTATTAGATAGAGATATGTTTAAATTATCATTAATCCTCTTAATTTTATCAAATATAGTTTTATCTATATCAATTGGAGATACAGGAACTTCTCCAAATAAATTATCTTTTTGGTCTACTAATTTAAATTCACGTAAATTAAAATCATCTACTTTAAGAGCTGTGGTATCCTTCTTAAAGACACTATAAGTTGTGATTTTATCTTTAGTATAAACATCTATATACTTACCATCATCAAAGAAACTTTTAGAATAAACATAGAAAAAGTATTCTATTTCATCAAAATCATTCTTAATAATAAAAGAGTTCATAGGATTATATATTTTACTTTTTAGACTATATCCTCCCAAAGGATTTATTACATAATATAAAAGTTTGTAGGCTTGTCCATATCCACCACCTTGCTTTAATAGGTCTAAATATTGATTTTTACTAAATCCTTTTATGTATTTATATAGCAAATCTATGTGTTCTGTTTCTTTCGTGCTACTTGTGAAACATATAGGATTGCTTGCTACATAAGCAGATTCTAAATCTACAAACTTTCCTACATAATTACTAATTATTATTTCATTACTTCTTGTTGAACCTTTTAAAATATTATAATCTGTTAATATATCATGATTTCCATTATAATATTTTTGCTTTTTAGAATATTGAAATTCTGGTGCAGTCTGCAAATTATTAAAAACATTGAACATCTTATTTAACATATTATTGTCTACTTCTACTACTACATCTGCTTGTTTTGGAATAGTTATCATTTGTCATTACCTCCTTATAAGAAAAAGTTTGTATCAAATTTTATGTACTCAGTTACTTTAATTTCATCAATCATTTTGCAAGCTTCAGCACATGCGTCAACAAAATCGTCATGCAATGTGTATCTTGTTCCTGCATATTCTCTCATTTGTTCAATTGCCTCAGAATCGTCCTCACAAAATACAATCTGACCTAAGTTGACAGCAGGAACTATTGTATTTATACGGTCATCTTTAGATTTATTATCACCATGCATTTCAAATTCAATATCTCTGCTATTTAATTCCACATCTTCTTTTATTAATTCTTGTAATCTTAATATATCAGCACCACCATAAGTTAATTTCTCAGCAGATACTACATTAATATCCTTATAGTCTTTTAATAATTTTAAAGTATGTGCTAGGTAGTCCTCAAACTCTAAATCTTTTCTGAATCTATGTATTTCACCTTTACGGATATATTTAATCTTGTTATCACCTAAACTACATAATGCAAATGCAAAATAATCTTTCTTCTTACCACTTGTTTTAGTTCTAGTTTTAGCAGGATCAATAACTAAAATACTTTTCAAGAATTTATGTTTTTCAATCTCTATTGCTGATTCTGTTACGGTTGTTTTAAATCGTTTCTCTCCAATATTATTAACGTCATTCTGATACTCTTGTTTAAATGATACTGGGGATTCATAATATTTAAGAGCAATATCAAAACAGTTCCAAAACTCTGACCATAGCATAGGATATTGCATTTCTATTTCATGTTGTAAATAAAACTCTTTAGAATGAATTAAACTATCTTCATCCTTACTATTTACATATATTTTATAAAATTCATCCCATAAACCAGTATTAAAATATTCATCTATATCATCCAGTAATACACATTTCTTTACTGTAGATTTCCATGAACGTGTATTTAATATTCTTGAATAAAAACATTCCTTATGTTGGATTGTACCTACAGAGAGCATAATAGAAGTGTTGGCTTGAGTTGCATTTTTTAAACTATCATTATATAGTTTCCATTTCTTAATTCTTGCTTCATCTGTTGCAACCTCATCATCCTTCTGGAAATCATCCATAATTAATAAATCTATTCTTGTAAAGTTATCATTTTTACCTCTACTGGCACTGGAAGCCGATACACTTTCTATTCGGACACCATTAGTCAATTCAATAACACTACTATTAAATACAAGCTTCTTATTGTCTGATTTACCTGTTAATTTTCCAAATGCATTCTCTATTAAAGTATTTTTAGTTAATGCGTTACCTATATTTTTTAAGAAAGAGGATGCAGTATCTTCAACGGCAGAAGCTATAACTATGTAACTTTTAAAATGATAACAAGCACACCAAATAGCAAGTGGAGTTGAAATACAACTTGTTTTACCAAATGAACGAGGACATATATAATTTCTTTGATTGTAGTCTTTCTTAATAACCATATTCTCTAATTCATGCCATATTTCAATATGATATTCACTTAGTTCTGCTTTACTTTTTTTAATTATTTCTTCTTCAGTGGGAACATATATATTAGCCAAAAAATATAAACAGAAATATTCTAAATCCTGAGAACCAACTAACCAACTTAGACCTTTATATCCAAATATATTAGACTCATTATCTATTGTTTTTTGTGCTACTTGGAGAGCCTTTTTATATGTCAGTCCCTCTTTCATATACATTTTAGTTAAATGTTTTTGTAATAATTTTAAATCCTTTAATTGTTGTTCTAAATTATTTGACATATTTAATACCTTCATTTTTAATTGAAGAGTTATATTTATTTGTTAATTCCTCTAATTCTAAGATAAATTTATTTAATTTTGATTCTCCTATGTAATCCATTTTTAATGTTATTAATGTTTGAACTTTTGTATCGTTATTTATTATTGCATTATCCATTATTTACCTCCTGTCTTCATATTTAATTATTTTTAATTTGCGACGTAAAAACACCGCAAAACTCATTTCTGAATAATACGGTGTTTTTTTACATTTACTATACTTAATTAGAATTATCAATATATTTTCTTACTAACTTTAATTTTTCCTCTATGTTTTCAAATGCATATGTGTCCGCTGCTTTCTCAGATGGAATATTTTTATAGTTAATTACAGCTATTTTAGCAAATTCTAGCTTTTTAGATGAATCATCAGGTATTTTACGTACTTCATTAACATATTGTTTATACTCTTTTTTTAATTCCCAATCCCACAAAGCATATTCTAAACTTGGCTTTCCAGAAGCTTTGAAATTAACCCAATGACCTACTTCATGTAGAATTACGTAGATTGCATAAATTAATTCCTCTTCGGCTATTTCTACCATAAATAAATCACTTATGTCATCTAATACCTTTTGTAAATTTACAGGATTACGGTTATGTTCAAGGTCATACATTTCATCAATAGTAATATCAGCTATATAAATGCCTAATTCACTATCATCATACTTTTTTTCATTTAAGCATATTTTTTTATTATAATCATCAAGTTCTTCATTTGTAATATGTTTACATACTGCATATTCTTTATTTAATATTTCAGTATAAAAATGAAAAGGAGCTATTTCTTCAACTTTTAAAAAATCCACTATTTCCTTAACTCTCATAATTTTCTCCTTTATATTAGATTTTAACTTTTAAAATATTATATCATAATTGCATACCGTTATAATTGAGTCTTCATATTTTTGGTGAAAATTTTGTAGAGGTTACTACCACGATTTTTATCAAATCAATAAAGAAGTATGCCCTATACTGTATATTCCTGTCGAATATTGTATTTAAATAACTATATCTTTATTAATATAATAAGAATACAATGAAAAAAGGGTATAAAAAAAGATACTAACATTTAGTTAATATCTAAAGATTCAAACTATCATATATATCATTCATCATCTCTTGTTCAATACCAATGTATCTGAGTGTCACTGCTTGATTGCTATGATTTAACATCTTTTGCAATGTAGGTAATATCATTGGGTTAGTAGGTGCTTGAGTTACATAAGTATGATATGCCCAAGTCTTACGTAGTGTATGTGTACCAAAGTTACCCTTAATTCCTAACTCTCTTAGTAGTGTTTTAATAATCTTATGTGTACTATCAACTCTTAGAGACTCATTACCTTTACGACTCTGGAATAGATAGTCATTCATTGCATAACTACTTAAACTACTTAGATACAATTGAATAGATTCTCTAGCACTATTATTTAATTTGAATGTTCTAACCTTATCAGTCTTCTCTTCATCTATACATATATTATCCTTGAAACTATTATCATCATACATTATATCTTTAATCCTTAGTTCTAATAAGTCACCTACCCTTAACCCTACATTGATGCCAACTACGAATAACATATAATCCCTTTTATTCTCTTTACCTATTAGATATTGTTTAACCTTCTTAATATCCTTAACATTCTTTAATGGTTCAACTGATTCAGCCTTTGCTATACCATTACTCTTTAATCTTGCCATTGTTATTACCTACCTCTCAATACCATCTTTATACTCTTATTGTATCATTAGATGGTATTCGTTGCAATAGGTAGATTGAATATATTTACCATAATACTCTTAACCTTAGTCATATCAAGTGTTACACCTATATAGTCCAATACCAACTAATCCAATTACTTGGTATTCATTGTTACGATAGGATATATCTTAATGCAATACATACAATCATATGTACTCTATTAAGATAGGAGATAACTTAATATCTCCATCCTTAATGATATAACTACTACTCTTCCTCTATATCTACTGATTGTTTATTGTACTTCTTTAATAGGTCTTTAGCATCAGTGACATCTACAGTAACATCAGCAACCGTAACATCTAATGAAATCCCTGCTTTACCATCAATCCTATCTGTCATATATTGGTTAGCAGATAAACATGTTCTCTTATCTGTCATATCATCACACAATTTGTCAATATTCGACAGATACTTCTTATATCTTGCCTTAATAAAAGACTGACCCTCGGTGTGTACAATTTTAATCCTTTTGTTAACTTCGGTCATTATATCACTATCATCCATCCATTTATAATATGTCTGTCTACTGAATCCTATTTCATCTGTAATCTCTGTTATACTGCATCCTAAAACAAGCATATTAGTGAATGTCTCTATATTAATTGCATTCTTATATGTAGGCTTTTTAACACCTAATTGTCCACCTTTTTTCTTTTCCATATTCAATCAACTCCTTTCTGTATTATATTTACATTATACATTGTCAACCATATTTATATATAAGTTGACAATAGTTATTTTATATCATCTCTACACAATTACCATGTATTCTATATTTACCACTACCTAATAGTTCCCATTGTCTTTTAGTTATAAATATTAATTCCTCGTCATCATCCATTTCAACAATTCCCTCTTTTAATAATTTCCTATATCGTTCATCTTTCTTAATTTTTTTACTTGTTTCACTTACGTTATTCTTTTTTCCTTTTAAATAAATATATGAATCTCTGAAACTCTCTAAAGAATATATTTCATCATTCATTGATTGCTCTAATTGTTTTGGATAGTTTTGTAATTCTAGTCTATCCTCATATTCTTTCCTCGACATTTTTAAATCCATACCACGTTCTCCATTTTCAGTTAAATATACATATTCACTTTTATCTTCCATACTATCTATGTATTTTAATAATCTATCATACATTTCTTCATATAATCCTTTGCTTAGTAATTTATTAAGTTCTTTAATTTTTTCACCTTTACTTTCATTAACCATTTCATCAAATTCCCTAGTTAATATTAAATACTCATTCTCTATTAATTCATCTATTATTTCTTTTGTCATTTATTATTTTCCTCCAATATATTTTATTAGTTTTTTATTATCCTTAATTATTTGAAACATTGCTGTTCCTAATATATCTACTAGATATTCCTCGTCTATTTCCTCTATATCAATGTCATATTCTTTAATGATTGCATGGAATACTTCATGTAAAATAGTTTGAGATTTACGTTGTTGTTCTAAATCTTTCTTAATATCTATTGTTAAGTTATCATAATTTATGATTCCACCACATTCAATATGCTCCATTAAAAGTGGTTTATTAGTTTCTCTTAATTTATAATCAAAAGTTCCTATTTTAATATTCATATCATTATTTATGAGCATTTGCGACAACACTAATATTTCCGTTAGCTATAGCAGTTAAACTTGCTTTACAATAATTTAATCCACTAACGTCAAATTCCCACGCCTCATCTAATTTGCTTGATGTTGCTGAAAATGATAATGGGTCTGCTAATTTTGTACCACTTATACTAAAATAATTAATACCATCTAATGAACCTAAAAAAGTTATAGAAAAACTTGTACTTGTCCCATAAATAGACATAACTAAGTTATCTGCACTTGCAACACTAATATAGTCACCTGTTCCTATTGTTGTTTGTTCATTTTGAATTTGTTTGTAATCTAAAATTGACATAATATTACCTCCTAAAATTTTTATTTGTATTTGTATTTTTATATCATTATTGGAAATTGCATTTGAAACTCTACTTCACAACCTATTGAGAACTCTAAATCAGAAATTCCATATTGTAATTCTAATGCTTCGAATCCCCAGTTAAAATTATCGAATCTTATTTTACCTGTGTTACTTAATATTTGATTATGATTATTAATAGTTATTTTCTCTAACTTATCTAAGTCTTTAAACTCAAGTAATTTACCAGTATTTAAATTCCTCATTGAGAAAAATGTTGTATCTCCTCTCAAAGTAAATGTCATACTATTTGGAATAAAGTGTGGTTGTGCATTACAATTATTTGCTAGTTGCATAATATTATCATCTTCATTAGATATAAATGAAGCTATCATTAACTCCGAGAATGGATAAGGAGAACAACTTTCACATTCCAATTCATACACTCCCACATTTTTTCTGTAACTTATAAATTGTGCTTTTGTAAATTGAACTATAAATTCTAACTCTGGAAAGTCTTCACTTATAAAAGCATGAAAATTATCATCAGGCATGAAATAATGTGTGATTTCTTTTCTCTCGTCCAAAGTTAATGGCTCTTCATCACAATTTATTTTCATAACTTCAAAGTGTAATTTATAATTTAGAACATCTGAGCCATAATAATATGAGCCATTAAATCTTACATGTTCTGAGGTTATTGTTTTAGGAGAACAAAATGTTTGTTCAATTGTACCAGTCATAGTCCTAACAAGGACGATTCCCATGTCAGTATTTGAAACTCCATTCCATATAAAATTTAATGAATTAAAACTCATATTAATACCTCCTTTGTATGTTAATGCATAGGTACGTTTATAGCATTATAGATTGAACTAATTGCCATATTCATTGCTTTATTAGCCCATTTATCCATATCAGGTAATATAGATTTATCTGCATTTTCAATTTCTATAAATGGTCTATTAAAATTAACGACAGGAGCATTAGTAGTATTACTAACACCTCTCATGTCCACATCATTCATTTTAGGTATATTGAAATTACTTAAATTTCCATTAAATGTAGGTTGTGATTTTACTTGACCTAAATTATTTAATATACCCTTTGCTTTAAGTGTCCTCCATGTTCCTGCATCATCTGCTGTTAAAACACTTTCATCTTTATGTAATTCAGCTATGTAACTATCGTATGGGACTACATCTAAACCTGTTTTATGACTTGGCAACTTACTATTTGTTGTACTAACTTTAATACTTCCATCTAATGTCATTAACTTAATTAATCCAGTAGCCTCTGTTAATGTAGCTATTAAATTTGTTCTAATCGAATCACCCATCGTACTCATGCCCTGACCAAATTCATTTTCAAAATCTATGTAAGCTGATCTAAGTGAAACAACTTCATCATTTACATTTTTTAAATATCCTGTTGCTACTGCATCCTTAGCCATTTTAGTAATTTCTTCTTCTGAATAAGTTTTATCAAGAGCTTCCAAAGTCTTAGTATTTTGTTCATCAAGTTTAGTAGATTCTGCATCGAACTTATCATTATTAATATCTCTAGCACGATTCAATACCATTTCATCAATCTTATCTTGCTGCGTCTTCTTGTCTAAATTTAATTGAGCAACCCTAGCTTGTCCACTACTTGAACTATCTCTACTAGCAGAACTAATTGATGCATTTATATCATTTAGTGTTTTCTGCTCTGTGGCTAGATTCTTGTTATAATCATCACTTGTATTCTCTTTTGAATATAAAGCTTTCTTATCGTCAATAGCTTTTTTCTCAGCATCGTATTGGTCAGATATTAACTTTTTACGTTCCTCAACTTGTTTTGCTAATATCTCAGTCACTTTAGATTCAGCACTTTGAATAATAGCAATTTTGTCATCATATTGTTGTTTTATTGCTAACCCAATTGAACTTTCAGAATCCAATGTATCCAACAATAGAGTATTCATTTCAGCCTGTTGACCAATAGTATATGTTTTAGTCTTTAATTCTCTTTGAATATAAGCTTCTTTTTCTTTAGTAAGACTTAATTCTTGTGCTAAATTTTTATCTATTTCTTTAGAATAAGCAACTCTTTCATCACCATCAAGGGATTTTTCTATCTTATTTTTAAGAGTACTATTTTTCTTCTCTAATTCACTTACATTATCATCATATTCGGCATTTACATTTTGGAATATTAAATAAGGAATTTCAGCCAATTGTTTTTGTAAATCAATCAAGTCTGATTTTTGAGATTCAATTTTAGATAGAATATTGTCAGAACCTCCATCAACTACAGATGTATCTGAGGATGATATTCCACTATTTCCACCGCTTGGTGTATTACCTAATACTCTATTTAAGTAAGCAGTAGTTCCTTCTCCATACCTTTATACCCTAGCTTTCGCTATATTTATATTAGGGAGTAGACTATATCATCTTCCCATTAGGAAGTGTGGCACTTCGATTTAAAGGATTCTCACCTACTTATTCGCATAAGCCCTACTCCTGTTGCTAAATTTCATAGCTTAAAGGATAGTCGTTTGACCTTCAAAGAGATTTCTCTCTAAGCTTGGCACAGGATTTTCATATATATTATTTTATATTAATATACTTAGACGTTCCCTGTTAGCATAACTTCTAATAGTCATTTCCTACTATTCCTAAATGTAAGTTATACACCCAACTCTGTTGGTTCACACACATTATTCAATACATATTGCTATGTAAGGGGGCTATATTATCAACCCATGATGCCTTTATTGACATCTCCACCTGCCCATCCAATTCTTGTTTTTAAATATTTAGCTATTGCATTTATAGAGGATTGAGCATCTGTTCTATTTGTTAACCCAACTTCTTTAGCAGTAGAAG
>Ga0209540_10001200_pt1 | contig 20521 bp, 18 predicted proteins | sample BarGraIncu01121A_FD_184501 | JGI IMG/M metagenome (GOLD analysis project Ga0209540, IMG submission 184501) | Arctic peat soil microbial communities from Barrow, Alaska - Barrow Graham LP Incubations 011-21A (SPAdes) (version 2) | ecosystem: Environmental > Terrestrial > Soil > Wetlands > Peat... | reverse complement strand
GTGGTTGCTACAGATGTTGCTCGTCGCCTTCTCGCGGCGGATGTGCTGCTCGCGCGTCGAAAGCGTGAGCACGAACGCCCGGTTGCCGTCTGTGTCCGTCGTGACCCCGACCAAACGGCCCGGCATCTGCCGAACGTGCGTCATACGGCAGGCGAAAAAGCCCAGTCCCGGCCCCCCGTAGGACATGGCGTTGCCGAGCGGCTGACCCTCGCCCACCACGATGTCGGCGCCGTAGGTGCTCGGCGGCTCCATGATGCCCAAGAGGATCGGGTTGCTGGCCACGACGAGCAGCGCCCCGGCGTCGTGAGCGAGGCGCCCGATGGCGTCGAGGTCCTCGAGGTTGCCGAAGAAGTTGGGGCACGCCACCAGCACGGCGGCGACGTCGCCGCCTTCCAGCAGCGACTCAAGACCGTCCGTGCCGTCGAGCGAGGTCAGACCCTCGGCGCTGACGGGCGCGAACGTCGAGAGCTCGATGACGCCGGCCTCGGCGTAGGTGGCAAGCGTGTGCTGCCACTCGGGGTGGATCGTCGGCGAGCAGACGATGCGGTGGCGCTTGGTCACTCGGGCGGCCATGAGCGCCGCCTCGACGAGCGCCGTCGCGCCGTCGTACATCGACGCGTTGGCCACGTCCATCCCAGTCAGCCCGCAGATCATCGACTGGTACTCGTAGATGGCCTGCAGCGTGCCCTGGCTCACCTCGGGTTGGTACGGCGTGTAGGCCGTGAAGAACTCCGGCTTGGAAAGCACGTGGTTCACGACACTCGGGATGTAGTGGTCGTAGCTCCCCGCGCCGAGGAAGCACACGAGCTCGGTTGCGGGCGCGTTGCCAGCCGAGAGGTTGGCGAGGTGCGACGCTAGTTCGATCTCACCCATAGGTTCGGGCAGGCCGAGCGGCTGGGTCAGGCGTACCGCTTCTGGGACGGCCGCGAACAGGTCGTCGATCGAAGGGACGCCAACAGCGCGAAGCATGGCCTCGCGCTGTTCGCACGTGACAGGTATGTAGCCCATGGGGGGCTTAGCCTTCAGTGATGAAGGCGTCGTAGTCCTCGCCGGAGAGCAGGTCCGCAAGCTCGCTCTCATCGGCGAAGCGGACCTTGACCATCCAACCGGCGCCATGAGCGTCGGCATTGACGGTTTCGGGCGAATCGCCGAGAGAACCGTTGACCTCGATGATCTCGCCCGAGACCGGCGCGATGAGTTCGGAAACGGACTTGACCGACTCGATCTCGCCGAACGCGTCGCCGACGGTCAGCGCGTCACCCTCGGCGGGCAGGTCGACGTAGACGACCTCGCCCAGCTGGTCCTGCGCGAAGTCCGAGATGCCGATCGTGGCGACGTCACCGTCGACGATGACCCACTCGTGGTCCTTGGAGTACAAACGGTCGCTAGGGTGTGCCATATGCTCCTGTGCTCCTCTCGAATGCGGTGCCTGGGCGCCGATGCAGCCCTAGGCGGACAGCGATGTCTTGGATACGAACGGCGGCTTCACCACCGTCGCGGGAACGGTCTTCTTGCGGATCTCGACGTCCAGCCGAGTGCCGACAGCGGCAAGTTCGGCTGGTACGTACGCGGTCGCGATGCCGCTCTCAAGCGTCGGGGAGAAGGTGCCGCTCGCTACCTTACCCACCTCGACGCCCTCGTGCAACACGGCGTAGCCGTGGCGCGGAATGCCGTTGTCGAAGCTCAGACCCACAAGCTTGCGAGTCGGCCCGGTGTCGCGAACCGCGGCGACCGCCTCCGCGCCCATGAACCCGGTCTTGCTCTTGGGAACCACCCAACCCAAGCCCGCCGAGATGGGGTCGACCGTGCGATCCATGTCGCTACCGTAGAGCGGATAGCCCATCTCGAGGCGCAGCGTGTCTCGGGCGCCCAGACCGGCCGGTGTCACCTCGGCGAACGAGAGGATAGCGCGCCACAACGCCGGAGCATCGCCGGCGCGCATGATGATCTCGACACCGTCCTCGCCGGTGTAGCCCGTGCGGGCGACCAGCACGGGGATGGTATCGAGAGTGGCCTCGCGCAGCGTGAAGCGCGCCGGTGCCTCCCAGCCCTCTCCCGCGAGCTCTGCGACGATACGCAGCGCCTCCGGACCCTGCAGGGCGATCAGGGACGTGCGGTCGGATTCGTCGACCAACTCGAGATCGTCTGGGGCGTGCGCCTTCAGCCACTCAAAGTCGACCTCATGATTGCCGGCATTGGCGATGATGAGGTATTCGAGATCGCCCGAGTGATAGACGATGAGGTCGTCGATGATATGGCCCTCGTCGTCGAGCATCAGCGTGTACTGCGCCTGACCCAGCTCGGCAATCTTGTGCAGGTCGTTGGTGAACATGCGCTGCAGGAAGTCGAACGCCGAGAAGCCAAAGACGCGGAACTCGGCCATGTGCCCGACGTCAAAGACGCCCGCCGAGCGACGCACCGCGCGGTGCTCTTCGATGATACCGGCGTACTGGACCGGCATCTCCCAGCCAGCGAACGGCACCATACGAGCGCCGAGCGCCACGTGCTCATCGTAGAGCGGTGTGCGCTTCAGGTCTTCGGACATGGAGAGACGTCACCTCTTGTCGAATCGCGGGTGGATCGAGACGTGCACTGAGTAACATACCGCACCTCCACGCGAGACGGACTCTCCGCCGCACACAGAGCCGAGCGAACCCGGAATCAGCCGAAGATGCGCCGCCAGAGCCGTACGGCGACGATCCAGGCCGCCTCGAAGGGGTTGGGGCGGCCGACCTCGACCGTGGCGCCGAGCGGGACGGTCGCGATCACCTTGCCGCCCTGCTTGAACGTCGCCACGCCCACCTGCTGCCCTTGCTCGACCGGCGCGGGCACGGGCGCGACCGATATGGTTCGCTTCACGGTACCGTTGAGGTCGAGTATAGGGACCGTCGTGTCCGCCGAGAAAGCGACGGGCACGTTCACGTCCAGGTAGCTCGACACGGGGGTCTCGGCGACGACGGTGCCCCTGGTGCCCAGCTGCATCGGACGGTAGTGGGCGAAGCCCCAGTCGAGTAGCGCCTTGGCTTGGGTGAACCGGTCGCGGTCCGACTTGGTGCCGAGCACGATCGCGTAGAGCGTCACCCCGCCGCGCTGTGCCGCCGAGACGACCGAGTAACCGGCGCCGTTCGTGTTGCCGGTCTTGACGCCTATGGCGCCTTGATAGGTGCCCAGCAGCAGGTCGGTGGAGACGAGCTTCTCGCGGTGCTTGCCTTGGCCGATGGTGACGGTTCGAAGGCGCACGATGTCGCGAAACGCCGGCTTGCTCATCGCGTAGCGCGCGAGCACGGCAAGGTCGTTGGCGGTGGTGTAGTGCCCGGGCGCGTCAAGTCCATGGGGGTTCATGTAGTGGGTGTCGTTCAGCCCGAGCGCCTGGGCCTTGTCGTTCATCATCGCCACGAATGAGGGCTGGGTGCCGCCCACGTGAATGGCGATCGTGACCGCTGCGTCGTTGCCCGACTTGATCAGCAGCGCCTCGAGCAGCTCGCGCATCGTGAGTCTCTCGCCCACCACCAGGCCCGCCGAGGACTGACCTACCGCGACCGCCTCGCGAGGCACCGTCACAACGTCATCGAGGCGGGAGTGCTCGAGCGCGACGATCGCCGTCATGATCTTGGTGATGCTCGCCATTGGCATGCGGACTCCTGGCGCGCGGGCCCACAACACGCGGCCGTCTCCATCGAGCAGCTCGCCCTCCCGCATCGAGACATCGGGCAGCGCCGCCAGATCGAGGTGTCGGTTGACCGCTGAGGATCCATCGACGAGGTCGCTCGAGAGGGCTGCGGCGTGAGCCTGGACCGGGCAGAGAAGCGCGAGTACCACGGCGCCAACAAGCGCCGCCCAGAACCAGCGCCGGGAGAAGGCCTCATTGCGACGCGAAACCGTGCCGATACAGGACCCATGGGACTGGCGTCCTATACGGCCTCGCACGCCACAGGGGGGCACGTCTGCGATGCGTCTATTCACAACAACTGGTGCACACACGTCGCGCATGGGATCCGTTCCAACGTGGACGGTCGTCCAGGCTTTCGTCGCAGGTGCTGCCGAGGCAGTGTACTACTCCTCTCGCGGCTCCGGCGGAGCCCACACCTCAGGCTACACGGAGAAACCATGAGGTACTCACGGTTCGAGCAGCTGGTACTCGGCGTCGGCGCACTCTTCGTTCTGGCCACGCTGCTCCTTTCGTCTCACGACGGCGGACCGAGCGTCAAGGAGATCGTCGCTCAGGTGATGCTGCTCGTCGTGATAGCGGCAGCTCTCCACCTCGGGCGCAAGGGAGGCTTCACGGTCGCCGTGGTCGTCTCGGCGGTGTATACGCTCCTGAGCGTGCCGGAGCTCCTCGCGGGACAGGATCTGACACGCATGATCCTGCTGCTCGTCGCGCGAATCTCCGCGTACGGGCTCATCGGGATCGTCGGTGGAGAACTTTGTGGCCGGCTGCGCTACGTGCTGGAACGATTCGGACAATCCAACGGCTACGACGAGTGGAGTCAGCTCTTCAACCAACGCCACGCCTCCGAGACGCTTCGCAAGGCTCTGGCGAGCCACGAGCGCTACGGCTCGCCCTTCACGCTCGTGATCGTCTCCCTGGGGCCCGCCATCAGCGCCGGCCTCGGCCCCCAGCGCACGCGCTCGCTCGTACGGTCGCTCGGCAACCTGTTCCGTGGTGACCTGCGCATGATCGACGAGGTCGCGCGCCTCGATGACGGCCGCTTCTTCGTCATGCTGCCGCACACCCCGTACGAGGCGGGTGTGGTCGTCGCCTCGCGTCTGGACGCCGCCGCGCGCGAACTCGTCGGCGCGAACGAGGCGTCCGTGTCGGCGACGTGCTTGAGCGCCGCCCAGGACGCGATCGCCCTGGCGGCGCTTGCCGCTGAGATCGCCGAGCCACCGCTCGCCGAGCAGGACGATCAGACGACGTCGGGCGTGTACAGCTCGGCGGGTGACAGCGCACGAAACCCTGCTGCTGCGAGCGCGGCGTCCGCGCCTGGTGCGTCGACCTTGAATATGTCGACTGCGGCTGCACCCAGGGGCTCGACGAAACAGTAGGCGTACTCGACGCTGACGCCCTTGGCGCCGAGCGCCTCAAGTACGTCGGCCAACCCCCCCGGCCGGTCCGGGATCTCGACCGCCAGCACCGGCGTCACACTCGCCGAGAACCCTGAGCCGTCGAGGAGATCTCTGGCCGCCTGCGGCGTGTCGCAGATGATGCGAACGACGCCGAACTCCTCGGTGTCGGCGACCATGAGCGCGTGCATGTCGATGCCGGCGCTGCCCAGTGTCCTGCAGAGTTCGGCGAGCCGTCCGGTCTTGTTCTCGAGGAATACCGAGACCTGGTCGATCATGGCTCTCACGCACCTCCCTGATCGGTGCGAAGGTCAAGCACGCGCTTGGCTTTGCCTTCGCTGCGGGCGATCGTCTTGGGTTCGACCAGCTTGACCTCGATGGAGACCGCGAGCGCCGATTCGATCTCGGCCTTGACCCGCTTCTGAAGGCGCTCGAGCTCGCGAACCTCATCGATCTTGTACTCGGGCGCGACCTCGACCTGGACCTGCACGTGGTCGAGCGACCCCTTCTTGCTCAGCACGACGAGATAGTGAGGCGCGACGCCTGGAATCGTGCCGAGAACCTGCTCGATCTGGCTCGGGAACACGTTGACGCCGCGGATGATGAGCATGTCGTCGCTTCGACCGGTCACGCGCTCCATGCGGCGGAACGTGCGGCCGCATGTGCACGGTTCCGGGATGATGCGCGAGATATCGCGCGTGCGGTATCGGATGACGGGGATGCCTTCTTTGGTGAGCGTCGTGAAGACCACTTCGCCGTACTCGCCGTCGGGAACCCGCTCGAGCGTCTCAGTGTCGATGATCTCGATGACGAAGTGGTCTTCGAAGACGTGCAGCCCGTGCTGGTGAACGCACTCGGCGGCCACACCAGGTCCCATGACCTCGGACAGACCGTAGATGTCGACGGCGGTGATGCCCATCGCGTGTTCGATCTGCCTGCGCATGCTCTCGCTCCACGGTTCGGCGCCGAACACGCCGATCCTGAGCGGCAGGTCGCGCACGTCGATGCCCATCTCCATCGCCGTCTCGGCGATGAGCAGCGCGTAGCTCGGCGTGCACGCAAGAACGGTGACGCCGAAGTCCTTCAGGATCTGCACCTGGCGCTTGGTGTTGCCCCCGGACACCGGGATGGTCAGCGCACCGAGCCGCTCGGAGCCGTAGTGAGCGCCCAAGCCGCCCGTGAACAGGCCGTAGCCATACGTGACTTGGACGACGTCGTCGGGCGTGGCACCGGCGCAGGCGTAGGTGCGGGCCATCAGGTCCGACCACCGGTCGATGTCGCCGCGAGTGTAACCGACGACCGTGATCTGGCCGGTCGTACCCGACGAGGAGTGGACGCGTATGATGTCGCGCATCGGCGCGGCGAACATGCCGTACGGGTAGGCGGAGCGCATGTCGTCTTTGACCGTGAACGGCACGCGCTTCAGGTCGTCAAGCGACGTGAAGCTGCCGGGGTCGAAACCCGCCTCGTCGAACTTGCGGGTGTAGAGCGGGACGCTCGCATAGACGCGTTGGAGCACGTCCTTGGCCCGGGCGACTTGAAGCCTTTCAAGCTCCCCCCGCGGCATGGCCTCCAACTCAGGCTGGAACACGGCGCTCCCCCTCTCACGCAGGCGTCGCCGGCCCGTGCTTGGCCTTGCGACGCGCTACCCCTTCTTCGGCGTCGGCGTCGAGCTGGCCGCCTTGGACGCCTTGCCTGCTGTCCCCACTAGCACGACCTGGACCTTGGGCTTGTAGACCGACTTGAACCTGTCGGTCCGAACCACCGTCGAGCCCTTCTTCACGGTGCGGGTGACGACGCACGTCATCCCGTCCTCGCCCGGGTCCTGGACTACCTTGAGTCCATTCTTCAGCGTGGGGTCGGGAACCTGCTGCGTCGGGAACGGCACCACGTTGGTGAAGTCACCGGTCGTATACGTGACATCGTACCCGGGGTCGGCACCATAGAGCGAGATGGTGATCGAGTCGCTCGTGAATGTCACCGAGACCATCATCCACGACGACGTCGTGTTCTTCCACTTCAGGTCGGGGCCGCCCCATGAGACCGTCGCGTCGCGACCCTTGGGATAGTGCGAGATGTAGAACGAGTGGTTCTCGCGCTCGATGACGGGCATGCCCGAGAAGAACACCGTGTTGAACATGGTCGTTCCCACCTGGCAGATGCCACCGCCAAGCTGCGGGACGAGTTTGCCCTTGACGATGGCGTTGGCTTCCTCGTAGCCCTTCGCGGCCGTGCGCTCGCCCACGTACCCGTTGAACGAGAAGGTCCCGCCGGGCGGCACGAGCTTCCCGTCGAGCGCGGTACCGAGCGTGTGGATGTTGTTGGTCCGCGAGGCGTTGCTGCCGTCATACGTGGTGGTGAACGTCGAGATACGCTGGTGGATGCCCATCGCACGCGCCTGCGCGGTGGTGAACTTGGCCGGCGTGATGATGGAGCGCAGGGCGACCGTGCGGCTGCTCGTGCCCTCTTTGAGAATCGTCGTGAGGTTCGTCGCGAAGTCCTGGACATCGGGACCCACGCCGTCCTTGGACGGCACGATCGCCACGCTGCCGCCCTGAGTCTTGAAGCGCGCGTCTCTGGGTGGGGTGCCCAGCGCCGTACCCACCTTGGGCACGATCGTCTTGGACGCCTCGGCGGTACCGATCTGTGGGTCGAGGACCCACCCCGCCGAGCCACTCGTCTCGATGGCCGGCGTCGTGATCATCTTCGCGAGCTCGGCCACCGACAGCGTCCATGATCTCGCCCCATACGTGACGGTCACCGGACCCGAGATCATCTTCTCGACGGTGGCCTTGGCCTGCTCGGCCTCGGCATCACTGATGCGCGGCCGCGCGGTCGTCGCGCGGATCGTCACGAAGCGCTCGTCTGTCGAGAACGCGCCGAGCACGTCGCTCTCCAGCAACGCCCGGTCGGCCACGATTCCGGTGGCCGACGGCTTGACCGAGACCTCCTTGGCCGAGACGCTCACGGAGGCGTCCCTTGGTGCCACGTCGATGGTATCGGTGATCTTCTTGAGAGCGGCGCCGAGTTTGTCGGCATCGGCGGTGGCCGGAGCGAGCAGCTTCTCGCCGGCGATCCATGCGTGCACGCGCTCCCCGACCGAACCGAAGAACCCGTCACTGCGGCCGACCGACATAGCCTTGTCGAGAAGCGCGGCGTAGTCGAACGAGGCTCCGACGTCAGCAGCCTTGACCGTCCAGGTCTTCGTGCCCTCCTTGACGGTGACCGGCACGGCAGCCTTGGCAGGCAGCTCCTTCTTGAGCAGTGCGACCGCTTCAGCCGGAGCCTTGCCGCCCACGTTCACGCCCGCCACGCTCACACCCGGGTGAATGCGACCCGCGCTCGCAATCGCATCGATGCCGGCCAGCACCACGATCAGTGCGAGGACACCACCCAGTACGCGCAGCATCGTGCGGCCCGCGTTCGAGGTGGTGCTGGAAGAACCGCGACGGCCTCGCCGGCTGGAAGGCCGGGGCCGCAGCGAAGGAACGTACTCGTTAGGCTGTTCCGCCACGCGCTTCGTATCTCCTTGTTGTGACTGCCCCACCTGAAGGACTCTCACCGGGAGAACGGCGAATCAGGCGCGACGTGCTGCTGGATGTGTCAATAGTAGCGCCAACCGCACACTCGATGGTTGTCCCGTGAGCATGCCGTTACCGCAGGTCGCCGACGCGTCAGGCCGCCGACGACCTCCGCTTGCGACAGCAAGGCGTAGACCATCCTTGCCCGTGAGGACGCGTGAAGTCCCAGATACGCTAGCGAAACCATAGCAATACTCTAGCAGCATCGCGCTCCGGTTCGCCGCTCCGCTGCGCCGCCTAGCGCTGCGTTATGGCCTCGGTCACCACGCGCGCCCACTGCTCGGCCCGGGCACTGGCCGCCTGGTCAGTCGCGGCCTCGGCCCATATCTGGACCTGTGGCTCGCTGGTGTGCGGCAGCACGAGCGCCCAGCCGTCCGAGTAGGCCACGCGCACGCCCTCGGAGAGCTGCGCGGTCATGCCGGCCGCACGCTCGGTCACCGAACGCATCACGGCACCCTTGCGATCGGCGGGGCAGCGAACGGATAGCTGCACCTTATGGAAGTCCGGAAGGCCGTCGACGACCTCGTCCAGTGTCACGTGCAGCTTGGAAAGCATCCGCACAGCCATTCCGGTCGAGAGCACCCCGTCGTAGGCCGGGAAGAAGTCGCCGAAGATGAACCCGCCGCTCTCCGAGCCCGCGAACACAGCGCGCCCGTCCAGAACCGCTGCGGCGAGCGCACGCCGCGCGCGGCCGGGCCGTATCACGGCGTGGCCGTACTTCGCGGCGATCTCTTCGACGACCCGGGACGCCGAGAGAGGTACTGCGATCGCCCCCTCGACCTCGCGGGTCCGGCACCACAGTTCGACCATGACGTGCAGCCCCGTGTCCGGATCGAGCAGCCGGCCGGAGTTGGTGAGCATGCGGATGCGCTCGGCACCCCAATCGAACATGACGCCGAGGTCGGCACAGAACAGCTCCGTGGCGCGCCTGAGCTCCGTGATCGCCTCGTCCTCGGGCACCTCGGAAGGTGCGAACGACGCCTCGGAGTCGATCACGCCGTTGAGCGCGATGAGGTTGATGTTCCAGCCGTGCGCAACCTGCGGCAAGATGAATGTCGCCGGGCCTCCGGCCATGTCGGCGACGACCTTGCACCAATCGCCGTGCAACCCCGCCTCGTCCATCGCCTCGTTGAGTGCCGTGCCGTAGTACTCAAGCGGGCGCGGCGGATACAGGATGTCGCCGATCTCGTCGAAGAACGCGCGGCGGAACTCCTGACGGAAGTAGAGCCGCTCGATCTTCTTCTGCTCCCACGGACCGATGTCGAGGCCGTTCTTGTCGAAGAAGCGGATCTCGAGCGACTGCGCGTCGCGCATCGAGCCCGAGATGTGGATGCCACCGACGCAGCGCGTCTTCTGCGTGGTGAAGCGGCTGACCGCCGGCGAACCGACGCGCAGGTCGCGAACGTTGATGCCCGCCGCGTTCAGGCCCGCGATCATCGCGCGCTTGATCATGCGCGCCGCCCGGGTGGAGTCGCGCGTGACGACCACGTGGCCCGCCTTGGGAAGCATCGTGCCGTACGCCTCGGCGAGTTTGAGGGCGATTTCGGGTGTGATGTCGACGCCGACCAGGCCTTGGACGCCCCCGTCACCGAACAGAGCGCGCACGCCGGTCGACTCCCAGATGAGCGACGTGTTCACCATGGCTTGCGACTCGATACGCTTGTACGGGAAGACCTGCACGTTGGCGCCCACGTGCGCACCCTGTCCGACGACCGACTCGTCGCCGATCACCGCGCCGACGGCCACGGCGGCCCCGCCGCGGATGTCAACGTGACGGCACAGCACGGCCCCCGAGACGTTGGCGTTCTTGCCGATGAACGTGTCGCTCCAGACGACCGAGTGGGTGAGGCGCACCCCCTGCCCGACCACACAGTTGTCGTCGATGACCACGTAGTCGCCGATGGCCGCCCCGGCGCGCACCGTGACGTTCTCCCCGATGACGACGCCGTTGCCCAGTGTCGCGGTCCCGTCGATCTTGGCGCTCTCGGCCACCCAAAGGCCCTTACGGGCGTGCACGCCCGGCACAAACGAGTGGGACTTCCCATCGAGGATGTCGCGGTGCACGTCCATGTAGCTCTCGCGGCTCCCGACGTCGCACCAGTATCCGTCCATCGCCAGCCCGTAGAGCGGGTGACCATCGGCCATGAGCTTGGGGAACAGGTCTGCCGAGAAGTCGAACGGAGTGTCGGCCGGGATGTAGTCGAGCACCCACGGCTCGACCACGTAGATCCCGGTGTTGATGGTGTCCGAGAAGACCTGGCCCCACGTGGGCTTTTCGAGGAACCGCTCGATGAGGCCGTCCTCGGCGGTGATGACGACGCCGAAGTCCAGCGGGTCGGGCACGCGCTTCAGCGCGATGGTCACCGCGGCGCCGCGCTGCTTGTGAAACGCGATGACCTCGGTCAGGTCGATGTCGGTGATCGCGTCGCCCGAGATGACGAGGAACGGCTCGTCACCGTCGAGCAAGTGGGCGGCGTTCTTGACCGAACCCGCGGTCCCCAGCGGCGTCTCCTCCACGGCGTACGCGATCTCCACGCCCCACTCCTCGCCCGCTCCGAAGTAATCCTGGATGACGCCCGGCATGAACGCCAGCGTGGCGACGATCTGCTCGATGCCATGATGTTTGACCAGCCCGACGATGTGCTCCATCACCGGCTGGTTGACGATCGGCACCATCGGCTTGGGACGAAGCGACGTGAGCGGACGAAGTCGCGAGCCCTCCCCGCCTGCCATGATCACGGCTTTCATCGCGTGCTCTCCTCGCGGTCGGAATCGGCGCGTCCCGGCAAGCGGGACGCCGGCTATTCGGCTGTGGCTAGCTGCTCGCGCGCCTCGCGTACGGTGCGCACGTAGATGAACGAGTACTGGAGCGCCGCGGCGATCGAGAACAGCATGCCTGCGTATACGAACCAGATGCCCAGCGCCGCTTGCTGCGAGCCGAACCCCGGCAAGAAGCGGCTGTCGACGACGCCCACGCCTCGCACGAGAGGCCATTCGAGCACGAGGTCGGCGAAGCCGGTGAGCAGCAACGCCGTCGTGACCTTGCCCAGGTATGTCACGCGCAGGCGACGGCGGTAGAACTGTTCGAGCCGCCATGCGCCGTAGCCCAGGTAGACGTCCCGGGCGACGAGCACGAAGACGATCCAACCTGGGAGCCGATCAACGAGCCACAGGCCGAAGACCCCGGCGGCGATGAGCAACCGGTCAACGAGCGGATCAATCAACTTGCCCAGCGCCGTCACGGTGCCCGTGCGCCGCGCAATCTGGCCATCCAGCCAGTCGGTCGAAGCCGCGATCGCGAACAGGATGAACGCTCCGAAGTTGTGCGTGCCACGAATGAGCACGGCGAAGAAGAACGGCACCAGCATCAGGCGCAAGAGGGTGACGATGTTGGCCACCGTGTAGATGTCGCGGGAGCGGTCGGGAGGCTCGGCAGACGGTCGCGACGTTTCAGCTGCTGGGGCGCGCTCGTCTACCACCAGTTCTTCCTCCGGAAGTACAGAGCCATCCAGACCGCGATGGCCGTCATGAAGGCCATGATCGCCCAGAACGACCAGACTGCCGAGACTGGGGGCCACATGCCGAGGACAAGATTCATCCCGTAGATACCCGAGATGAGGGTCAGCGGCATGAATATGGTCGCGACAACCGTGAGCTGCTTCATGATCTCGTTCATCCGGTTGCTCTGCGCCGAGAGGTACACGTCCATCACCGAGGCGGCAACGTCCTGGTACGTCTCGACCGAATCGAGCGCTCGTGAGACATGGTCGCCCACGTCCTGGAAGTAGGTGTATGCGTCGGCGCTGATGACGCCGCTCTCGCGCGCCAGCCCTCGCAGCATGTCGCGTTCGGGCGCGATGATGCGGTGCAAGCGCACGAGCTGCCGGCGGACCCGGTGCAGTGAGAGCAGGTCCTCCTGCCGGGGGTTGTCCAGCATCCTGTCCTCGATGGTCTCGAGCTGCTCCCCCACCTTGTCGACGAGCGGCAGCGTCGAGTCGACGAGCACGTCGATGATCTTGTGCAGAACCCATGCGGGCCCGGTAGCCATAGCCTGGGTGGCGTCCTCGGCGCAGATATGGTCGATGGCCTTGTTGGCGCCTTTGTGCACCGTGACCAGGTACTCCTTGCCGACGAACACGTCGATCTCAGTGACCGTGATCGCGTCACCCCGGGGGTGCTCGGGCGTGAGCCACACGAGGAACAGGCCGCTAGGGTACTGGTCGAGCTTGGCGCGGTGCTGCAGGTGCTCGGCGTCTTCGATGGCGAGCTGGTGGAAGCCGAAACGCGCGCTCAGCGCCTCGAGCGTCCCGTGGTCGGGATCGGTGACATCGGCCCACAGCCACGCGGCGCCGGCATCGAACGCGGCGTCCACATCGGCCTTCGAGCCGCTTGCGGCGGTCTTGAGCTCGCCAGCCTTGTCGAGCCAGCGAAGCACCACGTCCGGCATCTCGTGCGCCCTCCCCATCCCAGCTGCGGCCACCCGACTAGGATAGCCGAACCGCTCGACGACACGCGCATCGAACCGCTTCGGCGCGATGCTTGCAGCGGCGTGGTGCAGCCCGTCTGCCGCAAGGAGCCGAATGCCAGCGAGAGAACCCATCCGCATGCGCCGCCGAGAAGACGCCACGAGAGCGCGAGAGCACATCGTGGTGATTGCCGCCGTCGCAGGCGTGCTTGCCCTGGCGATCGGAGTCGGCGCCGTGCTTGCGGGAGCGTTCGCGCGGCCGGCCGGTACCGCCCCACCCACCTCGACCGGAAGCGCGGCTGCGGCGTCCTCGCCGAGCACGCGCGCCGCTTCTCCGCACGCGAGCGCCAGCGCCACGTCGACGTCTTCTGCGACCAAGATGCCGAGCACTCGCGCAACGACGAGCTCCAAGAGGGCTGTGGCGAAGAAGCTCGCCACCAAGAAGGCGGTCGCCAAGGCCCCCGCTCCCGCCACGCCTCCGCTCGGCATGGCGCACGTGCTCTCCGGCTCAAAGCAGCTGATCGTCGCCACCGGCGCCAAGCTCGGCTCGACACACGGCACACTGAGGGTCTTCAACCTCGCGGGCGGCGCGTGGAAGCAGGTGTTCTCGGCGCCATGCCGGTTTGGCACGAACGGGCTGATCGACGGCACCAAGCGCCACGAGGGCAGCCGCACCACGCCCACGGGCATCTGGTGGCCGGGGACGTGGGTATGGGGCTGGCACAAGGCTGCTCCCGCCGGAACCCTGATGCCCTACCGCCAGACCACCGCGAAGGTGTGGTGGAGCGACGAGCGCAACTCCACCTACAACACGTGGGTGGTCTCGTCCAGCCACGTGAGCGGCGAGCACCTGGTTGATGTGCGCGTTCAGTACGAGTTCGCGCTGTCGAGCGGCTACAACGCCTCGCCCAACACGCTGGTGCGCGGTCGCGGCACCGCCATCTTCCTGCACGTCTTCGACCCGCCCGACTTCCACAACGGGCTCTCGGCCGGCTGCGTCACGCTGTCCCGCGCCAACATGATCCGGGTCTTCCAGACCGTGGATCCGACGCTCAGGCCCTGCTTCGCGATCGGCACGGAGGCGGCAGGAACGCCGACCTCCATCGCCTCGTACTGAATGGACGGGGCTGCGGGGGGATAGCCATCCTTGGCGGGCCAACTAGTCCGTCCGAGAACGAGTTGAGGGCCGCCCCCGGTCTCCTGAAGCGCGGCCCTCTATCGGCAAGTCCGGGTTGCCATCACTGCACCGTGACTCTGCCCATCATCGACGGGTGGAACCTGCACGCATAGTCAAACGTGCCCGTCTTGTCGAACGTGTGCGAGTACTTCTCACCGTGGACGAGACCGCCGCTATCGAAGTCAGCGCCTGTTACCGTATGCGCGGCATTATCGCTGTTGGTCCACGTGACCGTGTCTCCCGCCTTGATGGTCAGGTTTGCGGGACTGAAGGCGGAACTCGAGATGCTGACCGTGGGCGTTGTGGCCGCCCCACGCGAGCATCCCGACACGACAAGTACTGACAGAGCCAGCATCGTGACCATCGCGACCGTGCATGCTCTTCTCACCAAGCACCTCCGAGACCTGCCGAATCGTACGTGGACTGTGCGTTCCCCGGTGCTGCCCGCCGCCTCGTGTGCTCGCCGGGGGCGACCCCTAGGAGGATCACGCACGCACCACTTGCAAACCGCATTCCACCTCTGCGAACGCCCACGGTCAGGGAAAGTGGGCGCTAAAGTCCGAGTGAGTCCGTGCCGATGATGTGGTTGGATCGAACGGAGCCCCCCTCTCTCGGTCCAACGAAAACCAGAAGGCCCCGATCCGGGGGGATCGGGGCTTTCCGCTGCACGACGATCATGAACACGGGACCGGCCGCTGACCTCGGCAGCCGGTCGTTTCGTGTCTGTGCCCTTGCCAGTCCGCGCGATGGTCGCCCTCCAAGCACGGCGGCGCTCCCACGCTGACCTTGCGGTAACGCCTCGCTCGGGTTCTGCCGATAAGGGATTTGGACCGGCCGCCGGCGGACCTCCGTAATCGGTCCCGGTCCGCACAGATACCGATGCGCGAGGGGGGCACGCGTCGGTATCATGCGGATCGCCTCGCTCCTGGCGGCCGGTCCCGGGCGTTCAGAGATAGGGCAAGCAGGGAAAGGTGAATGTGGCCCGATTCGCTGCCGTCGACACTTCCCCTCGACAGCGGTCGGGCCTTCCGTATCTGTGAGGCGCTGGAGAGCGTTCCAAGGTTCTCACACGGCCCGTGCGTGCGGACTGTCATGTGGAATCCGTGCACGGCACGCAGTCAGGTCCCACCCGGCGAGGTGGCACGGTAGGTATCCTTGTGCTCATTCCATGCGCTAGTCTCGTTCGTGCTGACTGGCTGTATGAGAATCGAGGTCCGCCGAGTGGCGTATCTGCTTGGATGCGAGAACGTCCATCTCGAATACCCGACGAAGAAGGTCTTCGACTCGGTCACGCTCGGCATCGACGAGGGCGACCGCATCGGGATCGTCGGCGGCAACGGCGACGGCAAGTCGACGCTCCTGGCGCTGCTTGCGGGTTCGGTTGAGCCTGATGAAGGCCGCATCATGAAGCGCGGCGGCATCACCATCGGCACGCTCGAGCAGACGGATGCTCTCGATCCGGAATCGACCGTCGCGCACGCGGTCGTCGGGGATGTGGCCGAGCACACGTGGGCATCGGACGCGCGGATCCGCGCCATTCTCCGCGGTCTCATCGCGGACATCGCCTGGGACGGCCGGATCGGCGACCTTTCCGGCGGGCAGCGGCGTCGCGTGGATCTTGCCCGCGTGCTTGTCGGCGACTTCGATGTGCTCATGCTCGACGAGCCCACCAACCACCTCGACGTTCACGCGATCGCGTGGCTGGCCGACCACCTCAAGAGTCGCTGGCCGAAGAAGTCAGGCGCGCTCCTCGTCGTCACCCACGACCGCTGGTTTCTCGATGAAGTCTGCCTGGGCATGTGGGAGGTGCACCACGGGCAGGTGGAGCAGTTCGAGGGCGGGTTCTCGGCCTATGTGCTCCAACGCGTCGAACGCGCGGAGTCCGCCCAGACTGCCGAGCAGAAGCGCCAGAACGTCCTGCGCAAGGAGCTTGCATGGCTCTCGCGCGGGGCTCGTGCCCGAGCGACCAAGCCGAAGTTCCACGTCGAGGCGGCACGTGCGCTCATCGCCGACGAACCGCCCGTGCGCAACTCCCTGGAGTTGAAGAGGACCGCGATGTCCCGCTTGGGCAAGCAGGTCGTCGACCTCGTGGGCGTGACCGAGCGTTTTGGCGAGAAGACGGTGATCGACAACGTCACGTGGCTCATCGGCCCGGGAGACCGGTTCGGCATCCTGGGCGAGAACGGGTCGGGCAAGACCACGCTCCTGAATCTCATAGGCGGTTCGCTCGAACCGACATCGGGTCACGTGAAGATCGGCAAGACGGTCAAGTTCGCCGTCCTGTCGCAGCATCTCAATGAGCTGAACGAGCTGGGAAGCTGCCGAGTCCGCGAGGTTCTGTCGCAATACAACACGCGCTACGAATTCGACGGCAAGGAGATGACCCCCGCTCAGCTGCTGGAGCGTCTTGGATTCGAGGCCGCGCACCTGTCAGCGTTCGTGTCCGACCTCTCCGGCGGACAGAAGCGCCGTCTCCAGCTGATGCTCATCCTCTTGGAGAAACCGAACGTGCTGATCTTGGACGAGCCGGACAACGACCTCGACATCGACATGCTCGCGGTCGTAGAGAGTCTCTTGGACACGTGGCCCGGCACGCTTCTCCTCATCACCCACGACCGCTACCTGATGGAGCGCGTCACCGACCATCAGTTCGCCTTGCTTGACGGGAAGATCCGCCATGTGCCGGGTGGCGTCGACGAGTACTTGCGGCTGCTCGACCGGCGCAGCGAAGTGCGCACAGAAGCCAAGGCCGAGAAGCCGAAGGAAAGCGCGGTCGGCGAGTCGAGCGGCGAGTCGGCCGAGGGGCACAAGCGGGTCTTGTCGAGCGCGGAGCAATACCGCCTCAAGAAGGAGCTCGCCTCAACCGAGCGCAGACTGGACACGCTCGGCAAGAAGGCTGAGGCAATCCGCGCCGAGATGAAGGAAACGGACTCTTCCGACTACCAGGCCTTGCTGGACGTCCAGGCACGGCTTCGGGCTGCCGAGCAACAAGTAGCCGACCTCGAGCACGAATGGTTGGAGCTGTCCGAGAAGCTCCCCTGAGGCGAGCGAGGAGTAAGCGAATCCGAGCGAGGCCGCCGCGTGACCGTCCTGGCCGAAAGACTTGCCTCTGCAAAGTGACAGAGCACCCCGTTCGGGGTGCTCTGTCAGTAGCTGGTCGGGCATAGTGGACGCGTTTGTATCCGCGCGGAGACGATCGGCAAGGCTGATCGATTGTGACAGAGGCATCCCCGGTCCCCGAGAATCCTGTGCTCCAGCACGTCCTCGAATCACTGGCTCGCCCGTGAGTATGCCAACCATGGATGCGACTCGATCAACCTCGTCATCGGTGACGTCGACAAAGGGGTTCTCCATCGCGGCACATCTGCGTCGGGGACAACGTTTGACTGTGGGCACTACGCGGCAGCCTCTTCGACCACGGCCGCAGGTTGAGATCGAAGGAGCGGCTGCGCGAGGAAGAGCACCGCGACTATCGCAATCACCCCGAACCAGTACGGAGCGGCATGGCCGATGCCGGAGTAGAGAAGACCCGCCAGGAGGGGACCGACGACTCGGGCGGCGGAGTTCACGGACGTCAGACCGCCCATCAGCCAGCCCTGCTCGGCATCGGATACCGCCGCTGACAGCAGCCCGGTGAGCGCGGGAGTCGTGGTCGCCTCGGCGGTCGCCCAGAAGAGGACGCCGACGGCGAGCAGCCATGGTGCATGAATGACCGCCGCAACGACACCCAGGACCGCATAGCCGATCCCCTCGCCCGCAAGACCGACAAGCACCACCCTGCGCGCACCGATCCTCGGCAGCAAGATACGGAGCAATCCGCCCTGCCCGATGACGTTGATCACGCCGAGCGCGGAGATGACTCGGCCGAGCAACAGCACCCACATCGCACCGCCGATGCCCAACACCACGAACCCGATCGCCGAGCCAAGCAGGCTGACGAACAGGACCGGCTTGCGGCCGACCCGGTCCGAGAGCTTCCCCAGCGCCGGAGCCGAGAGAAACGCGCAGAGTGAGAATGCCGAGGCAAGGATCCCGATCCACAGTCCGACGGCTGCGGGGTCGTACACGTACTGCGGGACGATGAACGGCAGCACCGGCATGATGATCGTCGCCCCCACCAGGTTCAGGAACGCGATGACGAAGATGAGCCAGAGCGAACCCGTCGTCGTGCGTGGTGGCGCAGTGGTCATGATTCCTCTGTCCTCTCGAGAGTGCTCAGGTCTGCGGCAAGACGGCGGACTGGACTTGAACCGCGTCCGGAGCCGAGCACCGGCGTGTTCCCGCAGGTAGACGCGACAGCGCACACGAAGGTGCCCTGCGAAAGCGCATGGTCGAGCAACCGGTTGTGTTTCGACATCGGGTCGTCCGATCAGATGTGCGCTGCACTGACGGCGGATCCTCCCGCCAAGTCATGGCCGAGTAGGCCCCCAGCACGTGCGAAACGGGAGACTGCACCTCGACGCGCAGGCGACGTACAATGGAACTGGCCAGGGACGCGTCGATATCCCAAGCCGAGAAACGAAACGGGGGCCCCCTTCGGGACCCCGTTGTCTTTAGCTGGTCGGGCTTGGTGGACGCGTTTGTAACTGCCGCGTCGAGGTCAACGCCGCCAAACGAATGCGGCTCAGCTACTTGAATGATCCTCCAGTAGCGACAATACCGCGTTGTAGAGCACCGGCACTTCGTTGATCGCGATATCCCAGACGATTGAGAAGTCGACGCCTTCGTACTCGTGAATCAAGATGTCGCGCAGGCCCGCGATATCCTGCCACGGAACCTCCGGATTGTCCGCACGCAGCTCGAACGGCAGACGCTTGACCGCCTCGCCGATGACCTCGAGGTTCCGCACGACAGCGTCCTGGGAACGCTCATCCGTCGACCAGCCGATTTCATCGAGGCCTGCGACGTAGCGGGATATCCTCTCACAACGTTCAGCGATATCTGTGAGGTACACACGAATGTCACGCGACATACTTGACCTCGCGCATCACGTGCTCCTTCAGAACCGGCTTCAGAGCAGCCGCACTCACGAGATCCACTGTCACGCCAAGCAACTGCTCGAGATAGTGCTTTAGACCCATGTAGTTCCGGAAGGTTGGATGCTCGAATTCCACGAGAACGTCGAGATCGCTATCGGCCGTGGCATCGCCGCGAGCGCGCGAACCGAATACACCGAGGCGCGCAACGCCAAAGTCACGGCGAATCTCGCCTGCGTTCTGGCTGATAGCCCTGATCATGTCGTCGGTGTTCGTCACACGTGCCTCCTGAGCAGATGCCCGGTGCCTGACCAACAGTATATCGATACCGCCGACATACGCGGGCCAAGTACCGAATCCGCGGGACCTTCAGCTTCTTGGCGGTAGCATCCTCGGGCGGAAAGGAAGGAACCGGCCCCCAGAGGGACCGGTTCCAAGATTGAAGCAATGGTCGGGCTTAGTGGACGCGTTTGTAACCGCGGCGCGGGCATCGCCAGCGGGGTCACGGGGGTAACAGGAGACCTTCGTCGTCTAGTACAAGATTCAAGAACTCGCGGCGCGGTACCATCAGTGCCTCCATTGCAGAGAGCCGGGGTCGACCTTGTGGCCGCCCTCCAACATTCGGACTTGCCCTCGTCTCACAACCCGTCGTGCACATGATCGGGCGGGCACTGTCTCACCCGGTTTCGCGTGACCGCGACTCACTAGAGCTCCGCCCACTTCATCCCAACACATTCAGGGGTCACGCCTCAAACGTCACTGTCCGGCGGCTAACGGCCGAGCAGAATCAGAACGCCTGCTGCGATGGCCAACACGGCCATAATGGTGCCGATCGCCGGAATCGCGATGCTGACCACTTGAAACAAGCCTGTAAGAATCAGCCAGATTGCGAGCAGGAGCATTCCAAGATTCTTCGTGACTCTCATGCCGTCCCCAATCTCTCGTTGTGTGAGGGGACGATTCCCAATACAGCCCGAACACCTGCAACTGGTTACCCTCGGTCCTGCCATCGCTCTCAGAAGTGTTACGTGTCGACGCCACCACTCCGACAGCGAGCCCGAAGCCCGGACTGGCATCGGCCAGGCGTGACCACCGTCGACCAGCTCCACAAGAACGCCGACGGGTCAGCGCCACGGCGAAATTCGACATAGCAAGAGGCCCCAGCTTCTTTGCCAGGGCCTCTCGGTGGGCACTTGGTCGCTCCCACCTTCTAGTTGTTCGTGATCACCGTGTACTTCGGCGTCGACGCCACAGTCAC
>Ga0209540_10001199_pt1 | contig 20523 bp, 17 predicted proteins | sample BarGraIncu01121A_FD_184501 | JGI IMG/M metagenome (GOLD analysis project Ga0209540, IMG submission 184501) | Arctic peat soil microbial communities from Barrow, Alaska - Barrow Graham LP Incubations 011-21A (SPAdes) (version 2) | ecosystem: Environmental > Terrestrial > Soil > Wetlands > Peat... | reverse complement strand
AGCCCTGGAAATTATTAAACCTGACATTAGCTCGACAAGCTTTAATACCTGGTTTTTAAAAATCAAACCCATTAACTACATTAATAACACCTATTATTTTTTAACTGAAAATGAATTTGAAAAAGGCATTTTAGAAAGTCGCCACATTCCGCTAATTACTAATGCCCTGGCCGAAGTAACGGGCAAAATAGGACAAGTTAAGATTGTATTGAAAGAAAAAGATGCGATGATTCCCAATACCAATTTAACAAACCCCATAACAGTTACTTCCCGAGAAGATGATACGTCAATGAATCGCAGTACTTCCATGAACCCGAAGTACACGTTTGAAAGTTTTGTCATCGGTGAAAATAACCGATTTGCTCATGCCGCCTGTGTGGCTGTTTCTGAAGCACCTTCAGAAAGATATAACCCCTTATTTATTTATGGCGGTGTTGGTTTAGGCAAAACCCATCTTATGCAGGCAATCGGGCATTATATTTTATCCTATGCGCCACAAAAAAAAGTTATTTATGTTTCCTGTGAAAAATTCACCAATGAATTCATTGATGCCATTCAAAATAAGACGAATATTGCCTTTAGAAATAAATATCGTAATGCTGATATTCTTTTAATTGATGACATTCAGTTTTTAGCCAAAAAAGAAGGAACTCAGGAAGAATTCTTTCATACCTTTAACACCCTTCACCAGGAAAACAAACAAATCGTCATTAGCAGCGATCGGCCACCACGAGAAATACAAACCCTTGAGGAACGTCTTCGTTCACGTTTTGAAAGTGGCCTTATTACAGATATTTATGCACCTAATTTTGAAACACGAATTGCAATTATACGAAAAAAAGCTGAATCCTTCAGTGATGAAATTCCTAATGAGGTTTTAAGTTTTATTGCAGATAGCATTCATTCAAATATTCGGGAGCTTGAAGGCGCATTAACAACGGTTTTTGCCTATTCGAAGCTTCATAATGCCCCTATTAACATAGAATCTGCTAAAAATGCTCTTAAAGATATTTTTAGAAAAAAAGAAGATATTATTATTACCAGCGAATATATTAAAGAAGTGACTGCAAAATACTTTAATATTACCGTTGAAGACATGAATTCTAAAAAAAGAACCCGGGCAATTTCACTGCCAAGGCAAGTCGCCATGTATATTACAAGAGACATTACTGATCTTTCTCTTCCTCGTATTGGTGATGAATTTGGTGGAAGAGATCACTCGACTGTCATTCATGGCTGTCAGAAAATCACTGAAGAAATGGAAAATAATACTGACTTTAAAAACCTCATACTCAGGGTAGAAAGAGAAATCCAAGGTGAATAAATCATCAACAATCCATCAACAGTCCTTACCATTTTTATAGACTGTTTATCCACAGCTTATCCCCTTGTGAAAATTAAGATTTTTGATTGACTTAAGAGCTTTGACAGGTTATCCACACTATCCACACCCCCTACTACTATTACTACTATTAATTATATATAGTATTATAACTAAAGGGGTGTTCCAAAATTTAAAAATCGAGGTATCCTTATGAAATTTAATTGTTCAAAAGAAAGTTTAATGGGGGCTTTAAATATAGCCCAAAAAGCAGTATCTTCAAAAACAACTCTCCCGATCCTTGAAGGAATCCTTTTTAGTATTCAAGATCACAACTTATTACTAAGAAGCACTGATTTAGAAATTGGAGTAGAAGTTAGTATCCCTGCTGAAGTGGAACAAGAAGGTGCTATCGTACTTTCTTCTACCATTACCGGTGAACTCATTCGAAAGATGTCAGGTTCTGATGTTTTTTTTGAAAGTGATGACCATAACCAAATGAAGATTGAATGTCTTTTATCAAACTTTACATTAAAAGGTTTGGCAACCGATGAATTTCCGGATTTTCCTGAAATCATTGAGGATCATATTTTTTCCATTGAATCATCAGTTTTAAGAGAATTGATCAAAGGAACATTATTTTCTGTTGCTACCAATGAAAATATTCCTGTATTGACCGGGGTTAAAATAGAGCTGCAAGGTAATGATATTAATCTTATTGCTTTAGATGGTTATCGTCTTGCCTTACGATCAGGAAAAATAAAGGAAAGTCTGGAAGAAGATCTCAGTGTGATTATTCCTTCTAAATCCTTATCTGAAATTAATAAGGTTTTATCAAACTATACAGGGGAAGTGATTGTAAAGTTTTCAAAAAATCAAATATTTTTTCAAATGGACAATACTCAATTTACTTCAAGGCTTCTTGAAGGTGAGTTTATTAATTATAAACAGATTATTCCAGTTGAAAAAACAACTCAGGTTCGTGTCAATCGTCGTTTGCTTTTGGAAAGCAGCGAACGGGCAGCATTGTTGGCCAGAGAAGGAAAAAATAATCTCATTAAAATGGATTTTAACCAGGATCAATTAATTTTAACCTCAAATGCAGATATTGGGGATGTTTTTGAAATCATACCTATTGTAAACAGTGGGGAGTCATTAAAAATTGCTTTTAACTCAAAATTTTTAATTGATGCCTTGCGTGTCATTGATGGAGAAGAATTTATTATGGATATGACCACATCTGTTGGACCGGGAGTTCTCCTTCCTGCTGAAGGAAATGATTTTATTTACCTTATTTTGCCGGTTCGAGTTGCTGAAGAAAACTAAAAGTGAAGAATGATATAGTTTGAAAAACCAGGTTTTTTATTTGCGTTAAATGACTGGTTTTTCAGACTATATTTTTTAATTTATGTTATAATGTTTTAGTTAAATCTTTATAATATGAAAATTTAATCAATTTTGGCTGAAATAAAGGGAATTTATCTAGTTCTCTTTCATTTTTGTGAAAAATATAATGAGTGAGGTAAAACATGCAAATTATTGAAATTACAACGGAGTATATAAAAATGGATCAACTCATTAAATTTGCTGGAATTGTCCAAAATGGCAGTGATGCAAAATTTATGATAGCCGATGGATTGGTTCGTTTAAATGGAGAGTTGTGCACACAAAGAGGTAAAAAAATAAGAAATGGTGATATCATTGAAATTAAGGATTGTGAAACCCTGGAGGTAAAAGGGCCTCGCTCCTAATGTTCATAGAAGATTTAAAATTGATTCATTTCCGAAATTACGAACATGAAGTGATTAATTTTGAAAAAGGAATTAATGTTGTTGTAGGTGAAAATGCCCAGGGAAAAACAAACCTGATCGAAGCCATGTTTTTTTTGTCCCGTGGTTATAGCCATCGTGCTTCGAATCTGTCAGAACTTGCCCAATGGGAACAGGATGACTTTTTTATTAATGCCCATGTGGTAAGTGATGGCGTAAAACACAAAATAACAATGAAAAGCAATCAAGGAAAACGCCAAATCCTTTTGGATGAAAAAACAGGAAAAAGAGACAGAATTAATAGGATTTTCAATACCATTCTTTTTGAACCGGAAGACTTAAAAATAGTAAAAGAAGGGCCTGATAAACGCCGACGTTTTTTAAATCAGGAAATTTCCGGATTTAGACCGGAATATCATTATCTGCTTCGAGATTATGAGAAGGTCTTAAATCAAAGAAATACACTACTAAAAAATATTAACTATCAGCCCAGTCTCAGAGCAACTCTCAGTGTTTGGGATGAACAGCTCGTCAGCATTGGAACGCGACTGATGAACCATCGGATTCGTTATTTACATCGTTTAAATAAGGAGGCCGGTGTTATTCATAAAATCTTGAGTCATGGAAATGAAAACCTGACGCTATATTATCAAAATAATATTATTGCCTCACTCGAAGATGCATCGAGACTTAAAAATATTTTCAAACAACGTCTGGAAGGGTGTCGGGAAGAAGAAATTCAAAGAGGATCCACCATATACGGACCCCATGTGGACGATATCCTTATTGAAATTAACGGGAAAGATGCAAGACGTTATGGATCACAGGGTCAACAACGTTCTGCGGCTATTTCACTTAAATTATCCCAAATAGAGATATACTATGAAAACACTGGAGAATATCCGGTGGTGCTTTTAGATGATATTTTTTCAGAACTTGATGAAAGAAGGCGTCAAAGTATTATTAAACTTTTAAATAAAACACAGGCCTTTATTACCTGTACTGAAGATGTGATAAGACAGGGGGATGAAATGCCTTTTAAAAAAAATGTCATTCATATTCATCAGGGAAAGGTAAAGAAAATCACATCAGAAAACCATGAAAATTAGGAGGAAACAAATGCCAGAAAAGAATACAGATATATATACCGCAGATCAGATACAGGTCCTTGAGGGCCTGGAGGCTGTTCAAAAAAGACCTGGAATGTATATCGGGAACACCGGATTACGTGGGTTGCATCATTTAGTTTATGAGGTTGTCGACAATAGTATCGATGAGGCACTTGCAGGCTTTTGTAAAAATATTACGGTTACCATCCATGATGATGATTCCATTACGGTTGTGGATGATGGCCGTGGAATTCCAACAGGAATGAATCATGCCCAAGGAAAAACCGGTGTAGAACTGGCACTGACAGTGCTCCATGCCGGTGGTAAATTTGGGGGCGGAGGATATAAAGTTTCTGGAGGTCTCCATGGTGTTGGCGTTTCAGTTGTTAATGCTTTATCCGAAAAGCTCACCGTTGAGGTCAAACAAAAGGGTCAAATATTTTTCCAAACCTTTGAAAAAGGAAAACCAATTAGAGATCTAACGGTTACAGGAACCACCAACCGAACAGGAACCACCATTTATTTTAAACCGGATAAGGATATTTTCGAAGAAACTGAATTTGATTTTGATATCTTAGAGCATCGTCTGAGAGAACTGGCCTTTTTAAATAAGGGACTTTCCATAAAATTAATTAATGAAAAAGAGGATCCGAAAAGAAAAGAAACCTATTGTTATTCAGGTGGGATTCATTCTTATGTGGAATATATGAATCGCAATAAAGATCCATTGTATGATAAAATTTCTTACTTTGAAAAAGAGCAAGATGATTATGCCATTGAAATCGCTTTTCAATATACCACCGGTTATTCCGAAAATATTTTTTCCTATGCCAATAATATTAATACCCCAGAAGGGGGAACCCATCTTAACGGTTTTAAAAGTGCCTTAACAAGGAGTGTTAACAGCTATGCCAGAAAAAATGGGTTTTTAAAAGGCAACGATAAGAATCTTACAGGTGAAGATGCAAGAGAAGGTCTAACAGCCATTGTCAGCATCAAATTACTGGATCCTCAATTTGAAGGACAAACGAAATCAAAATTGGGAAATACTGAGGTCAAAGGGATTGTTGAAACCATTGTGGGAGATCAGCTTTCAGCCCTTATGGAAGAAAACCCGGCCATTGCCAAAAGTATTATTGAAAAAACATTATCTGCTGCCAGAGCCAGAGAGGCGGCAAAAAAAGCCCGTGAATTTACAAGAAGAAAAAGTGCTTTGGATTCCACAGCACTTCCAGGAAAGTTAGCCGATTGCCGTGAAAAAGATCCTGCTTTATCCGAGCTCTACATTGTAGAAGGGGACTCGGCTGGTGGCTCTGCCAAATCCGGCCGAGATTCTAAAACCCAGGCGATTTTACCACTGCGTGGTAAAATCCTGAATGTTGAAAAAGCCCGGTTAGATCGAATTTTAACCACCGATTCTTTAAAATCCATGATTATCGCCTTTGGTACCGGAGTTGGAGAAGATTTTAATGTTGAAAAAGCCCGGTACCATAAAATTATTATGATGACAGATGCGGATGTGGATGGGGCCCATATCAGAACCCTTCTTTTAACCTTCTTTTACCGCTATATGCCAGGACTTATTGAGGCCGGATATGTGTATATCGCCCAGCCACCCCTTTATAAAATAACCAGGGGAAAACATGTTGATTATGCCTATACCGATCGAGGTCTCGAAAAGAAATTGGCAGAAGTGGAAGATCGCTCCAGAGTCAGCCTCCAGCGTTACAAAGGTCTCGGGGAAATGGATGCTCACCAACTGTGGGAAACCACCATGGATCCCAGTGTGCGGACCCTTCTTCAGGTTAATATTGAAGAAGCCTCCTATGCTGATGAAATATTTACCATTCTTATGGGTGACAAGGTTCAGCCACGTAAAGAATTCATCGAACGTAACGCCAAAAAAGTTAAGAATCTGGACATTTAGTCATAAAGGAGTAAAAAAATAAATGGAAGAATTAATTGAATTTGATCGAATAAAACACGTTAATATAGAAGAAGAAATGAAAAACTCCTATATTGACTATGCCATGAGCGTTATTATCGGACGTGCTTTACCGGATGTCAGAGATGGTTTAAAACCGGTGCATCGACGGATACTTTTCGCCATGAGTGAATTAGGATTGGCACCAGAAAAATCCTTTCGTAAATCGGCTCGTATTGTCGGGGATGTTTTAGGTAAGTACCATCCCCATGGTGACACCGCTGTTTACGAGGCCATGGTACGTATGGCTCAGCCCTGGTCAACCCGATACCTCACAGTCAATGGTCAGGGAAACTTTGGTTCGATTGATGGGGATAGTCCTGCGGCCATGCGTTATACCGAAGCAAAAATGGGTAAAATTGCCATGGAATTGCTCCGGGACATTAATAAAGAAACTGTTGATTTTATACCAAACTTTGATGAGTCAGAATCGGAACCAACGGTATTACCTGCAAAATACCCCAACCTTTTAGTCAATGGTTCTTCAGGAATTGCTGTGGGAATGGCAACAAATATTCCACCGCATAACCTGGGAGAAATTATTGACGGAACCGTGGCTTTTATCGATGATCCGGAGATTACCATTGATGAGCTCATGAAGCATGTCAAAGGCCCTGATTTTCCAACATCAGGGATTATTCTTGGAAAATCAGGCATTAAAAGTGCTTATCGCACCGGCCGGGGCCGGGTAAAGGTTCGAGGAAAAGTCGAATTTACAACAACCAAAAAAGGAAAAAAACAAATCATTATTACCGAAATTCCCTATATGGTTAATAAAGCCAAATTGGTCGAAAAAATTGCGGATCTGGTCAAAGAAAAAAAGGTTGAGGGCATTTCAGACTTAAGGGATGAAACCGATCTTAAAAAAGGGATTTCCATTGTCATTGATTTAAAAAGGGATGCCAATGAAACCATTATTATCAATCAATTGTACAAGCATACCCAACTACAGGACACCTTTGGAATTATTATGCTGGCATTGGTTAAGAATGAACCCAAGGTTCTTAATTTAAAAGAAATGTTATTCTACTACATTGAGCATCAAAAAGAAATTATAACAAGAAGAACCATTTTCGATTTAAAAAAGGCGGAAGCCAGAGCTCATATTTTGGAAGGTCTTAAAATTGCACTGGATCATATTGATGAGGTTATTAAAATCATCCGGGGTGCAGCCGATGGAAAAATAGCAAAAGTAAAACTAATTGAACGGTTTATGCTATCCGATATCCAGGCCCAGGCCATTTTGGATATGCGTCTCCAACGCTTGACCGGTCTTGAACGGGAAAAAATCGAAGAAGAATATAGAGAACTTCTGGTGACCATTGGTAAATTAAAAGCCATTCTAGCGGATGAACAGTTAGTTTTAAATATCATCAAAGATGAATTATTGGAAATTAAAGAGAAATTTGCTGATAAACGGCGAACCGCTTTTGATATTGATGTGGAAGACTTTGAAATTGAAGATCTTATTGAAGAAGAAGAAGTCGTTATTACCATGACCCATATCGGTTATGTGAAACGGATCACCGCAGACAATTATCGTTCACAAAAACGCGGAGGCAAGGGGATTACAGCCCTGAGCACCCGGGAAAATGATTTTGTGGAACATCTCTTTACCACCACCACCCATCACTACCTCATGTTCTTTACCAATCTTGGTAAAGTCTATCGTTTAAAAGCTTTTGAGATACCGGAAGGCGGACGTACCGCCCGTGGCACTGCCATTGTTAACCTCCTTCCATTGGAAGCCGGGGAACAAATTGCAACCATGATTCCAGTCAAAGAATTTACTGAAGATAAATATTTGATTATGGCAACCAAACAGGGAATCATTAAAAAAACAAATTTAACAGAATATGATACATCACGAAAAAATGGCATTATCGCCATTAATCTCAGAGAAGATGATGAGCTCATTAATGTTCGACTTGTTGTTGAGGATGAAGAAATTGTTATGGGAACTCAAAGTGGTTATGCCATTCGTTTTAATTCAGAAGAAGTGAGATCCATCAGTCGTACATCCATTGGAGTACGGGGTATTGATCTTCGAAAAGATGATGTTGTTGTGGGAATGGATATTGTAAAAAAAGAGCTATTTGTTCTTTGTGTCAGTGAAAATGGCTATGGAAAACTTAGCGCTTCGGATTTATACCGCTCACAAAAGCGTGGAGGCAAAGGTGTTCAGACTTATAAGGTTACCAAGAAAACCGGAAAGTTGGTTGGTTTCTGTGTCATTAGTCGTGATGGTGAAATTATGATGATTAATAACCAGGGCGTTGTGATCAGGCTTTCAGGCAATGATATTACAGCTGTAGGGCGTAATACCCAGGGCGTTCGACTTATGAAGCTTAAACCCGAAGAATCCATTAAAACAATATCTAAAGTTTACAAGGAGGCGCCAGTGGATGATTTTGAGGAAGAACAGGATGACAAACAAGTAAGCCTTAAGGCTTACACTGAAAAGGAATAATGGAGTCATTAATCCAGGAAAACCGAATAGAAGTAAATTATTTTGCAAAAAATCAATTTGAAGCCATAGAAATGGCTGCAAAACCACTGAAAGAACAAGGCTATGTCAGTGAAGGTTTTGTTGGGGCTGTTATGGAAAGGGAGAAAAATTTTCCTACCGGATTACCCACATCCGTTGGGGTTGCACTTCCTCATACGGAAGCAGACTATGTGGTTAATGAAGGCATCTCAATTCTTACCCTGGAAAAACCAATAATTTTTTCAGGAATGGGAAACCCAAAAGAAGAGGTACCAGTAGAAATTATTTTTTTATTGGCCATTAATAATCCGGTAAAACAAATAAATGTTCTGCAAACCATTGTTACCATCATCCAAGATGAAAAAGTTTTACAAAAAATAAAAGGTGCAGAGAATTCCAAAACCATATACAATCTAATTAATGAATATATTTAAGCGTTAATAAAAAATTAATGATAAACGAGAAAGAGAAGAATTCATGAATTTTAAAATAGCACCATCCATGCTCAGTGCAGACTTTGCCAATCTTGAAAGAGATTTAAAAAAAGTTGAGGAAAGTGGAGCAGACCTCCTTCATCTGGATATTATGGATGGACACTTTGTGCCAAACATTACCATGGGTCCCGATCAGGTCGCACAGCTTAGAAAAACCACAACTCTGCCATTTGATGTTCATTTAATGATAAGTGAACCACGGAAGTACATTAATCAATTTGCAGATGCCGGTGCGGATATCATTACCGTTCATGTAGAATCCCAGGGGAATATACAAGCTTGTATTGATGCCATTGTGGCAAAGGGTGTGAAGCCCGGACTTGTTTTATCACCCGATACACCAGTCACAGTTCTAGAACCTTACCTTGATCAGGTAAGCATGATCCTGTTAATGTCTGTATACCCGGGCTTTGGGGGACAAAGTTATATACTAAAAACCACCGAAAAAATAAAAGCCTGTCGGAAAATGATCAATAATCGTCCCATTGACCTGGAGATTGATGGTGGAGTGAATTTTGAAAACCTTAAAGAAATAGCCGATGCCGGAGCCAATATTTTTGTTTCGGGTTCCTGCCTTTTTAAAGGCGATATGAAAGAAAATATAAAAAGATTTAGAAAAATTATTCAAGGATAGCGGATCGAAAAACCTGAAAGAGGGAGGAAAATCAATGAAACTAGTTTTAGTTGCATGTGGAACAGCATTAGCAACTTCAACGGTGGTGGCGAGAAAAATTGAAAAAATTGCCAGAGAGCATGGGATTGAATGCAAGACGGTTCAAGCCAGAGCCACTGAAGCTTTAAAGAAATCCCGGGAAATTCACCCGGATGCTATTGTCTGTACCTACCAGCTGGAAGGTGTATCAGATATTCCTATGATTAATGGCCGGGCCTTTCTTACCGGTATCAATATTCAAAGCACCATCGATCAATTAATTGAGATTTTAAAAAAATAGTGATTGATATAAAAAGTCAAATTTTCACCTGAGTCACCTCAGTATGGAAATTTGACTTTTTTTTATTGATTTTATTTATAAAAAAATTATTTCAAGCCGAGACCTGCAACAATTTCATCGATTCCAGTTAAAATATGATCAGGACGATAAGGAAAATCATTTACAGTCTCAAGGGTGGAGACCCCGCTGAGAACCAAAAGAGTTGTCAGTCCGGATTCAATCCCTGCGATAATGTCCGTATCCATTCGATCCCCGATAATTGCAGCATCCTCACTGTGAACACCTAAACGTTTAATGCCAGTACGCATCATTAAGGGGTTTGGCTTTCCCACATAATAGGCAGCTTTACCTGTGACAAGCTCAATGGGAGCTACAAAAGCACGGCAGGCGGGAATAATGCCTTTCTCGGTAGGGCTCGTTAAATCAGGGTTGGTGCCGATGAGCTTCGCACCTTTTTGGATAAGTCTCACTGCCCTGAGAATATTGTTATAATTATAATTACGGGTTTCACCAATAATGACATAGTCGGGATTGACATCGTTCATGCTGATTTCTGCATCATAAAGAGCATTAATCAGTCCTGGTTCCCCAATAACGTAGGCGGAACATCCCGGGGCCTGATCTTTTATAAATTTAGCGGTTGCCAAAGCACTGGTATAAAAATGACTTTCATCAATTTCCAAACCAAGCCGGTTTAGCTTTTCTTTTAATTCAATAGGTGAGCGTTCACTGGAGTTGGTTAAGAATAGGAAGTTTTTATCTTCGGCATAAAGCCAGTTCACAAATTCCGATACACCAGGTAAAAGACGGTTGCCATGGTAGATCACACCATCCATGTCACAGAGAAAGCCTTTTTTAGACTTTAGTATTTCTTTTAATTCTTCGTTCATAAGGTACCTCCAAATTTCTTGTTTCTTTTCTCTATTCATGCTTTAGTAGTTACTATTAAAGCACGGATCTTCCTAAAAATAAAGGGTTTTTATGTAAAATCTATTGACAAAAAATAGGGACCAAATTATAATTTAATTAATTCCAGGTGGAATACTTGGATTTAAAGGAGTTAAGCATATGTTTTCAGGTTTTAAAGCAATAATGAAAGATATTAAAGTAACCATGCGTAAAGATCCGGCAGCGAGATCTGCCATTGAGGTTTATTTTTTATACCCTCATATTAAAGCTTTAAAAAGTTATCGAAGGTCACATAGGCTTTATGAAAAAGGACATTTTTTTGCTGCTCGCTGGGTATCCCAGAGAGCAAGGAAAAGAACGGGTATTGAGATCCATCCCGGAGCTCAAATTGGGGAGAATCTTTTTATAGACCATGGCATGGGTGTGGTGATTGGTGAAACCACCATTATTGGAGATAATGTAACGCTATACCAGGGAGTAACCCTTGGGGGAACCGGAAAAGATAAAGGCAAGCGTCATCCCACCCTTGGAAATTGCGTGGTTGTTGGGTCCGGGGCAAAAATACTAGGAAATATTTTCATTGCTCCAGGAACTAAGGTTGGGGCCAATGCGGTGGTATTAAAAGATACAACCCATGAATCCACAGCGGTAGGAATCCCGGCTCGTGTGATTGACAAAGGAATCTGGTATTTTAATTTATAAAAATAAATAGACCGTTGGTTTAAAAAAAATCTCTGAGTATAGAAAAACCTTACACAAAAACTCAATGTTTCGGCGTAAGGCTTTTTTTATTGTCCTTAATTTTGACTAAGCTAATTCTGTGGCATGAACAGTACCGGTTTCCAAGGCATGGTCTTTTATTTCTTCATAAAGGCCTGCTAAAGAGATGTACATATAAGGGAAGGAATAAAAGATCCCAACCAGCCCGAAAGTAATGCCGCTGAGCATCATCCATCCGATAAAACTAAGGTACATCACAAAGATATCCCCTTTATAACCTTCAGTCATACGCATTGAAATTTTCAAAGCTTCTTTTGCTGTGACATTGGGATGATCCGCCAAAATATAAGGTGTCATGGAATAGGCAATTGCTTTAATAATACCTGGGATAATAAAAAGCAAGGTCCACAGATAAGTAAAGAGGGTCATCCAAAGCATTCCTCCAAGTTTTCGTCCGTAATTGCTAAAGCCAGAGGTGAACATGGTTTCAATGGTAGGGGTTTCGCCTCGGTAAATACTCAACGAGAAGTAGTTAATGCCTATTACTATTGGCAGTGTTACGAGTAAGTAAATAGGTACAATAAGGAAGGAAAGAACATAAGAGGCAACACAAATAATCAACATAGCGAGAACAGTTGCACCAACGGAAATCCAGTAAGTATTAGAAAATTGCTGTTTGGAAATCATTTTAATTTCCTGTCTTGTTTTCATAAAAATCTCCTTTTTATTTATTATTTATATAAAAGTACAGAATGGGTTAAGTTTTCTGTAAATATATACCAAAAAAAGCTTTGGTTGATAAGAGTACAAAAAAATTCAGGCATTCGTGATATAATAATGATCAGATATTACCAAAAGACGTTTATCTGAAAATAAAATTGATTTTAAGAATCTCTGTTTATAATAACACAGTTTAAAAAAAAGTGAAAGGAAGAATTATGGATCAATCAACTGAGCAAAACACTATTTTACCGGGTCGCTACCAACATTTTAAAGGAAATGAATATGAAGTAATGTACGTGGGAACCCACAGCGAAACCCAGGAAGCCATGGTCATCTATCGACAGTTATATGGCAAAGGAGGTGTTTGGGTTCGGCCGGCATCAATGTGGAATGAAGAAATTGAGCGGAATGGAGTCATTCTAAAACGCTTTAAATATATGGGAAAATCATCACAGAAAAGTACCAGAAAAAAAAATAATTTTGATGATGAGGCCTTTTTAAAAGATTTAAAAGGATTATTAAGAATAGAATCCACCAATGGTGATGCAGGCCTTATTACCGCAGAAGCCCCTTTAGGCACGGGTATTAACGATGCCATTAACTACCTTCTGGATTTGGGAAGAAAATTCGGATTTAAAACTAAAAATCTGGATGGGTATGGTGGGTTTATTGAAATGGGAGAAGGGGAAGAAATGGTGGCAATACTTACCCATTTGGACACTGTCGCCGTGGGTAGCGGGTGGTCCGTACCTCCCTTTGATTTAACACGCCAGGGGGATAAAGTCTTTGGCCGGGGTGCCATTGATGATAAAGGCCCGACCATGGTTTCACTCTATGCCATGAAAGCCCTAGCCGAGGCAGGTTCGCCTATAAGTAAACGGGTTCGTCTCATTGTGGGAGGAGATGAGGAAGGAGGCGAATGGCGTTGTATGAAGCGTTATAAAGCCACAGAAGAAATTCCTGTTTGTTCTTTTTCCCCGGACTCCAGGTATCCTGCTATTTTTGCGGAAAAAGGATTATTGGGAGTCCGTTTAGAGAAGGACTTAGACCATTCAACCAAACCAATGACATTTTTAAGCGGTAACCAATCTAATGCAGTTCCTGATTATGCCAAAGCCATTGTCGAGGGAGTCACATACGAAAGCAAAGGAAAATCAGCACACTCGGCTGAACCTGATAAGGGGATTAATGCAATTTTCTGTTTAGCTGAAAAATTAAAATCCAGGGGAATTAAACATCCGTTCTTAGATTTGATCGAAATAGCAACCCTGGAAGGCTTTGATATAGCATTAACCGATGCGGTTTCTGGTCAGCTCACTCTGAATCCCTCTATTGCCCGGGTAGATGACAAAAAGGTCATATTGGAATGTGATATCCGCTATCCAGTGACCATTGATAAATCCATTATTAAAGAAAATATTTCCAGGGCTGTTAAACCTTTAGGTTTTTCACTTAAAATCATTGAGGAGCTAGCACCTTTGCATGTGGATAAAGAAAGTGTCTTAATAAAGTCGCTCCAAAAAGTCTACGAAGACTACACCGGCGACACTACAGGTCCTGTGACCAGCGGTGGTGCAACCTATGCAAGAGCTTTTGATAATGCGGTGGCTTTTGGAGGACGATTTCCGGGGGAAGCAAACATGAGCCATCAAACGGATGAATACTGGAGCCAGGAAAGCATTAAGAAAAATTTTGATATTATTTTCAAAGCCTTAGAGGTGTTGGCAAAATAATAAAACTGAATAAATCAAGAAAACCATTGTCGACCATATAGAAATTATTGGTTGACAATGTTTTTTTTTCATGTAGAATAAGAAGAAGAAGAGGTGAAAACATGTCGGTAAAAAAATCGGTATTGCAAGCATTAGAAGAAAACAGAGAAACCACTATTTCCGGGGAACAACTTGCAAAAAAATTAAATGTTTCACGGTCTTCAGTATGGAAGGCTATTAAATCTTTAAAAGAAGAGGGCTACACCATTGCTGCAACCACCAATAAAGGGTATCGTCTTGAGACCGGGTCAGATGTTATATCCTTTGAAGGAATACGCCAGTGGCTTGGACCCCAAAATCAGGAAATAATCATTGAAGCCTATAAAACCATTGGCTCAACCAATCAGGTGGCAAAGAAAATGGCCTTGGATGGAGCAATCCAGGGGACCGTGATCATTTCTGAAGAACAGACCCAGGGCCGAGGACGGTTGGGCCGAAGTTTTTATTCTCCTGCTGAGAGTGGGATCTACATGAGTCTTATTTTACGACCGAATGTCTATGCAACCGAAGCAGTACTGGTGACCACCGCAGCATCTGTTGGGGTGTGTCGAGCCATTAAAAAGGTCGCAAATAAGGATCTTCAAATTAAATGGGTTAACGATATTTATTTAGACGATAAAAAGATTTGTGGCATTCTCACCGAGGCGGTCACTAATTTTGAAACCGGTTTGGTGGAATGTGTAATCATCGGAATCGGTTTAAATTTCAGATTGCCGGAAAATAATTTTCCAGAGGACCTAAAAGAAATTGCCGGATCATTATTTGAAGAAAAACCGGATATTCTTACCCGAAACCGTTTGGCTGGAGAAATCATTAATGCGGTTTTAGAATTATGTGAAGATTTAGAAAATCGCGACTTTTTAGAAGAGTATAAGAAACGTTCCATGGTATTAGGTCATAAAATAAAAGTGCATCAACAGAATAATTGGTCTTTTGCCCGTGCTGTTGATATTAGTGAAGATGGCGGCTTGATTATTGAAAATGAAGCTGGAGAGTTAGAGACTTTAAATTCAGGTGAAATTACGATTAGAAAGATGGAATAAAGAAAATGATAGAAAGAAAACCATTAACTATACGAACTCTGATTCTATGCGGACTATTTACAGCCCTTATTGCAGTGGGAGCTTTAATTAAAATTCCTCTTCCGGGGATTCCCTTTACCCTCCAAATCCTTTTTGTGTTATTGGCGGGCTTACTACTGGGTTCAAGGGCTGGATTGGTATCTGTCCTTGTTTATATCTTTGTGGGTCTGGCAGGTATTCCAGTATTTTCCGGTGGCGGGGGCCTGGCTTATGTATTCCACCCAACCTTCGGGTATATCATCGGGTTTGCTCTGGGAGCCTTTGTAACCGGATGGATAGCGGAAAGAAAAACGCAGCCATCAATCCTTCGATTGATTTTGGCGGCGATAGCCGGAACAGCGGTAATCTATGCCCTTGGCCTAACCTGGTATTATTTCATTGCCAATTATTACCTCAATACCCCAATAGGTGTTGGAGCATTAATGGTATCGGGATTATTGATGACACTACCAGCGGATATTATCAAAATTGGGCTAAGTGTGGTTTTAGCCAAACGCCTGGCACCGTTTATTCATACTGATGTGTGCAAAGAAGCTTAAGGGAATAAAAACAAAAGGCCAGAAGTCTCACCACAAAAGCGTGAGACTTCCGGTCTTTATTGTTGAGGTCTGAAATGTTTTCAAACCTTAATAAATAATGAATTAAAATTTAGATCACCGAGGAGTTTCTTTTTCTATTTTGTTCGTGTTATAATCAATGATAATTCATTCTAAAGGAAAGTCTTTTATAATGACACGATACCCGGACAAAGTTTGGATTCTAACGATTGTGAAAGTGAAGAGTTATGGAAAAGCAGAAAATAAGTATTATCATTCCTTGTTATAGCGAAGAGGAGGCCATACCTATTTGTTATAACGCCCTTATTAAAGCGGTTATTCTTCGATTATCAGAAGTGAACTTTGAAATTATATTCATAGATGATGGTTCTAAGGATGAAACATTAAAGGTGATAAAAAATCTCAGTGAAAAAGATAGTCGCATAAAATACCTGTCCTTTTCCAGAAATTTCGGAAAGGAAGCGGCCATTTATGCTGGGCTAAATCATGCCATCGGAGATTATGTGGCTATTATGGATGTTGATTTACAAGATCCTCCGGAATTGCTAATCCCGATGTATCAAGCACTTCTTACCGATGAATACGACTGTGTGGCAACCCGTCGGACAACCAGACAAGGAGAACCCTTCATACGTTCTTTTTTTGCTAAGGCTTTCTATCGGTTCATCAATAAGATCTCTCAAACAGACATTGTGGAGGGCGCCCGGGATTTTCGGCTTATGAAGCGGCCTATGGTTGAAGCTATTTTAAAGGTTGGAGAATACAATCGTTTTTCAAAAGGGATTTTTGAATGGGTGGGCTTTAATACGAAGTGGATCGAATTCGAAAATGTTGAACGTGTTGCAGGAAAAACAAAATGGTCTTTTTGGGAATTGTTTCTTTATTCCCTGGAAGGGATCATTTCTTTTTCCACTGCGCCTCTGGCCATAGCCTCAGTGACTGGATTTATTTTTTTCGTCTTATCCTTTTTAGCCATAGTGGTCATTATTATCAGAGAAATGATGTGGCATGGTTCAGCCTTTGGTTGGCCGTCGCTGGTGTGTATCATCTTTTTTATTGGTGGCATTCAATTATTTTGCATCGGTATTTTAGGTCAGTACATGGCGAGAACCTATTTGGAAACAAAAAAACGACCCATTTATATTGTAAAGGAACATAATTAAATGAATTCAAAAAAAAAGGCAATAGTGCATTATGGAGTGCTTTCTTTCATTGCATTCGTTTTCTTACTTTTTTATTCCTATTCAACCAGTCCATTATTCAGCAATAATTTTGGGGTCTTAGATTCCTCACTATTTATGCTCATTGGAAAAGGAATCACAAAAGGTTATATGCCATACCTGAATTTATTTGATCATAAAGGTCCTATTTTGTTTTTTATAGAAGCCTTTGGGTGGTTGATCATGCCAAACCGTTTGGGTAATTTTTTCATTCAATGGGTTTTCATGGTGGCCAATCTTACTTTGATTTTTAAAATCGGACAGTTGTTTTTAAACAAAAAATGGTCATGGGTTCCGATTATTTTCTTCTTATTAATATTAACCGTTACTTTTGAGGGTGGAAATTTAACCGAGGAATATAGCCTGCCATTTCTTTTTCTGCCACTTTATTTATCACTGAAGTCTCTTAAAGAAGAATCAAATGGAAAAGCACAACATCCTCCGCTTTACGCTTTGATTTATGGGATCTGTTTTACACTCTTAATATTTATTCGATTAAATAATGCGGTGCTCATTGGTGCCATAATATTGGTTATCATGATCCATCTGCTCATTAACAAAGCGTATCGGAATTTTTTCGATAATGTGCTAACCTTCCTGAGTGGTTCAATTTTCATATTCTCGGGAATTGCCATTTATTTCTTAATGAATAATGCTTTTGGAGAAATGCTCTATGCAACCTTTCTTTTTAACTTCAAGTATGCAGAGACTGCAAAAGGAATCACAACAGTAGCAGATCTTCTTTATTTTTTTTATTATGTATCGCCTGTTATATTTTCAGGGGTCATGGGACTTTACTACTGTTTGAAAAAAGAGAAAAAAACCATAGGATTACTACTAGCCGTTGCTTCCATGGTGACCTTTTTTTCACTGTCAATGGGAGGAAACTACTATCATTATTTTATTTTAACAACCCCCTGTTTTGTGCTGGGGATCGTTTTATTTATTGATCTTACCCTTGAAAAAGGAAAAGAGCTGTGGCAAAAGGGACATCGTATTATTACGATGGGTGTACTCACCTTATTTCTTATAACAAGCGGCATCTATATGAGTCTATCCTATTTAGCAACCCGGGAGGTTGCTGACCTGATAATAAATCAGCCTCAAAAAGAATATTATGATACAGCACTGAGCACAGCAAGTTTAATTCCTTTAGTAGACCGTAACAGTGTTCTGGGTTATTCTGTTCCGGCTGGTTGGTTTATAATGACAGATATCATGCCATGTTACAAGTATTTCACATTACAGGAATGGTGGGGATTATACGATCCCAACGTCATCAGTGAGACCAATGAGATGCTTGAAAAAAATCCTCCAAAATGGATTGTCATGGCAAATAATAAACAAACGAATCAAAAAATTTATGATATTCTTGCTGAAAAATACCAATTGATCACAAAAGATAAGGTCGTAACCCTTTATCATCTTATAACTGAATAACAAAAACCCTCAACAGTATCAAAACGATACACTGAGGGTTTCTCTCATAAAGGGTTCAAAATGGTGGCTTATTGAATAAAAATAAGGGAAGCACAGCATCCCCCGGTTGCTAGATTTTCGAAGGTTGCTCTCCCATCATGGATTTTAATGATGCGACGGACAATGATCAGGCCAAGTCCATGGTTTCCCAATAATAGTGGTTCATCCAATCCCTCTGAATTTTCAAGAAATTCAGGGGGATATCCTTTTCCATTATCACTTACTTTGATGACCCATCCGTCCAAACTGTTTTCAACAGAAAGATTAATGGCACAGCCTTGTTCATTGTGCAGGATGCTGTTGTCAATTAAGTTTGTCAAGGCACGGCGTATGAGTTGTTCATCGCAAAGCAGGGACCGACTATTCGAATCCTCGGTGACATCAATGGAAAGGGAATAGGGTGCATCGAGACCATTATTAATAAAATCAACCGCCACACTTCGGATTAACCCTCCAGGAGAAACCTTCGTGAGTCGGGTGGGTTGCATGTCATACTCAAGCTTGGAAGCAAGGTTTAAATCACTGATAAGGGATTTAATCCGCTGGCTTTGTTGCCGAATAATCCGGGCCTGATCCTGTTCGGAAGCAGGAAGATTGGGATTGTTTTCCAGTTCACTGGCATAACCCATGACCATGGACAGGGGTGTGCGAATGTCGTGGGAAACTCCGGCAATCCATTCGGTACGCGTTTGATCCCGGTCGGCCAATCGCCTTTCCTGCTGACTGAGAATTACCGAGGTTTCATTGAGAATCCGTGCAATTTCCCCGGTGATCCCGTTAGTGGAAAGTGCCACGGGTTCTTTTTTGGGTAAAGCGGTGATCCCGTTATAAAGTGGTTTCAGCTTTTGGTACAGCCATAAACCCAGAAATAACGCAAGAGCAAGGGCTGATATTAAGTTAAGGATTAAAAAGCCGGCAATAAAACCGGGAACATGAGAAATCGTGTTTTCGGTTGACGTGATATTATATTTCCATAGACTGTTCTTGGGGGCTCCCAATACCAGAAGTCCGTCAGGGTGTTCCCAAACCGACACCGGATAATCATTTAGATACCACCGGGAAAAAGAAGAAATATCGGCAAGGGAATAAACTAATGGGATATCTCCAGGCAGGTTTTGGCTCCAGACAACATGACCATCCTTACCAATGAGCATTAACCAGGAAAACTGTTCTTCAAATAATGAGCTGGCGGAGGCATTAAGATTATAAACCCCATTATTATTGACAAGCCCCTCAGAGATATCGGAAATTGCATATTTAGGGGGTTGCTCTCCGGAGTTTCTCAGAATCCAACCGGTGGTGAAAATCACATTGATGACAACAAGTAAAAGAGCGATGATTGCAGTGAGTAGAATGGAATGGGTAATGATTTTACGAAGGCTCTTCATCGTTTGGTTTCCCTGGCCAGTTTATACCCCATTCCCCGGACGGTGAGAAGATACCGGGGTTGGGAGGGATCCGATTCGATTTTTTCACGGAGGCGGCGAATATGCACCATCAGGGTATTTTCATAACCGTAGAGGTCGTCGTCCCAGGCACTGCGGCACAGGCAGTCTGCTGTTACAATGTTGCCATGATTTTCCCAGAGCTTTTTAAGAAGGGCATGTTCTTTGGCAGTGAGGGTCTTTTCTCCATCTTTCGTCAGCACCACGCCGCTTTTAAAGTCGACTTTCACATCGCCCAATACCAGACATTCATCATGAGACCTTTGGATTCCTACCGGCTGGTAGACCCGTCGCAGGATGCCGCTTAACCGTAATACCAGTTCCCGGGGAAGAAAGGGTTTGGTGATGTAATCATCGGCGCCCAGTCCCAGGCCAAGAAGTCGATTTTCGTCTTCATCCCTGGCAGACAAAAACAGCATGGGCACATTGGATTTCCCCCGAAGCTCCTGCATCAGAGAAAAACCGTCTCCGTCAGGGAGCATGACGTCTAAAATAACC
>Ga0209540_10001198_pt1 | contig 20533 bp, 25 predicted proteins | sample BarGraIncu01121A_FD_184501 | JGI IMG/M metagenome (GOLD analysis project Ga0209540, IMG submission 184501) | Arctic peat soil microbial communities from Barrow, Alaska - Barrow Graham LP Incubations 011-21A (SPAdes) (version 2) | ecosystem: Environmental > Terrestrial > Soil > Wetlands > Peat... | reverse complement strand
GGAAATCGCCGCGCGGGGGTTGGCAGGAGAGGTGGAAGACAGCGCGGCTATCGCGACCAAGGCTGGACTGCGTTACCACCATCGTCAGCTGCGTCTCTCCCGAATGATCTTCGCCGCAGCCGACCAGGGCCACGACGACGACTAGCGGGATCAGGAGGAGAGCTCTGCGCATCTTGGATCTAAGGTTGAAGGCGCCGCTCTTCACATGTCCAATATCTCTCGTGAACATAAAGGGCCGCGAAATTCCCTACTGGCCGATGGAAGGCTCCGATTGAGAACATATAGGCGGCCAAGCCGATCCTCTGGCGGAGACGAGCCCTGTCCTACCACAGTTGCCAGGGCCTGGCCACCAAGTGCCGTCGCCGTCGCGATGAGAAAACCGGAAGGTCATCGCCCCGCTAGAAACTTCGCGTTTGAACTAGGCCCATCACAGCTCCATCACATCTGCCGCACTCTCCAGAATGTGCCAAATTCGTGCGAAAACAGCGCCGCGATCCGCGCTCAACCGACGAAGTTCTCGAGCCACTCGGGCCGGGTTACCGCCAGCGCGATGAGCGCGATGTCGATGCCGATCCCGACGAAGAACTGCGAGCTCCAATACGCGACCAGCAGAACGAGCGAGAGCGACGCCGAGACGATCGCGATCACGGGCCAAGTGCCGGACAGCCCCGATACGCCCCAAACCGCCAGTCCAAAAAGCGCAAAAGCCGCGACAGTAGCCGCAACCAGGACAAGCCCGGTGGGACGTCGAGCGGTCTCTGGAACGAGCCACGACTGCTTCAGCGTGAAGGGAAAGCTCGGGTCGTCTTGCCTGGGCAGGAGATAGAGGAGATGGACGAGGCCGTGGGCGATCAAGAAGAGCCCGGCGGCGATGCGGATCAGTACTGCCATGCGGATGCCGCTTTACTCACCGAAAACCCGCCCACTTCGCGCTACCGGGCGAGTACGCTTCCAGCGTGGTCCCGTACCTGACCGCCGAGAACGTCCTCGCTGCCGTCTCGCCCGAGCGCGCCGTCGAGGCGGTGCGCGACGGCTTCATCGCCTACGCCCGCGGCGAGTGGGCGATGCCGCCCAAGGTCTACGTCGCCGCCTATCCGAACGGCGATTTCCGCGCCATGCCGGCGATCGGCGCCGGCCACGCGGTGCTCAAGTGGGTCACCTCCTTCCCGGTCAACCTGGAGCGCGGCCTGCCGACGGTGAAGGCGATCGTGCTCGTCTCGGACGCGGCGACCGGAATGCCGGTCGCGGTGCTCGAGGGCTCGGCGCTGACCGCTCTTCGCACCGGCGCCGCGGCGGTACTGGCCGCCGAGACTCTGGGACGAGCCGACGCGGGCAGCGTCGCCGTGATCGGCGCCGGAGTGAACGGCAAGGCGACCGTCCGCACCTTCCTCGCCCGCGGGCGCAAGTCGCTCGTCTGGGACGTCGACCCCGAGCGGGCTCGGGCCGCCGCCGAGGAGCTCGGCGCCGAGGTTGCCGCGAGCCTCGAGGAGGCCCTGGCCGCCGACATCGTTGCAACGGTCACTCCGGGACGCGAGATCATCTTCCCGCAGAACTCGCTGCGCCCGGGCCAGCACGTCAGCCTGATGGGCGCCGACGGGCCCGGCAAGTGCGAGATCGACCCGCGCGAGCTGGCCCGCACACACGTCTTCTGCGACGACTGGACGCAGGCCTCGCACGCCGGTGAGCTGCAGCATCCGGTACGCGAGCAGCTGCTCGAGCGCTCTCAGGTGGCCCAGCTCGGCGACGTGCTCGCCGGCCTGGCGCCCGGTCGCACCGCCGCCGAGGAGATTACGACCTTCGACTCGACCGGGTTGGCGATCCAGGATCTGGCGCTGGCGCTGGCTGTGCTGGAGCAGGTCGGGGAGTTGGAGGGCGTGCTGGAGTTACCGCTTTAGCGAGGCACCGTCAGCGAACGACCTTGATGTTGAAGTCACCCGTCTGCAGCTCGCCCATGAGACGCAGCCAGAGAGGCAGGTACATCTCGGTGGCGCGCGCTGCGGTGATATCACCGAGATCGATGATTCGATCAGCCGCCCAGCCAAAGCTCTGGAGCAGATCCCGCACCGCCTGCTTGGCCGCGTCGTCGTCGCCGGCGAGGAAGATGTCGTGCTCGCCGGGAATCCTGGCCGGATCGACCATCACGGCGCAGTTGATCGTGTTCAGCGCCTTCACCACCTTGGCGTCGGGAAAGGCGCGCTGGATCTGCTCGCCGAGCGAATCGGTGTTGACGACTAACAGGCTCGGCGGCATTCCTTGTGAGAAGTCGAGCGGGTTGGCGACGTCGATCAGGATCTTGTGGGCGAGATCGTCGGAGTGGGCGGAGCGGAGTGCGTCGAGCGAGCCGGCACCGGCGGTGCAGTTGAAGAGCAGCTCGCCGAATACGGCGGCCTCCGCGAAAGTGCCCTGGCTGGCGGACGACCCACTCGCGGCAACCCACTCGCGCGCCTGCTCGTTAGCGGCGCTGCGCGAGCCCATCATCACCTCGTGCCCGAGCGCAACCAGCTTGCCCGCGATCGTCTGACCCACCATGCCGGTACCCAGCACGCCGATTCTCATTGCTTCCTCCTTGCGCCTCTGACAGAGTCACGCGGCGGGGCATGCGCTTCCGCTGCGGTCTTGAGAGCGCTTCCTTCCCGGTTCTAGCGGTTTCGAACGCGAAGTCGGAGGCTGGAGTTTCCCTCATTAATCAGCCCGGAACAGGGCTTTCACTCTGAAGGGCGCTCCTCGTCGCTTTCTGCCCCGCCCTCTTCCGCGGGCTCCTCGAGCGTGATACCGGCGGCTTCGGCGGCCAGCGCAGCGGCGGCTGCCAGCTTCTTCTCTTCCTTCTTCTCCTGCTTGCGCGCGCGCTTTTCCCTAAGCGCCCGCTCGCGCGACATCTTCGCCATCGTTTGTTGTCGCTTCGTGTTTGAGCCCATTCAAACCCCGCTTTCTTTCGACGTTTGACCGCGGTTCGGTGACGTTCGTCTGGTTACACCGTACAGCCAGAGTTCCCTCTGCTCGATAGACCCCCTCCGCGCAAACCGCTCGTCCGGCCGTTTTCGGCCCTGCCGGGACCGCGGCGAGAGCCGGCGGGTCCTTCGCCTTTAGGCCGTCGTTTCGTGCCTTCGCGATGAGGATAAACGGAGCGCAGCGAATCACGGCGCCCTTAAAGCCCGATCAGGAAGCGAAGGACAGGCAGGTGGAAATCAATCGAAACGCTCCCGTAATAGCCGAAAGCGAGATCGAGATCGACGCCGACCCGGAAAGTGTCTGGGACGTCATTGCCAACGTCGAGCGCTGGCCACGGTGGAATCCCGAGGTCAAGTCCGTAGTGCTCCAGGGCGGTGTTCGCGAAGGCTCCGTCTTCCGCTGGAAGACCAGCTCCGGATCGATTACCTCCACCTTCCAGGACGTCGAGCCACCGCACGTCGTCGCGTGGACCGGCCGAACGATGAGCATCAAAGCCGTCCACCGCTGGAGCCTGGAGCGGAAGAACGGGAAGACGACGGTCAAGACCGTCGAATCGTTCGACGGCGCCCTCTCCCGGCTCTTTCGCCGACCGCTGCGAAAGGTGTTGAAGAAGGCCCTAGATCAGGGTCTCGAAGCCCTGAAGGCCGAGGTCGAACGACATCCCGCCTGACGCTCGGCGGCTCAGCGCCAGTTTGCGCTCTGCGCCCGGTACACCCCCTCCGCGCAGATAGCTTCACCGCTCAGTTCCAGTTCCACCAGCGCCGCGGCGACTGCGTCCGCGGCGAGTCCCGATCTCTCCGTCAGCTCGTCCACCGATGCCGAGCGATCGGCCAGCAGCTCGCGCAGCCGGCTCGCCCGATCGGAGAGCAGGGCAGCGCGCCGAGCCGGCGCTTCTTCCAGCCCTAGCGCCGCGAGCACATCATTCGGCTCGAGTAGCGGCGCGGCGCCCAGGCGCAGCAGCTCGTTCGTGCCGCGCGAGAGCGCGGAGGTGATCTCGCCCGGGACGGCGAAGACCTCGCGCCCGTCTTCAAGCGCGAAGTCGGCGGTGATCAGGGCGCCGCTTTTCGCCCGCGCCTCGACGATGACCGTCGCCCCGGCCAAACCCGCAATGATGCGATTGCGGGCCGGAAAGCGCCAAGGCGCCGGCTCGACGCCGGGCTCGTACTCCGAGACGAGCAGTCCCAGCTCGCCTACGCGGCGCGCCAGAGCCGCGTGAGCGCGCGGGTAGTCGCGATCGATGCCGCAGCCGAGCACGGCCACCGTCGGGCCCCCTGCCTCGAGCGCGCCGCGGTGCGCCTCGGCGTCCACCCCGCGCGCCAGGCCGCTGACGACGGTAACTCCCGCCGCCGCCAGCTCGCGCCCCAGCCGGCGCGCCACCTGGGCTCCGTAGGGCGAGCAGGAGCGCGTGCCGACGACCGCCGCGGCCGGGCCCGAGAGCATCGCGACCGATCCCTCTCCGCGCAGATAGAGACGCCTGGGCGGATCGTGGATGGCCGCCAGAAGGGGCGGATAGCCGCGGCTGCGGCGAGTCAGGTAGCTGCGGCCGCTCGTCACGTCGTCAGCTCCGGCGGGATGCGGTAGGAAAGCGCCTCGGCCAGATGCTCGCGCCCGATTTCCTCGGCGCCTGCGAGCGCCGCGATCGTGCGCGCCACCCGGGCGACTCGCGCCCGCCCGCGCCCCGAGAGCGACATGCGCTCGACGGCATCCGTCAGTAGCGATCTGGCCTCGGCGCTCATCCTTGGTGGCTTTGTCTCCAGCCTTACTCGCGCCGCCTGAACGCGTTCGCGCACGAGCGCCGAAGGCTCCTCCCCGCTCCCGTCCAACTCGGCGGCGCGCGGGCGCGGCATCGCCACCACCAGATCGAAGCGATCGATCAGCGCGCGCGAGAGCTTCTCGCGGAAGCGAGCCAGCCTGACGGCCGAGCAGGAGCAGCCAGCCGCATCGCCCTTGCCTCCGCAGGGGCAGAGGTTCATCGTCGCCACCAGCTGGAAGCGGGCCGGGAAGACCGCACGGCCGTTGGCTCGGGCCACGCTGACGACGCCGTCCTCTAGCGGTTGGCGCAGCGCCTCCAGCACCGGTCGCTGAAACTCCGGGAACTCGTCCAGGAGCAGCACGCCGCGGTGCGCCAGGCTGGCTTCGCCAGGGCTGGGGCCGCTGCCGCCGCCGACGATCGCCGGCATCGAGGAGGAGTGGTGCGGGGCGCGGAAGGGCGGCGCGGCGATCAGGGGGTGCTCGCGCGGGAGTAGCCCGACCACCGAGTGGATGCGCGTCACCTCGAGCGCCTCTTCCTCGGCCAGCGCCGGCAGGATCCCGGGCAGCCGGCGCGCGAGCATCGTCTTGCCCGTTCCCGGCGGGCCTGCCAGGAGCAGGTTGTGACGCCCGGCGGCGGCGATCTCGAGCGCCCGGCGCCCGCGCCGCTGCCCCTTCACCTCGGCCAGGTCGGGGCAGGAGGCGAGCCGTAAGAGGCCGTTCGCAACGAGCGACGCCGGCTCGGGCAGCCAGTCGCCGCGCATGTAGTCGACCGCCTCGACGAGATGTCGCAGCGGCACGGCGTCTACGCCCGCCAGCCCCACTTCGCGCGCCGACTCGGCCGCACAAAGCACGAACTCGATTCCGGCTCGGCGCGCCCCTTCGGCCACTACCAGTGCTCCCCCGACCGGGCGCACCCTGCCATCGAGGGCCAACTCGCCCACCGCCGCGTGCGCCCTGAGCGAGTCGGGTGGAATCTGGTGTGAGGCGGCGAGGATAGCCAGCGCGATCGTCAGGTCGAAGCCGGAGCCTTCCTTGCGCAGATCGGCCGGCGCCAAGTTGACGGTGATGCGCCTGAGCGGCCACTCCAGCTCGGCCGAGACGATGCCGCTGCGGACTCGCTCCTTCGCCTCCTGGCAGGCCCGATCGGCCAGCCCGACGATGGCGAAGGACGGGACTCCCTTTTGCAGGTGCGCCTCCACCTCCACCCGCCGCGGCTCCAGCCCGACGAGCGCGTAGGTGAGCATCTGCGCGAGCACGCGGTCAGGGTATGGAGGAAAGGGTCACACGTCTGTGACGGCTCGGTACCGAAAGGCGCTTCTCGGAATCGCAAGCGCCGGGACCACCCACCACTCCTCCACTCACCCACGAGGCGGAGCAAGATACCTGGGTAAAATGCATCAATCCATACCGGATGAGATCCGAAAATGCGACTCCGATCCGTACAGCAGCGATCGGCGCCGGATTTAGCCGCCCTTTATCTCCCAGTGAGACATTTGGCAGGTGAGGAACGACGCCCCGCCTCCAGATCCGATTCGACCGATTGCTCGATCGAAGTTTCCGGGGTAGTGACAGCTCGTAGTTCCCGCCTCGCCAGCTCCGGGTCCCGGCGCATCGAAGCGATCGTCCCAACGAAGGAGGGGTACCAGTGATGCTCAAGGGGCTCAAGCCGGTGCCGAAGATGCGCAAGGCCCAATTTCTGCTCGCGCTGGTCGCGGTCATGGCTCTGGCCGGTTGCGGCGGAGGGAAGACGGAGCTCGTCATGGTGGTGCCCGGCGACCCTAGCCCAGCCGTCTTCCACCTGTCCTGCCAGCCTCCGCGCGGCGACTTTCCCGCTCCCGCCGTGTCGTGTGCGGCGCTGGAAAAGGATCCGAAGATCATCAACAGCCCCTCGAGCAGCGCAGCCTGCATTGGGGTCCTCGGCAGAGGTCGTCAGGTGATCATCGCCGGGTTGATCGACGGCCGGATGGTGCAAAGTCGCTTCTTGGATCTCTGCGGCGGGCCGCGGCCATTGGTGAGAGCAAGGCTCTACGGCGCATTCGTCTACCAATACTTCCAACAGCAGGAGACAGCTGAGCAGCCCCCGGGCCCACCCGAGGATCACCCCTGATCAGGAAGTCGCGCGCGCGACGGGCACCCGCGCCACGGCCGGAACCCGCCCCGGCTTTGAAGGCCGCCAGTTCCATCTCCCGATCAGAGACACAGTTAAGGGCACGAGCAGCGTGCGGACGAAGAAGGTGTCGAGCAGGATCCCGGCCGCAAGTCCGAGCCCGATCTGGCGATCTGCCCCGAGCCCGAGATCGCGAGGACGCCGAAGGTGCCGGCCAGGAACAGCCCGGCAGAGGCGGCCGTCCGGTTCGGTTCCCGACCGCGGGCTTGCCCGCGGTTGCGGCTCTACTTGGCGAAGCGGGTAACGAGGACGTCCTCGTAGTACTCGCCGGCTCGGCGGCCGGTACGGCGATTCACATGGCGACGATGGCAATCCTCGAGCTCCAGCCCGGCGGCGGCGAGGATCTCGGGGTAGAGGTCGCGGCGATCGTTGACGACGATCACGATCGGGGCGTCTGGCCTCAGCGCCGAGCGCAGGTTCTTGAATACCGCGGCGACACCCTCGGAGTAGCTCGTAAGCGCGGCCCGCCCGCTTCCGCGCGCGGCCGGTCCAAGTTCGAGTGCGCGCAGATCCTCCAGCTCGAGTAGCTCGTAGGCGTAGCGGTGCTGCTCGTGATAGTCGATCAGACCCGGGTAGGGCGGCGAGGTGATGATGCCGTCGAAGGGGCCTTCAAGGCGAATCGAGCGCGCATCTGCGTGTAGAACGCTTGCCGAGCGGCCACGCCCGCGTAGACGCTGGAACTGCTTGATCCGCTCGAGCGTGTCGAGCGAGTAGCGGCGCAGGAAGTGCGAGGCGCTCTCGACCGGGCGGCAGGTACGGCGGTGCTTGTGGCACCAGTAGGGGTCCAGTTGCGGAGTGCGCGGAAATTCGAGGTCGAAGTGACGCGTGCGCCTGGCCGAGCGGGCGGCACGAGTGAGAACGACGCGGAGCACATCGGCCTGTTCGCAGCCGGCGATCTGCTCGCGGAAGGAGAGAAGCTCGTCCAGCGCCTCGAGCGCGTACCAGTCGCTCAGATACGAAGAACAGGCGCGACCTCGCTTCGGCGCTTCCTGCGCATCGATCCCGGCTACGACGCTCCTGATCTCGTGCTCCAGCGCGAACAGCTCGTAGCGGCTCGTCTTGACCTGCATCAGCAGGCAGTTGAAGGCGGCGATGTCGATTCCGGTCGCATCCAGCCCGCTCTCGATCGCCTGCACAAGTGTCGTGCCTGAGCCGGCGAAGGGATCGAGCACGTGCTCGCCCGGCCGGAAGTAGCGATCGATCACAACCTCGACCAGCTGGGGAATGAACTTGCCCAGATAGGGATGGAGACGATGGACGTGCTTCGTCCGCTCACGCTCGGGAAGATCGCGCTCCGACCAGGAAAGATCGAGGTCGAGCTCGCGGTAGAGAGCGTCCTGGGTGAGCGCCATAGCTCGCCTCGATTCGACGCGAGCGGCGCGAAGCCCTGCAAAGCCGGCAAAACCTGATTACGGCTTTGCTTTGTCTACGAGCTAATCGCCATGAATTCGAGCGCGCCCGGGCTGCCGTTCGGCAGCCGGGCGTCGGCCCAGGCCGCTGCGACGGCCTCGCCGAGGCGCTCGCAGCGCTCCAGGCTGGCCGGCGAGAAGTTGCCGCAGACAACGCCACAGCCCGCTCCGGGCCCCTCCGCGCCGGCCAGCAGCTGCTCCACCTCTTGCTCGGACTGGCCGGCCGCGGCGACGAGCATCAGGTCTCCGCACCAGACGCTCGTTCCGGCCTCGCGCGCGTACTCGCGCAGCACTCCCATCGGATACGAGCGCTGCTCGGGCGTGTCGTAGCCGTACCAGTAGATGACCTTGAAGCCGTCCTCGATCAGGCCGGCCGCCAGCTCCAGCGCCGAGATTCCGCCGGCGATCTCGAACGGCTGGAAGGGATCGATCGTGACCACGACGTCTTCCGACTCGTCTTTCAGCCGGCGCGCTTCCTCCACGACCGTCGTCATCCCGTCGGCCTCGCGCACGGCCTCGCGCTCGCTCAGCCCCAGCTCGGCGGCGGCGGCGCGCAGGCTGGCCGCGCTCTCGGGATCGAGGTCGCAGAGCAGGTACTCGGCGTCGTCACCGAGCATCCGCATCGCCAGCAAAGCAGAGCCGGGGAAGCTGGTGGGCGCCTGGCCGGCGGCGGCAAGCCGGCGCAACTCGGCGGCGTAGCGCGACTCGGCCAGCTCGGGAACGCCCGCGGCGCGCTCGATAAAGCGATAGACGCCGTAGTCGCGGTCGGGCGAGTGCGTCAGCGGATAGGAGGCCGAGCCGGCGTGCGTCTCCCAGTAGCGCTTGGGCGGTTCGAGCGCGAGCAGCTCGGCCAGCACCAGGTGCTTCCAGACGTCGCCGATGTTGCCGTAGTAGCGGTTCATGCGAGTTCCAAGCTAACACTACGCAGCCGTCTCGGCACGACGCTTCGGTTAGGGACTGCCGAGTTCGGCGCTACTCGGCTTGAGGATCTTGGAACCTGAACCTGGCAATCTCGGTAACCATCTCATCGTGCTGCGCGGCAAGGAGAAGCACATCGCAGAGACGTGTCTTGATCGGAAGCGACCGGCCTACGTCGACTCTGATCTCGTTGAAGAGAACGGGATCTTCTGTACAGGCGATCGTGATGTGGTGAGGACGTCCGTTTACGGTTCGACTGCGAGCTTCGAGCTCGGGCCATTCGTTGAGAAGTTCACGGGTGATCTGCAAGAGCACACCGGCGCTGCCCGGAAGCAGAGAGACTGCCCCGGGAAGCTGCTCGACACGCGCCAACTCGATTTCCGTCTGCCGGTGCTTGCTCAAGAGAAAAGCGAGCTGTTCCCTCACGCGATCACCTAACTGCGATAGAGGCAGGAATGGGCTGAGCAAAGTGATGTGAGCCGGCACGCCGCGTCTGGTCCAAGGATCGAAACGGCTCCGCCAACTCCCAACCGCGCTTTCTACTTCAGGTGTGAGCGCGATCAGCGTCGTGAACTCAGACGAGCGCTGAGTCTCTTGGGCTCGAATCATCCGCTCGCAAACGATCGCCGAGCACTTCGTTGTCTCGCACCCTCCCGCACACCAGGGACAATACGCGGTCGGTCGCGTGGGTACTCAACGGTCTCCAGAATTAGTCCCTCTCGAGCTTGTTCGGGTAACTCGGTAGGCGTTTCGTCTAAAACGCGTTCTCGATCCGCTCCAGCGCACCTCCGCGCACCGCTACCACGTCGAAACGCACTTCGAGATCGAGCTTCGGATCCTGCGCCAGCCAGGCCTCGGCCGCTCGGCGCAAACGTGCCTGCTTGCGCGCGTCGACCATCTCGAGCGGATCGCCGTAGCCTTCACCTTTCTTCTCTTTGACCTCACAGAAGACGACGACACCGCGGCCGCGGCAGAGCAGGTCGACCTCTACCCCCGCAAGGCGAATGTTCGAGCCGAGGATCCTGTAGCCGCGCAGGCGGTAGTGACGGCGGGCGCGGCGCTCGGCCCTGGCGCCCGGCAGCGAGAGCTCCCTCATCGCTCATAGCAGGCGGCGCGGAACGAGAGACGATGGACGGCGCTGGGACCGTGCCTGCGCACCGCGGCGGAGTGGGCGTCTGTTATGTAGCCGACGTGACTCGCGAAGCCGTAGGCGGGATAGAGCGCGTCGAGCCGCCGCATCATCCGGTCGCGCACCACCTTGGCCACGATCGAGGCGCAGGCGATGGCCGCGCTCTTGTCGTCGCCGCCCACGATCGCCGTGTGCGGCGGCGCCTCCGGCCCGAGTGAGAAGCCGTCGACCAGGCAGACCTGCGCGGTGGGGACACAGGCCGCGAGAGCTCGCCGGAGCGCCTCCAGGTTGGACTTGTGCAGTCCACAGCGATCGATCTCCCCGGCCGGAACCGTCTCGACCACCACCAGCTCGGCCAGCGCAAGCACCGCCGGCAGAAGCCGCTCGCGCACAAGCGGGCTGCACTGCTTGGAGTCGCGCAGCTCAGCCAGAGCACGCGCGCGCGAGCCGCGTAGCCGCTCCAGGTCGAGAACCACGGCGGCGGCGCTGAGCGGCCCGGCCAGTGAGCCCCTGCCCGCCTCATCCGCGCCCGCGACAAAGCGAGCGCCGAACTCGCGGTCGTGCCGAATCAGCTTCGAAGCGAGATCCGCGCTCACGGCGCGAGAATAGCGCGGGCGTCGGCCCCAACCGTGCTGCGGAGAGCGAAAGTTACTCTCCAGGCACAAAGAAAGGCTCGCCGCGACTGCTGCTACTTGGCGCCGTCGGCCGGCTCGTCGCCGTCCGTCGGCTCGACGCTCCCCGACTCCGCTGCCTCGGGCGCTGCGACTTCGGGCTCGCTGCTCTCGGGCTCGACGCCCTCGGGCTCTACGATCTCCGCCTCTACGATCTCCGGCTCCGCCGCTTCCGGCTTCACGCTCTCGGCTGACGCGGCGCGCTGCGCTTTCGTCACATGCTGATCGCGCTTGGCGCGGACTCGCGCCTTCTTGCCGATCTTGCCGCGCAGGTAGTAGAGCTTGGCGCGGTTGACGTCACCGATCGAGATCACGTCGATCTTGTTGATCTTCGGCGAATGGAGCGGGAAGGTGCGCTCGACGCCCACACCGAAGGAGCTCTTACGCACGGTGAAGGTCTCGCGCACGCCGGCGCCCTGGCGCTTGATCACAACTCCCTCGAAGACCTGGATGCGCTGGCGCTGGCCCTCGATCACCTTGAAGTGAACGCGTACGCTGTCGCCCGCCTTGAACTGAGGCAAATCGGGGCGCAGCTGGCGCTGCTCGATCTGATCGATGATCTTGTTCATAGCTGCAAGGGAAGAGCCGGCGACCGGCGCCAATCGTAGCGAAAAGGAGAGTCCGAGCGAGCCGAAGGCGTCAGTCGATCGAGACCCGGTTCGGCGGCCAGTAGGTCATGAAGACCGGCCCGAGCAGATATTTACGCGGCACGGGCCCCCAATCACGCGAGTCACAAGACGCGACGCGGTTATCGCCCATGAAGAAGTACCAACCTTTCGGCACCTGCCAGCCGCCGCTGCGCGTGTCGCGCCGATCCGACTTCACGTAGGGCTCATTCAGCTTCTTGCCATTGATGTAGATGAAGCCGCGTTCCTCGCTGACAACGTCGCCGGGTAGCCCGATCAGGCGCTTGACGAGCACCTTGGCGCTGGGACTGTGACAGACCTCCGCGACCAAGCGCGGCGTCTTGAAGACGACGACCTCTCCCCTGTGCGGGCTGCGGAATCTGTAGATGAAACGGTTCACGAGCACCCGGTCGGAGAAGTGAACGCCGAGGAAACTGGTTCCCTGGCAGCGGCCGGGAGAGAACGGGGCCGACTGCCGCGATGGAGCCGGCCCGCCCTGGCCGGGTTGCAGCGACGAGGTCGGAGGGGACGTCTTCGCCTTGGAGGAGGCGCAGTGCAGAGTCGGCTCCATCGAGGCGGTTGGGATCGCGTAGGGCGTGACGACCCAAGCGCGAAAGGCAAGCACAAGGGCGACGGCGATGGCGAGGCCGATCAGCCAGTCGGCGAGCACTCGCGCTCGTCGCGGAAGCCTTTGCAGGAGCCGTTCGAGCGGGTTCTTCGTCATCGCCTAGAGCCTATCTTGTTGATGAAGCGCGACCGATGCGGGCCGGCCTAGCGGGATAGGTTCTTAGTGAAAGGAGAGCCGGTTGGGCGGCCAGTAGGTCATGAAGACCTTGCCGATCAGGTTCCCTCGCGGAACCGAGCCCCAATCGCGCGAGTCGCAAGATTCGTTGCGGTTGTCTCCCATGAAGAAGTACTCGCCCTTGGGTACATGCCAGGTGCCGTCGCGCGTGTCGCGCCGTGCCGGTTGAATGTAGTTCTCGATCAGCTTCCTGCCGTCGATGTAGACGGAGCCGCGTTTCTCCTTGATCGTCTCACCAGGCAGCCCGATCAGGCGCTTGACGAAGACCGAGCTTCCCGAGCTGCCTTGGCAGACCTGGCGTGCCCGTCTGGGCGTCTCGAAGACGACGATCTCGCCACGTCGAGGGTCGCGGAAATGGTAGGTGATGCGATCGGCGAGCACACGATCGGAGAATTTCGCCTCGCAGCCCGGACTCGGCCGCGCGCAGTGCAGCGTCGGCTCCATCGAAGAGGTCGGAATGCGGTAGGGATTGACAACCCAGGCCTTGATCGCGAGCACGATCGCAATCGCGCCGATGATCGTCAGCGTCCAGTCGAGCAGGACTCTCAGCGGTTTCGGTAGACGTCCAAAAAGGCGATCGATCGGGTTTCTCACTTGGCGCTCCTGACTCGGCTCTGGTCGCGCCGCCAGCTATCGATGCGGGCGTGGTTGCCTGAGAGCAGAACCTCGGGCACCTTCCAGCCGCGGAACTCGGCCGGACGCGTGTATTGCGGGTACTCTAGCCCGCCGTCGAGCTCCTCGGAGAAGCTCTCGATCAGCCCCGACTCCTCGCTACCCAGGGCGCCGGGAAGCCGGCGCACGATCGCGTCGAGAAGCGCCATGGCCGGGATCTCGCCGCCCGAGAGCACATAGGGGCCGATCGAGACCCTGTCCGTGCACATCTGCTCGACGATGCGCTCGTCGAAGCCCTCGAAGCGGGAGGAGAGAAGAGTCAGGCTTTCCTCGCCGGCCAGCTCCTCGACCAGCGCCTGGTCGAGCTGGCGTCCCTGCGGCGTGAGCGCGATCATCCGCCGCTTGGGAATGCCGCCGTAAACGTCATCCAGGGCCGCGGCCACGACGTCCACCCGCAGCACCATGCCGGCGCCGCCGCCGTAGGGCGTGTCGTCGACCTGGCGGGCGCTGAGCGGCGTCGTCTCGCGGTAGTTGAAGACACGCAGCTCCAGCTCGCCGCCGAGCACCGCCGCAAGCGGGCGCCGTTCGCACATCCATTCGAATGCCGAGGGAACGAGCGTGAAGATGTCGATCTGCAATTGATCAGCTCTCGCGGGCGCTAGTCCGGCTCTGCAAAACCGGTGTGCACAACGATACGTGCATCCGTGAGATCGACGAGCGAGATGCACTCCTCGACCATCGGCAGCGCCAGGCCCGAATCGAGCTCCAACACGTCGTTGGCCACGCCCGAGACGACCTCCCTGACGCGTCCTAGCGTCCGCCCACCGTCCTCCTCGACCTCCAGCCCTACGAGCTCGAACGCGTAGAAGGTGTCAGTGGGTAGCTGCGGCAGCTGCGAGCGCGGGATCTGGAGCTCGGCGCCCCGCTCGACCTCGCGGTCGAGACGTATCACCGGCCGCCCGCCCGACAGCTTCGACTCGGCGACGGCCGCGGCAACTCCATTCACCAGAATGGAAGCGCCGAGAGCGAAGCGGCCGGGATCCTCGCTCGGGCGCTCGACGAAAAAGGCGCCCTTGAGGCCGTGCGGCTTGCCGACGCGGCCTATCGAGACGAGCTGGGGATCTTTACTCGGCAATCTCGAGCAGGTATCGCTTTCCCTCGCGCGCGCCGCCGGCGCGCACGAGCGTGCGCAGAGAGCGGATGATCCGGCCCTGGCGCCCGATCACCTTGCCTCGGTCGTCCTCCGCGACGGTGAGCCGAAGCACGGCGTCGCCGTCGCGTTCCAGCTCCTCGACCGAGACGGCGCCGGGATCTTCGACAAACCGGCGCACGGTCTCGAGCAGGAAATCAGCCAAGGAGCCCTTTCACCTTGAGCAGGCGGCTGACGGGCGCGCTGGGTTGAACGCCCTTGCTGAGCCAGTCCTTCACCTTGGCCTCGTCGAACTCGATCAGCGAGGGCTCGGAGCGCGGGTTGTAGCGGCCAACGATCTCGATGAATCGTCCGTCGCGCGGCGAGCGCGAGTCGGTGACCACGACGCGATAGATCGGGTTCTTCTTCGACCCAACCCGCGTCAGTCTCATCTTTACTGCCATTTAGATCCTTTCTGGGCGAAGCACTTTCGCTTCGCTGTCTTTCCCTGCAGTTCCGGAAACTGCGCCAAACCTTAGCGACGACGGCGCTTTTTGCGCGCCTTAGGCGATCTTCTCACAGGTCCGGTAGGGCCGCCCTGCCCCGGTAGGCGCATCTTCCCGCCGGCGTTCATCTGCTTCAGCATCCGCTCCATCTGTTTGCGCATCTCGAGCACCTGGTTCACCTGTTGCACGGTGGTGCCGCTGCCGCGCGAGATGCGCGCCCGCCGCTTGCCGTCGATGATCTCGGGCCGGCGCCGTTCCTGGAGGGTCATCGAGAGGACAACCGCCTCGACGCGCGCCAGCTGCCTTTCGTCCACGTCGGCGCCCTTGAGTTGGTTGCCGAGCCCCGGGATCATGCCCATCAGGCCCTTGAGCGAGCCCATCCGCCGCATCATCTTGTAGGCGCGCAGGAAGTCCTCGAACGAGAAGCGGCCCTTGAGCATGCGCTCCTCCATCTCGGCCTGCTCGTCCACGGCGACGGCCTGCTCGGCGCGTTCGATCAGCGAGAGGACGTCGCCCATGCCGAGGATGCGCGAGGCCATGCGCTCGGGATGGAAGAGCTCGAGCTGGTCGAGCTTTTCGCCCACCGAGACGAACTTGATCGGCTTGCCGGTGACGGCCTTGACCGAGAGAGCCGCGCCGCCGCGAGCATCGCCGTCGAGCTTGCTCATGACGACGCCGTCGAAATCGACTCGCTCGGCGAACGCCTCGGCGACGGTTACCGCCTCCTGGCCGGTCATCGAGTCGAGCACGAGCAACACGTTGTGCGGCTTGACGGCATCTCTTAGCGCGGCCAGCTGCGACATCATCTCCTCGTCCACGTGCAGGCGGCCGGCGGTGTCGACAATCGCCACGTCGCAGCCCTGGCCCGTGCACTGCTCGATTCCCTCGCGCGCGACCGCGACGGGATCGCTCGTGTCGCGGCGGGTGTAGACGGGAACCTGGATCTGGGCGCCGAGTTGCTCGAGCTGGTCGATCGCGGCCGGGCGCTGCAGGTCGCAGGCGACGAGGAAGGCCTTGCGCTTCTCCTTGCGCAGGAAGAGCGCCAGCTTGGCCGCCGCGGTGGTCTTGCCCGAGCCCTGCAGGCCGGCGAGCAGGATCACCGTCGGCGCGCGTGGGGCGAAGGCCAGCCCGGAGGCGCCGGCGCCCATCAGAGCCGTCAGCTCCTCGTGCACGATCTTCACGACCTGCTGCCCGGGAGTGAGGCTCTTCAACACGTCCTGGCCCAACGCGCGCTCCCTGACCTGGGCGACGAACTGCCGGACGACGTTGAAGTTGACGTCGGCCTCGAGCAGTGCCAGCCTGATCTCACGCATCGCGCGCGAGATCGTCTCCTCGTCGAGCGTGCCACGCTTGCGCAGGTCGCCGAGGATGCCCTGAAGCCTGTCGGAGAGGGAGTCGAGCATCGCGGCTCAGTGTACTGGCGAGCCTTTCGGACGAAGCTCCAGACTGCGTGTTGTTCTGGCTCTTATCCGGCGCGACGGCGTGACGTTCGTCGCGTAATGGGCCGGTATTATCGAACGACCCCGTGGGCGGGTGGTTCGGTGGTGGGCGTAGAGAGAAGTGCCGCAACAACGGTAAGCCGGCCGCGCCCAGTCGGCGCTAGTGCTTGCTGGTGCTCCGACTCGGCGCCCGCTCGATCCGAGCCGCGAACGAGGCGATCGTCTTCGCGACCGCAGCCGGCTCGTCCAGCATCGAGAGGTGACCGGCGCGCGGAATCACGACCAGCTTCACGCCCAGCGCCTGAGCCGAGGTACGCCCGGCCTTGATGTCGTCGACCGTGTCGTGCTGGCCCCAGGCGACGATGCGCGGCACCTTCAGTCTCCTGAGGTCGGCGAGCGTCAGCCCCTGCACCCCGCCGCGGAAAAGATCGTGGAAGCCCTTCTCGCTGCCCCGGACGCGGAACGCCCGCTCGAATTCGTCTACCTGCGCGCTCGTGATCGGCCGTCGGTCGGGGCCGTAGGCCTGGACGAGCACCTTGTGCACGAGCCAGTCCGAGTGAGTGACAAGGCGGAAGAGCGTCGTGTAGTAGGGGTTGACGAACAGATTCGCGATCCCGTGCGGGCCGCCGACGGGGAGCGCGTCTCCGTCGAGCAGAACCACCCCGGCCGTGTTCCCCGGCGCCTGTAGCCCTACGTTCACCGCCACGGCCGCGCCGAGCGAGTGCCCGACGATAAATGGGCGCCGCAGGCCGAAGTGAGCGGCGAAGTCGCGCACCAGGCTCGTCCAGCCACTGAGTGTGTACGGGCCCTTGCGCTCCGAGTAGCCGAACGGCGGCAGGTCGAGCGCGTAGACGCGGTGATCGAGCGCCAGCCGCTGCGCCACCGGCTTCCAGACCCACGACGGCTCGGCGAAACCGCCCAGGAAGATGATCGGGCTGCCCTGAGAACCAAGCTCGCGATAGGCGACCTGCCGGCCGTCGATCTGGACGTAAGGGCCCGGGTAGAGCGCCGAAGCCGGCTTCTGGTCGCCGTTCGTGGCCAGGTTGTAGACGAGTGAGAAGAGGGTGCCGAGAACGAACAAGGCGAGGAGCACGCGCACCGTCCAGCGCAGCCAGCGGTGGCGGATCAAAGGGCGGCCGCGCCGATGAACACGCGGCAGCGAGAACCTGCGTTTCGGGGTCTCGGCCGGTTCGCCGGTGGGATCGACCGCAGTCATTGAGTTTGACCCTACCCGCAGAGCGCCCGCTCGAGTCTCGGCGCTGTTTTGGTGCGGACGCGTACATCCGGCCCCGGTAGCGTTCTCGTTGGGGTGCCCCCAGAGGCGCCAGTTTATGTATGCGGTGAGACCGATTCGACTGCCCCGACGATTCTCGGTTCCTCGGGGCGCCGCCGAGCGTGCTTCGCCGGAGGGAATAGTGCCGACTCACACAGACCCGTAGAGCGAAGTGCGCTCAGCGGTGTCAGGCCGAATCGAAAGGCCAGTCGCTCCTGGCCGCACGAGTCGGCCAACCGAGGAGGCGAGATCAGCCGCGAACTAGCGCCTGCGCGAAGTCGCCCGGATCGAACGGGCGCAGGTCGTCGAGCTGCTCGCCCAACCCGATCAGCTTCACCGGCAGGTCGAGCTCGTAGGCGATCGCCACCGCGACGCCGCCCTTGGCCGAGCCGTCGAGCTTGGTCAGGGCCACACCGGTGACGCCGACGGCCTCGGCAAAGAGGCGCGCCTGCTGTAGCCCGTTCTGGCCGGTGGTGGCGTCGATCACGAGCAGGGTCTCCTGCGGGGCGCCCTCGAGCTTGGCGCCGATGACGCGGCGAACCTTGGTCAGCTCCTCCATCAGGTTGGTCTGCGTGTGCAGGCGCCCGGCGGTGTCCACGATCACCACGTCGTGGCCGCGCGCCGTGGCGGCCTCGATCGCGTCGAAGGCGACCGCGGCCGGGTCTCCACCCTTCTCGCCGCCGACGAAATCGGCATGAGCGCGGTCGGCCCAGATCTGGAGCTGCTCCTCGGCGGCGGCTCGGTAGGTGTCCGCCGCGGCGACGAGCACGCTGCGACCATGCTCGTGCAGAACGCGGGCCAGCTTGCCGATTGTCGTCGTCTTGCCGGTGCCGTTGACCCCGACGACCAGGATCACGCTCGGCCGCGCGGAGAGATCGAAACCGCCCGGCCTGTCCATCAACAGGGCGATCTCCTCGGCCAGCGCCTGACCCAGATCGAGTACCTCCACCCGCTCCTCCAGCCGCCGCACCAGCTCGGCGGTCGCGGGCACACCAACGTCGCCCGCGATCAGCGCCTCCTCCAACCGTTCCCAGGCCAGATCGTCGCCGGGATCGAAGGCGGCGGCGGCAATCTGACCGACTAGCGCCTTGCGGCTCTTGCCCAACGAGTCGCGCAGGCGCGAGAGAAAGCCGCGCCGTTCCTCCGCGGCCTCCGCCGCGATCTCCGGCTCACCGAGCAGCTCAGACCAGGTTCGGCTCATGGGCCCAAGCGTAGTCGAGGCTCGGCTGTATCAAGCGACGGATACGCGCGTCTTGACGGACACCAGCTTGCACATATAAGTTATTTCTGTCACGTGAAGGAGAAGAATGACTGACGATCGGAAGGGCGACCAGCTTCTGAAGATGCTTAGTGCGTTGGCAAACCCCCACCGACTTCGCGTCCTCGCGGCGCTACGCGAACGTCAGGCGTACGTAAGTGAGCTGGCGCGCGAGCTGGGCATGAGCCGACCGCTCCTGCACATGCATCTCCAGATACTGGAGAAGGCGGATCTCGTCGTCGGGCACCACGAGGTCTCCGCTGAGGGTAAGGCGCTTCGCTACTACGAGGTGACGGACTTCGACGAGCACCTCACGCCGAAGCGCGTAACGGAGGCCGTGGCAACACTGAGCCTCGAGAGCAAACCAAAGGGAAAGGCGGGGAAGTAGAGATGGGATGGCCCCTAGTAGTAGTCATCGCGATCGTCATCATCGGCGCCGTCGCGCTTCTATCGGCTGTGGTCGCGGGCAACGCCAGCGTCGCCGCCGAGAAGGCGAAGGGAGAGTACGGCGAGCAGTACCGTTTGATCGCCGCCGACTACGAGGCTCTCGCTCAAGAGACTCGAGACGGTGCGAGGGCTATACAAGCCGATCTCACCGAGATGCGCGAGAAGGTGGATTCAATCGAGCACATGATGCGAGAGGTGGGTTAGCCGCATCTCTCGCTCCCGCTCCGGGTGGCCCGGCTTCCGACCGTGCAAAGCGCCGGTCGAGAAGGCTAGGCGGTCGCTAGCGCCAGTTCGGGCTCGCGCGGCGTTCGCCGCGAGACGACCTGCGAGACGCCGTCGCCCGACATCGTCACGCCGTAGAGCAGGTCGGCCGCTTCCATCGTGCGCTTCTGGTGTGTGATGACCACGAACTGGGCCCGATCGGCGTAGCGGCGAAGGAGCTCGACGAAACGGCCGATGTTGGCGTCGTCGAGCGCGGCTTCGACCTCGTCGAGCAGGTAGAACGGGCATGGATGCGCGAGGAAGAGCGAGAAGAGGAAGCAGATCGCTCCCAGTGACTTCTCGCCGCCTGAGAGGAGCGAGAGCTTGCTGACCCGCTTGCCGACGGGACGCAGTTCGATCTCGATCCCAGCCTCTTCGTCCGTCTCGGGCTCGGGCTCGGTCATGCGCAGCCTGCCCTCGCCGCCCGGGAAGAGCGTGCCGGCCACTTCCTCGAAGGTGCTCGAGACGAGCTGGTAGGTCTCGGCGAAGCGGCGCTCGACGGTCTCGGTCAGCTCCGCACGGAGCTTCTCCAGCTCGGCCAGGCTGCGCTCGAGATCGGCGCGCTGAGCCTCCAGCTCCTCCAGCCGCGCCTTTTCCTCGGCGTACTCCTCCTTGGCCAGCGGATTGACCCGTCCCAGCTCCTCCAGGCGCCTGTGCCCGCGCTCCAGCTTGAGAGCGAGCTCTTCGCGGTCGTCGCCTTCGGCCGCTTCCACCTCGCCGCCGCCCAGGCGCCGCTCGGCGTCTTCAGTCTCCGAGTCGAGACGCGCCAGCTCGACTCCCACCTGTGCCAGGCGCTCGGCCTCGGCGTTCGAGCGGTCGCGCAGGGCCGCCTCCTCGGCGCCGAGACGACGCAGCGTGGCGCCAAGCTCGCCGGCACAGCTGGCTCCCGCCTCGACCTGCTCGCGCAGGGGCGCTTCCAGAGGCGCGACGCGATCGGCAATCGCGCTCAGAGCCGCGAGGAACCGCTCCCCAGCGGCACTCAGACGGGCGCAGAAGTACTCGGGCGGGTGTGCGCGATCGACGCGCGCCTTGGTGTGCGCCTCGGCGGCTAGGCGCGCGCGCTCACGCGCAGCGCGCGTGAGGCTCGCGGACTCTGCCAGCTTCTCCTCCGCCGCGGCGATCTCTTGCGCCAGAGCATCCCTACGCTCGGCGATCTGCTCGGCTGCGAGCTCGCCGAGCTCGGGC
>Ga0209540_10001197_pt1 | contig 20536 bp, 17 predicted proteins | sample BarGraIncu01121A_FD_184501 | JGI IMG/M metagenome (GOLD analysis project Ga0209540, IMG submission 184501) | Arctic peat soil microbial communities from Barrow, Alaska - Barrow Graham LP Incubations 011-21A (SPAdes) (version 2) | ecosystem: Environmental > Terrestrial > Soil > Wetlands > Peat... | reverse complement strand
CCCCGGCAAGATCAAGGACAAGCTGCGCAAGATCGGTCTCTGGGACCTGCACCCGCTCAACCTGTTCCGCATCACCTGGAAAAACGAGCCCAAAGAAAAGGGCGGCCTCTTCGGCGGCGTCAATTTTCTGGAGCTGCCGCAGGCCCTGACCGGGGTCCAGGCACGCATCGTGCTGCTCATCGGCAAGTGGTTCCCCACCGGTGCCCACAAGGTCGGGGCCGCCTATGGCTGCCTGGTGCCGCGACTGGTCAGCGGCCAGTTCGATCCGACTTTTCACAAGGCCGTCTGGCCTTCCACCGGCAACTACTGCCGGGGCGGAGCTTTCGATTCCTACCTCATGGGCTGCACGGCCGTGGCCATCCTGCCCGAGGGGATGAGCCGCGAGCGCTTCGAGTGGCTCAAAGGAATCGGGGCCGAGGTCATCGCCACTCCGGGCAGCGAATCCAATGTCAAGGAAATATACGACAAGTGCTGGGAGATCCGCAAGACCCGGCCCGACTGTGTCATTTTCAACCAGTTCGATGAATTCGGCAATCCGTGCTGGCACCATTTCAATACCGGCACCGCCGTTGAGGAAGTTTTCCGGAAAGTCGCCGGCCCGGGCTCGACCCTGGCCGCCTATGTCTCCTCCACCGGTTCGGCCGGCACCATCGCCGCCGGCGATTTCCTGCGCGGCCGCTTCCCGGCGCTCAAGGTGGTGGCAGCCGAGGCGCAACAGTGCCCGACCCTGCTGCGCAATGGTTTCGGCGCCCACCGCATCGAGGGCATCGGCGACAAGCACGTGCCCTGGGTGCACAATGTGCGCAACACCGACGCCGTGGCGGCCATCGACGATGAAGATTGCATGCGTCTCTTCCGCCTTTTTAATGAACCGGCTGGCCGGAAGCGCCTGGCCGCCCTGGGCCTGGAGGGGCCGCAGATCGAGCAACTGCAGCTTTTGGGAATTTCCGGCATCGCCAACGTCCTGGCCGCGATCAAGGCGGCCAAGCATTTCGAAATGACCGCCGACGATGTTGTCGTCGCCCCGGCCACCGATTCCTCCGCTCTGTACGCATCGCGCCTGGAAGAGCTCACGGCCGAACAGGGAGCTTACTCGACCGTGCAGGCGGCCTGCGACCTGGAGCGCTGCCTCTGGGGCCAGGGCGAAGATTTTTTCAAGGAACTGACGTACCGCGACCGCCAGGCGGTCCACAACCTGAAATATTTCACCTGGGTCGAGCAGCAGGGCAAGGAGATCGCCGACCTGAACCAACTCTGGCAGGACAGGGAAATCTGGCCGCGCATCTTTGGCCAGGTGGAGCGCTGGGACGAGATGATCCGGCAATTCAACGATCGCACCGGCCTGCTGAAAGATCTTTCCTGACATGGCCGGGATATTGATTCGCGGCGGGTTGATCGTTGCCGACGGCCGCAGTTTCCCGGGCGATATCCTGGTCGCGAATGGCAAGATCGCCGCAGTCGAAAAGAAAATATCCGGCCGGGATGGAGTGGAGCGGGTCATCGACGCTTCGGGCTGCGAGGTTTTTCCCGGCGGCGTGGATCCCCACGTCCACCTGGAACTGGAAACAGCCAACGGCACCTCCGGCGACGATTTCGCCTCGGGCAGCCGGGCGGCGCTGGCTGGCGGCACGACCACCATCCTGGATTTCGTCACACCCAGCCGCGGCGAATCGCTGCTGGCCGCCCTGGCCGCCAGGAAAGCGGCGGCGCGGCAATGCCTGTGCGACTACGGCCTGCACATGAGCGTAACCTCCTGGCACGACGGCCTGGCCGCCGAGTTGGACGTCTGCCGTCGCCGGGAAGGGATCGCTTCGCTAAAAACCTACCTGGCCTACAAAGAGACCATCGGCCTAGAGGACAGGGAATTCCTGGCCGTCCTGGACCTTGGCCGCGCCCTGGACCTCCTGGTCATGGTCCACGCCGAGTCCGGCGACATGGTCTCCTATCTGCAGAAAAAATTGCTGGCCCAGGGCAAGACGGCTGCCGGGTTCCATCCCCTTTCCCGCCCCGCCGAAGTGGAGGGCGACTCGGTCAGCCGGGCGCTGCTCATGGCCCGCCTGGCCGCTGTCCCGCTTTACATTGTCCACGTGTCCAGCCGCCAGAGCGTGGAAGCCCTGGCCGCAGCCCGGCAGGGAGGGCAGACGGTGATCGGGGAAACCTGCCCGCAGTACCTACTGCTGGATGAAAACCGCTACCAGGGCGGCGCGGACCAGGCCGCCGCATTTGTCATGAGCCCGCCGCTGCGCGCCAAAGAACACCAATCGGCCCTGTGGGAAGCCCTGGCTTCGGGGCTCATCCAAACGCTGGCCACCGACCATTGCCCGTTCACCCTGGCGGAGAAAAAGAAATTCGCAGCCGCTGATTTCAGCAGAATTCCCAATGGTGTTGGCGGCATCGAATACCGCCTGTCCCTGCTCTACAGTTTCGGGGTCAAGAGCGGAAAAATTCCCCTGACCCGGTTCGTCGACCTGGTTTCCACCCGGCCGGCAAAAATATTCGGCCTATACCCGCGCAAGGGGACGATACGCGCCGGCAGCGACGCCGACCTGGTCATCTGGGACCCGGAAATAAAAAGCACGATCTCGGCAGCGCGCCAATGGCAGCGCTGTGACCATACGGTTTACCAGGGGCTTGAGCTGGAAGGAGCCCCGCGTCTGGTTTTCAGCAGGGGCCAGGCGGTTTTTGCCGATGGCCGGATCCAGGCCGAACCGGGCCGCGGGATCTACCTGGAGCGGGAGTACAGCCGGGGCAAAGATGGACTCAGACGTTGAAGGGGTGCTGCTGGCCGCCGGCCGCTCCAGCCGGGCCGGCGCTTTCAAAATGGAGATGGAACTGGCCGGGAAACCCCTGCTGGCTTGGAGCCTGGAAGCCATGGCCGCGGTCTGCCGGCGGGTCATCGTGGTGGCCGGTTGCACCCCGGAAAAGATCTTCCGGCTGGTGCAGGGCCGGCCCGGGGTGGACGTGGCGGTCAATGAAAATTTTGCCGGCGGCATGCTGACATCGGTCCAGGCCGGCATCCGTCTGGTCTGCGCCCCCCGCTTCTTCCTCCTCCCCGGCGACATGCCCCTGGTCGGGGTTGCGGTATTTCAAAAGCTGCTGGTATCCCGGGCGGAGATCGTGGTCCCGGTTTGCCGGGGCCGCCGCGGCCACCCGGTGCTCATGGCCAGCAGCCTGATCCCCGAGCTGCTGGCCGAACCGCTTGGCTCCAGCCTGGGGCGGTTCATCGGGCGTCGCGGCTTCGCGGCCGTCGAGGTCGATGACCCGGGAATTTTTGCCGACCTGGATAACGGGAACGACAAAATAAAAATAGGCGCCTTGTTGCGCGCGGAGAGTGGCCATGAATAACATGCAATTCTGGGAATTCGTCCACGAGTGCCTGCAGGAGGATGAACCGGTCATGCTGCTGCTGGTGGTCGAGAGCGGCGGATCGTCGCCGGGCAAACCCGGATTTAAAATGGCGCTGACCGTCGATGGCCGCATCCACGGCACCATAGGCGGCGGCATCATGGAGCGGGAATTGGCCGACAAGGCTGGGAAGCTTCTTGCCCGCGGCACGGGCCGGCCGCAGCTGCTGAAGCTCCTGCACCATGAAGGCGGCCCAGGGAAGCGCTCGGGCATGATCTGCTCGGGCTGGCAGCGTGTGGCCCTGCTGCCCCTGGCCGGCTCCGACAGCGATGCCGTCGACTCCCTGTTATTCAGCTTGAAACGGAACCGCCCCGGCCGGCTGCTGTTCTCCCCGCAAGGCCTGGAGTTCCAGCCGCGGAAAAAAACGGCCGTTGCCGTGGCCTTCAGGCTTACAGCCGCTGAGGATTGGCTGTACCAGGAGGAAGCGGGCCAACGTCCGACCTTGACCATCATCGGCGGCGGGCACGTCGGCCTGGCCCTGTCGCGGGTCATGGCCGAGTTGAATTTCCATGTCGCGGTGCTGGATGACAGGACCCGCTTGGCGACCATGGCCGCCAACACCTATGCCCAGGAAAAGCAGGTGGTCAACTACAAAAGCATCGGCAGACATGTCGAGCAAGGCAGCCAAAGCTATGTGGTGATCATGACGTTCGGCCACCAGGCCGACGAGCGGGTGCTGAAACAGCTGGCCGGGAAAAAGCTGCGCTACCTCGGGCTGATGGGCAGCTCCGCCAAGATCGCCCAGATATTCACGCGCCTGAAAAAGAAAGGCGTAAGCGCCGCCAGCCTGAAAAAGGTCCGCGCGCCGGTCGGGCTGCCCATCCACAGCCACACGCCCGAGGAGATCGCCATCAGCATCGCGGCGGAGATCATCCAGATCAAGAACCAGCCGCAAGAAAAGTGACGAGTGATGTGTGACGAGGAAAGCGTAGGGGCGGTTCGCGAACCGCCCTTACATGAAGAAAAATTCCAAGCGCCAAGCACCAAATCACAAATAAGCACCAAAATCCAATGACTCAAACGAAGAGAAGGAACTAACCAGGGCTTTGGTTTAGGACATTGGAATTTGGAACTTGGAATTTATTTGGGATTTGGAATTTGTTATCTGGAATTTTAGTCTTGCTTGTCACTTGTCACTTGTCACTGAGTTTTTGACAATCACCAGGGGTTGTGCTACATATTCAAATCGATGGCCAATCATAAAATCAATCGCGTGTTTCTTCTGGTCCTGGACTCGGTGGGTGTGGGCAGCCTGCCTGACGCCGCCGCCTACGGTGACCAAGGGGCCGACACCCTGGGCCATGTCGCCGAGGGCTGCGGCGGATTGAAATTGCCCCACCTGAAAAAGCTCGGGCTGGGAAACATCATCCCCATCCGCGGGGTGGCCGCCGTGCCCGCGCCTCTGGCTTCCTGGGGGCGTATGGCCGAAATGTCTCATGGCAAAGACACCATCGCCGGCCATTGGGAGCTGATGGGCATCATCCTGGACAAGGCCTTCGCCCTTTTTCCCGGGGGCTTTCCCAGCGATCTGCTCGCTGAATTCAAAAGCCGGACCGGCGTCGGGGGTATCCTGGGAAACAAGGCCGCTTCCGGGACCGAGATCATCGCCGAACTCGGCGCCGAGCACATGCGCAGCGGCTTTCCCATTGTCTATACTTCGGCCGACAGCGTTCTGCAGATCGCGGCCCATGAAGAAGTCATCCCGTTGCCGGACCTCTATGAGATGTGCCTGCGGGCCCGGAAGCTATGCGATGCGTGGCGAATCGGCCGGGTCATTGCCCGGCCTTTTGTCGGCAGCCCCGGCAGTTTCAGCCGCACGGCCAACCGCTGCGATTATCCCCTGCTGCCGCCCCGGCCGACGGTCCTGGACATCCTGCGCGACAATCGACTGGAAACGGTCGCCATCGGCAAGATCGAAAACATCTTCGCCGGGCAGGGCATCGGCCGCTCGCGGCCCAGCCACAGCAATAGCGAGGGCATGGGCCTGCTGGTTGAGGAAGCGGTGGCCACGCGCCAGGGCTTGGTCTTCGCCAACCTGGTCGATTTCGACATGCTCTACGGCCACCGCAACGATGTTGCCGGCTATGGGGCGGCTTTGGAAGCTTTCGACCGCGGACTGGGGTCCTTTTTGCCGTTGCTCGGCCCTGCCGATCTCTTGCTGATCACCGCCGACCACGGCTGCGACCCCACTTTTCCGGGCACGGACCATACCCGCGAATACGTGCCGCTTCTTGTCTACGGCCCGGGCTTGCCGGCGCGGGCGCTCGGCGTGCGCGGCACTTTCGCCGATGTCGGCGTTTCCATCCTGGACATATTCGCATTGCAACATGACTTTCCGGGAAAGAGTTTCATGGAAGAAATTTTTTCCGCCGGGAGCTGAGGAGGAATCATGGATCAGTTTGAACGGATCATGGAAACAGTAGAGTTCATCAAAAAGAGTTCGCCGCTGGTCCCGCAGGTCGGGGTGGTTTTGGGCTCCGGGCTCGGGGAATTCGCCGCCCGGGTAACGGAAAAAACGGTCATCGAATACAGCGATATCCCGCATTTCAAGAAAGTGAGCGTGGCCGGCCACGCCGGACGCCTGGTGCTGGGCAAGGTCGGCGCCATTCCCGTGGCCGTGCTGCAGGGGCGCTACCATTATTACGAGGGGCACGACATCGCCGACGTGGTCTTCCCGGTGCGCGTCCTGGGAAAATTAGGCAGCAAAAGCCTGCTGCTGACCAATGCCGCCGGCGGCATCGGCCGGGAACTGCGGCCCGGCGACTTGATGGTCATCCGCGACCACATCAACTTGATGGGCATCAACCCCTTGCGCGGCGCCAACGACGAGCGCCTGGGGCCGCGTTTTCCCGACATGAGCGCCGTTTATGACCCAGTTTTCCAGGATGTCATCGCCGCCGCTGAAGAAAAGATCGGTTTGGCGGCCCGCCGGGGCGTCTACCTGGCCTTGAGCGGCCCCTCCTACGAAACTCCGGCCGAGATCCGCATGCTGGCCACGCTGGGCGCCGACGCCGTGGGCATGTCCACGGTGCCCGAGGCCGTCTGCGCGCGCCACATGGGGCTGCGCGTCGCCGGCATCTCCTGCATCACCAACCTGGCGGCCGGCATCTCCCCCAAAGCCCTCAGTCACCAGGAAGTGACCGAGACGGCCGAGCGGGTGAAAAACGATTTCATCCGCTTGCTGGAGCTCGTTATCCCGCGCCTGGCCTGAAAAGATATCGACGGGCTCGGTTTACGGTATACGATGAACATTCAACTCATCCCCAACCCCCTTCTCTTCCCAAAGAGAAGGGGCTGGAAGAGGCATATGAAAGCCCCCCTCTATTCGCAAGAGAGGGGGTCCGGGGGTGAGTTTGAGGAGACCGGTTGCAGTTTTTTTAATCCATCTACCTTTCAACCCTTTTACCCATCTACTTCTTTGTTTAGGACATTGTAATTTGGAACTTGGAATTTGTGATTTTATTCCTTATTATTCCTGACTCCGTTCTCACACCAAAAAAAAACCCCCTGGCCGCGGGGCCAGGGGGCCTTTTATCGGTTCAGGCCCTGGTTATCAGGCCCGAAACTCACTCAATTGAACGAATAACGCAGGCCGAGCTGCATCTGCCAGCGCGAAGAAAGCTGGCTGATGGCAAAGATGTTGGCGCGGTCGGAGAACTGGATCTTGTCCTTGCCCGAGGCGTCCTTGCCCTTGTAGGTCCAGGGCACGTCGTTCTGGTTGCTGACGTATTGCAGCTTGCCCCAATCCTTGTTAAAGAGATTGAGCAGGTTGACGACATCCAGGGTCAGCTGCAGGCGGTTGTCTTTCAGCCCGGGGATGGGAACGTCCTGGGCGAGGCGGGCGTCGACGTCATGGTACCAGGGTTCGCGGCTGGCGTTGCGGGCGACGATCGTGCCGCGGGCGGCGTTCAAACCGGCGTCCCTGCCGATGAAGGCATCCATTTTGGCCCAGGCCGCATTCTGGTCGGCATATATGACGCCCTTGGAGTCGTACAGGATGACCTCCGCGAGCCCGTTGGGCACGTAAACCAGGTCGTTGCCGGCGGAGGCATCGCCGTTGGCGTCGCTGTAGTTGTAGGTGGAGGAATAAGGACGGCCCGAACGGCCGCCGTAGAAGACGCCCAGGCTGGTGGGGGCGTTCTTGAGGAAGTTGAAGGTGTAAGAGACGGCGGCGCCGATGCGGTGGCGCACGTCATAGTTGGAATAGGTGAGCTCGGGGTTGTTGACGTCGTAGCGGACCGGGTTGTAGCCGAAGTTGGAGGCGGCCTGCGAGGAGGTGCCGGAGTTGACGTCCTTGGCCTGGCCGTAGGTGTAGGAGAAGTTGGCCCAGGAATTCTTGTTGATGTTCTTCTGGAACTGGATGGAAAGGCTGTACTGGTAGCCCTTGGTGGAGTTGGTCAGGTAGATGACGTCGTTGAACGACTTGGACACGTCGCGGGCGTACATGATGCGGCCGCCGAAGCCGAGGAGGCCGGTTGGTCTCAGGTTCAGGTTCTGATAGAGGATCTCGTTGAGGTTCTGGGAATAGATGAACTCCAGGGTGCCGATGATGCCCATGGGCAGCTCTTTGTCCACGGCCAGGTTGGTGCGCAGCACCTGGGGATAGGTGAAGTCCTTGTTGATGATGTCGACTTCGCTGACGCCGGAGACCAGGCCGGGGCCCGACTCGGGTTGGTTCAGCGGATCGTCCACAAACTTGAAAGTAGGATTGTTCAGACTAAAACGGGTGAAGTCTATGCCGGTGTTGGAGAACTGGTTGGAGATCCAGACGTAGGGGGTACGGCCGGAGAAGATGCCGATGCCGCCGCGGACCTGGGTCTTCTTGTCCTTGAAGACATCCCAGTTGAAGCCCACGCGGGGCGAGAACAGCAGGTTGCCGGAAGCCGCCTGGTCGGTTTTGACGTGGTAGATCTGCTCCACCTTGGGGTTGGCGGTCGGCACGTCGTTGATGATCGGCACGTCGAGGCGCAGGCCCAGGGTCAGGGTCAGGTTGGGTAGCACGGCCCAGTTGTCCCCGACGTAGCCGCCGAGCTGCATGACGCCGAACTTTGCCCACCACTTATCCTTGGGGTTGACGGTGATGAAGTCGTGGTTGTATTTGGAAGCTATGCCATTATCGAAGTTGTTTAGGCTGCTGAACTCCCAGTAGCCGTAATAGTTACGGATGTAGAGGTTGGCGAAATTGAAGAATTCGTTGTGCGTGCCGATGGTGAAGGTGTGCTTGCCCTTGAACCAGGTCAGGTTGTCGGTGAGTTCGAAGATGTCCTGGTTCAGGCCGTTGGCGCCCGAATACTGCTCGGTGCCGGCGGTGAGGCGGTAGCCGCCGGCCACGGCCACGTTCACCTGGGGGAAAATGGTGGAGCCGGTGGCGCGGCTGTCGCGGATGGTTGTATAGTTCAAGATCAGTTCGTTGAATAGGTTGTTGCCCAGGGTGCTGTTGAGCTGGGCGACGGTGGAGTTGGTCTTGTTGGTCAACTGGTAAAAAACGTCAGCGAAGGGGAAAACAGAGCTATTCGCCGCGGATGGCGTGTTGTCCTGGTTGCCGGAAACATAGTTGTTGCGCAGGGTCAGGCGGTGCTTGTCGCTGATGTTGTAGTCCAGGCGCACGAAGATCTTGGAGTTGTCCGAAGTCAGGTCCTTGTAACCGGTGCCGTAGCCGCCCGGGTCGTAGCCGTACTTGCTCTTCAGGATGCTGACGAAGCGGTCGGCGTCGGCCTTGGTGATGTTGGTGCCGCCGAAGTCGTTGGAGGTGCCGCTGTCGTCGATGATGTAGTTGGGCGGGCTGGTGCGGTTGCCCATCTCACCGTTGACAAAGAAGAAAAGCTTGTCCTTGATGATCGGGCCGCCGACGCGGAAGCCGTACTGCATCTCGCTGAACTTTCCGTATTTGGTCTGGTCGGGGCCTTTGCCGACAAAGTCCTGGTTGCGGCCGAAGAAATAGGCCGATCCGACGAACATGTTGGTGCCGCTGCGGGTGATGGCGTTTAGGCTGCTGCCGGTGAAGCCGCCCTGGCGAACATCGTAGGGGGCAATGACCAGCTGGAATTCCTGCACGGCGTCGAGCGAGATCGGAGCGGACAGGCCGGGGGTGCCGCTGCCCGAAAGGCCGAACAGGTCGTTGTTCACGGCGCCGTCGATCTGGATGTTGTTGTATTTGTTGCTTCTGCCGGCGGCCGAGAAGGCTCCGCCGCCGCGGGCGTCGACCTGGGGGGCCAGGCGGGCGTAGTCATCGAAAGAGCGAGCGATGGACGGCATGCTTTCGATGATGCCGGTGGAAACGTTCTGGGCGGCCCCGGTCCTGGACTCGGAAATGACCGGGTTGGAAGCGATGACTGTGATCTGCTCGGTGATGGTTGCCAGCGCCAATTTGAAGTTCAGGTTGCGGTCTTCGCCCAGTTTCAGGGTGAGGCTTTTCAATTCCTGGCTCTTGAAGGGATCCATGCTGACCGTGATCGTGTACGGCCCGCCGACTCTGACGGCCGGGATGTTGAAATGTCCATCCTGGCGGGTGACGGCGGTGTAGACGGTGCCGGTCGGCGTGTGCAGGGCGGTGACGGTGGCTCCGACTATGGGGTTGCCGTCACTGTCCGTGATCAGGCCGTTGAAGGCTGAGCTTGTCATTCCCTGGGCCATAATCAGCCCGGGTAGAATGAGGCAACACAGCATGAGTGTGAACAGCATTCTTTTCATGTAATTGGTCCTCCTTTTTTTTGTCATTTTTGGGAAAATTCAAAAAACCATTATAGCAAAAAAGGAAAAATCAATCATAAAAAATATTTTTTTTTTGCAAATTTTTTTTGCCGGCAGGGGGAGACAGGGGAGACGGCCGGGCATCTTTTTGACTCTCCATCCGGGTTGTGCTACCATGCTTTCATGAAAAGAAAGCCCTTGATCATCGGGGTGGCCGGAGGTACGGCATCGGGAAAAACCACCATCGCCAACGCCATTATGGAGCGCATCAACCACCCGCAAATGGTGATGATCCAGCATGACGCCTACTACAAGGACGCCAGCCACCTGCCGCTGGTCGAGCGGGCCAGGATCAATTTCGATCATCCCGACTCCCTGGAAACCGGCCTGATGGTGCACCACCTGCAGGAATTGATCGCCGGCCGGGCCATCGAAATGCCGGTCTACGATTTTTCCACCCACGCGCGGTTGGAAAAGGGCATCGTCAAGAAACCGGCCAAGGTGATCATCATCGAAGGCATTTTGATCTTCTGCGAGCAGGCCCTGCGCGAGCTGATGGACGTCAAGATCTTCGTGGACACCGACAGCGACCTGCGCTTCATCCGCCGGCTGAAACGGGACATCCAGGAGCGCCAGCGCAGCATGGAATCGGTGATCGGCCAGTACCTGGGGACCGTGCGGCCCATGCACATCGCCTTCGTCGAACCGAGCCGCAAGTTCGCCGATATCATCATTCCCGAGGGGCACAATCCGGTTTCGACCGCCATGGTCGTGACCATGATCCGCCAGCGTCTGCGCGGAGGAAAGATTGATGAGAAATAAACCCGGCAAGGATGGCAGCCATGGCTGAAAAACAATTCATCAAGGCCCAGGAGCTGCTGGAAGATTCCTTCCGGCTGGGCTTCAAGGTCCTGGAAAGCGGCTTCAAACCCGATTTCATCGTCGGCATCTGGCGGGGCGGCACGCCGGTGGGCATTGCCGTGCAAGAACTGCTCGAACACAACGGCATCGCCAGCGACCACATCGCCATCCGCACCTCATCCTATGAGGGCATCGAGCAGCGCGGCAAGCGCATCCGCGTCCACGGCCTGAACTATATCGTCAAAAATGCCGACGCCGCGCACTGCCTGCTGATCGTGGATGATGTATACGATACCGGCCTGAGCATCAAGGCCATCGTCGACTCCCTGAACCGGCTTTCGCGGCGCAACACGCCCCACGATATCCGCGTGGCCACGGTCTATTTCAAGCCCGGCAACAACCGCACCGAGCGCGTTCCCGATTACTACATCCATGAGACCGACAAATGGTTGGTCTTTCCCCATGAGTTGAACGGCCTCAGCCCGGAGGAGATCACCCGCAACAAGCCGGAGATCGCCCGGGTGATGCAGGGGAGTAACGGCAAATGAAAATCAGCAAGGAATTCATCGAGAAGATACCCAAGACCGACCTGCATCTGCACCTGGACGGTTCCCTGCGCCTGCCGACCCTGATCGATCTGGCCCGGGAGAACGGGGTCAAGCTGCCGGCTTATGATGAAGCGGGCCTGCGCCGCCTGGTTTTCAAAAAAAAATATGCCAGCCTGACCGAATACCTGAAGGGGTTCCTGTACACCACGGCGGTGCTGCAGACCCCCACCGCCCTGGAACGGGTGGGCTACGAACTGGCCCAGGACAACCAGGATGAGGGCGTGCGCTACATCGAAGTGCGTTTCGCCCCCCAGTTGCACCAGAACTCCCGCATGTCCAGCATCGACGTCATGGCCGCCCTGAACCGCGGCCTGGCCAGGGCCAAGGATGAATTCAACTCCCGCGCCGAAGTGAAAAACGGCGAGGAGCCGCCCTTTGAATACGGGATCATCGCCTGTGCCATGCGCATGTTCGACCACGGGTTTTCCGAGTATTTCGACAACCTGCTCAACGTCCACGCCCATTCCGAGCGCAAGTGGATATTTTCCCTGGCCTCGCAGGAGCTGGTGCGGGCGGCGGTGGAAGCCAAAACCAAGTTCAAGCTGCCCATCGTCGGCTTCGACCTGGCCGGGGCCGAAGCAGGTTTCCCGGCCGGGGACCACGCCCAGGCCTATGCCCTGGCCCACAAGAATTTTTTGAAGAAAACCGTGCACGCCGGCGAAGCCTACGGCCCAGAAAGCATTTTCCAGGCCATCACCGACCTGCACGCCGACCGCATCGGCCACGCGGTCTACCTTTTCGACGCCAGCATGATCAAGAGCCCGGAAATCAAGGACAAGAAGGCCTATATCTCCAACCTGGTGCAGTTCATCGCCGACCGGCGCATCACCATCGAGGTCTGCCTGACCTCGAACCTGCAGACCAACCCCGCCATCCGCAGCCTGGCCGAGCATTCTTTCCGGCTGATGCGCAAAGCCAAACTTTCGGCCACTTTCTGCACCGACAACCGCACCGTTTCCCAGACCACGGTAAGCACCGAGATCCTCAAGGCGGTCCAGGCCTTCGGCATCACCCCGCACGAGCTGAAGAATTTCGTCATCTACGGCTTCAAGCGCAGCTTTTTCCCGGGCACGTATATCAAAAAAAGGGAATATGTGCACCAGATCATCGATTATTATGAAAAAATAGAAAAGCAGTTCGTCTGAACTGAGGCATGGCGCTGCTGAAAAATTCCCCGCCGCAACGATAAGGGAATATCAATTTAAACGATGGGCCTGCCGTGAGCGAACAATCAGGTTTGCATTTACTTGTTTTAATTTATTATATTTTGCATTATAATCTCGCATGAGTTTTTTACTATTTTTACTCGCTGTTAAATTTTTTGGTAATAAACAACAAGGAGGAGGTTGTGAATATTAAGCTTCGATTGACATTGATGAATTTCATGCAGTTTTTTGTTTGGGGCTCATGGCTTCTTACCATCGGTGCTTATTGGTTTCAGACCAAACATTGGACAGGTACCCAATTCGGAGCAATATTCTCAACAATGGGAATTGCTTCATTATTTATGCCGGCAATCGCAGGAATTATTGCCGACAGGTGGATTAATGCTGAAAGACTATACGGCATCTTCCACATCATGGCAGCAATTGTTCTTTTCTGCGTGCCGATGGTTAATGATCCTTCAACCTTGTTTTGGGTGATGCTGATCAATATGATTTTTTATATGCCTACCATAGCACTATCCATCACGGTTACTTACTCTACTTTGAATTGTGCAGGATTGAATATCATCAAAGAATACCCGCCCATCAGGGTATGGGGAACGATAGGATTTATCGTTGCACTCTGGACGATCAGTCTGACCCATTTGGAAACGTCTTCGGCACAGTTTTATGTCGCATCCGCCGCTTCCTTATTTTTGGGAATTTATGCATTTACATTACAGAAATGCCCGCCTCTTAGCCGCGGCCATAAAAAAACTTTTGTTGAGGCTTTGGGGCTGAATGCATTTTCTCTTTTAAAAAATGTGAAAATGGCGGTTTTTTTCATCTTTGCCATGCTACTTGGTGCTTCCTTGCAATTAACCAATGCCTATGGCGATACTTTTTTGCACGATTTTGCATTTATTGAGAAATATAAAAACTTACTGGCCGTAAAATTTCCAGCGATCATTATGTCGATTTCACAAATTTCCGAAACATTGTTTATTCTGGCTATTCCATTTTTCTTGAGAAAATTCGGCATCAAGAAAGTTATGCTTTTTAGCATGATCGCATGGGTATTGCGTTTTGGTCTTTTTGCCTATGGAAATCCTGCTGAAGGGCTTTGGATGATCATTGCTTCCTGCATCATCTACGGAATGGCGTTTGATTTTTTTAATATTTCAGGTTCTCTCTATGTGGAAACGCAGTGTGATCCGTGTATAAGAGCAAGTTCGCAAGGTCTTTTCATGATGATGACCAATGGCTTCGGAGCATTTTTGGGGAGCCGCCTGAGTGGAATCATGATAGACAAATATTTCGTCCTTGCCGGCGGCAGATTTGACTGGAAGGGAATTTGGTTGGCATTTGCCGCATATTCGCTTGTCGTTGCTGTGTTATTTGCAATATTATTCAGGCATGAGCATGACCCGAAGGCACTGGAAACAATCCATCATTGAAACCGTGAAGCCGCTGGCGGCGGCCGGCATCCTGCTGGGGTAACCCCTGGCTAAGTGAAAAGTGATTAGTGATTAGTGAAAAGAGAGTTTTAAAGTACTGTTGTTCGTCTCGTTGCTATACAAAAATAGGTCGAGTTATTTCTTTCTCATTACTCATCACTGAGCCCTTTTGGTTCGTTCACTTATCACAATAGATACCAAAAAACTCATTCAGCCTATTTCTTCTCCACGGGCAGGTTGATCTCGGTCTTGCGGTCTTCGGGCTTGACCGCATCGGGGTTCATGTCCAGGTACTTCTCCATGACCGGGCCGGCCTGCTTATATCCGTTCTTGCCGATGAACTCGAATATCTTGGCATAGGCGTCGCTGACTTTTTCATAAGGGCCTATATAAAGGTAGACGGCGATCTTGGCGAAATTGCATTCTCCTTTCTGCAGCGGCGCGGCCACTGCAGTTTCGCCGGCGATGGGAAACCCCAGCCGCCATAGCAGATCCTCTTCCTTGATCTCGCCCGGGGAATTCAGGTACATGCCGAAAAAATTCCCGACCGGCATCAGGTTCTGCTTGAAAAACACCTGCATGAATTCATTGACTTTCACGGGGATCTGCTGGTAGGAGCCACGGCATTCCAGGTAGGCGTAGGAGAAGGGCGCGCTGTCCTGGATCACCACCTCCTGGCTCTGCGCCAGTACCGCCAGCATGGATATCAAAATACAGGCAAATATCATTTTTTTCATCCTTCCTCCTTGTAAACTCAATTATTCATCCCCGGAACTGGAATTATCAAATTGGAAGAGGTCAGAGAGCGGGAAACTCCTCGATCGAAGCGATGATATAGGCCGGCGTGTGACCCATGGGGGTTGGGGCGCCTCCCGGGTTGAGCCAGCAGAAGTCCATGCCGGCGTTGCGGGCGGCGGCCATGTCCGAGGTGACGCTGTCGCCGACATAGAGGACGTCAGCCGCTGTGATGCCGATCTTTTGCAGTGCCGGCGTGAAAATGCGCGGGTCGGGCTTGGCCATGCCCACTTCCTCGGAAATGACAATGGACTGGAAATAGGCGGTGATGGGTGAGGCGGCAAAGCGTTTTTTCTGCACCGCCGCGATGCCGTTGGTGACCAGGGCCAGGGGGAATTTTTTTGCCAGTTTCCGCACCGTAGCCAGAGCCCCGGGCAGCAGCTGGGATTGGCCGGCCAGCGCTTCCAGGTAAAAGGAACTGACCCGCACCAGGGGCAGGTCCGCGATCTGCAATTCGACGGCCAGGCGGCGGAAGCGCTCGACGCGCAGGGTAGCCTGGTCGATTTCACCCCGTTCGAATTCCCGCCAGACATCATGGTTGTGGCGGCGGTAGGCGCTAAAAAATATTTCCGCTTCAGTATGGATGCGGAAATCGCCCAGGCAGGCCAGCAGGGCGGCGCGCTCGGCCCGCGGATAATCGAACAGGGTGTCGTCGGCGTCGAAAAAAATGCTTTTGTATTTTTTTGTCATGGTCCTCAATATGGCCAGGGAGTGACCCCGTCCTTGTCCACCAGATGCAAAACCATTTTCGGCTTGGCGACTGGCCGCTGGCTGAACTGGATGGCGGCGCCCAGGCGTTCCAGGACCGCAGGCGTCTGTTGCGGGCGATCGCTGTGAATGGTCACCAGTGTCTGGCCTTTTTCGACCTTGTCGCTGACATTGGCGTGAAAGATGAAACCGCTGCCGTAAGCGATGGCATCCTCCTTGCGGCGGCGGCCGGCGCCAGTGTCGATGGCGGCCATGCCCACTGCGAAGGCATCGATGCGTGCTATGAAGCCGGAAGTCGGGGCGGTGAATTCTACCTTTTCCCGGGCAGCGGGCAAGATGGAATAATCGTCGCAGACTTTGGGGTCGCCCCCCTGGGCGGCAATGAAGCGCCGAAAGACGTCGAGGGCCCTTCCCGAAGTGATGGCCTCCTTGAATTTTTCGACGGCCTTCGCGTATTCCATTCCGATCCCAGCCGCTTGCAGCATGCACCAACCCAGGGCGTAGGTGACTTGCATGATGTCTTCGGGGCCATTGCCCTTCAAGGCTTCGATGGACTCGATCATTTCCAGGCTGTTGCCCACGGCGCGGCCCAAAGGCTGGTCCATGCTGGAGATGATTCCCAGGGTGGGGCGGCCGGTCTTTTCGCCGATGGCCACCATGGTCCGGCACAGGAGGATGGAATCCTGCTCGTCCTTCATGAAGGCCCCGCTGCCGGTCTTGACGTCCAGGACGATGCCGTCCGAGCCCAGGGCCAGTTTCTTGCTCATGATCGAGGAAGCGATCAGCGGCAGGCAGCTGACCGTGGCCGTGGCATCGCGCAGGGCGTAGATCTTCTTGTCGGCCGGTACGATGTTCTCGGTCTGGCCGCAGATGACCATGCCGGTCGCGGCCAGGACCTCGCGGAAGCGGGCGGGGTTCAAAAAAACGTTCATGCCCGGAATGGCTTCCAACTTGTCCAGGGTGCCGCCGGTGTGGCCGAGGCCGCGGCCGGAAAGCATGGGCACGCGCACACCGCAGGCGGCCAGCAGCGGGGCGACGATGAAACTGATCTTGTCGCCCACGCCGCCGGTGCTGTGTTTGTCTATTTTTTTGCCCGGCACGGAGTCCAGGGGGATGCGGTCACCGGAGTCGAGCATGATCTCGGTCAGGTCGGCCAGCTCCCGCTCGTCCAGGCCGCGGATATAAATGGCCATCAGCCAGGCCGCGACCTGGTAGTCGGGGATGTCGCCCTTGACGTAGCCGGAGATCACGAAGGCAATCTCTTCCCGGTCCAGTTCCAGTCCGTCCCTTTTTTTTGAAATAATTTCATACATTCCGTTTTCCATGTTACCTCGCTTTAATAAAAGAACAATGGGACTTTTTCCCACCCGCGGTGGGCAAGCCGCCACCCCTTCTAAAAAAAAATCTATCTTGCATGTTAACCGCCGCCGGCCGGGGAAAAAAAGTCCACGGTGTCGCCGCCACGGACGCGCGTCTGCAAATTCTGTTTCAAGCGGATGTTCTCGCCGTTGACCAGGATCATGGTCCCGGTCAGCAGCCCTTTTTGGCGATCGAGCAGTTCGTCCAAAAAGTTTTGCCCGGTCTTCTTTTCCGCCAGGTGCAGCAGTTCCAATATTGACAACTCATTGCTTTCGATCTCGATGGCCTGGGTGCCAAGGCGCCGGCGCAGCAGCGCGTAAAACTTGACCAAGATCTTCCCGGCCAATTTACAACCCGAGTTCCGCCAGGGTTTGGGGGAGAGGTACGCCGTCCTTGTCCCAGCCGCGCACGGCGTAGTAGTTGTCGAGCATTTCCTCCAGACGCACCACGCGGTGGCGCGACGACCCGGTCTGCAATTCTTCCCGGAAAAAGCGCGGCGGCAGGGTGTCGTCTTTGCGGCTGAATCCGGCCCGGTTGTTGAATAGGCGTTCCAGCGTGTAGACGCGCCGGCCGATCTTGATCAGCTCTTTGTCGCTGAAGTCCAGGCCGGTGACCACGCGCAGCATGTCGGTGAAGGTGGAAATGCCCATGGCGAACTGCAGGAACCGGCAGAGCACGGTCGAATCCACCAGGGCGGAAATGTCCTGGAACAGGGCCACGATCTCGGCCTTGCCCACGGTGGAGAAGCGGTCCAGGAAAACCGGGTGGCCGAGGATCTCGGGCATGATCATGTAGCCGCGCATGTGGCAACCGCCGCGGTTGGAGGTGGCGTAGGACAGAGCCATGCCCTGGGCTCCGCGCGGGTCATAGGCGGGAATTTCCATGCCCTTGACCTGCATGGCCAGTTCCGGGCGGCCGAATTTTTCCGCCAGCCGTTTGGAACCGAGTGCGAGTTCGGCGCCGATGCCGCGCCGAAAGGCCGTGTCCTCCACCCAACCCAGCAGTTTGCCGGCGTCGCCCCAGTGCATTTTTTCCTTCCAGGCGCCCGTTTCGCAAAGCTCCATGGCGCAGCCGATGGTACTGCCCATGGTGATGGTGTCCAGGCCCAGCTCGTTGCAGGCGTAATTGGCCTCGGTGATGGCGGTCAGGTCACTGACCCCCAAGTGGGCTCCGAAGGCCCAGACCGTTTCATATTCCGGTCCTTCGCCCTGCTTGTTTTTGGTCTTGGTGGTGCGGCCGCAGCCGATCGGACATTTGAAGCAGGCGCTCTGGCGCTGCAGCAGTGTTTCGGCGATCTTTTCGCCGCTGGTGCCTTCGGCGTCGTTGAACACGCCGCGGCGGAAATTTTCGGTGGGGAACATGCCGTGGGCATTGATGATGTTGACCAGTACCGGGGTGCCCAGGACCTGCAGTGATTTCCCGGTGACCGGGTTCTTGTCGACGATGCGCTCGAGGCGGGCATTCAGGGTTTTATACCCTTCCGGGTCGGCGATGGTCACGGGCTGGCTGCCTGCGGCGGCGATTGCTTTCAGGTTCTTGGCGCCCATGACCGCGCCCAGGCCGCCGCGGCCGGCGGCGCGGTCCCTGTCGTTCATGATGGCGGCGAACAGGACCCGGTTTTCGCCGGCCGGGCCGATGCAGGCCACCGATGTCTTGGCAGTGGTCTCCGCCTGGATGGCTTTTTGGGTTTGCTGGGTATTCAACCCCCACAGGCCCGAAGCGTCGCGGACCTCGACCTCGCCGTCATGGACGTACAGGTAGACCGGTTTTGCGGCCCGCCCCTGGATGACCAGGCCGTCCAGCCCGGCGCTTTTCAAGACCGCGCCGAAGCTGCCGCCCGAGCTGGAGTCGCAGATGGTCCCGGTCAGGGGCGAGCGCGAAACGACCTGGTAGCGGCCCGAGGTCATCACCGTTCCGGTCAGCGGCCCGGTCATGAAGACCAGGGCATTGTCCGTGGCGAAAGGATCGGTCGAAGGCGGGCACAGGTTGGAATACAGCTTGACGCCCAGCCCGCGCCCGCCCAGATATCGGCGGTGCGTTTCGGCGCTGACCGGGACGGTTTCCTGCTTCATGCTGCCCAGGTCGATCTTGATTATTTTTCCCATCCAACCGTTCATCTTGTCCTCTTTATTCGTAGAATTTGTTGAATTTTTCCAGCTGCGGGCAGGCCAGGCACTTTTTCTTGTAATAGGCATAAACGGCCTTGGGCTGCTTGTCCAGGTTGGCGAAGCGCGAAGGGCAGATGTGGCAGGGGATCTCCTCCTCCAGCCAGGCGGCCGGGGCGAATCTGTAAAGCGACAGCCCTTCGACGATGCCTACGCTGGCGCTTACCCCCAGGCGCGAGGCGCCGGCCTGGATCAGCCGCCAGGCGTCCTTGAAATTGCGGATCCCCCCCGCGGCCTTGACGCCGATGTCAGGGCCCACTGTCCGGCGCATCAGCCGCACGTGTGCCGGAAAAGCTCCGAAAGCCCCAAAACCGGTCGAGGTCTTTACGAATTTGGCCCCGGCTTCGACCGACAACTTGCAGCCTGTGACGATCTCCTCGTCGGTCAGGAAGCAGGTTTCCAGGATCACCTTGACCAGTGCCGGCCGGCTGGCATCCACCACGGCGCGGATGTCGTCGCGGACCAGGTCCAGCCTTTTGTCGCGCAGGGCCCCGATGTTGACCACCATATCGATCTCGGCGGCGCCGTTGCGCACGGCTTCCCGGGCTTCAAAGGCTTTGGCGGAACTGGTGCCGGCCCCGAGCGGGAACCCGACCACGGTGCAGACCAGGACACCGCTCCCTTCGAGTTTTTCTTTAGCGTAACTGGTGTAGGCGCCGTTGATGCAGACGGTGTAGAAACCGAAGCTGCGCGCTTCGCTGCACAGGTTGGCGATCTTCTTTTCGCCGGAATGGGCGCTCAGTTCGGTGTGGTCGATCATTTTGGCCAATGTTTCCTTGTCCAGATCAATCATTTTTCCCTTGTTGGATATATATAATCTTTTATGTTGATAGCGAATACGGGTTTCATTTTTTCAGGTGAAAGATGAAGGGGACCAGTTCGCCCACGGTGGTGTCTCGGCATTCGCCCAGGCGGTCGCACATGTGCACGACCGCAGTCGGGCCGGCGAATTCGGCGATGACCTGGCGGCAGGCGCCGCAGGGCGGCAGGAAATCATCGCTCTCGCCGATGACCAGGATCTCGCGGATCTCCTTTTCGCCGGCGGCGACCATGGCGAAAATGGCGTTGCGCTCGGCGCAGTTGGTCAGCCCGAACGAGGCGTTTTCCACGTTGCAGCCGCTGTAGATCCTGCCGTTGGCGCCGAGAACGGCTGCACCCACGTGGAAATTGGAATAGGGGGCGTAGGCCTTTGCACGCGCCTGCCTGGCCGCTGCCAGCAATTCTTCTTTTTTCTCTGCCATGTTCCTCCAGATCGGCCCGCTTCGATGGGCCGCAACTGTAAATTTTAAAATAGCGGCATAAATAAATCAAGAGTTACGGCGGGCAGAATTTTTTATTTGGGC
>Ga0209540_10001196_pt1 | contig 20575 bp, 28 predicted proteins | sample BarGraIncu01121A_FD_184501 | JGI IMG/M metagenome (GOLD analysis project Ga0209540, IMG submission 184501) | Arctic peat soil microbial communities from Barrow, Alaska - Barrow Graham LP Incubations 011-21A (SPAdes) (version 2) | ecosystem: Environmental > Terrestrial > Soil > Wetlands > Peat... | reverse complement strand
AGTGTTCGGCAGGATCCACTTTGCGCGCCTCCGGTATGTACTCCTAACTGGGTTTGCCGTAATCCTCTGGATGGATATGAGCATGATACTAATAGCTGTGGGGGAGCGGATAGGCCAAATGCGAACTGTAACCCGGTGGCGGCTACAAATGGGGTTCTTAACATAACCAGCACCCCGATACGGGCGTATGTGATTATTGACGGCGTACCGACTCAGAAAACAACCCCTGCGATATTTGAAACCGCAGAAGGGGACCATGTTATACAGTTAGTTATGGATGGGTATCAAACATTGATACAGCCCGTTAAGATCTTTAGGGGCCAGGAAATAATAAAAAATTATATGCTTGAAGCCATAGCGAAGCCGGGCGGCGGGGGGTTGTCTGATTTGGTAATACCCGTAACGATCCTGTTCGGGTTTTTGGGGCTTGTCAAAAAATGAAGCTCGGTAATTGGCGATATGACTTTGCATTATCGCCAAATCAGAATAGCCCTGCACTGGTATTAGATACCAGCCAGTACTCAGATGCGGTGAAATGGCGGCCGGGGGTTGATCTGGTATTAGAGTATCAGTGGGTAGTCCCGGATCTCAATCATGTGGTTGGGGGGACTACTGATTTTATATATTTACAATCGCGCTTTGATTGGGCAAGCGCAAACGCGGCTTTGCCCTGGAAATATGGGTCGCTTCTTTTCACTGAAGAAACGTGGACTCCGGGCCAGCGCGCGGAGTGGAACCCCGGCGGCCTTAACCTCGAAACTAAAGCGAACTGGGATATCGAGGGTAGTATCGCTCTTGCCGGGGTAGTTGTCCAGCACATTGTACCGTGGTATGAGTCAAATTATGGGACATGGACTGCAACCGTTCAAGCCTGGTATAATAACGCAACGGTGAGAGACCCCATTATAGAGTTATGGACTGAATACTTTTCAGCACAAACCGCTAAGGCGTGGAATATACACATGCACCGCCTTGGTAAATTGTCTTGTGTTATTGGCCCGACAATCATACCAAGCGTTCCCTGTATAAGCGCAATGGATTATACGGGCGGGCTATTCTATGTGCCTAAGAAATTATGGGATGAGTATCTGAAGTTTGATATGTTAGTTGCATACCATTATCCTTCGTGTGTTGGCTGTTCCTACCTTAACAGCACCACGATTCCAGTGAGTGCCTCGCTTGATGTGGTTAAAAAATTACGCCAGACCTATAATTATGCCGGGAAAATTGCCTGGCTGATCACCCGGAAATGGGCTGATGGGGTAGGATCCTCGGATGAGGTCGTAGAGAAAGCAGAATACGAAATCGTATATCCTTATGTGGATTATATTATTACCGGGGCCTATGAGGACCAGGCAAAAACCATAGATGGAATACAGCGATTGCTTAAATTTGAAGCTGCACATTCTCCGTCTTATGGTAATTTAGCGGTAAGCTCTATTCCTTCGGGGGCCAGCATTTATCTTAATGGGGTGTTGCAGTGACCGTTTATACTGTGGCTGGGGATGGGGCGGGTAATTTTTTAACGATACAAGAGGCTGCAAATGTGGCTATTGCAGGGGACACTGTTTTCGTTAAAAATGGGACTTATAATGAGATCGTAACGGTTAAAAATTCGGGTAGTGCTGGAAAGTATATTACGTTTGCTGCGTATCCGGGCCACGCTCCGACTATTGACGGGGAGGGGATCGATCTTGGTATGGATGGGGGGATAATTACGATCCGTGATAAAAACTATATCCGGGTCCAGGGACTTAAAATATTCCATTCGTCTTATGCTGGATTGTATGCGAACACGTGGGGCAGTGTTGCGGTTTCCCATATCGAATTTACCAACAATAATATAGAAGATACTGTCGGGCCTGCGGTGATGATCCTGGGCGGTGGGGTGGCTGTCTATGGCGAGGGGTGCATCGTTTCTGATAATAATATTGTTAATGCTCATCGGTTATATCCTACCCAAAATCATGAAGTAATTACAATAGGCGGCGGGCAAAACAATTTCCAGATCTTTAATAATTATATCAGTGGTTCGCTTGGCGGTGTTGTTGATGCGAAGGATGGAGTGACGAACGGGAAGATTTATAATAATACCTTTACGAATAATTCATATAGCGCGATCTATGTCGATGCCTACGGTAGAAATGCGCTGAATATTCAGATCTTTGGGAATAAAATATTTAGTCAAATGAGCGAGGGTACGGATTGTAGTGGGATCAATATAGGAGCTGAACAGGCCGGGGGTGTTACGGATGGAATAAACATTTATAATAATTTAATTTATAACAATCCGGGGACAGCCTTGCGGCTGACGAGGGATAGCCAGGGGGCGGTTAGAAATGTAGTGATCGCTAATAATACGCTGTATGCTAATGGTGTTGGTACTCTGGACCGGGGCGGGATCTCCCTGGAATATCCGGTAGCCACAAACATTATTATTAGGAATAATATTATTTTTGGAAACGGGTTTGCAATTAATAATAGTATTCCGAACGTGGTGATGGACCATAATTTAATGTCGGATCCTTTGTTTGCGAGTAATGGAAATGACTTTCATCTTAGGGTTGCTTCGCCTGCAATAGATACGGGGACGAACTTAAACGCGCCTGGTGTGGATATTAATGGGGTTGTGAGGCCGCAGGTGGCCGGGTATGATATTGGTGCTTATGAGTATATTGTTGTTCAGATAGCAACGGGTTTTTTAGCAGTCAGCTCTGTTCCTTCCGGGGCGAGCATATACCTTAATGGGGTACTGCAATAATGCTTGAAGCTGCTATGGCTCACCTGCGGTTGTTGAAAAGACAGACGGACAATGGGGATATTATAACGGGCGAGGACCTTGATTTTGTTATGAAAACGGAAAACAATATACAGATTATGCAAAATAATATCTGTGCGATCCTGGCGAACCGGCCGGAAAAAGAAAAGAATTTATAATTATTTTTTTATGAACCGTCCGTCCGCGCTGGACATTGGCAGCCTTCCCTTTCCCCTGCAAGCCAGGCAGGAGAAGGGGCGTTTTATTCCCTGATAGGTTGATGCCCCCGATCCCCGGCAGATGGGGCAGGGTTCGTATGCTGTGTAAGCGGGGATCTTCCCGCCGCCTATGCCTTTAAATTCTGTTTCGCCTTGATAACTCATACTTCCTCTGATTGAAAGCGGGATAGTTGTTTTGCTATACGGGTAGCTTCGTTAAGCAGTGTCAATGCTTCGGCGGCCTTTAACATTGCTTGAATATCGCCCGGAGTAATTAGCAATGAGGTCCCGTCCTGATACTCGATTTTAACACTTCTTAGTTGTGACATTTATAATTTATCCTCCTTTGCGCTGGCAGGAAATAGGGGGGTTCCCCCGTATCGAAGAGGAGAGACTAAACCTGGCCAGATCCGCAGAGAAAAAATTAATAATTATTTATATAGGTGCATTTGCATGTTTTCTTCCAGAACTCATACCATTTTATAACGTATGGTTTGCCACACGCGCCGCAGGGTTGGGGTTCCTCTGACCGTTCCATTAAAGCTCTTGTTGCCTGCTGTTTCTCCATTCCTGGTATGGCTTCAAAATTGCAGGCGCGGGACTGGCAGCATTCGCCGCAGTTGTCTATATTCAAGCAGGCATTGCATAAATGATATTTATGTTTGTTGCCTGCATCGTATTTACCGCAGACCATGCTTCGCTCGCTCTGCTTTATATTCTTTATCGGTGTGCCACTTGATCGCCTTTTCAAGGCGTTCCTGGCTTAATTTTGATAGGGTTGCTTTGTCGGACATTATAGCGTAACCGTAACAAGCGCGGGGTTTACCGGCCCTTTTACAGCTTTGTCTGTTATTCCTTTATCCTCATTCCACCATATTTTAAATTCTTCTCCCCTCTCATGGAAATGATAAATAGCGCCTGCAACACACCCGGCCATATACAAGGTTAAGTTCATACCGTACATCAAACCCGATGCTTCTTTGCATGATTTTCCTTCCGATAGTGCATTCCCCACGGTTGCGGCTGCAACAATTGCAGCATTGCCATAATCATCTTGGTTCTTATCTACAAATTGTTTATATTCTTTATCCATTCCTTTTTTTATGCCGTTCATTATTTCATTTTGTTTCATAATCAACCTTCCCTACCAGTTTTTGTTTTCTTCTTTTTCAAGCAAGTCCATTGCCTGTTCTATTACGTCAGAATAGGAAATCCCTTTTTGCCCTCCCTTGGTGTGGGGGCGGGTCCGTTTCCCGATGCGCTCTTTTAAGTTGTTTTTTAGATTTACACTTACGCTCATAATAGTACCTCTAAGCCCCTGTCGTGCGCGTCTTTCGCAAGCCGGGGGGTGTTGCTTGCGGCGGCCTGGATGAATATAACGCCCTCGTTGTTATCCTTGTCGATGCGGGCAAGGACCTTGCATTGGGGGATCTGATCGAGCATATCGAGATAGTTGTTTATTGCTCCATCGTCCCCGGATACCTGTAAGTGGCCGCCCTGGAAGTTTGCACCGTGGCGGCCTCTGCGGTCAGTCATATTTATTCTTCGTCCGGTGTTTCAAAAATAATTGTATGAATTTTTAAGTTCGTTAAAAGCCATTCTCTGAATAGTCTTGCATCCCGTATATTTAGAAATTCTAATTTATACATAGCCTCAGAAAGTTCCATTTGCTTTTCTTATTCTTAACTCAATTACTATTTCTCCCGCCCTTTGTAATGCTGCTTGCCCCGGTGCCATCCTATCAGATATCCCTTTTAGTTCTTGTAATAATTTTTTTGTTGATTCGCTTGCCATATTATTTTATCATTCCTGCTAGTTTTGCGTCTCTGCAATTATAGTAACAGCCCATAACCATATATAGTTTTTGCTTTAATCTTTTCTTGCTGTGCAATGCGGATCATTGCAAGTATGGCAGGTTGCGCGGTTCCTGGGGTGGATCTGGCGGCGGCAATCGTCCGTACTGTTGCCTATCCGGGCGACCAGGCGCACGATCTGGCCCTTGTTGATTACCATAGTTTCATCCTACCCCCCCCCTTCGGTTCCTGGTGTTGAGATCCTAAGCCGGGGCGGGCGAAGAAAGGGCAGGGGCAGTTATGCTGAAAGCGAAAAACTTGATAGTGTTCGCAGAACTCTTCCCCGTCTACCCAGCTTATGTTTTTACATTGCTTAATTTTCTCGCCTTCTTAAATTTTAGTTTGCCGTTTACGTATTCCATTTTTCCTTCATCCAGCAGGGCGGGGTAAACTTCTCTTGCTTTCCATTCGATGATCTCATCCTCTGCGAGCTGGCGGGTTGCGTTATCCAGCTTGATAGGGCAAAGGTGGTTTGAGTCATGCAGCACGAAAGATATGTTAGGATTGTTAAAGCGGTTCCTGAGATCTTTGATTCGTTGCATTGATTCGCAGTGTTGAATTGTCAGGTCCTTATTCCATGAGATGATCGCGAGCATTAACATTTGTTCTCCCTTGCTTTTTTGCGTTCTAAATAGAAATCTTTACCGCCTGCCCCGCAAACCATCTCTATAATAAATGAAGATTTTAATCTTTCGGGGTCATTCTTAAGAATGTTGTGGTGGGCTTTTACTATATCGCAAACCCCGCCTTTGGAACAATTTTTAAATTCAGCAAAAGTGTCTAATTCTGTTTTGAATTTTTGCCTTTTTTCTTCTCGTTGCGTTTTTAATATTGCGTCTTCACATTCGCTGCACCGGCCTATTGAATTTGAATCTTTGCCGCAGATTCCACATTTAAAGTTTTTTTTGGGTTTCAAAGATTGATTGTGGTCATATATATCCCGACAATTTATACTACAATAACTCGCGCTTAACGCGAGTTCGTATCGAATGGCGTGATGGCATACTTTACAAAGAACAAATCGTGTAAATATGTGATGCCCTGGCTGGCATTTTGTATGCTCTGTTGCCTGATTGAAATTTTGATTTGAACAGTAAAAACAAACATTACACTTCTCGAAGGTGCTCATGGTTTACCAGCCTTCTTTAAATGCGGGATGATTTTTTTGATAGCTGTTTTTGACCTCTTCCCAATCGACCGCGCCCTGGTAGTATTTAACTTTGGTTTTCATGGTGTGGCCTGCGGCCTGTGCGCTCAGGGAGCTATCGCCGCCCCCTGCGTCATGATGGCGTTCGCCTGCTTTTCTCAGGGCCATGAGGGTAATGAGGGGGAGTTCTGCGCCATCTATGCGTAGCCTGCGGACGCGCTGGATGGATAGCAGGGCGGCATATTTGGATAAGACGCGCTCAAAATAGCGGATGCTTGCCAGCTGTTCGCCTTTTTGGTTTACGAATATGGGGCCTTTCTTGCGCTGGCCTATGATGCGTTTTATCATCTCAGTGGTGTTGGGGTTTAAGAATGAATGGCGGATTTTATAGAGAGTGTGCGTCATGTATCGGTTTCTTTTCCCTTTGGTTTTTTTTGCGATCACTTCCCCGGTCCCTTTGTTGAAGTTTTCGATTTGCAGGTTAAGGACCTCAACGGGCCGGAGTTGAGTTTCGTAGAGGGCCCTGAAAAATGCTTTTTCGCGTAATGGGATAATAGGGGTTGTGCAGAGGATCTTACATTCTTCGATTGTCAGGCCCCGGTCGGTCTGGATCTCGGTTGTTTGGGCGGGGCGGGGTTTTTGTGAGAAGATCGTTTCAAGGGTCATGTTTTTGCCTGGTAAATTATTCTTTTTGTTTGTGAACTTCTATAATATTCTTCGTGTTTTTGGGTCCTTGTTTTGTTTAATATGCCGTTACATGCTGCTTTGTTGTGCTTTGATACACAAAATAAACATGGAAAAAATTGATATAGTGAATATCTACCACCGCACCCGAGGCTTTTATGTATCATTAACAAATCCCTTCCCTTCGTAGATAATCGTATTTCCCTTTAGTACAATCGGGACAACGTGTTTCCTCTCTTCCTTTAATCCATAATTTGTTATATTCGGGGGTCCTGGTATTGACGGCTTTTGCCCCACATCCGGGGCAGACGTAAGTAACGGTTCCAACGGGTATTTTTTGTTTTCGGGGTGTGTAGGGCATGGTTTTTACTATATAAATTTCTATTTCCTTCCCGCGCAGGCTTCGGTAATAGGTTTCTTTTTCGGCGGTCCATCGGCGTATTGTGGTCCAAATTCCGCTTGATTCTCTAAGCGAGTCTTTTATTCTATGGCTTGATTTTAGTAAAAGGATAAGGATTGGTCCATTAGGTAGTTTATAATATGCGTTGGGATCAAGCGGGCTTTTCCCCTTGATGTGGGTATCGTAGTTTACAAAATGTTCTGATAACCCATTTGAGTGTCCTAAGAAAACTTCCATTAAAACCGTTTTATCTATATCGCTTATATGGAACGGCATTTTACTATATTCGTGACTAAATTTTATTTTATTCATGAATTACCTCACGAATTTTCTTTGATTCACAAACAAGGCATTTAAAATCCTCGCCATTCTCTGAAATGTGTGTATATTCTTCCTCGCATGAATGACAAAAAACGGGTTTTAATTCAGTTGGATAATGTTCCTCCATTTGAGATTCCCAAAACCACGAAGTACAACCTAAATTTTTATCTGCTGTTTGTTCGAGTTCAGCTTTAAACGTTTTCCAGTCAAAGTCTTTAATATCATCTACCCTGACATTAATACTAAATTTAATATATCGTCCGTCCATAGTTGTGTTTCCTCTTTATCTTTCAATTTTTCACTTAGTACGTACTTCTATTTTAGTCCGTTTTCCCCTTAAAAATCGTTTGTTTTTAGGGGGGACTTTGGGCTTGTTGTACGTAGTTGTAACATAGAAGTACGTACTAATATAGTTTATGGGCTGCCTGTCATGCGCCCGGATTTATCCGGGTGTTTTTGACTGCGGGGAGCAACTACAACGCGGTTAGGTTGTCCACGCATCGAGCTTAGTGTTATCAAGTCTTAACCTCTTGCGATAGTGTTCCTCCCAGTCATGGAGCAGTTCAAACGCGATACAATTACGATTAAGATTAGAGCAAGCCTCCAATGTAGTACCAGATCCCACACATGAATCATGAACTGTATCGCCTTCGTTGGTGTAGGTTTTAATAAGGTATTCCCATAATGCCACAGGTTTTTGGGTGGGGTGGATTTTAAAAGAATCCCTATCAAAAGGTAAAATAGTAGTGGGGTAACGATTACCATTATTAATCGTAGTTACAGATTTGTTATTCCCACCATAAACTTGTCCTGCTTTTCCAGATTTACAGATATATCGTTTACCTATTTTCATTTGTGGGTTATACGTTGTGCTGTTTACTCTTCCAACATACAGTCTTTCAATTTCAGAATAATCTTTTTTAAAGAACCCTGTTACCTGTAATTTTTCGTACATTTCTTTTGTCGGCAAAGCCCACTGCTGTAAGTTTTCTTTTGTTGAAAAATAATGACTTGCCATACCACCACCAGTATCATCTGTACCTAAAACCCGATTAATCTGTTTACAAGTGGTCAGCCCAGCTTTTTTTATTTCATCTTGAAAATACTGTCTTAATTCTTTATTTTCACCGATAGCATTGTCTAAAGAAAAAAATAATATATCTTCATGGGTTTTTAATGGAATCCGATTCGCCGATAAAAAATTACTCCCGTTTTCCTTTTCCCATATCCAACCATATCTAAACATTTCGATATTACTCATTACCAAAAGACTGGTAAATGGTTGGGAAGCGGTAAGCAATATTGAACCACTATTTTTAATGATTCTTTTATATTCTTTCCACAATGGTTCGAGAGGAATAATCGTATCCCACTTACATGCAGTTGTCCCATAAGGCAGGTCTGTAAGAATCATGTCTATCGACTTGTCTGGAATCTCTGGGAGTAATTGCAGACAATCCCCTATTTTCCATGTTTGTGTAGTTTTCATGCGTGTATTCTCATAATGCTTGGGGCTTTAGCCCTGAGATCGTGCTTACTTCGGGAACAGCTTTAACGGTTTTAATCATTCTTTGCCCCCTTAACCTGTCGCGGTTTCATCCAATATGGACTTCGGCAGGCATAGTCCGGGCAGGTCTTCGGGAGAATAATCCCTATAATCTTACTTCTCTCCTTCGGGTCTCTTTCCGGTGAAGGGAAAAATTCATATCCACAACGTAGACAGATTTGTTTTTCGATACTCAAAACGTCCACCTTATAAGCCAGCAACCGTTCGCCAACGGTAGTCCACGGATATTTTTTAGCCAATTGCTCTTCAATTTCTTTAGTTAATACCTGTAGTTGTTTTTCTTGGCATTGTTTTTTCATATTTGTATTACCTCTATTTCCTATATATGTCCATACGTGTATATATACTTTATTGTATATACTCGCACACAACGATTTTAATTAAAATAAGAAAAAAGAATCTATTTCAGGGGTCGAAAAGTAGGGTGCTTGTGGGGCTTCAGTCCTTTGGTGTGTCACTTCAGGGAGCAACTTCAAAAACGGGCAATAGGTTCACGCATCCCTCTTAGTGATTGGCTTCAAAGAATGCATACGCAAATCCCAGCGGCGTTATACTTCGCAGTTCTTTCGTTCTTTCAGATTTCCCACCATATTTCTTCCATCCTGGATTATAATCAAGTAATGGAGATAGACATTTATATTCCAGATTATTAAATTTTCCCCATAACCACGTTCTTTTTTTATATTGGGAATTAATCGGAACTGGATCATATCCTGCAAATTCATAAGGATGAAATTTCAAGACGGGCTTTCCCATTTCTGGATTAAGAATATGTATCCTGCTCATGGGGTTTTCGATAGCATATAAGACCGGATCGAAGTATTTGATTATTTCAAGTGTTTTTCTGACAAGTTTATTACTTTCTTCTGTTCGTCCATCCGCGTCTTTTTCTTTAAACCATCTTGCGCCAGACAAAGCATAATCAGTACATGGAACAGCTGCAAGGATACCATAAATTTGAAGGTACTTTCGATACTCAAAAGTTAAAATATCCTTTCCACATTTTTTATCAATCTGAATAACATTGAATCCCGCCTCTTTATATGGGCGCGACCAGTTGCCAGTATAATCGAACAGACTTAATATAGTTCTATTTTCCATATTTCTCCTATGCGTGTATTGTCACAATGCTATCGTCCGACCTTGGTCGGTAGTCGCTTTACTGCGGGGAACAGTTTATACCGGGCTGGGGTGGTTTTGCGCATCAACCGTTTTTTTCTCTCTATCTTCAATATAATAATATACAGCACGTCCGACTTTTACAGCTTTTATTTTAGCCTTAACCCGTTTATCTTTCGTCATGTGGTGCTTCAAACGAAGAACAGGAACTTTCAACTCTTCTGATAATTCGTCTAAGGTATATGCTTGTATTTTTAATACCTCATTCAAAGTCGAGATGGGTATACCTATTGCTTCATATTCTTTTATTTCTTTAATACTCAATGGCATTATATCACCAAAAAAACAATATGGTTTTAAAACCACATATACCTTTTATACATACCCCTCTATTTCCACTCTAACTTCTTTCTTTTGTTCCGGGGCCGGGTCCTGCGGGGCCTTTGGCACATTCATGGTTATCAGCTTGACAACGATTGCCAGACCCGCCGCCGTTTCCCGATTGGATTCAACGATTGATTTTATAAGGTCCTGGTTGCTCGCCTGTAATTCCGCGATTTTTTGGAGGAAGGCGGTGAGTTCTGTGTTTGTGGGGGGGTTGTTGTCGCGCCAGTCGTTGAGGTGTTTTGTTACTGTTTCTGTGTCCCTTTGCGCTGTTTGTGAATGTAAGAAGTGGGCCTCTTGTAGATACCAGCTTTCGTCCATGTCAAACCACAGTTTTCCGTCCTCTTTTGCATATATCCTTATTCTGTTCCCGGATAGTTCTGCGTCCTGGGTGATCTCGTTGTTTGTTTCCCCCAACTTTAGACGGACCATATCGACATTTTGCGCCCTGTTTTTTATAAGGATTATTTTTAAGTCGTTCTGGACTTTTACGAAGAGGCGGTTATAATAATCCATACTGAGGGCAACCGCTTTGAATGTAGATTCAGCGACAAAGGTTTTTATTCCGTGGATCTGTACGACTTCACGATTACAGATTATTGTATTTCCGTCTATGGTGATAATCTTGTTTTTTTCTGCGAGTTTTTCATAACGATTATCGGACCAGAGGATATTTATTTTGAATTGCTGGCCATGCAGCCTGATTTGGTGGTTTAGCTTGAAGGGGTGCGCGGGGTTTTTGGGGGCTTCTGCGCCTGCTTCTGGGGTGGGGCTGAGAGTACCCTCGAATTTTTCCGCTAAAAAATTAGACCTGTCAATTAACCCTTTTTTTCGTAAATTTCCGAGATGTTCATATACTGCTGATTTTTTACATTTTAAGACACTCATTAGTGTTTGCGGGTTTATTATTCCCTGTCCTAAAAGGTGGATTATGCTTTTTTCTGTTGGGGTTAATTTTAGCGTTTTTGGGGTTGGTGGTACTCCCAACTTTCCGGTATTTTTTCCGGTTTTTCCGGTATTTTTTCCGGTTTTTCCGGTATTTTTTCCGGTTTTTCCGGTATTTTTTCCGGTTTTTTGTGGTTTTTCAGTATATAGCGACTCTATTGAAAGTGACGATGGTTTCATGGAACCGCCCCGGAACAAAAATGATAAAATGGTCTTATACTATACGGTTTTAAAAGAACCTTCGGTTCGTATGATAGCTTTTGTTCGTTTCTCATAAAAATTGTTTCCTTATTCGCCCTGCCTCGCCATGAAATGAGAGGAAACCCCGGCTTGTGCCGGGTATGGGTCGAACATTCAATAAATACGCACGATGGTTTAAATATTTTGTGGTAAAAGACGCCAGTCATGAGGTGCAAGAGACTGAAAACGGACTGGCACGTTAATACTATATTCTGTTTTTTATTATATATAAACTTTTTTATGGTAAACCCTTAAGTATGCCAAAATTAGATAATAGTGCGTGAAATTGCTCAAATGTGGACATTTTTTATTTAAATCGGGTGATGCCGCCACTATGTTAGGAATTTCAGCAAAAACCCTCAGAAGGTGGGAAGATGAAGGAATTATTCGGTGTTTCAGGACTTTGGGGAATCATAGAAGGATCCATATTTCTGAGATCAAGAGAATCCTGGCGGGAACTGACATTAAAAAACCTGAATATGTAATTAAACGGAGGTAAATTATGATAGATGAAGAGATTGAAACGGATATTTTTGACGAAAAGGACGATAGCCAGCCACTTCCCTTTCAAGAGGGGAAAGTTGCCGGGATTGACTACACAAACCCGCCCCTAAATGAGAAGGGTAAGAGCAAATCGACTATTGATACGCTTAAAGCCGCCCTGGATGACCCGATAATTAAGGAGAGCTTAAAGAATAACCCGGATGTCATTAATGATTTGATTGATACGTTACCAGGGGCGGGTAAGACTTTAGCGCGAGCCTATATTGGTATGTATCATCCTGATTTAATGGCCGCGCTGGATGGCGGCGGGGATGAAGAGAAGCGTAAACCGCGCAGGGGCCGAGAAGAGCATGATGATGAAGATAATGAGGTCACGATAGAGGACCATGACGAGGCAATTAAGTGGGCGTATGAGCGCAAGAAGATGGGATGGAATAATGGGAAGATCTCTAAATTTGCGTATGAAGAGTTCGGAATAGATCAAACCCCTGCGGTGTGGGGGCGAGAGATCCGGGACTATGAAGATAGTTTAGGGATTGAAAGCTTATACACTGAAAACCGGGGGATCAAGGATAAGCAGGCTAAGGTTATGCAACAGATTCTTGATAGGACAAAGGGATTAGAGGAGCAAAATAGGATCTTGACGAGACAAGCAAACGCTGCGAATAATAAATTTTTATTGGTCGCTGCTTATGTTGCGGGGTTTATTTCTATGTATGTTGTGGGGCGAGTGATATAATGGGGCAAATACTGATTAAAGGCGTGCTGTTTGGGTTTAAAGATGTGAATATAAAAATTGAAGATGAACAAGGAAGAGAAGAAGCAAAGAAGAAGCCTAATACTATATTATATTGGCATGATTCTAAGCGGGATTGGTAGATATGATTAGCGGTGATGAGTGTGTGAGCAAACGAGAGATGGCGTTTATAGTGTGGACATTTTTGATGGTTGTTGCTGGTTATTGTATAGCGAAGGTGCGACAATGAAAAGGCACACAACGCAGCAGAAGGGCGCGAAGCTCACGGTATGGCAGGCGAATAAGCTTAAAGTTGTTCTGGCTGATTTAGTTTTATGCCCTGAATACTTGGTGCTGCTGGATAAGACACGGCGGCGATTAAAGCGGGAGTTAATGATAGAATGATTGGCCTTACCGAAATCAAAGCCGCGCAGAAACAGATCGCCGATTTTAACAAGCAACTTGCGCTAAACATTGCGAGAATAGAAAGGGCGCGTGCGATCGCGCAGGACCCGAAGGCGGCAGTAATTGCGGAAGTGGTGAAGAGGGCGCGGGGGAAGTTGCAGGACGTGCAGGGGTAGCTTTATATCTGATTAAGCTTTAAGATAATAATATCCCGTCTGAAAATTCAACACACTCCCAAAATAACAAATCCCTAAAGAATTAAATCTTTTTTAGCACAGGCGGGTATTCTATTTACTGTATTATTTCCCATCGTTGACCTTTAGAGTCGATAAGTGCCTGGTCTGGCAGGATTGAGAACTTTTCCGCGCTGAGGCCGAGAAGGATAATTTCGTCTGCGCTGACCCTGCGATATGTTCCTGCTTCGGTATCGCCGGTGTTTTTAGAATAAAAAAAAGTGCCATCCGGATATAATGTCAGGTTTTCAGATATGTTTTTTTTAAAAATGTCCTGGTAATCGTGTTGATAGATGTGGGTTGTTGTCGTGAATGGGTTCTGCAAGCAGCCGGACAAAGACAATATTATTAAAGAACATACGATAATTTTATACATGTGTACGTACTTACGTTAGTATTATGAGGTTAAAAGGATTTTGGTTTTTATGTATAGTAGTGTTTATGATGATCGTGCCTGCAATGGCTGCGAATGAAACTTATCAGCTTTTGCGCCCCGGAATGGGGCAGGAATGGCTAAATAATGCCGGGGTCGATGTACAAACGACCCTTAGCTGGATATTGGGGGCCTTAATAGTCGCTGTTGCCCTGGTGTTCGTTGGTGGGTCAATAGTTGCCTATCTGCATATTGCCACTAATTCGGGTAATATGGGAGACTCCGGGGGAAAGAGCAAAGGCGAAGAGAAGCTTATAAAAGTCCTTTTGGGGCTGGCGGTGCTGGTATTATTCGTGAAATTGGGGCTTTCTTTCTTTGGCTGGTTTTGATTTTGCCAGCCAGCGCAGGATTTTTCGATGAGCAGTATATTAATTCAGTAAATGACTTGCCCGTAATCGGGGTAACTGCATGTATTGTTTTTCATGAAACGGACCATATACGGGCCTGTATTGATATTGTGGGATTCAGGAATTTAAGCCGGGATAATGGCACGTTTTTTATTAACGGGGATCCTGAACGGCTGGCGATCATCCGTAATGCTGCTTATGGCCTTGCGCCCGGTATCCAGGACAGTATTGAGAAGAGTGTTTCATTGTCGCAGCAGGGCGAGAACTTAACCGCGTCCTTATCTGTGGTCCTGAAATGGCATACGATGTTCTGTGATTCTGCGGGTTGTTTTGTGAATGGGCGGTTTGAAGAAACGGAAGTTTTTGATGATATTGCGCCGATCCCTGCGCGGTTCGTTGGTCCCTCAAATGGGGTTGTTTTGACAAAATACAACGGCAGCTTATACGCCCCTGCAGTCCTGGCGTTCAGTGATCGTAATGTTTCGATGATCCGGGCGCGAACGGAGAACGGCAGCATCACACATTACCTTAAATCTGGAATTGTGAATTATACAAGTAAGGGCGTTCCTTTCATGGATATTGGGAGCGTGGATCTCTGGAAGCAAGAGGGGCGCGGGATATCCCATGTAGGTGATGAAATTGTGTTGCAGGATGGAAATATAACGAGCCTGTCGTTTCAGACTCCCTATGGCGCGGTTGCTGCGAACATAACGAGAATATCCGCGCCTTCAACGCAAGTTAATCCGGGGGTGTTTGGGTTTATGTTTATTATTGCGAGCTTCCTGGGGGGTATTTATGCAATGGCAAAAACTGTATTTTAGTTTAGTTGTTTTATCGTTTTTAATCCCTTCCGTTTCCGCGCTTGGTGTTGTTGATTCAATTACCCAGGGCGGGGTAAGTGCGTTTAATGCCGTCCTGGTAAGCATTACGGATCAAGCCTTTGCTGCTGTGGGGATAAATAGTACCTCAGCACAAACGGCTTTGGTTAATTTGATGGTGCAGCCTAATGACTTTTTAGATAATGAATTTGTGCAGCAGGAGAAAAGTTTTTCAGCTGCATGGTATGTTATTGTGTATCTGATTTTTGCGCTTGTTGGCGGGATCCTTTTATTGAAAAATGAGGCTACTCATGATAATGATATGGGGATTGGCGGGGCTTCCTGGAGAACAACGTATTTCACAGTCCTTATCGTTGCACCTCTGATATGGGCGTTTTATTTGATGTCTCTTAAATGGGTGTTCTCGCTTGAATATGTGCTTTCAAAAAGCGCGTTCCTTGAATTAATGGATTTCATACCTGTGAATAGTGATAATGCGCTTGCTTATTTCTTTTTGGGGCTGATGCGGCTTATTAACGTCTTGTTTTTTTTTATTCGATATATGGTTGTTGGAATTATCGCGGCGTGGTTCCTGTTCGTTATTTCCGCGTTGTTTTTTCCGATAACGAAAAGTTATGGTAAATTGGTTATAAATTATGGCCTGCTTATGCTGTTCTCCCGGTTCGTTGTGGTCCTTATATTCCTGGGCGGGTTTGGAATCTCAAACGATTTTGCGGTTTTGTCTGTGAATATGCGGACCGTGCCGTTTTTTATTGTGCTGTGCCTGGCGGTTCTGTTTGAAGCGGCCTGTATCCTGTATCCGTTGATCTATGTTTTGGCTCATAGTCCTGTGAAATATATTAAAATTAAATGAAGGTGTTAAAATGAAAATACAAAAAATATTGGTTCTTATTGCGTTGGTTGTGGCTATTATGGGTTGTATAGAAATAGGAAACATGCCAGACCCGCATCTTACAAATCTTAAAGAAAAACATGATTATAAGATATTAAAATTTCAAGGGGCTTCAATTTTTTATAGTGATGCTGCGCTGATTAAAACGGTTGAGGTAAGTGATATAAGATATATTATACAGTCGGATAATAATAAAACATATCTCCATTATGAAAAATATGGTGGATTATCTGACTTTAGTGAGTGGACGTTATATGTTTCAGGGGGTGCTGATGACCGAATCTAAATTAATAATCCCCCTATCCCCTCGGTATATCCAGAACAAAGTTAAGATTTATTTCTTAGAAGCGTCCTGGCATCAAGTAATAATATCCCTTTTTTGTATTGTCCTAACTACGGCGGCCGTGGGGGCGGTGGGCGGCGTTGTTGGGTTGCTTGTTGATGTTGTGGCTTTGGTTGTTATATGGGGTTCGTTCTATCGGTTCGCATGGACCGAAGAGAAGTACCTTTACACAAAATCAAGTTTATTATACTGGCTGCGGCGGGCAAGGAAGCAAACAACCGTTACAGCAATGAATACAAATATTGCAGAGCTGGATAAACTTTATCCATTTGCGCCTAAAAAGATATTGAGATCCGGGATAATTGATTTTGGGAAGGGGCGATACGGGGTTATTATTGATTGTCAGGTAAGGCCCGTTGGTAATGAGGATTTACCGCAGCAGATCATTAAGATACAGGGCCTGTTAAAATCCATTCAAGAGAATACATTAAGCAAAATACGGGTCAGTTCGTATATCCCGTTTCAGAATCCAGTTGAGAAGATGGCCACTTCGCAGATCTCCGGGACTAAGAAAAAAGAGGATAAGGCCCTGTTGTATTCTCTGTATGCCCTCAGCGCGAACGGGCAGAAATGTCCGCAATGGCAGGTTAAGTTTTTTATTTCCGTTACATCGAGTGAGAAGAAAATAGAACATTATTTTAATACCATTATACCCGGCCTGCTTGACCGCTTGCATTCAGCAACAACAACGGCAACGGTTTTAACGGATGAACGAACGATCTATCAATGCTATGCGCGGGAAGGATCCGCGCGGCAGGGGATAGAGAATAAGGATACTGCAATATACGGGCCTGCGTCTGTTTGGGGTGAGAAGATAAGGCAGCTCATGCAGGGATCGGTTATTGAAAGATCGGATCATCTTATTGTGAATCATCGGGAATATGTTTCATGTTTGATTGTGGGTGTGCCTGTGGGTGGGGTGGCCGGGTTTCCCCCTCAGTTATCGCCTCATATTTTAGAACAGCTTTACAGGATCTCAGCAGATACGGACCACGTTATCAGGATAGACTATTCTATATACCCGGTTAAATCCGGGGCCGCCCTGGAGCAACTAAAGGGTTCGATTAAGAAGCTTAACAAGAACGAGATCGCGCTTGAAGGGTCGCAGGTAAGCCAGTATGATTTGGGGCTTGATATTGACGATTTGAAGGGGTTGTATTCGCTGGTAAAAGATGGGACTGAGAATATATTTAATTGCAATATTGCAATTTCTGTATTCAGTCCGAGTTATGAGCTGATGATCTCCGGGCTTAGTAAAGTTAGTGCGGTTCTGGATGCGAATAATATTTCTAATCAGATCCCTACGAACAGGATCTTTGAAACTATACGGGCGGGGCAGTTCTATCCTTATTATAATGATAAGACGGCAATCTGGCTTCCGTCTGGGGCGTTGGCGCGGATCCTTCCCGTAACATTAGGAGCAAACAATATTATTTCTGAGAACGGGTTTTATTTTGGAAACGAGATTACAACGGGGCAGGAAATTGTTATTGACCTTGAGCGGTTGGGGGCGCAGCATACATTATTAATTGGCAGTACGCGGTCGGGGAAAACAACTGAATTGGGATTAACGGGAATAAGAACGGTCCTGGCAGGGCAGGACTTTATATATATTACAAATAAGCCTGACTGGAATACATCTTACCTTGCGCCTGCGGAGTGGTTTAGAGATCGCAGCCAGATTATTAATATTGGTCGCCAGCCCGACGGGACCTGCAAGTATAATATAAATCCGCTTGAAATAATGGTGAACGATGGCGTTCAATTTGACCCTTTGACAAAATTCTACGAGCATGTTGATTTTGTTAAGCTGTTTTTAAACCTGCTTACGGGTGGGGATAGAACGGACGTACAGCGGGGTTATATCCATGAGATTGTTTTGCGGATCTATTCGCGGTTTGGGTTTGACCCGTCCGATCCTAAGACGTGGAAGCCTGCGGAGCAGCCCACGTTATCGGATTTGTATGATATGTGGGAAGAGGATTTGTCTTTAGATCCTAAAGATACAACTGTTAAGGCTATCCTTATCCGGGCAACCGGGTTTAAGACTACTTTGAAGTGGCTTTCAAATCCCACGAATGTAAACCTGACAGCGCAATATACCGTAATTGATTTAAGCGCGGTCCCTCCCGGAGCGCAGGAGGCCGCAAATTATCTGCTTATCAATGTGCTTAAATTGCGGTTCAATCCGAAAAGCAAAATAAGAACTACAATAGCTTTTGACGAGTGTGGAGTATTCTTAAAACAAAAAGAATTGCAGGACCAGCTCAGTTTAATGCTTAAACAGGCTGCAAGTTTCCGGGTCAGGGTTATATTAGGATCTCAAATGCTGGAAGATCTTAGCAGTATAGGGCCGGAATTGAGATCAAACATTTACATTTCGAAAGTGTTCGGGCTGAATATTGCGAAAAATATAGATAGTGCGGTTTCATTCTTCAAATTCACAAAGGATGATAGGGCGTTTTTAGTAGAATGTTCTAAGGCTGGTATGGCTGCGGTCCAGGTTGGCTATCCTTACGCGACAACATATCATTTACAGACGGTTTTATCTGCGGTTGAATCTGAAATACTGTTCGGGAAGCAAGAGGGGGCGATTGCTCAGAAATATACTTTTGTTCATCCCGACCTTGAAGCGTTCGCCCAGGAACAGGGTGTTATTTTTGCGGATATGATTAACGGGGATATTACAGAACTTAAAAAGGGCAGGGTTGCAATGTGGCAACAGAACCCGCTTGGCGTGGGTAAAGTGTGGGCTTATGTGAAAGCGGATTTGCTAAAGGATAGTAAAATAGGAAATCAGAACCCGGAACATTATTTATCTGTGTGTTATATTTCTTCGTGGCTTATTGAAGCGGACGTTCGTGTTGAAGTGAATCATTATGATGACGCGGATATTGTCGCGTACTTCCCCGGCGGGTCTTGTGCCTTTGAGTGGCAGAGTGCAGGACATAATGACGTGAAAAATCTTATGCAGAAGCGAATGAGCAATGAAAGCAAGTACGGGCGTATGCTCTTTATCGGACCGCCTGAGAGTTGCAAGGAAATGAGAAGTGCATTGCAGGATAGGGATATTGTTGTTGAAAGGGGGCAGGCATTGCAGAGAAAATTAAACGAGATGATAAATGAAGGTATGTACCCAGAGTAGTACGGGAATGGTCCGGGGGTTAATATGCCTTCTTTTTTGATTTGAGCATAAAAAGAGGAAAGGGATTTGGTTAGAAAAGGTATAGTTTAGTTAAGGAAGATATACAGTTTGATAACCTGCTCGTTTTTCTATTTCTTCCATACTAAGAATAATAGTTTAAAAAGTACTACTCAGCAGGTTGGAGACTGAGTTCTAACAGATGTAGGACTGCAAAAAGTGTTATTTTTACCAGTGACAAGTCTGCGACCATGGTCAAACCTTCGACTGTAACATCCTGGTCGGCCTGCAACCATGATCCGTCTGGATTTCTCAGGATCGCGGTTACGTGATACTGACCGGGTGTTAAAGGGGCGAGCGTGTATGCGCCTGAGGCATCGGTGATAACTACGCTAACCTCGTCCCCGCCTGTATTATACGCGCTTACTGTTGCGCCTGCAACTGCGATACCGTCTGCGGTGCAGCCGCCACTTACGACACATGGCGCGGGCTTGTTCAGTTCTGGAAATAACACTTTAATGGTAAGGATGATGTATATTTTTATAACCTGCTCTTTTTCATGTTCATTGCTGTTCATGAATATGATAATGGGTTCAGGTGCGATATAGATATTACCAATCTAAAGTTTTTTGTAATTCTAAGAGGAACTTATATTTTGGATCAAGATTTAACGCTCCGATCTCGTTAAAAAGTGCTCTCGTTTCTTCGTATGATAATCTGAAAAGATATTCTGTTGTAACTTCTTTTTCAACGCGCATGTTATTCTTTTTCCACCCTTTTATTATACCAATCTGTTAAAACCTTCCGCGCTGCGGTTGCTAACTTGTCTTTACCTGCTTCTTTTTCCAATTCAGTTATGATATTTGTGTTCAGATAAACATTCAAAGTAAAACCCATGTAATCACGAATTATCAGTATGTAAGTAACTGTATAATTAAGTTTCGTCTATTTATCGAAAGAGTTTACATATTTTAGAACAGAGATTTTTATCTCGATTCATATCGAAAAAATATGAGGAACTTATGACAGACGAACTTGAAGAAATACAAGAAACGGAGGGGGCTG
>Ga0209540_10001195_pt1 | contig 20588 bp, 23 predicted proteins | sample BarGraIncu01121A_FD_184501 | JGI IMG/M metagenome (GOLD analysis project Ga0209540, IMG submission 184501) | Arctic peat soil microbial communities from Barrow, Alaska - Barrow Graham LP Incubations 011-21A (SPAdes) (version 2) | ecosystem: Environmental > Terrestrial > Soil > Wetlands > Peat... | reverse complement strand
ACACATCGGCATAGTACGGAATGTCGAGTCCCAGGTCTTTGGCTTGCTTGAATGTTACAAAATATTCCGGAATCTCGTCGAAACGAAGATAAATAGACGGCTTAACAGTTCGTTGCCGTGTTTTACCCGTCAGATAATCCATGGATACCCCTAATGTTTCGGATATTTGATAGAGAGCAGAGACCTTTGGCTCGACATCTTCCGACTCATAGGAGGATAGAGATGCAGCGCTGATTCCTGTTTGTTTGGCAAGTTCCGCTATTTCCCATCCTTTTTCTTTCCGCAACCAGTACAGGCGTTTTCCTATTTGGGCCTTCACATTTGTCTGTTCCATAAAGAACTCCTCTCCATTTTTGTTTGATGGTTTACGAAAGAATAAGCGCAATGCTAATGGCGCCGCCGACAACAACGACAAGGCAGGCAACCACAACGAGGACAAGTTTTATGTTGAAGCGCGATTCGCGGATGACGACACCGTTGTCTTCTGTTGCCGTCTCATCATAATACGGATCCAATTTGGCCATTCGCCACAGATCTTCTTTGCTATAGTTTTTTACGGCGGTACCCGGTGTTGTTACCACTGGTTTGGAAGCTGCAGCTGTGCTTTTCGGCCGCAATGGCGGAGCCGGATTTTCCCGGCCAGAACGAGGTCTCGCAGGCGGCGCTGGCACCGCTTGTACGGCTTTGGGCCGCGTTGGAGGCACTGGTATTATCTGGTCATTATGCGGGCGTAAAGAGGGAGCTGGAGGCATTTGGCGATCCGGCTCTGCATGTGTTTGTTCAACCAGTTCATTGTGTAGCTGGCTAACCGACGCATCTGGTCCTGATTCGTCCACTTGTACCGGTATCGATGCTTCCAAGGTCGGTTCTGCTATCTCGTCGGCGATAAAGGCAGCGGCCGGTTCTGCCGGTTTCACTGCTTCGGCTCCTTTTTTGAAGCCAAATGGAAACGAAATAGCAGCCAGCATTCCTCTTCTTTTTTGGTGAGGATCATTCCCCTGCTCTTCTACAGAAATCACAGGCGGCTCAGGCTCATGGGCAGGATGCTCTAATTCCGGCTGTATCGCCAGGTGTTCTTCTATAACAACCGGTTGAGGCTCCAAAACGGGAGACACTTCAAATATCGGCTGTGTTGAAGAAAGAAACGGATCTGATATTTCCGGCTGCGGCTTGATAACGTGTTCTTCGTCGACCGGCGCATTTTGTTCCTTCCACTGGGTTTCTGGATTCATTGCGATCCAGACCCGCAAAGCGGAAACGCCATACATAGCCAAAAACTCTTCCTTTTCGGATGCGGTCGTGTGCTCGTTGTAACGGGCAGCTTGCATCATCCAATACGTGCTTGGTTTAATAACTTGTCCAGTTACAATATTGATGTACGATATTTCCATAGCTGCTCTCCCTTATGCCAAATAACTGATATCGCGAAGAACAAGGTCGATACATGACTCACGTGCGGCTTTGGCAGCGGCCGGGGACATGAAAACGATAAGGTAAACTTTCCCGGCACTTTCATACTGAAGATACGTGCCATAGACATTGAGTCCTCCTCCGTCATATAACGTTGCCGCCACATCCGAGTTGAGCGGCACGGAAAAATAAAAGTCCTGTTGCAAGATCATCTTGCTACCGCCCGTTATTTGTTCTGGATCTTTTGTGATCATGATCGTTGCTTTTCCGCCTGCATCACCGATGCTAAACATCTGGTCTGGCCGAACGAGCGCAAACGTTAGGTATTGGCGAAGGTATTCGCCTACTGACGCAGTATCGGCCGTGCCGGTATAGGATTCAATTTCCACGATGCGTAGTCCGGAATATTCACTCATAACATCAACTGTATCATCAGCCAATCGTGTCATCTGAAATGCGGGAGTCGATGTTAAGTTGGCTGGGTAAGAAAAACTGAGTGCGGCACCGGTGAAGGTGCTTGTGGCAACCTGTGAAAGATCATACGCAGAGTCCGGGATGTTCGTTGTGTTGGCAACGACTGATTCTGCAAGGTCGTACAGGTCGGAACTATCACCGGCCAGAGCGGAAAATGTGAATACAAACTGGTCATGTTGCTGACCAAAATTGTAGATTAGGCAAGGGATGTCTTTTGTTGTAGTAGCATTGGCGGCTGGATCATATATTGGGTATTTCCCAATACCGTATGCACGAGAAATCAAAGGAGAAATAGCATTCTCTTCATTTTCGAGGATGGGCTTGGAAGGATCGTCAATAAAATCGACCATCTGCGCAAGGGAATCGTTTGCCTCTACCTGGACCGTTCCGATATTCAGCCGCATCATCGTCCAAAGCACATCTGCGTCGTCTACAAAGGCAACCATCTGTGTGATGGTTGATACAGACAAAAACTGCGTTTTGTCGCTGTTTGCAAGTACGGTTGATGTGTAACTACAAGATACGATCTGCCAGTCCGAGGGGATGGGGAATTGAATGCCAGCGGATTTTAGCTGAATGTTTTGCGTATCAGAGGAGGAAACGGTCGTTGTCGCTGCTTGACTGTCATTAGGCAATCCATTTTGCGTTGCTTCTGTTGTCGCCTGGACAGATGTCGTTGTAAGTGCGGCGGGAAGCGTGCCCAAAGAAGTATCTTTTTCAGTTCCTTTCGCTACTTTGGTGCAACCGCATAAGCCTACGCATAAAAGAATGCAAATCATCGGTGTAAGGAATTTTTTCATGTGACTTCCCCCTTACCACGCGTTCTGACACTCTCGATTTTTTCAAGCGTTTCCTTTGCCGCTGCGCTTATCATCTCTTCTTCGTACTCGACCATGTAGTCGAGCACCTGAACCGGCGTGCTTGTTTTTTGTGCAACGGCAAGTTTTGTTGCTGTTCGGCTGTTTGGGTTTTTGGCGACCTCTGAGCGTACCAACCAGTGCATATCGTTTGCCAGACAATCAAGTGTTATCAGTTTTGCTTTTGGGTTGCCGGCCACCGCTTTTCGAATGCCCCAATCCTTGTCTTTTGCTAATACCGCTAAAACGGATGCCGCCGTATTGATGTTTGTAGCAACGTCGTAACGTACGTCCGCGTTCTCGTCGCTCGCAAGAATGTCTAGTGTTTGTGTGTTGGTATATGGATCAGAAGCAATTTGCCGTTTGTTTTCCAGAGCTTCTCTCTTTTTCTTTCTGTTAAACATGTTATCTCCTATCTGTCCTTGCGGACGCTTGAGCTAGTCAACTCAGGCTCTTTCAAGTCTCTGGCTTCAGTCAGGGGTTATTGACAGTTCGTCTCCTTCTGTGCCGCCCGGTTCCGGCCAGCCAATTAGTTTGTTGATACTTATGTTAAATAAATCAGCGATATGCGCTGTAATGGCAAGCGGCGGCTCACATGAGCCAACCTCCCACTCTCGCAGTGCTTGCCACCGATAAGGCGGATCTAATTGCACTTGTTCTTGCAGTAAGGCGGCCATGGTTTGCAGCGACCAGCCGTTCAAGTTTCTGTAGGACCGCATATTGACTGCAAGTGCTGTGCTAATATGTCGTTTTGCCATGATACCTCACAATATTTTGAATATTAATACGCCCTTAATGCCGCTGGTCTGTAAATACGGATTTTCCCAAAAACGAGAGTCGTAGGAATGTTCCCGATTATCACCCATAAGAAATACACAATGGTCCGGGACGGTGAAAGTTTGCGTTTCGCTTATCGTCTTTCCCAGGGTGTAGCTTTCTGTCATCAGCTCGTTGTTTCGGAAAACGCCTTCATCCGTAAATGTTATGGTGTCTCCGCTTGTTCCAATCACTCTCTTCACCAGATTTTTCTTCAGCTCCCCGGACCATATAAGTACAATATCGCCCGGCTTCGGGTCCGCCGGAATTGGTTTGAATAATGATAGCGAATATGTGTGTAAGGTCGGTTCCATGGATTCGGAAGGGATAAAGGAAAGATAGTACACTGTGTGAAAGAAAAGAAATACAGCCAGAAAGACGACCGCAACAAGCGCAATGTGGGGCCACTTTCGAGACGATTTTTTTGTCAAAACCTTGTCTGAATCCATTGCCATGTTGTCTTCCCCACCGTTTCTACCATAGCGATATCGATGATTCCCTTGCTTACGAGAAAAATACCCAAAAATAGTACAAGACCCCATGCGCGTTTGAGTATTCTGCGCAATAGAAAAAATGCCAAAAGGATAGCTACAATTCCAAGTCCTATTTGCGATGTGCCCCATATAAGAATGGAGTTCACCATGGTCGTTAGTTGCGCTTGCATGTTTACCTCCTGTTAGGTTGGCTCAGGCGTCGGTGTTGTTAGTGACGTCTCAAGCTGTTCGTCCGTATCGGTTTTGTCGATGCTTTGTGTTGCAAGAATATCCTCAATGTTTTTGTCGGTCGGAACAGTAGTGCCTTGGGTAATAGACGGCTGCGTAAGGGATTGCGTTGCATCTGCATCGTAAAAAAAGCATCCTGTTCCGTTTACAAAGTAAAGTCCGGATGCAAGATCGGATGGCAGGTTTATTACCGCGTAACCGAATTTGGTAAGAGTAAAAGCATCGGCATTTTTAATAGTTATAAAGGAATTTGAAACAAAATAGTGGGCATCGGCCTTCATAATGAATTCCTTGTAGGCCGTACCTTTGTACCCGCTCAATTTGTATCGAGCATTTTGCTCCAGCCCGACAAGTAATCCGTTCTGATCCAACATGGTTTTGGAAAGAGCGACACCGTTTATTTCTTCAAATGAATAAGCGTCGGAACTCACCAGATCCTTAAATACGATTTGTGCATTGGACCCGACGCATGTTTTTGCCTTGCCGATGCCAATAAAATCCGAGTTAGCCCTGTCATTGAAAGTGACACCTAGCGTATACCCATTGTCTTGCATTTTTTCTAAAACTACATCTGTGGTAAGAGATGAGGAGCTGTTCACATAGACAAGATAGCCGTTGTCCTTTGTAATAACAGGAATAAGCTGATCTTCATCAACTTCCCATAGAAAACGGGATGCCAGAATTTCCTTATTCGTTGGAGATTTGGAGAAATTTGCATTATCGCGGTACAGAGGATGAAAGCCAACGTTATCCTGGGTGTAGAAGCCGGTAGCAGTTAAATCGGCAGCAGATTTGAAGGTTACAAGGCTACCATTACTGTCCGCCTTGGGAATGCCGCTGCTACATGCCGTCACACAGAGGGAAAGCGAAAGAAAAACGCATAATGCTATATGTTTACGAGACATCATAATATATGTCCTTTCAAGTTTTATTTCTATTGTATACCATGAAATATGGTATTTCAACGAATATTATTGTTAAACAGCGGCTTCAAGTGGTGCGTTTGCTGCCGTGAATTTGAAAGAAGGATGTGTAAATAGCTTTACTCTTTTTGTTACAAACTCAATTGCGATTCAACAGGAGAAGGTGTTTGAGACGGGATGGTTGCTTGTGTTTCTATTGGTGTCGTTGTTGGCATGGGTGTTGGTATTTGAGTCGGTGCCGTTGTTGGCATGGGTGTTGGTATTTGAGTCGGAGTCGGTGTTGGTATGGGTGTTGGTATTTGGGTCGGTGTCGGTGTTGGTATCGGAAAACGGCAGCTTGTATAGGAGATGTTAATCATCCTCCAGGTAACACCGTTTATAACATCATCAGACATCCATACGTTTATAGAACTGATTCCTACGTCTCCGCGAATTTTGGCGTTGATAAATGCATTTACATAATCCGCATCCTCTTGCTGATGCCCATGACTCCAGCTCATGGAGCCGCCACCTGAATCTCCCCCATCGGGATACCATATACCGTTATCAACGCAATATTGCACGAGTTGGTTGTGAATAAAGTCTACATTTTCAAAATACGATTCTAACTGCAAATTCGTATTCTTAATATACAGTCCGGCTGCGGTCTTCCACCAACCGCTAGGGCTATTTGTCATCGCAATAAGTTCGATAGAGGAACCATAACTGATCGTCGATACTATCGGGTAGTCGCTGCCAGGACCTTCATATAGGTTTGCGTCCCAACAAATATATGCTGTAAGTTGCCATGGCGTTTCCTTTATTGCCGCCGCTGTGCTTTCCTCGACTGCTTTTGTTGCCACGGTTGCCGTACTTTTTGCCTGTGTGGATGTAGTTTCGTGAATACTCACTGCAGGCTTATCTGTTGGAGACGGTGATACCTGAATTGTATTAACTGTTGGATCTATTGTCTCAGATAAAGAAGGAGAAGGTGTATTAATAGTTGGCATCCCCGTAATGGGCAGGGATGCTGTTTCTTGCGATCCAGTTATCGTTTCCTGATAGACTGTTTGTATCGTGCTATAAGCACCGTTTGTTGAGCAGGAGGTAAGCACAAGCGCTTGTATGAGGGCATAAATAGTTATAATTATCCTTTTTGAAGTTATCATTGAATCCCCTCTTCTTTTAATAAATTAGCAACAATCTCGGTTCTGCGCTTTGCGTCATGTTTGCAAGCTTTGTAGCAGTTTTGCACTTTGTGTCGCAAACTTAATTGCTAATCAACAATATTATATACAAACACATAATATTTCTCATTTTATACCATGTATTATGGTAAATCAATCTGTAATTTGAACCGCCAACCTGCAGATAAAAATATCGCAGGGTGGCGCTTCAATTGGTAATGTATAGAAAGAAAAATAAAAAAGTTTTTTGTCCTTATGCGGCAACAATTTTGTTTTGTCCGATAAAAAGAACCTGAAAGTCTTCTCTGTTTACGCGGACTTTGGAACTACAACCCAAATCACCTCATAGTTTTTGAGGTTCGAACCGTATTTTGAAAGATAACTTTCCGCTGCCCGTTTGGATAGAAAGGGCTTGGCCGCTTCGGCAAATGAAGTCGTAGAGATACGGCGGCTTGTCAATTTTGATAAGAAGCGATTGCTGCTGCTTCGCAATACAAAATAGTCGCCCCGTTCACGGATCCTTTGTCGTACATCACGACTGCTCATTTTTCGCGGTTGCTCTTTCGGCCCGGAACATATGCCTTCGCACTGAAACGCCAAACAAATGTTGCAAATATGAATAGCATGATCATCCGTTACAAACACAGACGCTTTGTCGAGCCATTGTTCGAGCTGTTCTGTTGTATCCATCCATTCATGCAATTTGATTTGGTGGTGGAAACTGGTATTGCTTTTATCCCATAAAGAAACAAAACCGCAAAGGGAGACAGAACTTGGAAAAGCAGCGCGGTCTTTGAGTTCTTCCAGGGTAAGAGCCTCTTTGATACCTGATCGAAAGAAACGCAGGAGTCCATCATCATCTATCCACTTGCTGTGGTATTTGAAGTGTTGTTGATACTCGGAAGGCAAGGCGGACAACACCTTATTGATAATTGCCGCCGGATCCATTTCGATTACGCCAGGCTTCTGCCAATAAGGTGTCCATTCTCTGGCTCTACGTTCGCGACCCGTGGTCCGGGTTTCGGTGACATTGTTGCTTCCGATCAAAACAAGCGGGATCACCCCTCGGGATGTTTTTATAAATTGTCGATTGTAGGCAATATCGTAACTCGTATATTTGTTTCCTTTCTTCGCATAAAGGGAGCGGTCATCTCTGCCACCCCCTTTCTCCTAATAACTTTGTATCCGTACTACTTTTCTGATAGCTGATCGAGCGTCAGTCCCCAGGCCGGCAGGAAGTTCTCAATAAAATATTGAACTTCCGGCAGATCCATTTTGAGGATAGATTGCCATAGTGTTTCCTTGGCGCTTGAGAACTCGCGGTTTCCGGCCGTTTCTTCATTTATGCAATGAATGTAGGCGGAAAGTTTGTCGGCGGCTTTGACAATCGCCATCTCTTCCGGGCTGCCTTTCTGACACATGCAATACCGATAGGACGGCTGCAGTTCGTTCGGGAGCATACTTACCAACGATTCCTCTGCCCTGCGTTCAAGATCCTTGAAAGCAGTTCTTATCAATTCGTTGTTGTACTTGACCGGTGTTGGCATATCACCAACAATGATTTCGGCTGCGTCATGATACAGTGCCAGGACAACGACATCTGACGAATAAATGTGGTGTTCTTGTATCGTATCTGTGATGAAATTATGGATCTCACAGAGGCAATGCGCGATGACCGCAACATCAAATGAGTGTTCCTTCAAGTTCTCGGGACGATTGTTTCGCATCAGGCTCCACCGCCAGATGAAAGACATACGATCCAGCATGGCCGGGAATGCAAAGGGAGACGTTTTCTGTTTCATAGGGTGCCTCCTTTGGTTACTTCCTGGTTCACTGACTCTCGCTGCTGAAGTGTTGCCATAATAGCAAACTCCAGATTTTCGGCGATGGCCTGATTGCCTGACAAGTAATAGTCATCCGTATAAACATGGCTTTTGAGGCGCTTCATCACGTCAATCTGTTCCGCTTCTGTCAGAGAATCCCATAGCTGACCAAGTTCGCGGCTCTCATCATCATCGTCCATATAATCGAGCTTCTGACCAACGTCGCTTGTACCCCACCAATCAAGAAAGACCGCTTCAACACGGCTTAAAAATGTCCACTGTACTTTTTCAGGACTTTCTTTAAGCAAGGTTTCTTTAAGCGTTTCAAGTAGCCGATCATCATTTTCTGTTTCGGATATAACAATCATTTTGTCCTCCTTCTGCCTCGACAGTATTTGTCTGCAGGCTAACCCAATTTGGTTTCTATTTTCTCTATCAGAACTTTTCCTCGCGGAATAGATGCAGGTCGGTGTGACCTGGTGCAAATAAAAAAACGCCACTTCGGCCCCGTAACGGAGCAAAAATGGCGTTTCTACCTGCAAAATAATATAAAAAAATCGCCCTTTCGGGTGACCATCAATAAACAAGATGATGATAACATGACGGGGAGAAAATAACAAGAGAAAAATATCCTTAGATGATGCGGAGACAATCACACGGGTCAGTTGGATCGTTTGCTTTTGGGCGCTGCCAACCAGGCAGCTGAAGCAGAGGCATGAACACAAGGTGCAAAAAATATGTTCATTTTTACAAGTAAGTCTTCTTTGATAAAAAGAAAAAAGGGTGTCGATTATCGACACCCTCTCCAAACACTATTATAAATTGTTACGATAATACCAAAATGTAATATTTTCAATTTGTTGATTAAGATCACTCAGAAGAGCTTCATACATAATAAGATGGAACCCGTCAATGTCATGAGCGTGAAGGACGGCTTTTTGCACATCATCACGCGCTTTTGTCACTATGTTTAGATCAGTAATCCACTCAATAGCCGGAGTTGCATTCTTTCGACCAGAATAGAATGAGTCAACGTGGACTGCAACTTCTTCTTTTGTGTGCTGAGGAAACGCAGAATACTCAAGATCGGAAACCACTCGGTTTAGATCGTCGAGTAATGCAGGATCTGGATTTTCGTCAACATTAGCAACGTTATCTCTTGCTACTATCGCCGAATCAAGATTTGATATAAGATCCAACACCAATTCGAATCCATCATCTCCCAAGGCAAGGTCATCTCCATAGCAATACGGGTCGTGAACGTAGAAGAACCGACACAAGTCTTTTGCAATTTCTTCTCTTGTGCGGATATATGTCCCACCATCTTCCTCGTAGATTTCTTTGATTCGTTCCGGTGCATTTTGCATCATTCTGTCGAATAGTCTGCACTGGAAATCATCAAAAGCTCCTCTGTTTGTCAGAGATGTAAGCACGTGGATTCTCTGATCTTGTGATAGGAGATTCCATTTGCCAACGGTCTCCGTGTCAGAGTAATCCAAGTGATCCGAAATGTCCTTTACTCCTCGATAGTTGATCATCGCTGCATTTTCCGAATCTAGGAAATTAAGGCACATATCGGGATACAATGCCCTCACTGCCATAACAATATTGCCTATGCGTTCATCATCTTTGGCGGACTGACTAATAATATACATATGTTTCTCCTTTTCTACTCGTGCCGTCAAGCAAACCGAGCTGCTCCTTTGTTTCATCGAAAAAAGGAGCAGCTGCGTTTATGCAACTGCTCCCTCTTTTGTGGCAATTATGTCAGATCTTAGCTGTAAGATACAATTTTCGATGTTTTCAAGATTCTTTCGTCGACCATCTCGATCACAAGCGGGTCTCCTATAAGACTGGAAACCAGTTTTTCATAGGGCTTGACTTCGCTTCCGAAGCATCCGCCGGTAACGGTTCTCTTTTCTGTGTTAACCACATAAAGAGAGTTTCCGGTTCTGAACAAACAATTCCCACTATACATATTTCTCCTTTTCCGTCTTGACACTTTCCGTGTCCACAGACTTAGCCCTTTGGCGTTTTTTTGTTTCCTTTTTTCCACGACCACAAATTGTGATCGCAAAGAGTTTTTGGTTCTCTATGTACACCGCTTTTCGCAAAACGGCTGCAGGTCTTTGGACCTGAAAATAAAAAAAGCCACTTTCCCCAGTTATCCTGGAAAAAATGGCTGTGCCTTCAAAATAATCTTCATTTTTTTCTGCCGAAAAAAGATCAATAAACAAGTGAAGTATAGCATTTGAAATATATATTTGCAACATGCATATTGTTGATTTGCAATTAAGCTTGCACCAATTTCCTTAATCCTCTTGCCTCCTCTGCCGGCATGTCAGTCCGGCTCTGCTTAATGGGCACATCGCAAACAACGGTGTATACTGCCGATCCATTTCGAAACTTGAGAACGGTGTTTCCAGATCTGTCTTTTGTATATGCTCGTATCACATTCGCAATCTGCCCTTTATTGACCTGTGCGCAAAAAGAATGCCCTGTGCTGCCCTTGACCGGCGATGGCTGGATGTTGCCGGATTCGGCCTTAACAACAAATATATTTTTGAAAGAATCCATGTCATTCAAAATAAACTCAGAGGGCGCGGAACCGGTTTGGCATTCTTTCACCCGCTTTTCGACGTCTTTCTTCACATCGCTGAAAATGCTTGAGTAGCAGTATGCAGCGGGCGTGGGCGTCGGGGTCTTGCTTAATAGATTGTCAAAATCAATTTGGCTTAGTAAGTCAACAACAAGGGCGGATTTGCTTATCTCCAGAATTGCTGCCAAATTCGTTAATTGATTTTCGAGTTTTTTATCTGGATAAAATTGAATACGACTCATAAAATGTCCTTTCTCCGCATTGAATAATGGGTGCGAGTTGCTCTCTATATTGAATAATACTGGGGTTACACACTTTTGTCAAGGACGATCTATTGCAGAGTTTTGTTTTTTATTGTTTATAGAAAATCAAGGGTATGTTGTGGCACACTAAATACCCAGTTATGATACAGTTATTTGCAACAAAAAACCCCTGAAGCAATGCTGCATTCAGGGGCCATTATTAAGCGATCAGATCATTATTCCATCATTTTCAGAAATGTTTCCTCGGTTATGATGGTGACTCCAAGACTTTTGGCGGATTTGTTCTTGGATGAAGCGGAGGTACTGTCGTTGTTGATCAGAAAATTTGTGTTGGCGGATACTGATCCGGCTACACGTCCTCCGTTATCCTCAATGAATTTCTTCAGCGCGTCACGGTTTGCAAATTGTTCGACCTTACCAGTAATCACGAATGTACTGCTGGCCAGTCCGGATGACTGCTGCTCAGGCGGAAGAATCGTTACTTTGGCGCAGAGCGCTTCGAAGTTTTCTTTTGCACCCGGAACAACATTGTCGCGAAGGTCATAGAACCATGTGAACAGGCTATTATCGATCACCGGTCCAATGCCTTCCAGAGAATCAAAGTGCTCGTCGCTTCTCAGTCGGTTCCAAAATTCTTCGACGCATCCATGTACGTCCTTACTGATCCTTTTTGAGGCATCCCGTCCGACGGTATGGATGCCGAGTGAGTAGATCAATCTGTCGAGTGTCACGCTTCGGCTTTTCTCAATGGCGGCTGCCATATTGATATAGGATTTTTCGCCAAAGCCGTCCATGCTGCAAATCTGGCTCTTGTGACTTTCAATGACAAACAGGTCTGCGAATCGAGTAATTATGCCGGCGTCGATCAGTTTCTCCAGCGATCCATCGGAAATGCCCTGGATATCAAAAGCGTCCCGGCAGCAAAAGTGAACAAAACTGCCCACCTGCTTGGCTGCACAGAATGCGTTGGTGCAGTACACAGACACGGTATCATTGCTGCGCCGGATCTCTGTATGAGCGCCACAGACGGGACAAAGAGACGGGATTTCCGCCGTATTGCTTTTGGTCAGGTTTTCGGAGATTTGCGGGATAATCATGTTGGCCTTGTACACCATGATTTTGTCTCCCACTCCAAGCTGCAGCTGACGGATGACCGAAAGGTTGTGAACACTTGCCCGGCTTACATCGGTACCTTCCAGATCCACGGTATCAAACACAGCTACCGGGTTCAAAAGACCCGTCCGGGAAGCAGACCAAAAGATCTGTCTGAGCGTTGTTTCGACACATTCATCTTCCCATTTATAAGCCATGCCCGATAAAGCGTGATGTCCCGTAGATCCCAGGCTCTTACCATACGCTATGTCGTTAAACGTGAGTACGAGACCGTCTACCGGGTATATGTAATCGTCAATCGATTCGGCAAAAGAAGTAAGCCCATCAAAGAGCGTGTCTTTTGTAACACGGATCCGATCTACGACACAGAAACCGTTCTCATGGAGAAAGTCCATTCCCTCCATGTATGTCACAGGTGCCGGATAAACCAATTCAAATGCCACAAACTGCAAGTTGCGGTCGGCCGCTACTTTTGGGTCCTGCTGTAATACCGTGGAAGACGCCAGGTTGCGAGGGTTCTTATACTTACTCTCCGTATCGGGAACCAATGAATTGATCCGATCAAACTCCTCGTAGGACATAAGGGCCTCTCCGCGAACGACTAGGTGACCTTGATAGGGAATCACTTGAGGCAATCCTCTCAGGTACTGAGAAGTTCTTATTACTGGTCCAATTATCCCTTGTCCCCTCCCCATAACTTTTGTAAGCTTGCCGTTGTCCCATGTCGCGGAATTTGTGCATCCGTCTAATTTCCAGGTGAGTACGCCTTCTTTGTCGCCAAGCCAATCACGCAGTACGTCTTTGTCTTTGGTCTTGCCGAGCGAGAGACAGGGGAACTCATGGGTTGCCTTTTCGAGCTTCCCGGTGACTGGAAATCCTGCAAATTGAGTCGGGCTTCCTCCCAGTACAATGCCAGTCTCTTTTTCAAGAACCGCAAGACGATCAAACTTCTGATCGTACTCCAGGTTGGGCATGATCTCGCAATTCTCGTTGTAATAGGCATTGGCGGCGGGCCTCAGTTCGTTAATAAGCATTTCCATTTCGTATATTTTCTTATTCATATCTTTTTCTCCATTTCTGCCGGTTATCGGCATGTTCTTTTTTGCCTAATTGGCACCGCTCCCACTTTCGCAGGAGCGGTATGTACAAAGAAGATTTGTTTTTCATTTTTAACTGTCATGTTTCTCGATACTTCCAAACCGTTCCGATGGCTTCCTTTCCCTCCTTTTCTGCTTTCTCATTCAGATCTTTTAGAATCATTTCTGCATCGTCAAAAGAGTCCACAAAAAGATTGTGATCAGCTAGAACAGCTATGAGCTGTTCCTCATCCGAAAACTTTTCTTCACCAATACAGCCTTCCACAAGCCACTCCAAACCAAACCGATCCGGAAAATGTTGTCCGGATATGTCGGTATTGATATAGATACCCATGTTGGGCTCTTCCGCACAGAAGACGTATTTTTGGCCATAAGCATCTGCAAAGAGCTGAAAGATTTCGACTAATGGTCCCCATGCACAATTGATGCATATTTCAATGCCGCCATCTTCCTGAATTGCGAATTCCGATTCGTCATCAAACGCATGGAAAAAGCCGCTGCAATTATATAAAGAGGAATAAACCCCTAAATGGAACAAAAGACCGCCGATCCAATTTGGATCGGATTGAGATGGCGGATCTTCTGTGCTGGCAGACGGAGATGGAGATCGGGACTCGTTTTCAAAGAATGCATTGTTGATTTGATTGATCTCTCGGATACGAGAGATATCAGTAAATAATCGCTGTAACTCATTTTCGTCGCCTCCAAAAAAAAAAGACGCCGACTTCACACCAATTTGGCATTTTAGTTTCTTCTCTCTTACTTACACTTCATCCAATGAAGAAGTTGTACTTGGCGGGCTTCCATCCGATCATATCCCGGATCTTTGCACTGCGAAAAGCCGTTAATTCATCATCAAATACCGCGCTACTCTTGCTTCGACCGTCTACGGATGAAACAACCGTTGTAATGTGCCATTTCCCCTGGCTAAAATGGACAGGGATTACGGGATCCAACGATAGATCCTCAAGTGGGATTTCTTCAGCAATAGCTACTGCAGCTACAAAGGTGTGATACCCACGGCTGCCATAGTATTCGTTTATGTCCTCCCCACGGATCTGATACTTTGTCGTTGTTTCGGCGGTAAGCATCCGGATGGCATCCTGCAGGTCAAATACCTGTTTGTGGCTTGTTCGAAGAAACCTTTTCAACTCACCAATAATGGAACTCACCTTGCGGTTTCTGCGTTTCTCCGTTTGCTTCATCTCAAGTAAGGCTGACTTCAGCTGTACGTTTTCTGCTTCAAGATCCGCAACTTTTTGTTTCAGTTCCTGTGTACGGCTTAAAAGAAGTGTGTCCAAATAACTCATGTTATCTCCTTTTCTGACTCGACACTTTCCGTGTCCGCAGTCGGTGCCAATGGCGTTCTTTATGCTCCCTATATTTACCTTTCCTCACGGAAAAGATGCAGGTCCCAAAAGACCTGTAAATAAAAAAGCGCCCATTGGCCCGATTACGGGACAAAAAGCGCTGCCTTCCAAATAAAAAAAGATCGCCCGGTTGGGTAATCTTCAATAAACAATGTAATGATAGCATGTCAGATATAATCCTGCAAGCACTCAATAGTACAAGCAAATGCAGGCTGAGGTTGTGTATCGTAGTAATTCTGAATAATAATAGATGGCAGGTGTTGATTCGTAATTAAGTTTGTACCCCAATTTGTCGCATTTTACTAATTAAGTTTGTACTAAAATCGAGTTTACTGTCATGAAACAAGGATTCGATTAGTAATTAAGTTTGACGCAAATCTTATGATTTGCGAAACGTCTGTGTCTTCGCAACAGTGTCGGATCCGGAGCAGCCGGAAGATTGCCAGAAGGAAGATCAATATAATTGAGATGTACGCGTCCCTTAAAAAAATCATGTTGCAAATCAGTCAGATCTATTAACAATCAACGATACCGGTTTTCCATTGACATTTAATACATTATCAAATGATTCAAAATCAAATGTACTTCCACTTGCACAACCCATATTTTGGAGTATACGTTGATCAGTTGTCCCAATTCTAGTTCCAAAATCTACTGTTGTTCCTGATAATGGTTCTAAAAGATCTTTTTGATCGATAACATAAATTGTTAAAAATGCCATTTGGTTATTATAATCTGTTTCGTCTGCATCGTAACTTAATTGACTTTCATTTGAAGTCATTGAAGTCTCACCAGCAAATGATTTCGACATTACTGTTTCTCCTGGAATAATATTGGCAATATCGACTTCTTTACCCCCACAATCAGTATCAATCAAATAAGGAAGACTATTATCAACTAATGTACCTTTAGCGTCAATAGAAATATAGACTTTATCAGTCTTACCTAAGTCTGAATCTGATAAATTAGCTGCTAGTGGCATTAAATAACCATTTTTTGATGTTGGTATTTGTTCTTCCAAAAGTACTTCTACTACCGGGGCAATAAAAGCTACTGCTCCCGTTTTTGTCTCTTCTCCATTTTCATTCAATTCATAAACTTCTTCTTTGTATATACCAGCATATTCACCTTCTTCAAGTCCAAATTTATTTTCCTTAGAAGCGGTATAATTTCCGATTCCTTCCACAACATTTTTTTCTAGACCCTCAATATCCGGCATTTCTACCAATAATTCTTCATCAGTTAAGACTTCAGGAGTAGGGATAGCGGTTGGTGTCGGGGTTGGCGTTGGAGTTGGGGTCGGTGTGGGCGTCGGTGTAGGCGTCGGAGTTGGTGTGGAAGTCGGAGTGGGCGTCGGTGTCGGGGCCTTCGCTACAAAGTTGGCTCCGGAGCAGCCGGAAAGGACAAGAAGAACGGTTAGTACGATTAAGAAGAATAGAATGTGCATTCTTTTCATTTTTCATTCCCCCGCTAAGACCGGCATAGGAATTGAAGAAGTATCACTTATTACATAGTTCAAATCATACTACTGTTAGAGAAATACATCAATAGACAGTAACCGTGTGCAACGTGATGTATGTTTTGCGTCAAATTTACAACTTCTGCGTCAAATTTAATTGCAAATCAACACCAGGGGAATAAACACTAAATATTTCCAAGCTTTCTCGTAGTGGTCTTTGAACAAATTGTGAAGATTCTGCTTGTAACACAAAACGATCCGACGGGCGTTCCAATCGGATCGTTTTTCTTCAGATACAAAACAAATGCGTCAAATAATTGATACTTTAATTATAAGAAATCGGGATGAATCAAAATAAGGAAGCATCGAGTTCAGTTCTCAATTCAGAGATATAGACACGCGTAGTCTTCTCTTCCTTGATCAAACTATTGATATATGTGTTCAGTTTTGTGCACTTTTCATCTTGCCGTGATTCTGAAAGTTCAATAAGTCTAAATATCAAGTCTATTTTTGTTATTGGCCGATGTTCAGCGACCATGATTAAGGAATTTTTCATATCTCACCCCTTGTAATTGCGCGTAGTGTAATAATCAGTAAATATACTCCTCATGTTAATTCCCGTCAAGCTGGCAAATTCATCAATATGCCGTTCAATTATTTTCTCTATCCTGAAGTAGTTCAGTACAAGCAGTTCATCTTGTGTCTTTTGATCCTGTTTTTCAACAGAAAACCCCATGGTAAATATTGGAGTATTGAAAGCATAATAATTAGGGAATACAATCGTCAAGAAGTCTTTGTATTTTTCGGCGTTTTTCGTTTTTTTTGCTGCCTCTGGATTGACACTCTTCAAAACAGAACGCTTCTCGTCAGCGGCAAGTTTTATCAACCCCTCTCCATATTTCAGTTGATCTAGGTCGTCTTTATATATTTTATCCTCACATATAGCAATATACTTTTTATATATCTTGTCTCTTGTATCATAATAACGCACATGAACACGAACTTGATAGCAATCAAGTAAATAATTTGCACAGTATTTACACAATACTAAAAAGAAAGCTTCCAGCGTAGTAATTTCCGTTTTTGTCTTTTTTGCACTATAATTTCTTTTGCCATCACATTTGCTCATATTTTCTTTGTGAATTTTCGTAATATCACAAACGTTATTTCTCATCATTTCATCAAATAGCAATACGGAGTCGATGAAGCCTTGTGTAGCAAATAAAAACTGCTCATCCACTTCAACCGTCTTGTTTTTTGGCAATTCAATATTAAACGTATTTTGTTCATTATTTGATTTTTTTATCGTATGGATTGAACCCTTGGATTTTTTGATATCAATTATACCAGCAAGGTCAACGTGGCTTGTTGGCCGTGTTGCATCGTGTGAAGGCTTACCCGCTAGTGGTTTTAAGGGAATCTTTTTTGGTGGTAAGGCCGCTCTGTCACGTTTAAGTCTAGCATGAATAGATTTTACAATATCGGTATATGCATCGCTTCTATCAGCAAATGATTTCACGGGCTTTCCATTTGTGGGAGTTACGAGATGTTTCTTTATTCGCGTATTTTCATCCCAAACACAATTTTCCACAATAACCGATATGATTGTTTTTTTCTTGTCATCGGCTAAACTCAATTCCTTTGTATAGCAATAATCGGAAGCAAAATAATTAGGGCCTATTAAGGCAATAAATACATTGGAGCTGAGTATCATTTTTTTTATTTCGGGATCAAGTTCATCTCCTACACATAGTGAGCGGTCATCCTTAATAACAATCCAATTCTCCTCGCGTAGCGCAGAAAGTTGTGCTTTGAGTTCATCAAAATATATGGTGTCTTTGTGTGAGTAGGAAATGAAGATTTTTGTCATATAAACGCTCCATTAACATATTTATTTATAATTTACACATCTATAATGCATTTGTAAAGGAAAGATTTGCATAAACGAGAATACTGCTGTTTTATCTCGTATTTCGGCACTTTTTCTTATTGCGAAGTTTTATTTGTTGAACCTAATGAACAACGGCGTAGCCTGATCCGCCGGCGATTTCATTACCTGGTCGTTGATCCAACTGAGTACCCTTGTGGGTACGGATGACTTGTCGATGGGAAGCTCGTAACCGAGTGTTTGAAAAAGTTCGCGGATGGTTTCGTTTTTTGTAAGACTTATTTTGGAATCTTTGAGCGATTCAAACCATATTTCTGTCCCGCTCGCATCGACCAGAATGATCTGATAACCCTTCATTTCTCCTTCACTTGTCATACCATAATAGCCGTTATTTTTAGCAGCCTCACGGGTTGGAAAGCAGGTAAACGAGACTGGATTGGGGATGTAGTCCATATACAATTGCAGGTATACCGCTTTCTCGGCTTCTGTGCTTCTCATAGGGTTATCGGATTGCACGAGAACAAGATGCCCGTCCCTTGCAAACAGCTGGACCGTTGAAAAAAGATACTGTTTTGCTTCGTCAAGTTTTTGATCACGATCTCGAATAGCTTCCGATTCTTCGCGGCAAGTCATTGTGCCATCATCTGCTTGTGATATGATGCATTTCGTCTCGCAAAACACGTAATCTTCCCATTCTTCTTTCGACAGCGTTGTCCGTAATAGACCCGATTTTTGTGCGTCCAAAAGAATATCCACCGTTCCCTGTGGGCCCTCACCGCCATAACCGCAATTACAGCCCAAAAGCCATAACTGAACGCCGTTTTTAGCGCGGATGACCATTGTGGGTGCCGCATAATCATGTAATATCCCGAAGAATGGACTGCCAACCTCAAAATATCCGTCTCGGGCCGCGTCTTGCTTATAACGGTATATGCGGATCTCCTCAATGCAGTTGAGCTCGTGTTTATGTATTTCCCAAGATGCAGTGCTTTTTCGGGTGCTGGTTTCCTCATGATCAAAATAGACAAGGTAGTATGAATTATTGATATGCGGCTGAGCTTTTAGCAGGCGGGCTTTTGTGAAGCGATCAATCTCAGAAACAGAAAACAAAGTGACGTTATCGGCTTTAGCAGGCTTCAATTGTCCGGCTTTAATTAAGGCGTAGATACGTTGCTTTGTAAGCTGCAGCTTTTCTGCAACTTCTGGCACAGATAATACGCGAGCACGAATATAGGTCCCCTCGCTGCTGTTGTCCAAGTTGTTGTCCGGTACTTTGTTTTCCATATCTTTTAGCCTCCTCTTATTTATTTCTTTGAATATATAGGTGTACCTGCAACGCTTCCGATATATGGAACGTTGCAGGTATTGTTGTAATATTAGCCGGCCTTTCTCCGGTTTCCGTATTCAGGCGGCGGCTCCGGATAGGGTATGTCATAGGCGGTTGCCGGGGCTTTCTTTGGTGTTGGCGTAGGTGCAGGTGGAGCTTTTACTGCCGGTACAGTTGGTGCTTTTAACGCAGGTGCAGACTTTGGAGCAGGAGCAGAGGGAACTGTTTTAGATACGGTTTCTGCGCTGCGGGATCCGTATTCGGGCGGCGGCTCCGGGTAATGGGTGTTCTGGCCCTGGTCCTGCTTCTGCGGGCGCAATGCGTTCCAAGCTCCGGTCATATACTGAGAAGTGATGTAGCTCTGCATATGGAACTTGACGATCATACACAACGACTTCAAATCTTCTGCGGACGTGCCCAACATAATGCGTTTGTCCGGTTTTGAGCCAAAGGCCGGGACGATCAACCCTCTCTCGTCTTCTTTTCCGGCGCCAGACTCAGCGGTTAAGAGAAAGGGATACTTTGTTCCGGATGTGATCTTGAACTGGCGAGACTCTGACATGCCGTCAGCACGTGCCTGCCCGCGTTTGGCCAATACTTTTGCAGATGTTCCGCCCATGGCGGCAAAGGCGGGCTTTGGATACTGCTTGGTCACAGCGGCTTCCGCTGCTATGGCTGCGGCCTTGGCCTGCAGAAATCCCATAATAACGTCTTCAGATAGGGCAAGAAATTCTGCAAATTCCAAATAAATTGGAATGTTGGCAATGATGCGGCTGCCTGTTGCCTGTGCCTGATCATATTGCACAAAATTCAAGTGGACCCGGTCTATCTCAAATGAGGTATTAAGGATTTCAAGAAAAAGGTTCTTACCGTCTATTCTTATGATTTGATTGGGTTTTGTTGATTTAGTCATATATTTTCTCCTCTCGATAGTTGCCAATCGGCATTTGTTTATATTGATATTATAACACATCTGTTTACTATAAACAATAGATAACGCAAATAGTAAATAGAACAGACCTTTGAAAGTCTCGCGTGACTTAGGCGTGTCACAAGCGTGACAATGTCACACTTACTCAAGGAAAGAGAAGAATGAGTGAGAAGAGAGCCGGAAATATCCTATTCTTCTGTTTTCTCGAATGGATCGGCCTTGGGGTATTCCTCTATTTCTAATGCTTCTTTCCAATTTTCGGGAAAACCCATAAAAGATAACTTGATTTCACTGTGTGATTGTATGGCAGCGGAAAGTTCCTTGCTAAATTCAAGCCAGGCACCTTTCCC
>Ga0209540_10001194_pt1 | contig 20589 bp, 22 predicted proteins | sample BarGraIncu01121A_FD_184501 | JGI IMG/M metagenome (GOLD analysis project Ga0209540, IMG submission 184501) | Arctic peat soil microbial communities from Barrow, Alaska - Barrow Graham LP Incubations 011-21A (SPAdes) (version 2) | ecosystem: Environmental > Terrestrial > Soil > Wetlands > Peat... | reverse complement strand
CGTCGACGTGAACAATGTTATCATCCTGGAAGCACCTCACAACGTGGACTATAGATTCTACCTCCCTTATGTGGGAAAGGAACTTGTTACCCAGCCCTTCACCTTTGCTGGCTCCTTTTACGAGGCCGGCAATATCATAAAACTCAATAGCGGTGGGAACCCTTTTTCTGGATTTATACATTTTTTCAAGAACATCTAATCTTTTATCAGGTACGCTTACTACGCCTACATTCGGTTCGATTGTACAGAATGGATAGTTGGCTGATTCTGCGCCTGCTTTTGTTATTGCATTAAATAAAGTGCTTTTACCGACATTCGGTAAACCTACGATTCCTAATTTCATTAATTATTACATTCCTTTCTAACGCGGATTATTCCTATTAAATTATACTCTACAAGGGCTTGTATTTCAAGAAAAGAAACAAATGTGAATGAAAAGATTAAAAAAGTTTAAAAAAAATTAAAAAATTTGAAAAACGTGAAGGAATTTCAGAATCAGTATAGAATATATATGGAAAGTGGTGTATAGTGGAGTAAAGTGGAGAAAATTTATGGAGGTGCTGTTATGTTTATAGGTGAGTATACACATGCAATAGACAATAAAAACAGAATAATAGTACCCTCAAAATTCAGAGATGAACTTGGAAGCAAGTTTGTTATGACCAAGGGGCTGGACGGTTGCATTTACGCTTACACCGTTGATGAATGGAAACTGCTTGAAGACAAGCTTGTAAAGCTGCCACTCACAAACAAGAATGCAAGAGCGTTTCAGAGATTCTTCTTCTCTGGAGCCAATGAAATAGAGCTGGATAAACAGGGAAGGGCACTCATACCGCAGAGCATAATTGAATATGCGGGTATAACCAAAGAAGTGGTAAGCATCGGAGTATCAAGCAGAATAGAAATCTGGAGCAAAGAAAAGTGGGAAGAGTATAACGATTTGAATCTCAATTTCGATGAAATTGCAGAGCAGATGAGTGATCTCGGAATATAGGAGAAATATATGGAATTTAAACATGTATCCGTATTGTTGAATGAATGCATAGAAGCATTAGATATAAAAGAAAACGGAATTTACGTAGACTGCACAATGGGAGGCGGGGGTCATTCGTTGGAAATACTTAAAAAGCTGAATAACACGGGAATGCTGATAGGTATAGACCAGGACACCAAAGCAATCGCTGCAGCAAAGGAAAGGCTAAAGGATTATGTTAACGTTACATATGTTCACGATAATTTTTACAATATAGACAGGATAATGGAGTCGCTTGACATAGAAAAGGTGGATGGAATATTTATGGATCTGGGCGTTTCCTCCCCACAGCTGGATGAAGCGGAAAGAGGCTTCAGCTACATGAAAAACGCTCCGCTTGACATGAGGATGAACAGGGAAAGCAGTCTGTCAGCCTACGAGGTAGTGAACACATATAGCGAAGAGGAACTCTACAGGGTCATAAAGGAATATGGCGAAGAGAGATTTGCCAAGAGAATCGCGCAGTTCATCGTAGAGAGAAGGGCACAGAAACCCCTTGAAACAACATTCGAGCTGGTAGACATTATAACAGCTGCAATCCCGGGGAAATTCAGGAGGGAAGGACATCCTGGAAAAAGAACCTTTCAGGCTATAAGGATAGAAGTCAACAAGGAACTGCAGATATTGGACAAAGCAATAAGGGACAGCGTTGAAAGACTGAGAAGTAAAGGAAGGATAGCCGTAATCACTTTCCACTCACTTGAAGACAGAGAGATTAAGAATCTGTTCAAGACATTGGAAAATCCGTGCATCTGTCCGAAGGATTTTCCGGTATGTAATTGTGGTAAAAAACCGACAATAAAGATTATAACAAAAAAACCGATTATTCCAAGCGATGAAGAAATGGCTGAAAATTCAAGAAGCAAGAGTGCAAAGTTGCGGGTTGCAATGAAACTATAAATTCTAATTTTATTAGTGGGGTGAAGTTATATGGATGAGTTAAATGAAAAATTCGTAATCAATGGGAATACGGTCTTAGCACCAAATTATATGCCTTACCGGGAGTCAGAACAAAAGAGACAGGTCAGAAAAAATAGTTCAAACAAAAAAAATATTCATAAAAAGATTATCGTAATCAGAAACATTATGATCGCATTTATTGTAGGTATTACATTGGTAGGTAGATACTGTATCATTTACAACCTCCAGAGTGAACTTAACACAACTAAGCAGAATATCTCAGCACTTAATAAGGAAAATGAAAATTTAAAGGTTGATTTAGTGAAGTATAATAATATACAATACATAGAAGATGTAGCTGTAAATAAATTAGGTATGGTTACTCCAGACAGGAATGATGCGATATATGCAGACGTAAGCAAAAAGACCATCATAACTGCAGAAAGCAAAAGCAATGAAGGCAAAAACGCAGTCACTGCAGTAGCTGGAAAAATATTCTAGGCAATTATCTGGGGGTAAAAAAATTGACTAAGATGAAAAAAGGATACAAGAAGGGTAAAATTAGGGCAAACAAACGGATGGGAATAACGCTGCTGATTTTATTTGGTGTATTCTTTTTCCTGTTTTTAAGATTGTTTTACATAATGGTCGTCAAAGGATGGGAGTACAGTGCGCTGGCTGAATCTCAGTGGACCAGTCAAATTACGGTGCAGGCAGAACGCGGCAGGATACTTGACAGAAACGGCGAAGAAATGGCTGTGAGCGCGAGCGTTTACAGGGTGGACCTTGACATGAATACGCTCAGGGAAACAATGACAAATGACAACCTCACCACAGACCAGATGTCTGAAAAGCTTGCAAATGCTTTAGGGATGAAGTCTGCAGACGTGAAGACGATAATGAACGGAAAACTCTCGAACGGAAAGCCGATATCCTATGCGATTCTTAAGAGACGGATTGAGAAAGCCCAGGCGGACACCGTGACTGCACTGAAGTTGAGGGGCGTCATTGTGTCCTCGGACACAAAAAGGTACTATCCTAACGGCAATTTCCTTGCCCACGTTCTGGGATTCCTGAATTCCGACGGAGCAGGAATGGCTGGCGTGGAGCTCAAGTACAACTCATTGCTTGCAGGCACACCTGGAAAAAATGTAGCTGAAACTGACAGGAAGAGCGAGGAACTGCCTTACTCAAACTCCGTAATAACGGCACCGGTCGACGGGAAAGACCTCATCCTCACTATAGATGAAGTGGTTCAGAATATTGCAGAAAAGGCCGCGGAAAAGGCAATGGAAGACAACAAGGCAAAGGCTGTCACGATAATCGTCATGAATCCAAACAACGGCGATGTGCTTGCCATGGTTAACAAGCCTGACTTTGACCCTAACAACCCTCGGGAGGAAGGTAAGACCTCAGAAGAACTTCAAGCACTATGGAGGAATAGGTCAGTCAGCGATACCTATGAACCTGGATCAATATTCAAGGTTATAACCTCTGTTGCAGCACTTGAAACAGGGTCTGTGAACAGCAACTCCTCCTTCACCTGCACAGGTAGCTTCACGATAGCGGGCCATACAATCCACTGCTGGAAAAGATCAGGGCATGGTGTCGAGAGCTTCGTAGACATACTGAAAAACTCTTGCAACACAGGATTTGCCGAAGTCGGAGCGGCTGTCGGGAAAGTGAAATTGACGGACTACATTAAAAAAGCAGGTTTCGGCGAAAAAACAGGAATAGATCTGCCGGGAGAAGCATCGGGCATAGTCAAGGACCCTAAAGACATAACACCACTTGATCTTGCAACAATTTCCTTCGGCCAGACAAACACTGTTTCATGCATAGAATATCTCACCGCTTTTAACGCGGTTGCAAACGGCGGGAAACTGATAACCCCGCATCTTATGTATCAGGCAGGTCACTACGACGAAGAAACAAATAAAGAGGTATCGGACAGCACTTATGACAGTGCATCCACCGCAAGGCAGGTATTTGACAGCGCCAAGACGGCCGAACTCAGATCCTATCTGGAAAAGGTTGTTTCAGAAGGCGGCGGAAGTAAAGCTTTCATAGACGGCTACCACATAGCCGGAAAGACCGGTACGGCACAGAAGGCCGGAAACGGCAAATACCTGGATGGCAAGTATATTGCATCCTTTGCTGGCATGGCTCCAGCGTCTAACCCGAAGATCACTGTATTCATACAGATAGACGAACCTGATCCCTCGAATTATTACGCAGGTCAGATAGCAGCGCCAGTAGCACAGACTGTATTCAACGACATATTCAACTATATGGCAATGAAGAGCGATGCCAGCGGAGAAGAAATAGCAAAAAGCCTTTTGAGGGACGTCGTTGTTCCGGATGTGAGAGGGTTGGCTAAAACCCAGGCACAGGCTATTCTAGCAGAATACAATCTGGACTACGTCACCGACGCTGCCGGAGATTATGTGGTGAATATGGAACAAGCTCCGGGAACAACAGTAAAAGAAGGAAGCAAAATAACACTTTACACTGGGACTACTCCTAATTATAATAAGGTAGTAACGGTGCCAGACCTCAAAGGTCTTGGAAGAGAAAAGGCAAATAAGACCCTCAACAGCATTGGTCTCAGAGCCCAGTACACAGGTGACGGAATGGTTGCAAGCCAGAGCATAGCGGTTGGAACTACTGTCACAAAAGGAAGTGTAATAGGACTGGAGCTTAATCCGATAGGTGATTAAATTGCTTATGGCATGCAGCAGTGCAGAGTGAAAAGCTTGTGCACTGGCATGCCTGTTTTCATATATTTAATATACAGGGGAGTGTTATAATGAAGCTCAGTGAAGTTTTGAGAGGAATTAAATACGAATTGCTGAAGGGTAATGAAGATTCAGAGATCAATAAGCTGGAATATGATTCCAGAAAAATAGAGGCAAACGATGTTTTTATTTGTGTCAAGGGTTACCAAACTGACGGACACAGATATGTCGATAGCGCTGTTGAAAACGGCGCAAAGGCCATAATCTGCCAGGATCAAGTGGCGATCAAACTAGGAATCACCTATATCCTGGTTGAAGACACAAGGAAAGCTCTGGCTTTGGCTGCATCTAATTTTTACGGAAGTCCGAAGGACAAACTCAAGCTGATTGGTGTAACTGGGACGAACGGTAAGACGACTTCAACTTTCATGATAAAATCAATCCTTGAAGCAGCCGGATTCAAAACAGCCATCATAGGGACCATAGCTAACTACATAGGCGTTAGGAAGCTTGAAACAAGCAGGACCACACCGGAGTCGCTGGAGCTTCACAAACTCTTCAGGGACATGGTAGAGGAAGGTGTTGAATACTGCATTATGGAGGTTTCCTCACATTCCCTGTATCTGGACAGGGTATACGGACTGGAGTTTTCACAGGGGATATTCACGAACCTGACACGGGATCATCTTGACTTCCATGAAACCTTCGAAAACTACTACAAAGCAAAGCTCATTATTTTTGAGAACTCACAAAACTCAGTCATCAACCTGGACAGCGAATACACGAGCAGGCTCCTTCAGGATATAAAGGGCAAGATTACAACCTATTCAGCGGAAAAAGATGCAGATGTGAAGGGAAGCAACCTGAAGCTCCACTCAAGAGGTGTGACATTCGACCTCGGATTCAAGGGCGTTACCAGAGATATAAATATAAACATTCCCGGAAAATACAATGTTGAAAACTCACTAGGCAGCGCTGCAGCCTGCATGTCTGAGGGGATTTCCATCGATATGGTAAAACAGGGGCTTGAAGCAATGCTCTGCGTACCTGGCAGGTGTGAAATAGTTAATCAGGGATACAACCTGGGCTTCGACATAATAGTAGATTACGCACATACCCCTGACGGTCTTGAAAATATACTGAAGACTGCAAGGGAGTTCACAAAAGGAAGGCTTATAGTGGTATTCGGCTGCGGCGGAGACAGAGACAAGACAAAGAGGCCGATAATGGGAAAGATAGGTACAGACCTTTGTGACATAGCGATAATTACTTCCGACAATCCAAGGAGCGAGGAGCCTGGCACAATCATAAAAGAAATCATCGCCGGAGTCAGGAAAGACAATTACGTAGTGTTGGAGAACAGAAGGGATGCAATCAGGAAGAGTATAGAGACTGCAAAGGACGGAGATGTCATCGTAATTGCCGGAAAGGGCCACGAAGACTACCAGATCCTTAAAACAGGCAAGATCCACTTTGACGAGAGGGAGATTGTAAAAGAAATATTAGAAGAAGGTGGATACTAATTGGAAACTTTGACGTTCAATGAAATAAAAGAGGCTGTAGGCGGAGAGGTAATTCTGGAAGGCACTGCAGCCGTCTACAATTCAATAAATACTGATACAAGGAAGATAGCGGCTGGGGATGTATTCATAGCTTTGAAGGGTGAAAACTTCAATGGAAACAAATTTTTGAAGCAGGCTGTAGAATCAGGGGCATTACTCTGTATCGTGGATGAGCTTCTCACAGATACAAAGGGCATAAACTCAGCGGGAATCATAAAAGTTCAGGATACAAGAAAAGCACTTCTCGACCTGGCAGGATATTACAGAAAAAAGCTCAGGACAAAGATAATCGGAATAACAGGATCAACAGGAAAAACATCAACCAAAGATCTTGCTGCTGCGGCTTTAAGCAAAAAATTCAAGGTGCTCAAAACAAAGGGCAACTTCAACAATGAGGTCGGACTTCCGCTTATGGTTTTCTCTTTAGACAACAGCTATGACATAGCCGTCCTTGAGATGGGGATGAACAATCTAGAGGAGATACACAGGATGGCTCAGGCAGCGCGTCCCGACATCGCTCTCATCACCAACGTTGGCATGACGCATATCGGCAATCTAGGCAGCAGGGAGAACATCCTCAAAGCTAAGCTCGAGATAGCAAATTTCTTCGGAAAGGATAACACTCTTATAGTGAATTCCGACAGCGACCTTCTCGAAAACCTTGGCGCCAGACCATACAGGGTAATCAGCACCAGCGCTCTTGCAGAAGCCGAATATTCAGCACATGACATAAAGCTCGGAGACGAGGACGTCAGCTTCAGGGTTTCCGAAAGAGGTGCCGAATTTAACAGCCCTATAAGGATAGGTGTTCCGGGCAGGCACACTGTAAATAACGCGCTTCTTGCCATAGCATGTGCAAGGCTTCTGGGAATGAGCATGGAGGAGATTTCGGAGGGCTTCGGAAACCTCGAGAAGACAGCAATGAGGCTGGATATAATAAGAGGCGAAAAGTTCATAATTATTAACGACTGCTATAATGCAAATCCGGATTCCATGAAATCCGGAATAGATGTGCTTAAGAACCTGAACAGCAAAAGGCATGTTGCGATACTCGGAACCATGGGCGAACTTGGAAACGAGGCCTGGGAAGCACACAGGATGGTTGGCGAATACGCAAAAAAAAGTGGTACAGACCTGCTAATAACACTGGGCCAGTACAATGATGCATTCAAGGAAGGGTTTGGAGACAACTGCTTTACATTCGATAACTACGACGAAGCGATTGAATTCGCTGTGGGCTATATGAAAAAGGGAGATGCAGTCATCGTGAAAGCATCAAGATCTATGAAATTTGAGGGGATAGTCGAAAAGCTGAAACAAGCCAATCACTTATAAGGGGGAAGCTATAACCAGATGGATAATATAATAATTTCAACGCTGGCTGCGTTCTTAGCTGCCATATTGGCAGGGCCTCTATTCATACCTCTGCTCCGCAAATTTAAATTCGGTCAGAGCATAAGGGAGGAAGGCCCCAAGAGCCATCTAATAAAAGCGGGGACGCCAACAATGGGAGGAGTCATATTCATCATCTCTACCCTGATAGTAACGGCAATTGTCGTAAGGAACCCGAGAGACGAGGCAATGATTGCATTATATGCACTTCTGGCTTTCGGCATAATCGGGTCAATGGATGACGTACTCAAGATTTTGAGGAAGAAGAACCTTGGGCTGAGGGCTTATCAGAAGATGATACTCCTTCTGGCTGTTTCAGGTTTTTTCGGATACTATGCAGCAAACAACCCTTCTATAGGAACTTCAGTCATTATACCCTTTGCAGGGATCGCTTTTGATCTAGGAATCTGGTTCATACCATTCATAATATTCTACTTTGTGTCAGTGACAAACGCAGTGAACCTTACTGACGGATTAGACGGTCTTGCGGCCACGGTCACGCTTGTGGTCATGGGATTTTTTACAGTGGTCAGCTTTGCCATGGGCCACTACACCCTTGCAATATTCTGCGGGGTGGTTGCAGGATCTCTGCTGGGCTTCCTTAAATTCAATGCTTACCCTGCACAGGTGTTTATGGGCGATACGGGATCGCTAGCTCTTGGGGGAGCTGTTGCCGCTGCAGCCATGATACTTAAGCTGCCGCTTATAATACTTATCGTAGGCGCGATTTACGTTTTGGAGGCCGTTTCTGTAGTGCTGCAGGTGTCTTCCTTCAAGCTCACTAAGAAGAGGATCTTCAAGATGGCGCCGATCCATCACCATTTCGAGCTGTCGGGATGGCATGAAACCAAAGTGGTTTCCATGTTCGGCATCGCCACTGCGGTCTTGTGCCTTATAGCACTTCTGGCTGTATAAATATAAACAATTCTGAGGAGGAACTGTGTAATGAAAAGACCAGAGAGAAAGCCAAGTCCAAAAAAGCCAAAGCTCAAAAAGCTTAGGCTAAAAAAATCCGAGCCGATAGATTTCATATTGTTTTCCACAATACTGCTGCTCGTGGGCATAGGCGTCATAATGGTTTACAGCGCAAGTTCCTACAGCACATCCAATAATCCAGCCATCAACGACGGCATGTTTTATCTTAAAAAGCAGGCACTCTGGGCAGCACTCGGGCTAGGCTGCATGATCGTTATAATGAAGACTGATTACCACCTGCTGAAAAAGTACACAAAATTGATTATGGTAATAACTGTCATACTGCTTTGTGCTGTTTTTGCTTTTGCGCCTGTCAACGGTGCAAGGCGGTGGATTCCGCTCGGCTTCGCATCAATACAGCCATCAGAGATAGCAAAATACACAGTGGTGCTGTATCTTGCTGCCAGCCTGGACAAGAAGGGCGTGAAGATCAAATCACTGATTTACGGCATACTTCCCTACCTGCTGGTATCAGGATTTTTCGCAGGCATGGTCCTGGCGGAAAAAAACCTTAGCATCGCTGCTGTAATAATGGGAGTGACGATCATTGCCCTATTTGTAGCTGGTGCAAGAATTCCACATCTCCTTGGGGTTGTAAGCTGCGTAATACCTGTGGGAGTGTCTTTCATACTTTTTGAACCTTACAGGCTTGCCAGACTGATGAATTTTCTGAATCCCTGGATGGATGCCAGGGGAGACGGATACCAGCTTATACAATCGCTGCTTGCACTTGGATCTGGAGGCATATTCGGAGCTGGCCTAGGCCAGTCAAGGCAGAAGTGCTTTTACATACCTGAACCGCACACAGATTTCATATTCGCTATAGTTGGGGAAGAACTGGGACTCATAGGTTGTGCTGTGATAATTCTGCTTTTTGCGGTATTCATATGGAGGGGTTTGGTAACAGCATCAAATGCAAAGGACAAATTCGGTAAGCTCCTGGCGACAGGAGTAACTTCAGTAATAGCCATCCAGGCCATAATTAACATTGCGGTTGTTACGGGCTCGATGCCTGTAACCGGAGTGCCGATGCCGTTTATCAGTTACGGAGGCTCTTCTCTCATATTCAACTTGGTAGCGGTGGGTGTCTTGCTGAATGTATCGAAACATAAGCCGAAAGAAGATGAGATAAAGTAATTTTATTTTGAATGGCTATAGTTAATGAAATGTTCATATTGAAGTGTTATAATATATTTGTTTTAGAATTCTAGGTGAGGAGTTAAGTGTATGATCAAAAAAGTAGACAAAATGGACAATACACTTATAACAAAGAGAAGAAAAAAGATATTAAGACAGAGACTTTTTATTTTGCTTGCGATTTTGTCAGTGGTTGTTTGGAATTTCTGCATGAGGTATCCCGCTTTCAATATCACAAGCATTACTGTTGAAAACAATAAGAACACAGATGCCCAGAAAATAATCCAGCTTTCAGGCATACAGACAGGAAACAATATCTTCTATATAAAAACCTCCAAAGACAGCGATAAAATAATGGAGAACCCTTATTTCACAAGCGTGAAGATATCAAGGAAACTCCCATCATCAATCGTGATAAGCGTTGTTGAAAGGGAGGCTACGTATTATGCCGCAAAGGATAATAAGTTCGCGGTAATTGACAAGGACGGTATAGTACTTGAGGTGAAAGAAGATATAAGCAAAATGAAACTAATAAAGCTGGACGGTTTCGATATGAAAAAATCAGAGGTAGGAAAGCAGATTGTAGGGACAGACGAGAGGCAGATACAGATCATCGAGACGCTGTCAGGTATGACAGCTGCCAGGGCTTTTATTGCAGGCCTGGTATCAATTGACCTGACTAACCCAAACGCTATCAATATGTACTCTGGCCAGATATGCATAAAAATCGGAACTATAGATAATTTTGAAAAGAAACTCAATACTGCTGCGAATATTCTTCAGAGAGACGAGCTTAAGCAGGCAAAGGGATATATAGATGTCAGTTTCGACGGTAACCCCGTGTTTTTTATTGAAAAGTAGGAGGAAATAGGATTGAAAAGTATGCGCGCTCAAATCAGTGTAGCAGTAGTATGTGCCATTTTAGGCTTCATGCTGGCATATCAGTTCAAGGTGCTTAGCAACCAGCAGAATTCATTCAGCCTTGGCACAACAACCAGCTCTGACGTAACTATTGAAATAGAACAGTACAAAAAACAGAAAACAGAGCTTGAGAGTAAGGTTAGCGAACTTCAGGGAAAGGTCGATAGCTATGAAAAAGCTGCAGCAGGAGAAAGCGATGCTTCGAAAGCTCTTCTCACTGAACTAGAAACCTCAAGGATACTGACAGGTGCAACAGATATCCACGGGCAGGGCGTAGTCATATACCTTGATCCGGCCTCAAACCTTTTCGGCACAGGAACAGGCAGTCACATCACTGACAAGCATCTGGTTTATCTAGTGAATGAACTTAGGTTTGCAGGAGCTGAAGCCATATCTATAAACGATATAAGGGTTGTCGGGCTTACAGGAATAAGGAATGCAGGTAATTACATCCTTATAAATGACAATGACAAAGTATCATATTCTCAGAAGATAACTATAAAAGCTATTGGCAATAAGGATATGCTTTACAGCGGACTTAGCTTCCCTGAAGTGTTTTCCGAATTCACAGGTATCTGCGACGTAAAATTTGAAAAGCAGGATGATATCAAAATCTCCAAATATACAAAAACATACAATTTTCAGTATGCAAAACCTGTAAAATAAACTAATTTTTAGAACAGTTAAGGAGAGAATTTCATGGTTGGACTTATGGGATTAATAATAGGGATAATTTTGGGAATAGTATTCAACGTCAATATTCCTGATCAATTTTCCCCATATATGTCGGTGGCAATTCTTGCCTGCCTTGACTCCGTTTTCGGAGCAGTCAGGGCAAGTCTCTCAAAAAACTTCCAACCTGACATATTCATTTCAGGCTTCTTCGGAAATGCACTGCTGGCAGCAGGACTTGCATATCTTGGCGACAAGCTTGGAGTTCCGATATACCTGGCTGCGGTCATAGTATTCGGCGGAAGGCTGTTCGACAACTTTGCAATAATCAGAAGGCTGTTATTAGAAAAAGCGAAATCCCGCGGTTGAGGTGTAACGGATGAAAAACAATGAAGCCAATATCTTCGTATTTGCAGCTTGCATTATCATCGGCGTACTTATTTCAATAAATATAAGCATTTCTGCAAAAAGCAGTTATACTTATCTTAGTTCAGAGCAGTATCAGGATGCATATGCATATAAGGCAAGGCTGCAAAATGAATTAAGCGCACTGAGAAATCAGTACAACGATTATGAAGAAAAACTAATCAAATACCAGCAGAACGATAAGAACGGCAAGACCGTAGAAATCGAAATAAGCAATGAGCTTGATCAAAACAACATGATCCTTGGCAAGGTTGCTTCAATAGGTGAGGGTGTTGTCATTACGCTTAACGATGCGGACAGCAGCCTTTTCAATAATACATTTGAAGACCAGTTCAAACTGGTTCACAACACAGACATAATACAGGTGCTTAACGACCTCAAGAACGGCGGGGCAGAGGCGATTTCCATTAACGATCTAAGGATAGTTGGAAGTTCCGAGGTATACTGCAGCGGGCCTTTCCTTCAGGTGAACGACGTGAAGATAGCAGCACCTTTCACGGTCAAAGCTATCGGAAACAGCCAGGTTCTGTACGATTTCATGATGTCTGATGAAAACTACCTTAAAAGCCTGATGCTCAGAAAGGTCAGAGTGAATATTAACAAAAGCGGCGCAGTGCAAGTTCCGGCAGTGAATATGGATGAAAGCGCTGAATTCGCAAAGGAGCAGAAAAAATAAAATATTTACTCTTTTTTGAAGGAATTTAGCCGCATATGAAGAATAATAACTATATGGTTTCAAAAAGGAGACGGTAGATTTGTCAATAAAGGAAAATATCAGCCGCTTGCTGTCTGACCTTCCCGAGAATGTAAAGCTGGTAGCTGTCAGCAAGACAAGGACTGTGGAAGAAATGAGGGAAGCATATGCTTTCGGACAGAGGGATTTTGGTGAAAACAAAGTTCAGGAATTGACAAAAAAATATGACGAGTTTGATGAATCTGTAAGATGGCACCTCATTGGTCACCTTCAGAGAAACAAGGTAAAATACATTGTTGGCAAGGTATTTCTGATCCATTCACTGGACAGCATAAGGCTGCTTGCAGAGCTTGAGAAACAGTACTTGGCCGCAGGGCTAAACGCCGATGTACTGATTGAGATCAATATAGGAAGAGAAGAAAACAAAACAGGCATATTTCCTGAGGAACTCGAAGAGATGCTTATCCAGTGCGAGAAATGCAGCCGAGTTAAGGTTAAAGGGCTGATGACGGTCCTGCCTGTGTGCAGCGAGGATGAGCAGAAGCAGTATTTTTTAGAGGTCAGGAAGATATGGGACAGCCTCAAGGAGAGACAGTTTAGCAATATTGAAATGCAGTACCTTTCCATGGGTATGACGGGCGACTACAAAGCTGCAATTTTAGAGGGCTCAAATATGGTGCGGATAGGCGAAGGCATATTTGGAAAAAGAAATTATAATATATAGGAGGAAAAAATTATGGCAGGAAAAGTGCTTAATAAGATGATGGGGTTTTTAGGTCTGGACGATGATTTTGAGGATGACGATTCAGAAGAGCAGGAAATACAGGAAGTGAAAAACAAGGAGACTGAGCAAAAATCATCAAATTTCAGAAAAAAACCTAACGTAGTAAGTATACATACAACAATCTCCGCAAAGGTGAAGATTGTAAAACCAAACAATTATGAAGAGGCAGCAGACATATGCGATGATGTAAAAAACAGGAATATCGTTGTCGTGAATACCACAGCCCTTGAGCAGAGAACAGCACAGAGGCTTCTTGACTTCCTTGGAGGATCAAGCTATGCTCTTGGCGGAAATCTAGAAGAGATTGACAAGGGAGTATTCCTGATTTCTCCTTCAAATGTGGAAGTCAGCAGCGACCTTAAGACTGAGCTTTCAACAAAGGGGCTCTTTACATGGAATAAATAATATCGGAGGAAAAAATGACAATTGCAACTATAAGAATAGCCGTATCTTTTTTATTTAACTTTATTCAGACGGCAATACTCATAGAGGTGATTCTGTCCTGGATAATGCCCGGAAAAAAGAACACCTTTACAGATATGCTACATATATTTACGGATCCGTTCATGATTCCAGGCAGGAAGATCCAGTCAATGATAGCTCCAAATCTAATGATTGATTTTTCGCCGATAATTGCACTGATAATAGTGGACATTGCTCAAAGATTGATTTACGCAATATTATAATGGATAAGAAAACATTCACAGAAAAAATGGGAATTATTCCTAATTTATACGATAAAATCATACTTGCAGAGAAGACCGGAAGAACTGTGTATTCAAGCGATTTTTATCCCCCGAATGTATGGGGGGTACTAATAAATATGGACAGCTTTTTTGACTTATATTTTAATACCTGCGGCGTTTTCGATGATTCTGAGAGAAGGGTCATCGGCATGGGGAGAAGCGGAGAATTCAATGATTTTCCCGTCAAACTTGTGAAAATAAAAGCCAGCACCAAATTCAGCGACATAGGGCATAAGGACTACCTTGGAGCCATTATGTCACTTGGTATAAAAAGGGAAAAGTTCGGTGATCTGATACTTGATGATGGCGTCTGCTTTGCAGCCGTACACGAGGATGTCTGCAGTTATCTTGAAGCAAATCTTATAAAAGTCAAAAATTCACCATGCAGTGTTCAGGTGCTTGATCCTGACAGTACAGAGAAGCGTAAACATAAATTCGAATTAATGAGGATTTCTTCAACATCATTGAGACTTGACTGTTTGACTGCAGGCATATGCGGAATTTCAAGGACTAAGTCAGAGGAGCTGATCAGACATGGGAAAGTCCTTGTAAACTACACAGCTGCAACTAAACGTGATTTGGAAATCAAAGAAAATGACCTAATTGTGATAAGGGGTTATGGAAAGTTTATATTTAATGAAATCGAAGGTTCAACAAGAAGCGGGAGATTGAAAATAGAGCTTAAAAAATTTATTTGATTAGGGGTGTACATAATGAGATTAACTTCAATGGAAATCACAAACAAAGAATTCAAAAAGGCAATGAGAGGCTACAGCCAGGAGGAAGTCGACGAATTTCTGGACAAGGTAGCCGAGGATTATGAAATCTTATATAAGGAAAACTCCGTTCTAAAGGAAAAAGTTGCAGCAGTAGACGAGAGGCTCGCGCATTATGAAAAAATGGAAAATACGATACAAAAAACACTTGTGATGGCTCAGGATGCTGCAGAGCACGCAAGGGCAAATTCAAAGATTGAAGCAGATCTTACAATCAGGACTGCGAATGAAACAGCTAAACAAATCATCGACAAGTCAAACAATGACGTCATCTCCATAAATGATGAATTTGAAAAAATAAGGCAGGAATTCAATAAATTCAGAGCTAAATACAGAAATTTCATGAAGTCCCAGCTTGAGGTTTTTGATGACATGGAAAAAGAAGTCATAAAGCATTACAGCATCGGGTACAGCGTGGACGAAAAGGAATTTGGAACAGCTTTGGCTTCAGAATTTACTGAAGATGTAACAGACAATTCAAATTACGAGCAAATAGCGGAGAACACAGATGAAATAAAAAACTTTTTTGAAAAAGAGGCTTAGCCTAGAGGACAAATAATAGCTGAGGCAATATATCTCATCCATAGGGTGAGATATATTTTTGCAGACTATTTTTTATTGGAGGGAAACATGGTTATAGGAATAATAACGGCAATGAGCGAAGAACTTCATCCATTGCTTAAACACATGAAGCTTGAGCGTACAATTGAAAAGGCAAGGATGACATTCCATTCAGGAATGGTTTTCGGCAAGAGGGTAGTGGCAGTAGTAAGCGGAATAGGCAAAGTTAATGCTGGAATTTGCGCGCAGATACTCATAGACGATTTCAAAGTTAAAAGCATAGTTAACATAGGTATAGCAGGTGGTACAGGGGAAAACGTTATGCCAGGGGATATAGTTGTGGCCGATGATCTTGTACAGCACGACATGGACACAACGGCTTTCGGCGATCAATTAGGTCAGGTGCCGAGGGTTGACACCTTCGCTTTCCCATGCAGCGAGGAGATGGTTAAAAAAGCCATAAGAGCCTGCGAAGAAATCAAGGAGCACAACTGCTTCGTAGGCAGGATTGTAACGGGAGACCAGTTCATAAACCATACAGACAAGCTCAAATGGCTAAACGAGAAGTTCGGTGCAATGGCATGCGAGATGGAAGGCGGAAGTATTGCACAGGTCTGCTACCTGAACAGTGTTCCTTTTGTCATAATCCGGTCAATATCAGACAACGGAAACATCGGCATCCACATGGACTACGAAACATTCAAGCCTATCGCTATAGAGAATTCAACAAAAATACTGGTATGGATGCTTCGTGACAAATAGGATATCCGGGGGTACAGGAATGGAATTTATTATAATAATCGCAGGAATCCTGCTGGACAGAATCACTAAGATATGGGCATCGTCATCGCTGATGGGAAACGGCGACATAGTGATAATAAAAGATTTTTTCAGCCTTTCCTACCTTGAAAACAGGGGTGCTGCCTTCGGCATATTCCAGAACAGGGTCTATCTGCTGGCTGCAGTGACAATAATTGTGCTTCTTGGAATGGTGTATTACACGCTAAGGTACAAGCCTGAATCCAGGATGCTCAAGATCAGCTTTGCATTGATTATAAGCGGCGCGCTGGGGAACCTTTATGATAGACTGTTCTACAACTATGTTGTGGATTTCATCATGTTCCATTACAATGAGGTCTATTATTTCCCATCCTTCAACGTTGCAGACATGCTGGTTGTATCGGGAACAGCTCTGATGCTGCTATATTTGATAAAAGAAGAAACAAAAAATGGAAGAGATGAGAATGATGGTAGAAAAGATGGAGTTTAAGGTTGAAGATGCTGATGCGGGAACGAGGATAGATAAGTACGTCTCAAACCTGATTAAGGGGAAATCAAGGTCCTTCACCCAAGGAATTATCGAGATGGGTGGCGTCCTCGTGAACGGAAAAATAAAAAAGAGCAATTATCCTGTCAGGACGGGTGACTTCATATGCGTTACTATCCCGGAACCAGTTGAGATGAACGTAAAACCGGAAAAAATACCTCTGGAAATCCTTTATGAGGATGCTGACCTGGTGGTTGTAAACAAGAAGCAGGGAATGGTTGTACACCCGGCATCGGGAGTATACAGCGGAACACTCGTGAATGCACTTCTTGATCACTGCTCCGACCTGTCAGGCATAAACGGTGTGCTGAGGCCCGGAATAGTGCATCGGATAGACAAGGATACTTCTGGCATACTCGTCGTTACAAAGAACGATAATGCCCACAACATTTTGGCACACCAGCTGAAGGAACATTCCATGACGAGGGTATATTATGCCCTTGTAGAGGGGATTGTAAAGCAGGATGAGGGAGTCGTGGATGCGCCTCTGGGAAGACATCCTGTGGAAAAGATAAAGATGGCGGTAGTCAGAGACGGCAGAAGTGCTGTCACCCGTTACAGGGTCATCAAGCGCTATAAGGCGCAGACCCTTGTGGAATGCATACTTGAAACGGGCAGGACACACCAGATAAGGGTACACATGGCTCACATAGGCCATCCCGTGGTTGGAGATCCTGTGTACGGACACAAGAAGCAGAGGTTCAAGCTGGAGGGACAGCTTCTTCATGCAAAAAAACTTGGATTCATACACCCTTCCACTAATGAATATGTGGAATTTGAATCGCCTCTGCCGGATTATTTCGTAAAGGTATTGACCATACTTGAAAATGAGTTGAAAAAAGCCTAATAATGTGTTAAATTTATTGGTGAAGATATCAAGTCCTTTAAATGATCCTGTGAGGTCCTAAGGAAATGTTAGATGCGTGATGCTCATTATGTTTGTTTTCTAACGTCCTACTTAGGTAGGGCGTTTTTTATTTATGAACACAATATATTTTATTGGGGGGTTTGTTGATTGGAGCTTAAAGCAGTTATCCTTGATGAACAAGGCATAAAGAGAACGCTGACAAGAATATCTCATGAAATAATCGAAAAAAACAAGGGCACAGAAGATCTCGTTTTTATTGGAATAAAAAGGGGAGGAGTTCCGCTGGCTTATAGACTAGCTGAAAATATATCAAAAATTGAGGGCGTCAAAATTCCTGTGGGAAGTGTGGATATAACATGTTACAGGGATGACAATAAAAGTCATGCTGAAAAGCGGGAAGTGGAGTCAGCAGTTATCGGCGCTGACGTGGAAGGTAAAAAAGTAATCCTTGTCGATGATGTCATGCATACGGGTAGAACTGCCAGAGCAGCGATGGATGCTGTTATACATGCGGGCAGACCTAAAATGATTCAGCTTGCAACCCTAGTAGACAGAGGTCACAGGGAGCTTCCCATCAGGGCTGACTATGTCGGGAAAAACATTCCGACTTCCAAGGAAGAAGTAATAGTTGTCGAGCTAAGCGAGATCGACGAAGTTGATTCTGTAAAGATCTATGAAGTGAATAAATAAAAAGAATAATAGCATCTTCAGGTTTCAAAATTTTCGTTGAGGACAAAATTGATTTCGGTTCAAAAAAACCCTGATACTCTGTTCAATTATAATCGTTCTCGGTATCGGCTGTGCTGCAGTAAGATTCGCATTCCAGAGTTCGAATGTTGAGATACCAGGGGCTGCTCTTGCAACACTTGTAGGAATCCTGCTTAATCTCATCTTTCCAGAGAAGAGCAAGACGGAACAAGCTGAATAACAAAAAAATAGTTAGACCGAAGCATCTTTATATGCTTCGGTCTATTTTTATTTCTGGACCAAATCCGGTTTCTCAGGATCCACATATATCGTTTTGTTCGTCCTGTAGATTACCATTCCCGGTTTTGCCCCGTTCGGCTTGTGCACATTCCTGACCTCAGTGTAGTCGACGGGTACCTTTGTAGAATCCTTTGCCTTGCTGTAATAAGCTGCCAGGAGCGCCGCTTCGAGTAGGGTTTTCTCAGGAGGGGGGCCAAAATGACTGATTATGACGTGTGATCCCGGTATGTTTTTCGTATGAAGCCAGATGTCATGCTTCTCAGCAAACTTAAGTGTAAGGTAGTCATTCTGGATATTGTTCTTCCCTACATAGATGTCGATGTTTTCGCTGGATATAAAGTGCATCGGTTTGGAAGGTTTAGATTTTTTGCCGCTTTCCTTCTTGAACCTGATGTAGCCGGTTTCGATGAGCTCCTTCTTTATATCCTCTATCTCTTCGTAGCTTTCAGCGTTGATTATGTTTGTGAGCACGGATTGAAGATATTCGTATTCCGTCTCGGCGTTCACTATCTGTGTTTTCGAAGCTTCCTCAGATTTTTTCATCTTGTTGTATTTCTTGTATAAGGACTGGATGTTTTCGGAAGGGGTCTTGTCCTTGTCAAGCTTTATGGTGATAGTGTCTCCGGCATCGCTGTAGTAATTGACAACCTCTATCTGGCTGTCTCCCTTCTTTATCCTGTATATGTTGGCTGTAAGCAGCTCTCCCAGGATCTTGTACTCATCCTTCTTATTGCACTCTTCAAGGGTATCCTTAAACAGGTTGAGCTTCTTGGAGCATCTGTCAAGGTTGACATGCAGGAGCTTCTGCAGGTCAGAGCTCTTGTTTTTCAGGCGGTCAGCCCTGTCCTTCTCAAAGTAGAATTTTTCAACCAGCTCAGAACCTGAGCTGAATAGGGTCTCCTTCAGTGCTGACAGGCTCTGGAACCTTTCGCAATAAAATTCCTTTACGCCTTCATTGCTTTCATAAAGGGCGAAGTTGAATTCGCATACTTTTAGGCCTGTGAAGAGTACAGTCACGAAATCATATATTTCTTGTAGATTTTCAATGCCGAAGTCGATGCCTTCTTGTTCAAGTCTGTATGCTATTTCCTTTGAAAAAGGTTTGCTTATGCCGGTAAAAACGCTGGAAAAGAATCCTGTGTTGAAGTTTATCTGGTTCTCGGATGCATATTTATGCAATTCCTCACAGCAGAATCCGAAGGGGTTCAGCTTTTTTGATTCTGGAGGAAAGACATATTTTGTTCCGGGCAGCAGGCTTCTCAAGGAGTTCATATCGAAGGAGATATGCTTAATGCAGTCCATTATCGTATTGTCCCGCTGCCTAACAAGCGTTATGTTGCTGTGTTTGCCCATGATCTCTACAGCAAGCGAGTATACGCTGTCGTACCCTAGCTCGTCCATGCTCTGGAAATCTATGAATATTACCCTGTCGGTATCGAGCTGACGGATGTCAAGAATCCTGGCACCGACAAGGTATTTCCTCAGGACCATACAGAACATCGGCGGTGTCTGAGGGTTCGGCTTTGCAAAACTGGTTAAATAAATCTTGGGATAAACGGCGCTTGCGCTTACAGACAATTTATAAACGCTTCTTCTGCTCTTCACGGAGAGGATCACCTCATCCTTTTCAGGCTGGTTAACCTTTTCTACTCTTCCGCCGATAATTGTTTTCTTCAATTCACTTACCAGGCTGTATATAAAAATTCCATCAAAAGCCATAAATTTCATCCTCTCTAGATGTTGTTTAAATGATTATTCTAGAACAGTATATCATTTATCGCCGATTATAAAAAGTTGAATTAAAGCCTTGCATGCTGTTGATTATACGGTCTTCAAGTAGTAAACTAAATCTAAAGATGGAGTTGCATAAAATTAAATTTTTGTTGAGTGAGGTAAAGTTATGATATTTTCGAAATTACAGGGAACTGGAAATGATTTTATAGTTATAGATGACAGGGAAAACAGATATGCCGGAATGGAAGGAGAGCTGGCGGCAAAGCTCTGCGACAGGCATTTTTCAATAGGGGCAGATGGCATATTGATAGTTAGAAACAGCGAAATCGCCCAGACTCAGATGGTGATAATTAATG
>Ga0209540_10001192_pt1 | contig 20597 bp, 21 predicted proteins | sample BarGraIncu01121A_FD_184501 | JGI IMG/M metagenome (GOLD analysis project Ga0209540, IMG submission 184501) | Arctic peat soil microbial communities from Barrow, Alaska - Barrow Graham LP Incubations 011-21A (SPAdes) (version 2) | ecosystem: Environmental > Terrestrial > Soil > Wetlands > Peat... | reverse complement strand
ATCTAATCGTTCTGATTGTCGTTGTTTTGCCAGCGCCGTTTGGCCCTAGAAATCCAACAACATGATTCTTTGCGACCTCAAATGAGAGCCCGTCTACAGCGGTAAACGACTTAAATTTCTTTGTTACATTCTTTACAGAGATTGCTGACATTATTCCTCGCTACGGCCAAGCAAAAGATACACAGCAGCGCCGATTATTTCGCCAAGGACGATGATAATGCCCCAAATTACTGGCGTTAGATTTCTGGTTTTCTTTCGTTTCACTAGATCGACAATCGCATATACTTGCAGTCCAACCTGTACTAGGATCAGTGGCCAAACGACCTTTAAAATTTCTGTGACATTCATGATTTCTCCATATTACAAAATAATAATAATGCTTATGATATAATTTGTACATGATTGAATATAAGAAATCATCTATACTTGCAGAAGGTATCCTGATTACTGTAAATGATGGTAATGTCGAGTTGGGACGTGCCATTATGTACATCCTTACAAATCCAAATCGTGGCCGAAAATATGGTATTCTTTCTGACGTTCGCATGGAGCCAGACCACCGTGGGAAAGGTGTTGGTACAGAACTTATCCAAAAGACCCTGAATGCAGCTAAAGAAGCTGGATGCTACAAAGTCCTGGCCGATAGTCGTTTTGGACGTGAGCATGTTCATAAATTATATGAGAAATTTGGTTTTACAAAACACGGTTATGAATTCCGAATGGAATTTGAAGAAGTACCAAAGCAAGAATAAGTGGATTGAAGAACGTATGAAGTATGCTGTGAAAATATTTGTAAAATGGTTACCTCTGGCCGCTGCGATTACCGGTCTTTGCGGCATAATCTACCTAGCAGGGCAGCAGAATTACAGATTAAATCTATATTATCCTCAGGTGCAAGTAGCCGAAGACGGCGCTAAGATGCTGGAGAATGGCCGTAGCACACTGTCGGTGGTTCAGACCGAAAAGGTCAACATCAGTGAAAGCTTAGCCTTGTTCACAACGGTTTATAATGCGAAAAGAGAGGTTGTGGCGTCTTCCGCAATCTTAGATGGCCAGACACCGACCGTGCCAGACGGCGTATTCGATTATGTCGATAAAACCGGTGAAGATCGTATCACTTGGCAGCCAAAAGAAGGAGTACGTATTGCAACGATTGTCACGAAATACAAGGATGGCTATGCGCTGGCTGGGCGCAATATGCGAGAAGGTGAGAAACTAATAGATCATTTGGGATGGAATATGCTAATTGGTTGGGTTGTTACGATGTTTGTGACGTTTTGCACGCTTTATATAACGAAATGGCAGAGACAATAGGACTATAATATATAGGGAGGTGTTCTATGGTTTTTCGCGATAGGACATCGGCAGGCAAATTACTCGCGGCGGAGTTGGCTGGAAAAAAGTATCCAAATTCGCATGTTTTTGCTTTGGTTCGCGGTGGGGTGCCAATTGGCTATGAAGTGGCCAAGAAGTTGAAGGCACCACTGGACGTCGTCGTTGCTCGTAAACTCGGCTTACCTTCATTCCCCGAGCTTGGTTTTGGGGCCATCGCACCGGACGGAATCATAGAAGTAGACGAAACGATAGTCGATAGATATCGGCTTCATGTGGATGATGTTGAGAGCGTGAGAGACAAGGAAACTCGCGAGCTTGAACGACGAATGCAAACATACGGCGCTTGGAAACCAGGTGATCTAAGCGGCCAAACAGCCATCCTCGTTGATGATGGCATTGCTACGGGAATAACGATGCTAGTGGCCGTGAAGTATCTACGGAAATTTAAACCAGACAGGATTGTTGTTGCCGTCCCCGTTTGTCCGGACACCGCAGAAAGCCAGTTCCGTGGTGCTGCGGACGAATTCGTTTCCCTAGATTTTGAAGAATATTTCGGCGCCGTCGGCGAGTTTTACGAGAATTTCCCTCAAGTTTCTGATGATGAAGTAATTTCTCTGCTTCAAGCTAAATAAGCCTTTAATTTGGCCCCCTTTTGCGCTATAATTGCTGGCACAAAGGGGCTAACTTTGAACGAACTAGAAGAGATCAAAAACAAGATCGATATTGTCGAGTATATCGGCAAATACGTGCCGCTTAAGCAAGCTGGACGCAACTTCAAAGGTTGTTGCCCTTTTCATAATGAGAAAACTGCCAGCTTTATGGTCTCGCCTGAGAAACAGATATTCCATTGCTTCGGTTGCGGTAAAGGTGGCGATATCTTCACTTTTGCTGAAGAAATAGAAGGTGTAGATTTCGTAACAGCGCTTCGAGAAATGGCCGAAAAAGCTGGGGTTAAACTCCCTGATCGTGGTGGCGTTCGCAAAGAACCAACCGACAGACTGTTTGAAATAAATGAACAGGCCTGTGATCTCTACGAAAAAGAACTTTGGAAAGACGCTAACAAGAAAATCGTTAAATACCTCCTTGATCGTGGCATGGAAGATAAGACAATTAAAACTTTTCGACTTGGTTTTGCACCACAAAACGGAGATTTGATAGTTAAGGAATTGGGGGCTATCGGATATCTCGACGAAGATTTGCTGAAATCGGGGATCGCAAAAGAACGAAACAGCAAGGTTCTCGACCAATTCTTCAACCGGATTACATTCCCAATCATGAATGCTGGGGGAAGAGTGGTCGGGTTCACGGCCAGAGTGCTTGACGATTCACTACCAAAGTATGTAAATACCCCTGAAACACCGATATACCACAAATCATCGGTACTGTTTGGTTTTGACAAAGCCAAGGAGCAGATTCGCAAACAGAATCATGTCATCATTGTCGAGGGTCAGATGGATGCCATCTTCTCCTACCAAGCTGGCGTGAAAAATGTAGTCGCATCCAGTGGTACAGCGCTTACGGAGGCGCATCTTGATTTGATTAAACGCTTTACCAAGAACATCAAAATGGCGTTCGACGTCGATATGGCCGGACAGAACGCTACCAGACGCGCAATCGAGCTAGCTTGGGAGCGTGAGTTCAATATAAAGGTAATCTCGGTACCTGAAGGCAAAGACCCAGCAGACCTAGTAAAGAGCGATCCCAAGAAGTGGGTTGAGGCTTGCCGAAAAGCCAAATATGTGGTAGACTACATCTTTGACAGCACCTTTGAAAAATACAACACAACGAATATTTTAGACAAAAAACAAGCGACCAAAGAGTTGCTTGTGATGATAAAGAAATTACCTGATCCGGTAGAGAGAGATCATTATCTCAACCTCCTGGCCACACGAGTTGGTGTAAGTGCCGCAGCTCTAGAAGCTGCCCTCGCCAAAGTGAAAAGTGTCGTGCCCAAGGAGAGTAAACCTACCGATCAGAGTGCGGTAGGTAGCTTAGCACCCGCCCAAACCCGCGAGGAGTATACGCTGTCGATGCTCCTGCTAACACCGAAATATTATGAATTTTTCTTCAACAAGTTAGAGCCCGTCGACTTTACTGACGAGCGACTCCGGGCTATGGTTGCGAGTATTCTAAAATATACCGAAAAGAATGAAGACTTTCAGGTCCAGCCTTGGATCAAGACACTTGATACTAAGGATTCTAATTACGTTAGCCAGCTGCAGATGATGACTGAGAATGAATTTGCAGATGCTAGCGAGGAAACACTCAATGAAGAACTGTTTTACGCCGTGTCGCGACTGAAACGAGAATGCATTGAGCGCGAGAAGAAAGCTCTGGGTGACAAAATGGCTGCGGCCGACCGTAGTGCGGACTCAAAGTTAATGCGTGAACTCATGAGCGAATTACAACAGATTATAGAAAAAGAACGAAATTTATAAGGAGAACAATGGCCAAAGAGAACGATTTTGATAAAACAGTCGACGTCCTAGTAGCGAAGGGTCGCGAGCAAGGCTTTGTAACTCAAGAAGAAATCCTCGGCCGTTTCCCAGAAGTAGAAGAGAACGTCGAGAAATTAGACGAACTCTACGCCACACTTGCTGAACAGGGTGTGGAAGTTATGGATAATCGCGAGAAGATGATTTGGGGTGAGGAAGAGGAGGAAGGTGCGGACACAGAGACTTTTGATGACATTTCCGAGCTTGCTGATGACTCTGTGCGTATGTATCTTCGCGAAATCGGTAAAATCCCATTGCTTACTTCCTTGGAAGAGGTAGATTTAGCCAAGAAAATTCTGGCCGGTGACAAGCAGGCCAAGAAGCGACTAGCCGAGGCAAATATGCGCCTCGTAGTGTCAATCGCCAAGAAATATATCGGCCGTGGTCTCGACCTACTCGACCTGATTCAGGAAGGAAATACTGGTCTATTGCGTGCTGTGGTGAAATTTGACCACACCAAGGGCTTCAAATTCTCGACTTACGCTACTTGGTGGATACGACAAGCTATCACTCGCGCTATCGCTGACCAGGCACGTACGATTCGTATCCCAGTGCATATGGTGGAGACTATCAACAAGCTCGTTCGTACCCAGAGACGTTTGCTCCAAGAGCTTGGCCGTGAACCACTGCCAGATGAAATCGCCCTAGAGATGGGCATCGAAGTGGAGAAAGTGAACTACATTCTGAAGATTAAGGAGGACACTGTATCTATCGAGGCTCCTGTGGGCGAAGAGGAAGATTCTCGCTTGGCAGACTTTATCGAGGACAGAGACTCTGTCACTCCAGACGAGGCGGCTACATATCAGCTCTTGAAGGAAAACATTGCTGATGTGTTGCAACTCCTCACCCCGCGCGAACAGAAGATCTTACGTATGCGTTTTGGGTTGGATGACGGGCGTGCACACACACTTGAGGAAACGGGACAAGAGTTTGGCGTTACTCGTGAGCGTATCCGTCAGATTGAGTCCAAGGCTCTGCAAAAGCTGAAAAAGCACAGAGAATCCAAGAAACTAAGAGATTACTTGTATTAATATTTCGCCCCCGGTCATTGACCGGGGGCTATCTTTATGCTAAAATATCACAGATGAGTAAAGCAACATTTCAACCAAAAAAAGCAAGAGTCGGTAAAGTCCACGGCTTTTTGGTACGTATGGCTTCCAATGGTGGTCAGAACGTCATCAAAGCACGTCGACTGAAGGGGCGTAAGCGCCTTACGCCAAAAGCAAGTGCTTAAGCGCGTTTTTAGACTTACAGATAACAAAGATTTTCAAACCGTATATAGGCGTGGCCGTTACAATGCGACCGCGCTTTTTAGTGTCAACGTGCTTCCAAACCGTTTTGGGTTTACCAAAATCGGTATAGTTGCAAATAAGAAGGTTGCTAAAAAGGCTGTAGATCGTAATGCTGTGAAGCGCCAGGTGCGCGAAATTGTTCGCGAACTACTGCCACAACTAAAGAAGGGCCAAAGCGTTGTCGTGACCGTCCGTCAGCCAGCTCTCGCAGCAGATTACAAAACCATGGGAAAAGAACTTGTTACTTCGTTCAAAAAGCTTGAATTATTCGATGAAAACCCTAAAAAAGATAATTAATTGGCCGTTTCTGGCCTTGATTCGTCTATACCAGAAGACACTTTCCTTTGACCACGGATTGCTAAAGGGTTTTTTCCCGCACGGATATTGTCAATTTCAGCCAAGCTGTTCCGAATATACCTACCAAGCCATAGAAAAGCACGGGGTAATCGGTGGTGCCATACTTGGTACATGGCGAATCCTTCGTTGCAATCCTTGGGCAAAGGGCGGGCCCGATCCAGTTCCTGTCAGATTCAAGCTGCCACGTTTCGAAAAGCATTGAAAAAATACCAGTTTTGTGTTATAGTTCAAGCCATCAGCCGAACCTCGTGCAGGTGTGACTTGGGCGCACCACGCCCATCATATTGGTTAGGCGGCTTTGCCTGAAACCCCACACGTGCGGGTTTCCACTTCCCTCCTATCGGTGAGCGTTGCTCATCGAGGAACACTGCTCGCTGGCTGTAGTGATCAAAAGGCCGCAAGTCAGCACTGAGACCGAATCCCATTTGGGATTCGGTCTCACTACGTTTATCGCTCTTTACGTGTTAAAATATACCTATGAAAAGACAAAAATTTGTGCTCATAGACGGGCATGCGCTGATCCATCGAGCATATCACGCCATCCCACCGCTAACGACGAAAACAGGGGAACTTGTGAATGCCGTTTACGGCTTTTCGGCGATTCTACTAAATGTGCTGAGAGATTTAAAACCGGATTACGTAGCGGTCGCGATGGATTTGCCGGGGAAAACGTTTCGTCATGACGATTATGCCGAGTACAAAGCTACTCGAAAGAAAGCAGATGACGAACTGATCTGCCAATTTGGGCGGGTGCGTGAGGTGATTGACGCTCTTAGCATCCCAGTATACGAAAAGCAGGGCTTTGAAGCAGATGACATCATTGGCTCTGCTGCAGAAGTCCTAAAGAAAGACTACGATGTTTATATTGTGACTGGTGACCTGGACGAGCTACAGCTAGTTGACGATAATGTACGCGTTTATACCATGAGGAAGGGATTTACTGACACATTTATTTATGACAAAGCAGCTGTGGCGGAGCGATATGGCCTAACCCCTGATGAATTTGTGGTTTACAAGGCACTCAAGGGCGATACGTCAGATAATATACCGGGGGTTATGGGTATCGGCGAGAAAACAGCTGGTGATCTAGTGGCGCAGTATAAAACATTAGATGAGATATATACTCATCTTGATGAGCTAAAACCGGCACTGGCAAGGAAGCTAAGCGAGGGACGAGAGAGCGCTGACCTTAGCCTGCATTTGTCAAAGATTGTGAAAGATCTACCGATAGACATTTGCACTGGTGATTGTGTCACACATGAATACGACCGTAACAAGGTGTTTGAACTGTTCCGTGAGCTTGAGTTTAAATCCTTACTGGCCAAATTACCTAGTCAGGGTTCTCCTAGTGCCGTCACCCTGAGCGGTACGAAGGGTCCAGGCCTGGATTCTTCGGTCCAACCTCAGAATGACGTAGGAAGTCCTAGCAGGGCACATTACACATCCGAAAACTATCACCTCGTTGATTCTCAAGAGAAAGCCAAGAAATTAGCCGTTGAGCTTGCAACAAAGAAACTGATCGCCATAGATACCGAAACCAACTCCCTGGACACCATTACTGCGAAGCTTGTTGGTGTTTCGATCTCAGCAAAAGAAGGTGAGGCATACTACATTCCTGTGGCGTACCTCGAGCCATTAAAAACATTGATTGAGAACGAAAAGGTTACCAAAGTGGGTCATAATATCAAATTCGACTATGAAGTCTTGTCTGGGAATGGCTACAATCTTCGTGGAATTATTTTCGATACTATGGTAGCCGCTTATCTGATCAATCCAAATGCAAGGGCGCAAAGACTGGATGAACTGGCTTTCACAGAGTTGGGCATCGAAATGACGAAAATAGAAGAGCTGATTGGCAAGGGCAAGGAGCAACTAACTTTTGACGTTGTACCAACGGATGAAGCTGCTCTTTACGCCGGTGAAGACGCCGATATTACGCTTAGGCTCTACCATCATTTACAGAAAGATCTTGAGAAGGGTGGATTTATCGAGCTCATGGCAAAAATAGAGGCGCCACTTATCGAGGTGCTTGCCAAGATGGAGCTAGCTGGGGTGAAAATAGACGCCAAATTACTTGCCACACTCTCGAAAAAGTTTGGTGACAGACTGGTGATTCTAGAGAAAGAGATATACAAAACTGCCGACGAAGAATTCAATATTGCGTCCCCGGTACAATTGCAGAAAATACTTTTTGACAAGCTTCGATTGCACGAGAGATTAGACAAAAATACAATCAAGAAATTGCCATCTGGTGGTCTCTCGACTGGGGCAGAGGAGCTCGAGAAACTACGTGATACTCATCCTATCGTTGAGCAAATATTTGAATACCGAGAGCTAAGTAAGCTGAAAAGTACGTATATAGACTCTCTTCCGAAACTAGTGAGCGTCAAAGATAGTAGGATTCATACCAGTTTTAACCAGGCAATTGCAGCAACTGGTAGATTATCGTCAACAAACCCAAATCTGCAAAACATCCCTATCCGGACCGACGCTGGGATGGAAATCCGCAAAGCTTTTATTGCCGAACTGGGATATAAACTACTTTCTGCAGACTATTCACAGATAGAACTGCGCATCATCGCTCATATGTCGGGAGACGCCGAGATGACCAAAGCTTTCCGCGAGGGGATAGACGTCCATACAGCGACCGCTGCTAGAGTCTATGGTGTACCTGAGAATAAGGTGACCAAAGAAATGCGCCGCACCGCCAAAGTGGTGAATTTCGGTATTGTATATGGTGTATCGGCGCATGGTCTGCAGCGTCAGAGCACGCTTAGCTATGGTGAGGCGAGGGATTTTATCGATAAATATTTCCAGACTCATGATGGTATCCGCAAATATCTCGATGATGTGGTAAAAGTAGCTCGCGAACGCGGTTTTGCCGAAACATTATTCGGCCGTAGGCGCTATCTGCCAGAGCTAACGTCCGGAAACTTCGCCGTGCGTAATTCCGGAGAGAGAATGGCTGCCAACATGCCAATTCAGGGAACGGCTGCAGACTTGATCAAGCTTGCGATGATTGAAATTGATAAGGGACTCGCCGATATCAGTCAGAATACCCGTATGATTCTGACTGTACATGATGAACTAGTCTTTGAAGTGCCGGAAGCTGATGTTAAGCAGGTATCAGAATTTGTTAAAATCAAGATGGAAAACGTAGTTAAACTTGACGTACCAGTCACTGTCGAAATCGGTGTTGCCGATAACTGGGGAGACGCAAAATAGAGTAGCGCTGAAATAAAAAAAGAGGCTTAGGCCTCTTTTTTAGTAGTTTTCTTGGTTGTCTTCTTGACTGGTGCTTTCTTGGTTGGAGTCTTTTTTGCAGCAGGTTTTGCAGTTGGCTTCTCGGTTTTTACCTTAACGGCTTTTGTGACTACCGGTTTGCCGATAGCTTTGTTCACAGCCAGCATCAGACGTGATTTGCGACGCGCAGCGGTTTTCTTGTGTAGTACGCCCTTCTTGGCAGCCTTATCGATAGCTTGAATGGCAGTAGCTAGGGTCTTTTCGCCAGCCTCTATGTCCTTACGGACAGTTTTTACTTTTGCACGAAAATCAGCTTTTGTAACGCGGTTGCGCTCCTTGGCCTTGTTATTCTGTTTCATTGCCTTAATGGCGGATTTGATAATTGGCATTTGTGTCCTGTTTTCTTCTTTACGCCTACAGATTTTAGCATAAATACGCAGTCCTGTAAAGGAAAACTTGTACTTTTATCCACAACACACGCTTGACACTATTCGCACATAAGTCTATAATAATTCACGCGCTGAGATGCGTAGAAGTGAGGTAGGATGTTACCATTACTCATGTGGGGATGCGCATTTGCGTTTACCTACAAGGTGCTAAGCGTACAAAATTAAAAGCACTAAAATACCGGCCACGACTAAGGGCCGGTATTTTTATTGGGATTATTCTTTTTCGAGAGCCTTCTTAATTATATCGTAGCTAAAACCACGTCTGGCGAGTAGGCCGCCGAGCTTTTTGAAGCGCTCATCTTTCGAAAATTCGGGTTTATCTTTGCTTCTGACAATATCTCGGGCTGCTTCAAGCTGTTTGTCTGGGTCTAAAGTTGACAAGGCTTCGTCTATTACCTCTCGTTTAATGCCCCTTTTGATTAGTTCTGTGCGTAATACCTGTGACCCGCGGCTGTTTGATCGTGACTCTACCCAGAGTTTAGCAAATTTCGCGTCGTCAACGTATCCGAGCTCCTTGAGTCTGGCGATAGTACGTCCGATATCCTTGCGTAGAGATTTTTTACCCAGTTTCTCCCAAAGTTCGTGCTCAGTTTGCATACGGATAGAAAGTAGCAGGAAGGCTTTGTCCAAACAGAGCTGATACGACTCTTCATCACCTATTTCATTCAAGGCACTTTCGTCGATCTCTTTATCGACGAAAAGGCCGAGACTCGCTGCGGTGCCCGCATCAATTCCGACCTTGAACTCGCCATCTATATAGAGGTTGAGCCTATTCTTGCGTTTTTTCTGGGGTTCTAGGCTTGTTACTTTCACTTGCAGCCTCACGGATTAGTATTTCAATTTCTTCTGCAACCTTGTGATTATCCTTCAAATACTGCTTGGCGGCTTCCCGGCCCTGGCCTATTTTTTCACCTTTATATTCGTACCAGGCACCGGCCTTGCTGACAATGTTAAATTTCACACCCAGATCAACAATTTCGCCCACTTTGGAGATACCCTCATTGAACATAATATCGAATTCGGCGGTACGGAATGGTGGGGCGACCTTGTTTTTGACGATTTTCACCTTCACCTTATTGCCAATCACATTATCCCCGTCTTTTAGTTGTTCCATGCGGCGAATGTCCATGCGGACGGAGGAGTAAAACTTCAAGGCTTGCCCACCTGCGGTGGTCTCCGGGTTACCAAACATCACGCCGATTTTCATGCGAATTTGGTTTATGAATATTACGACAGTATTAGACTTAGAGATTGCACCAGTCAGCTTGCGGAGGGCTTGTGACATGAGGCGTGCCTGTAGGCCCATGTGTGAGTCTCCCATATCACCTTCTATTTCTGCACGAGGTACGAGGGCGGCGACAGAGTCCACCACTAGCACATCTATAGAATTGGAGCGTACAAGGGTCTCAGTGATCTCCAGGGCCTGTTCACCGGTGTCTGGCTGAGAGATAAGTAGTTTATCTATATCTACACCGATATTTTTGGCATATTCAGGGTCTAATGCGTGCTCAGCATCTATGAACGCGGCAATTCCGCCGTTTTTCTGGGCTTGCGCGATTACGTGGTAGGCCAGAGTAGTCTTACCGGACGATTCTGGGCCATAAATCTCTATAATACGGCCTTTGGGTACGCCACCGGCGCCGAGGGCTAGGTCTAATGATAGTGAACCAGTAGAAATGACTTCTACTGTGAATTGACTAGCCTCACCGAGCTTCATGATGGACCCCTTGCCGAATTGCTTTTCAATGGCGTCTACGGCTATCTGGATGTTATCTGTACGAGCGTCATCGCGGATTTTCTTTGCGTCATTAATCTCTTTTGCACGTGCTTTTGTTTCATTAGCGGTCATTTTTTTCCTCACTAAAAGTTATTCTTCATTACACCGATGACTTTGCCCTGTATCATGAATGTGCCAATTTCTGGAACGATTGGGCAATGCATTGGATTCGTGGACATGGGCATAAATAACGCCCGTTTCTTCTCTTTGACGAACTTCTTTACTGTGGCATCAGAGCCAATAAGCACGACCACCTTGTCGCCGTTCTCAGCAAAGTCTTGTTTGTGAAAGATAATGTAGTCGCCTTCGTCGATACCGGCCAGATTCATGCTGTCACCTTTGGCGCGCAGCATAAAAATGTCCTGTGTGTAACGGACGAAAGCCCTAGGTACAGGAATGATGTCTTCGATCATCTCCTCGGCCCAGATAGGCATACCACAGGCGACATTGCCAACCAGTGGTACCTGGACGATGTCATCACGGGATTTAATATTCTCTTTGGAGTTCAACATCAGGCCACGAGCTTTGCCATCGACCTTTGAAATGTAGCCCTTAGCCTCCAGCGCGTCTAGATGGGAGACGGCACCCATAGGACTGGCACAACCGAGCTTCTCTTGAAGCTCACGCACTGTAGGGGCTTGCCCTGTACACTGTACAGATTCCTCAATCCACTCGAGGACTTGTTTCTGTTTTGGGGTAAGTTTACGCATAAAACCCTCACTTAATATTGTATACTAAAAGTGTACAGTATACTGTTTTGGGATGTCAAGACTTTTTTATTTGGTCAAGTAGAGCATGTCGCGGTCTTGGCCCATTTTGGCGGTTTGGGCGTCGATGGCTTGCCAGAGTATATTCCAGTCGTAATGTTTGTCGACACCGTTGCCGACGCCAGCGTCGTTGGTGATTACTCCTGCGGCGTCATAGCCCTTGATTAGCAGCACATGGTAGACAGAAATAGGGCCGTACATACTGTTTTCTAGAGAGTGAGTCATCACAGGTACGATTACTGGATGACCAGCTGATACTGCTTCCTTAATGTCTTCCGCGGTAATGTTTGCCTTCACCGTTTGCGTGTAACCGTAGTAGCTGCGGGCAAATTCGCCGAGTGCAGTCATGGTCAGATCCGGTTCGCTGCCGTATTTGTCTACTTCCCATGCCTTCATCTGTCTATATACGCTGTCGGCTTCGGCATCGGGAACGCGGTTGCCTGTATATGTGAGGTTTTCTAAATAGCCATGGTACATATATATCGCGGCTTCTTCGCATGATTCTTCGTGAACAGTCCAATTGGAAAAGGGGGCCTGGGGAGCATAGGGCACATTCAGATTAGCCGATTCTGGAATGGTAACTTTAGTTTCGGTGACAGGTGTTTCTACTTGTAGGGGTTGCTGACTTACTTCCAAAGCCTTTGGACGTGGCCAGAAAATATAAGCGCAACCGGCAGTTAGAACAAATGCGCCAAAAACAAGCCACAGATAAGCCCGGCGGCGATAAATATTTACTTTTTTGTGTTGAGTTTTCATGTTCCTCTAGATTGTCATCTCTGCGACGAACTTTTGCAAAAGAACACGTGGGTCTGTGCTCGTTGATTTCATCGCGAGGTCCAGCTCGATCAGGCTGCCATGGAGCGCTAGTAGCTGATTTTTGGTGAAATTGCGTGATTGTGAGAGGGATTTCTTAATTACGTACGGATGTAAATGAGTCTTGCCGACAATTTCACCTTCACTGAGGCGATGATCGGAGAGATCCTTTACGATTAACAAGTTGCGGACTTGTCTCGCGAGCATAGAAACGAGGTATATCTCATTTTCGCCAGAATCAAGTGTGCGAGTCAGGATATCTAGGGCGCGCTTGGCACGTTTCTCGGAGAGCGCATCGGTGAGTTCAAAGATAGTATTAAAAAATCCTGGATCAACGAGTAACTCAACATTTTTTTTGGAAATGTGCTTGTTATAAGCGACTAGTTTGGAAAGTTCCGTCTCAAGCCTGGCCAAATCACTGCCGCAATATAGTTGCAACAGGCTTGCGGCATCGGAATCTAGGGTTGCCTCAAATATCTCGGCACGTTTCTTTAGCCAGGTAATCGCTTCGACTGGTTTCATTTCGATGAGTTCCTCGACTTTACCAGTCTTTACCAAGGCTTTATAGAGTGCCATACGTTGATCTGGTGCCTCTTCCTCAACGAAGACAATATCGGTAGACTCGGGCACATTTGGTAGCCATTTAGCGGTGTTTTCAAGCAATGTTTTGTCTTTGCTACGCATCATATTCTTAATCACTAACAGACGTTTATCTGAGAGAAATGGCAAAGATTCGGCTTCATTTTTGATAGTTGCGAAATCGAAACCAGATTCGATGGTCGAGATGTTGATGTCGCCAGCGTTGCCAAGATGAGCATTCAATATCTTGCGAACTTTTTCGTTCACTCTATACCTGTCGCTGCCAAAGAATAGATATATCATAATTGCTCCTTTTGGCAGTTTGGGCAAAAGTGTGTGCCACGGCCGCCGACGACAATTTTCTCGATGGTACCGCCGCATTTATTTGGGCAAGGTTCGCCGGCGTGATGATAAACTGCGAGATAGTCCTGCATCCCACCCTTTTCGCCGTATGCGTTCACGTAATCGCTATCGGTAGTACCGCCTTTTGATATGGCGAGTTTCAGAATTCGCTCGGCATTATCTGCGATACATTTCCATTCAGCATCTGTTAGGCTAGAAACAAGTCGTTTCGGGTGAATTCTGGATGCGAAAAGAGTCTCGTCGGCGTAGATGTTGCCGATGCCGGAGATAACATTTTGGTCCATTAGGAATTTCTTGATAGCGGAGCTTTTCATTCTTAAGGCGCGAGTTTTCAGATTCGAAATGTCCACTTTTGGGAGCGGTTCTGGTCCATATTTGGTGAAGTATTCGCCCACTTCGGCGATTGTCATCACCTTGCACCAACCAAATTTGCGCATATCGTTGAAAAACAGGGTCTGGTCTTTACCGAGATCAAAGATGATGCGGGTGTGTTGGTTCGGTAGAACTGCGTGCCAATCGTGATCGGCGTGACCACCAGCGATACGCTTGGAGTGATCTACATAGATAAGCTGCCCCGTCATTTTTAGGTGAAAGAGCATGAATTTGCCGTTCGAAAGTTCAAAAACGAGTACTTTGGCGCGACGATGTATAGAAATTATCTTTTGGCCGACGACATCCGTCTTCTTGCCAACAAAAGATTTGGGATTTAGAACATTCAGGCCGACAATCTCTTTGCCGGCCAGATTCGCTTGAAGCTGAATCGCTATGGTCTCTACTTCTGGTAATTCTGGCATATTGTTTCACAATTTCTGAATTACTAATTACTAATAACTAGTTAATTATTTAATTTATTAATTCCGTAATTACTTAGTAATTAGTTATTTTTACTTAGTAATTATCGAAGGTACTTTCGCCCTGAGAGAGCTTTATCGTCCGCCCATTCTAACGCTTTTACTAGGCTTTCTGCAAGCTCCCTAGTAGCATATGGGTTGTGCGCGGTGATAATATCGCCGTCTTGCTCGGTAAGTCCGCCCGTATAATATGCGCCTGCGTCCTCGACCTGTGCCTGGATACTATCAGGCCCGGTGACTTTTTTGCCTGTGATTTGACCAGAATATGTCAGGATTGGAACAGCGAAACCGATGGCGGCAACAACTTTGTGGGTAAGTAATGCGTCTGTAACTATCTTTACGATTTCTGGGTCGTCGTAATATTCCTTGGCGGCCTCCTCGCCAACAAAAACAAAAGCATCATAATCACCAGACGAGACGAATTCGAGTAGTACATCTGGCTGCACAATTGTCCCGAAACGCCCCTGGGCTTCTGACATATGGGTCGAGGCTACCTGATGTGATATTCCGGCTTCGTCCAGGCGCTCCACTATCCAGGTATATTCCTTGTCTCGAAAATCAAAGTGAGGCAAAATAAATAAAACTTTTTTACTCGATAGGCTCATCAACGACCTTTTTTCGTAGTTTCCGTTTGGAAGGAAAATTCACAAGTTCCACTTGTTTATCTCGACGCCCGTGTAGCATGGTGTTAAGTACTGTTCTAAGTCCTGTCGGCAAAAAGAAATATCCATATCGAAACAGGCCGAGTATATCCCATTTATCGTTCATAGCCTGGGTTTCGTGATTTAGTATAGCTTCGCGGACGGCATGAGTTGTTTTGCCTTCAAATAATGTATACCCCTTGCCAATACCCTGGAGAATGTGAGCGTCGCTAGAACCTGTTTCGGCGAGGAAAAGCAGTAGACGATTGATGTATTTAGCGCGAAGATTTTCCTCATCGTAGACTGGTGTAGCATTGACAGTTTCGATGGCATCGAAATGGTTTTTCTCTTGCAGAAGTGTAATTGTGCCAACGCCATGGGCCCAGGTGATCTTGCCGCTATTCATGCGGCTTTCATAGAAGGGATGTGCTGCGATGGAGATACCTCCTTGCTCGTGAATCTGCTTGAGCACTTCATGGGCAGGGATGTCCGGCTGTATTTGTTTATGTAGAAATAGCCCAAGAATGTGACCCTCATTTGATGAAACTTCCTCACCGACTATCAGCTCGAAGCGGTACTTTTTCTTCTTCATTAGCTCCCTGGCATAGAGCGCACCCTCAATGGTGTCGTGGTCTGTGATGGCGATGACGTCCAGGTTTGTCTTGTGTTGGACGTAATCCAATATAGCTTCGATAGTTGGAGCACCATCTGAGTAGTTACTGTGAATGTGGAGGTCTGCTTTGGAAAGGTTGTGAAGTTGTTCGTGCAGCTGTGTTCGAATCATTTTCATAAGATAGATTATAGCTTAGTTTGGCGGGTTAGAAAAGGCTGATTGCCCCTCTTGCTGCCGCTTCTCCGGCGACTTTGCCGCTGGACCAGGCCCACTGCAGGTTGAAACCACCCGAGTCGCCGTCGATATCTAGTATCTCGCCAGCGAAATAAAGCCCCGGCACAATTTTTGATTCGAGATTTGGGGTTACCTCTGATGTAGTTATGCCACCGGCAGTGACTTGTGCCTCTTTGAGTGGTCTAACTTTTGAAATTCCAAGACGGAAATCTTTGATTGTGCTAACAATATCCTGGCGTACGGATTTTGATATTTCTGCAGCCTTCTGGTTATCTTTTATCCGACAGGTAGCCAAAATATGTGGTACAAGATTCTTGGGAAGTACCACTGCTAGCAGCGTTTTGACAGCCTTTTTACCGTCTGCAGCAGCGAGTCCAACAATAGTTTCGTCCAATTTCTCGGCGGTAAGATCGGGCATCATATCGATAGAAAGTTCTGCTTTGCGACCGGCAATCAGAAGTGGGTCAACCTCGCGAGCGAGACCCATAGCGGCTGGACCGGAGATTCCATAATGAGTGAAGAGGATATCGCCATCACGGCTAGCAATTAGTTTGCCATCCGCTAGCAAAGAAACATGCGCAACCAAACGGATACCCATGATATCTTTTACAAAATCATCGGTAGTCTCTAGCGGTACTAGGGCAGCGTGTATTGGCACTATCTCGTGACCGAAGTTCTTTGCCCAAAAGAGCCCGTCACCGCTAGAACCGAACTGGTGCGCTGCCTTACCACCTGTGGTGAGGATTACTTTGTCCGCCGTGATCTGCTTGCCGTTCTCGTCAGATATATGCCAAGGTTCGCCGGGCTCTAATCGTTTTACCGTGAATCCGGTATGGATAGTGACATCGTATTTCGTAAGTTCTGCCCTTAATGCATTTACAACCGTACTAGCTTGGTCGGTGCGCGGGAAGATGCGGCCCCGATCTTCTTCTTTTAGGAGAACTCCGATTGATTCGAAAAATTCAATTGTCTCATGACTGCCGAAATCTGCGAAGATTGGCTCGGCAAAAGTAATGTCGCTACCGTGATATCGACTGATTGGAATGTTGCGATTAGTGATGTTGCAACGACCATTACCGGTGGCCAGTATTTTGCGACCGACTGCCTCATTCTTCTCAAGTAATACGACACTAGCATCCGCTCGGGCAGCAAAAATGGCTGCCATAATTCCCGCAGGCCCACCTCCAACCACAGCAACATTATAATGTTTATATGTCTTTAGCATTAACGATAATTGCCAAACTGCAGCGGCATATCTAGATTTTCTGCCCTTAGTAATTCCATTATTTCCTGCAGTTCATCCTTGGATTTTGAAACTACGCGGACTTCTTCGCCTTGAATGTTTGGTTTTGCTTTGGGGAAATGCTCGCGAATTAGCTTAGATATTGCTTTAGCATTCTCGCTACTGAGTCCACTGCGCAAAACTATTTTTTGGCGGACAGTATCTCCACCCGCGGCCTCTACGGCAGCTGACTTATCGAGAACTTTCAAAGAGATATCTCGTTTGACCATTTTTGATTCGAGGATATCGATGATTGCGGTGAGCTTGTAGTCACTGTCGGTCTGGACGGTCAGTTCGCCGGCTTTGTCGTCATGTTTTATATCAATAAGCACGCCCTTAAAGTCGTAACGATTATCTATTTCGCGCCTAGTCTGGTCGATGGCATTTACCATTTCTTGATGGTCATAATCGCAAGTAATATCAAACGAATAATCGCTACTCATGTGTGGTCTCCTATTTGGTTATTGTCATACCCTTTGTAAATTCCCGGTTCACGGCCTCATTTGCCTTGCCAAGAACACCAATATCTTGTCCATTTATGGTCGCATCAACAGAACCGCCATCGTTTGTGGTAATCTTGATCTTGTCTGTACCTTTGTAAGTCTGGGTGACGCCGGCTAGCATTACGATAGGCTTATCGGTGACATTCTTGCCGTCCACCTCTACCTGCACACTGGCTGAACGTGGCCCAATCGTTAGTTTTATTTCTATACCAGCAGCTGTAGAAGAGGCGACTTCGCTTGCAAAGGTGGCGACTACAGTGTCTCTGATTTCAGTATATTTGCCCATTTTGTTTTGCGCTCTCACTTTTATTATATTGACGCCGTTTTGCAGGCTAATCTTCTCTTTAAAACTGCCGTCTTGATCAACACCGATTTCGACATCGTTTATGAATAACGAAGCTCCAGTATCGGTGGTGCCTTCCACATTTACAGAATTCCCCGCGATGTTCACGTTATCCTTTGGATTTGTAACAGTAAGTTTTGGCGGTGATGTGAGCAAAGCGACCTGCCAACCGATATATAAGAAGATGCTGAGGGCTGCGAAAACTATGGCGCCCACTGTGATAGTTTTTGGCGTAATCACAATCTTTGGTGTTGCCAGCGGTTTTACGATAGGGGCGCCAGCTTTGGCCTTACGGACATTTTCTATGAGCCCTCGTTCACGTTCATAAAGTTTCATGACCTTATCTGGGTCAAGTTTCAGAAAGTTCGCATAGTTACGTACAAAACCGCGGACATAAACGTCTGGTGGCAAGCTGTCGTAACGGCCATTCTCTATTGCCTCAATGTGTTTCGCGCGCACGCGAATAGCTTTCTCTATATCCTTTGGGTCAAGTCCTAGAGAGATTCGCTTTTTGGCGAGTTTTTCGCCGAGACCTTCTTTTTGTGGGAGGGTCTTTCTAGTAAATTTGACTGCAGCAGTCATCAGACATCGCTCCCGTCCCCCGCCTCAGCTATCTCACTTATATCGTCCACCATTACATCGCGAGGACGTGCTCCGTCTTGTGGGCCTACCACACCGCGTTCTTCTAACAGGTCCAAAAGCCTAGCTGCTCTAGCGTAACCGATACGCAGGCGACGTTGCAGCAATGAAGCTGAGGCTTTGCCAGCACGGATTACGCAGTCTGCGGCATCATAGAACAGATCGTCATCCACGGCACTGAAATCGCCACCAATCCCGCCATTCATCTTGGCGTGTTGTATCAGAATTTCTTCATTATAATCTGGCTCGCCTTGAGTTTTCACAAACTCTGTAATCTGAGATACTTCTGGCTCAGATACGTACGCGCCTTGGATACGGCGAGGTTTGGAGAGCTCGGCGGACATAAACAGCATATCGCCATTGCCGAGTAGCTTCTCGGCGCCACCCTGGTCTAGGATGGTGCGTGAGTCGGTATTTGACGCTACAGAGAAAGCGATACGAGTAGGTATATTTGCTTTGATGAGGCCAGTAATGACGTCTACGCTTGGCCTCTGGGTTGCAACTACGAGGTGCATACCAACAGCACGAGCCATCTGAGCGATGCGGCAGATAAGCGCTTCAACCTCGTTTGCAGATACCGCCATTAGGTCAGCAAGTTCATCAATCACGATTACGATGAATGGCATCGCTTCGTTGCCCTTGGCATCATTATATTCAGTGATATTGCGTTTGCCGGCCTGCTGCAGCACATGATAACGTCTTTCCATCTCAGCTACTGACCACTTAAGGGCACTCACCGTTTTGTCAGGCTCAACTATTACGGGTGTGAGCAAATGTGGAATGTTATTATAGAGAGATAACTCCACTCGTTTAGGATCGACCAGGATAATCTTCAACTCTTGTGGAGAATTCTGATACAGAAGTGAAAGCAAGATCGTATTTATGCAAACAGATTTACCAGAACCGGTAGCACCAGCGATGAGTAGGTGAGGCATCTTGCCAATGTCGGCAATCTGGGGATGCCCAGCCGTATCGAGTCCCAGGACCACCGAGAGCTTGGACTTTCTATTTTTGAAGGTTTCTGATGCCAGAATGTTGCGCATGCGCACGGTCTGAGCCGTCTTGTTTGGCACTTCGATACCGACTAGGCTCTTGCCTGGGATAGGAGCTTCGATACGAATAGGGTGCATTGCCAGTGACATGGCCAAGTTCTTATCTAGGGCGGTAATCTTTTCCAGTTTCACGCCATCGTCTGGCTTTAGGGTGTATTGAGTAACGGTAGGGCCGACATTTACATCAGACATAGAGACCTCAAGGCCGAAATTGGCGAGGGTTTTCTGAATAGTATCGGCATTGGCACGGACATTACCGCTATCGGCGCGGGTTGTCATTTCCTCGAATAATGTGAGTGGTGGTAGTTTCCAGCCAGTAGTATTTACGGTGCTCATTACGGGCTGAATGACGGGTTCGGCACCTTTGCCACGTTTAAAGTCGGCCAGATTGGTCCGAGGGACCGGACCAGTCTCGTTGATCTTAATGTCATGCTTGCCGCCAACTCTTTCGCCATCCTTGTCTTTTTTGTGGAAAAGCCCGCTGATAGGAGTATTGGTTGCGAGCAAGGCGCTTGCGATGGCTAGCGCCAGCAATACGATGAAAGACACTGGTGCATTAAGTATCATGAGCATGCCCTTTTGGATATAGAGTCCTAAAAGTCCGCCACCGTTGCCGGCGTTTGCCATGGTTTCAGTAGTTGAGGAGCTTATAAAGATGTGAAAAATACCGGAAAAACTAGCCAAAAGTACGACGAGTCCAGCAATAGTGAGTCCAGTAATTTCATATTCTTCGGGCTTGAATAGTGAATAAGCAATACCGGCGAGAATTAATGGAGTTACAAAGACGGTCCAACCGATAGCTAGGCGCAAATACAGATTCAGGTATATACCGAGACTCCCAGCGAAGCCGAAGGCACTTACCAGTACCACGAACGCCAAGAGTATCAGCACTATCGCGATAATCTGATTGCGGACAATCGGATCTATGGTTGCGAGCGCGCCACCCATTTGTCTGGCTATTTTTTTATT
>Ga0209540_10001191_pt1 | contig 20612 bp, 16 predicted proteins | sample BarGraIncu01121A_FD_184501 | JGI IMG/M metagenome (GOLD analysis project Ga0209540, IMG submission 184501) | Arctic peat soil microbial communities from Barrow, Alaska - Barrow Graham LP Incubations 011-21A (SPAdes) (version 2) | ecosystem: Environmental > Terrestrial > Soil > Wetlands > Peat... | reverse complement strand
GCACGATAAGCCGATGAAGTTTCGGCAAGGCGTGTACGGGTCGTTTTGGTCCTGTTCGGTAAGAAACCCGAACGGCAGATGGTGCCCGATCACCAAGGAGACGAACTCCCACGGTGACGAGAAAAAAGCAACAGCTTAGTCGAGCTGGAAGCTTTCGAAGGGGCTGGGCCTTGTGCCCGGCCCCTTTTTTTGCTGCACTCATACGGTAACATACAGACGGCACGTTTTCAACAGTGCGCGGAGAAGGGGTGAGATCCAGTAGGATCTCAGGGATGCGTTGAGTATAGCGGAGAACTGTCGGGCTGACGACGCCTAGCGATGAAACGGCTTGTCGCTACGGGCAAATGCGGGCGATCTCGGTGGGCTTTACATAACTCACCGACACTTTCCCGGTATACTCGGAGGCGTTTAGCTGTGAACGCAGCAATCGTAGGCGACGGTCCCGTGGTCTGATATCGCTAACGGAGTGGCACACTGGGCGTTGGTGGGATCTTCTCCAACGTCCACTTGCGGTCAACAGTGGCTGCAGCGCGAAGAGCGGTCAGCCACGTCTGGTAGGCCTCGTACTGCTTCTGCTGGTAGGTGTAGCTATCCAGCGCATGGTTCGGATCGTTCTCCTCGACCTGGATGATGTGATAGCCGAAGGAGCTCTTCACCGGCTGGCTGATTTCACCGACCTTCAGGGCGAAGGCGGCAGTTTCGAACGCCGTGTCCAACCCCTGGCCCTTGCCTACCCAGCCAAGCTCACCGCCCTGCTGGGCGCTCCCCGGATCATCCGAGTATTCCTTGGCCAACGCGGCGAAGTCACCACCGGCCCCCAGCTTCTGTTGCGCTTTGACGATGCGCGCCAGTGCCTGTGCGTCGTCACGCGGCGGCGTAGGCTGGGAGGTCGGCTCAGGCGTGCGGATGGCGACCAGAATGTGGCGCACCCGAATCTCGGCCGCCGTCTTGGACACGTTGTTTGTCAACTGGGTGTAGAGCTTCTGCTTCAGCAGATCGGTCTCTACCACCTGGCGGAAGTCCGCCTCGCTCATGCCCGTCTGCTGCGTGAGGCGCGTCAGAAACTGCTTGTAGGCGTCCTGGTAGGCCTGCAGTGTGACCGGGGTCGCGGTCGGGGCGGGAGTCGGCGAAGGCGTGGCCGTCCGGGCTGCAGTCGGCGTCGGCGATGGCCCAGGCGTGTTCGTCGGGGTCGGGCCGGGTGTATTCGTGGGGGTCGCAGTTGCCTTGGGCGTGGCCGTCGGCGGCACACTATAGTAACCGAAGTCGTGCTCGATCGCGTCGGTCACTTCCTGTTGGCTGACGGTGATGCCCTTCTGGCGTGCCTGCTCGCGCAGCAACTGGTTGTCCACCAGCGTATCCAGCACGGTGACGCTGGAGCCTGATGGATCGGCCGCATCCTGCGCGTTCTGAGCCCAGTCGAACTTGACGGCCTTCTGATAGTCGGTCAGCGTGATATTGGTGCCGTTGACGATTGCGACGGCATCTACTTGGTTAACCTGTTCCTGAGCCTTGGCCGAGGTCGGTCGCGCATCCGAAGTTCCGGTGGCCTTGCTCAGGCGGACATCTGCGGACGCGCCTTGACTGGCCGCAGGTCGAATCATCTCAACACTCACACCGTTTAGAGAGCCGGAGAGTTTGCCGTCGCCCACCTTGACGTTCGTCAGGAGATATTCCTGCTCGCCTAAGTCGCCAGACAACACCATTCTAATCTGATCGCTGTGGGCTTGTTCGTAAGTTCCAGCGAACTGGCGTCCGTCCGACGTCAAAGTCATCTTGCCACCGTCGAAGAACTCGAAGGCGAGATCTTCGCCGCCAGCCTCTTTCCACTTGCCGAGTATGTTGCTCTTTTGCCCGCCGCACGCGACGAGGATAAGCAAAACGAGCGTAAACGATAGGGCTTTGCGGACGCATGGCAATGACATGGCGGGTTTCCTCCTCTGCGCTGGGGAGAATGGCGGCCGAGTTAGAGCATGATCGGGTTTGCTGACATGCGCGTCTCGGCCGGCACCCCGTGTTCACCGCAGAACACGCTGAAGGAGGACGGAGTGCTATATGGCATGCATTATGGCCCGTGCGACAGCACGCACCAACATGAACTTACCGCCCAGTGTAAACGAAGATGATGGTTTTGGCAAGCAGCGTTGCCATTCTCTGATCGCGGTTAGGGTCTTTAAGGCTGGCGCTGTAGCGGCTGCAGGTTACTACTTGCCTTGGTCTTGGGCCGTCACTTTCATAGGTCCCCGACTGGAGGCATTGACGAGCGCGTTTCTTTGTTCTACTCTGATTATGTATAGCACTTTGACATCCTGCGTTCGTAGGAAGAGACATCCCGTCTGAAGAAGGAGGCACCAAACGTACAGATACTTGGTGGCAATCGGCAATTGCGAGCCCAACGGTGTCGGCGCCCTGAATGTGGGCATCTTTGGCTACTTCATGGTGATTGCGGTCCCCGAAGAACACCTCTCGGATCACGCTTTCAAGCTTGCTTGCCCCGACGTCTTTGACAACGCCCGCGCTGCGGTCTTCCGGGCCTGGGCGCTTACCATCCTTACTCCCATGGAGGACAGACATGAACACAGCTTTGGTTCCCGTAGGAAGCACGGCCATCGTGCCGGTGAATCGGATCGGCGTCGCCGGTCTTGATCACCTCGACGAAAGCGACGTGGCGCTGCCATACATCCGTGTGGTCCAGCCCACCAGCTCTGAATGCAGTCTGATGGACGGCGGCGAGGCGAAAGGCGGCCAGTTCTATGACACCGCTTTGCGCGTGGCCAGGAACGAGCTTTTCTTCTCGATCCTCTCCGTGGCCAAGTTTCAGGTCGTGTGGCAGGAAGGGAAAGATCCTCAGACGATCTACCTGGTCCTGGCCGCGGACCAAGACCTCTGGCCATTCGTACTCAAGGTTTCGGGGACGTCCGTCTTCGCTCTCAAGTCTCTCACGGCCTCACTCCTACACCTGGGGGCGCCAGTCTCCTGGGCCTACAAGGTGCGGGCGGTGACCGAGAAGCGCGAGAGCACCAAGGACGGCCAGCCCCGGAAGTGGTTTGCGATCCGCTTCTACATCATGGGCGAGAACGATGACGAGGCGGTCCACAAGCTGACCGAGATGGCCGGCAAGTTCTCACTGTTTGCCGAGAACGCCCTGCCACCTCTGGAGCCCGACGAGATCTCGTAGGAGGTACACGATGCCGCAGATTGGCTTTGTCTGTTGTGATGGCGAGAAGCGCCGGTTTGCCGATTGCATCCAGCATGCTTTGGCGTGCCAGTGTCCCTGGACGCCTGCCGTTCTTGAGGCGATGGCAGCCAACATCCGCCCAGAGCAACCGTGCCTTACGGTTACGGAGCTTCTGGGATGCGCAAGGCAGACCGTCCTCAAGAAGCAGCTGGACTGGTACGAGACCCCGGCGTCTGCGTATGCGAAGTTTCGAGGCTCGATGTTTCACAAGGCGATCGAGGGTTCGAACAGCGGTGCGATCGTCGAAGAGCGATTCGCAATCACGCTTCCAAGTGGTGTGACGATCAGCGGGCAGCCGGATCTGATCTATCCTGATCAGCATCTGCTGCTGGATTTCAAGACGACCAGGTACATCCCCAAGGAACCCTACGCCCATCACATCCTGCAGCTCAATGCTTACAGGTATCTGGTGTGGGAAACCTATGAGATCTGGAACCTGGAGGTGGCGTATTTCGACATGAGTAGTTGCCGCCGGCTGCCGGTGCCGCTCATGGACATGGGGAAGGTTGAATCGTTCCTGGTTCAACAGGGCTCAGCGGTGACTGAAGGACTTACGGGTTCTCAGTTGCCCGAAAGGACAGGCGAAGATGGCTTATGGCAATGCGGCTACTGCCCGTTCACAGCCGAGTGCTGGCCGCAGGGAGCGCCGAAGAAGGTACGCGCCACAGCTAAGGCCTGATCTCCTGCATCGGCTTTACCTGCTCTCGGAGCAGGAAAACAGGCCGATGACGAGGCTGCTCAACGAAGCGTTGGAGCAGTTTTTGTTTAAGTGGGAGGGAACATGAACACTTGTCCCAAGTGCGGGCAGAAGTATCCGATGATCCTGACGGTCCTTCCTGATGCCACGGAGGTCTACTACTGCACCAAGAAGGACTGCGGCCAAATCTGGGGAGAGCGGCTGGTCACTTTCGATGTGTCCTTGAACCTTGTAGAGCACCGAGAGGAAGCATGCCAGCCGACGGGCGAAAGCATCGAGGTTGGGCTCACTGCTAGTGTGGTCCCGCGGAATGGATCGAGCAAGTCAAGCGACGGTGTAACTTCAGACTTGTGATCGAGCGATGCCCACAACCGGCGCGGATTGAGTAGAAGTCGAAGTGAAACATGCGCCGGTCGAAGCGCGAACGAAAGAGATGCGTCACTGCCACCTGGAGCGAGCGGCGAATTAGCCGAACGTCAAGCACAGGTGCAAACGGCATTCGGAGGATCATGTTGTCCTTCGGGTCGTGGTGCAGTGGCAAGAGGCCCTGGAAATCAGCAATGAAATCCAGGGCCTTTCTTTTTGAATCATTACTGGATTGGGTGATTGACCGTTATGCGGCCTCGCAGAACGGATCGAGTGTCCCAACCGAGTCCCAGGGTGAAGGCATCGCCATCCCGGCCTGATCTCTCGATACGCGCATGCGATTGGTGCAATGCACACCACCGTAGGGGAGATGACCGCGCCACAATTCGTCAAGCTGACTATGGAGCCTGCTGCTGCTCTATTTGAGAAGCAGGTGAAGGACGGCTGCGCAGCCGAAAACGCGAGCTCTTCCGAACCGAGTACAAAGCCTACCTGGCTGACATCAAGCCAGGGGAAGGTGGAGCGCTCGTGCCGGTCTGTCCTCCGGGCCATTCGGACTTTCATTCGTCCAGCAGGCTGAGGATTCAAAGTTCAGGCTGCGTAAGCGAAAGTTCATTTGACGACTGGTTGTGTTGGGTTATAATCGGGTGGCCGTGCTTCTGTATCTGTTCCAACGGATGGGGGAGGGCGGGCAACTGGCCCCTCTACCGCGACAGGCTTTGGGTTCAAGCTAGATCAGTAAGGTAGATCAGAAAATGACAGACAGGCCTCATGCTTCACAGGTCTTTACGCCCGGTGCGCCGATTGACAGCCGCCAACTGTGTGTGTTAGAATACCATCAGTGTAGCTCGGTGGTCTCTTTTTCGATCTACTTGTTCCACTATTTCCAATGGAGGAAAGTATGAAGAAGGCAAGGATTACCACAAGACGCGAGTTCCTGAAACAGGCCGCTGCATTCGCTGCAGCAAGCGCCATGGCGGCCTGCACGAGCCCGGCTTCCCCTCAAGCGCCGGCGCAACCACCGGCACAAGGCGGACAGGCGACGCAGGCCCCGGCTGCCCCGCCAACCACTGCTGCAGCCGCGCCCGCCGCCGCTAGCGAAATTGCGCCGGGCGTCCCCAGGGATCAATGCCTGATCCTCGAGAACCCCACCGGGACGGTTCTACCGGCGGATAACTTCAACCGCTGGAACCCTTCCTCCAACACCTATTCCACCGGCTTCCAGCAGCTTGCGCTGGATGCGCTGTGGTACATCGACCCAGATGCGGGTGTCAAGGGTGTCTGGGACAATGCCCTGGCCGCCGACAAGCCGATCTACAATGCCGACTTCACCCAGATGACCGTCAAACTGCGACAGGGTCTCATGTGGAGCGACGGCGTCGAGTTCACGGGAGACGACCTGTTCTACACGGTCGACGTCCAGATGAAGACGCCCGCATTCGGCTATTCTGGCCTGTTCACGGGTAATATCGACCACATGGAACAACCCGATAAGTACACGGTCGTCTTCTTCTTGAAAAGTCCCAACTCGCGCTTCCACTCTGCCTTCACCGTCCGCTGGGGCGCCTGCTTCATGATGCCCAAGCATATCTTCGAGAAGGAGAAAGACCCGCTGGCTTTCAAGTTCAATCCACCGGTCAGCCTGGGCGCCTTCAAGCTCAAGGATTTCGATCCAAACGGGAAATGGTTCCTGTGGGAGCGCCGCGACGACTGGAAGAAGACCTCGGTTGCCCTCCTGGGCGACGTCGATATCAAGTACGCCATGTACATTGACCCAGGCCCAAGCGACAAGCGGGTTATGGCCCAAACGGCACACCAGTTGGATGTGATTCACGACTGCACCCCCGAGGGCCGCATTACGCTCGCCAAGACCAGCCCAACGTCGGTCGGCTGGTTCAAATCATTCCCCTGGGCTCATCCTGATCCCACCCTGCCGGCTGTCATCTACAACAACGAAAAACCCGGCCTGGACAAGAAGGAAGTGCGCTGGGCGTTGACGCTGGCCATCGATATCGTCCAGGTTGCCATGGCCTCCTACAGGGGCGCGGCGACCATATCCGCCATCGATGTTCCTCCGACCGGTTTGTACCCCAAGTACTATCACGATCCGCTGGAAAGCTGGCTAAAGGACTTCACCATCAAGGTGGGTGGGCAGGACTACAAGCCTTACGATCCGACGGCCGCGCAGCGGATTGCCGATGAAGCCCGCAAGAGCCTGGGCGACCTGGTGCCGACCGACCCCGCCATCATCAAGAAGTACACCGGCGCCGGTTGGTGGAAACAGGATCTCAAGGCTGCGGAACAATTGATGCTCGATGCGGGCATGAAGAAGGTGAACGGGAAGTGGGCTTTGCCCGATGGCTCGCCCTGGAAGGTGCCGCTGATGAGCATGAACGAAACCAACCCGACCATGAACCGGGCGGCGGCGGCGGTCGTCGAGAACTGGAAGACGTTCGGCATCGACACCACACTCGACTCGCAAGCCGCGCCGTGGCCGATCATGTTAGCGGGTCAGTACATGGCCAACCTGGCCTGGACGGTCGAGACCTGGGGTGGCGATCCTGACCTGTTCTACTTCCTCCAGTTCGCGCACTCAAAGTTCTATGTTCCGAGCGGGCAACCCTCCAACGGGAACCCTGGTGCTCGGCGCTGGAAGAATGCCGAGCTCGACAAGATCATTGATGCGATCCAACTGCTCCCCTTCGACGCCACCGACAAGACCGTCGAACTGGGACAGCAGTACTGCAAGCTCGCCGCGCAGGAAATGCCAACTACTCCACTGATGGCGTACAACGTGTTTACGACGATGGACACCACGTACTTCACCGGGTATCCATCAATCGATGATCCGTACACGGATCCGGTGCCGAACTGGGCTAACACCAAGTATGAGTTCGTCAAGGTGAAGCCCAAGAAGGCCTAACCTCGCCGCTGATCAGGTCGCGTTCAACCTGTTAGGCTGGCGCCAATAGTTGAACGCGATAATCGGGGTAAGAAACCGTTGCTACACAAGACCCCTCCACAGCGGCTGTCTGAACCGGCAGCTACTGTGGAGGTTTTTCTTTCATCGAGGAGGTAGCCCAATTGCGAAGATTCATCTTGAACTATCTACTTCCGCGCTTCGTCCAATATCTGACCGTCATATTTGTCGGGATCACAGTCACCTTTATCATTCCTCGGCTCTCGCCCACGGATCCCGTCGCAGCGCAGGTCTCCATGATGCTCGCGCGGGGGAGCGCCCTGGACCCGCAGGCCGTTCAGTCCATGCGGGCCGCGCTGACCGATCTATATGGGCTGTCAGGCAGCCCACTCCAGCAGTATTTCGCATTTTGGGGACGGCTGCTACGGGGCGACCTCGGCCCTTCACTGGGTAATTTCCCAACGCCGGTATCCCAGATGATTGGCCAGGCAATGCCGTACACGCTCAGCCTGCTGATCACGGCGACGCTCGTTTCGTGGATCTTTGGCAACCTGTTTGGCGCCCTATCCAGCTATTATCCTAAGAACAAGGGATTGAAGGTGGTCGAAATACTCGGCCAGACAGTCCGCCCTATACCATACTACATCTTGGCCCTCGTCCTGCTGGTCGTGTTTGCCTTCTATATCCCGATTTTCCCCTTCTCGGGAGCTTACCCGATCGGGATTCATCCCAGCCTGTCTCTTGATTTTGCCTGGATCTACGTCCAGCATTCCTTCCTGCCGGCAGCCACCCTGGTGCTGATCGGGTTTGGAGGCTGGTTCATCGGGATGAAGTCCCTTACCTCCAACATCATCTCCGAAGACTATGTGGTCTATGCAGAAACCGCGGGATTGAAGGAGCGCAAGATCTTGGGCAATTACGTTATGCGCAATGGCCTGCTGCCGCAGCTCACCGGCCTGGCCATGTCGCTTGGAACGGTTTTCAGTGGTGCGCTCATCATGGAGATCGTCTTTGGGTTCCCGGGAATTGGCAGCCTGACCCTGGTGGCCGTCTACCGGAATGACTATTCAATGATCATGGGCATTGCCATCTATTCGATCATCGGTGTGGCTACCGCCATGCTCATCATGGACCTTATCTATCCCTTGTTCGATCCACGGGTGCGATACCAGTAAAGGATGACCTATGTTCAAAGTGATACGTGACCTGTTCAGGTACGACGGTCGTTTCCGCCTCGCCGCTTTTTTTCTGACAGCGGTGACGGTGATGATCATTCTGTCCTATGTTTCCCCATATGATCCGGACAAGTCTTTTGTAGTGGCAATGGATATGCCTCCATCTCCCGAGCACATCTTTGGCACTGACTCGCGTGGACAGGACGTCTTCTGGTGGATGACGTTTGCCATGCGCAATTCATTCTTCATGGGGGTGATTACGGCGGCCGTCTCGCGCGTGATCGCCATCTTGATGGGACTTTCCGCCGGTTACCGGGGTGGATGGCTTGACAGGTTTCTGATGTCGGTCACCGACACCTTTGTGGTCTTACCACTGCTCCCGATTCTGATCTTGCTGGGCTTCTTGCTGCGGGACATTATGAACCAGTTTTTGCTCGGGTTTATCCTGGCACTGTTTGGCTGGCCTTATGATGCCCGCCTGATTCGTTCTCAGGTATTGACACTGAGGGAGCGCGCATTCACCCGCACCGCCGTTTATTCCGGGACCGGCCCATTCTGGATCACGATCAGAGAGCACCTTCCCTTCGTGATGCCCATTGTGCTCGCTACCACCATTAACAATATACTATGGGCGATTGGTTTTGAAGTCACTTTGAGTATTCTCGGGCTCTCGGATCTGACCAGACCCAGCATCGGAACTGCGCTCTACTGGGCCAACCAGCACGGAGCATTGGTGGCAGGGGTCTGGTGGTGGATCGCAGCTCCGACTCTGGCGGCAATCGTGCTCGCCCTCGGCCTGTATCTGCTCTTAACGAGCGTCAATGATTACATCGACCCGCGCACTCGCTTGCGCTTGATTGGTGGATGACCTATGGCACTATTGAGCGTAAATAGCCTCTGCGCCTATTACCAGACTGAGCTGTATGGCATCTCCCGAACCGTAAGGGCAGTGGACGGGGTGACTTTCGAACTGTATCCAAACGAGATTTATGGCTTGGCCGGCGAGTCGAGCTGTGGCAAGACAACCCTGATCAAGGTGATCTCGGGTAATGTCAAACCTCCCTTGAAAGTCATTTCGGGAAGCGTCGACTACCAGTTTGGGTCCTATGCCGTGGACATGCTGCACGTCCCCAAAGAGGATCTGCGGCGCAACGTGCGCTGGAAGGAAATTTCGTACGTGATGCAGGGGTCAATGAGCGTTCTCAATCCTGTTCGCAAGGTTATCAAAACCTTCGAGGATATTGTAGAAACTCACGACCAAATCACCAACAGGAGGGAATTCCTCGAGCAGGTAACCGCCCACATTAACCGTCTGGGTCTCCCGACCGAGGTCCTTAGTTCTTACCCGCACCAGCTCTCGGGGGGCATGAAGCAGCGAGTAGCAATCGCTTTGGCGACCTTGTTCCAACCCAGTCTGATTATTGCCGATGAGCCAACCACAGCGCTGGATGTCGTCGTGCAGCGCGGAGTTCTGCAGATGATCAAGGATATCCAGGGCGCCAGCAACAACACGGTTCTGTTGGTGACCCATGATATGGCCGTGCATGCCAACGTTGCCGACCGGGTGATGATCATGTACGCAGGCCGCATTGCTGAGGAGGCGCCAACCGAAACCATTTTCAATGCGCCGCTCCATCCCTACACCCAGCATCTGATCGGCTCGCTGCCGATGATAGGCGAAAGATCGAACAAAGCCGCCCTAAAAGGCACACCGCCCAATCTTGCTAATCCGCCGAGCGGCTGCCGGTTCCACCCACGCTGCCCGTACGCGATGGAGGTGTGCCAGACCACAGTACCCGATCTGGTCCTGGTCAAGCAACGTCATCGTGTGGCCTGCCACCTGATCAAGGAGGCGTCCGCATGAGCGCAAATGGGAAACTGCTCGATGTCCAACACGTAACGGTCGAATTTCACATCGGTGGACTGATGGGCGGCTCACTCCTGGTGGCAGTGAATGACATTTCCTTCTCGATGGAAAGCGATCGGCCGGCGATCTTTACGCTGGCAGGCGAAAGTGGCAGTGGCAAGACGACCCTATCGCGCCTGCTGCTTCATGATCTTGACCCAACCAGGGGCAAAGTGCTGTTCGAAGGCCGCGACCTGGCGACTATCCGCAAGCGGAACGACCTAAAAGAATTCATGAAGAAAGTCCAGCCGGTATTCCAGAATCCGTTCGAGACTTTCAGCCCGCTGCGCCGTGTAGATGCATACCTGTTTGATACCGCGTTGAACTTTGGAGTAGCGTCCGATCGTCAAGATGCAGCTCGGGTGGTGGACGGAGCTCTTCGCAATGTGGGACTATCGCTGGATGAAGTGAGCAAGCGCTATCCCCACGAGCTTTCCGGCGGCCAGATCCAGCGGGTCTCGGTCGCCCGATCCCTCATCTCCCGGCCCAAACTGATCCTCGCCGACGAGCCCGTCTCAATGGTCGATGCATCTCTGCGCATGGAGATCGTCAACTTGTTCCGTAAGCTCAGGGATGAACAAAAGGTCAGCATCATTTACATCACGCATGACCTGGCGACTGCCTATTACGTCAGCGACCGGATTGCGATCATGCTGCGTGGTTATATTGTAGAATTGGGTCCAGTGGAAGACGTTCTTAACCGGCCCGCGCATCCATATACGCAGTTGCTGAAGGAATCTGTTCCCGAGCCTTTGCCGGCGGATCGAGAGTCTTGGGCAAAACACATCGAGCTTGGCACAACGGAAGTAAAGGAGTATGGTAGAGAAGGATGCAAATTCGCGGCCCGCTGCCCGTATGTGATGGACATTTGCCGAAAGGCTGATCCCCCTGACGTGCTGGTCAACCAGCAAACAGTGAAGTGCTATCTTTACACCTAGCATTCTGGGCAGGCTGTCCCAGCTGATAAGAATGGTAACGATTTTATTGCTCGAAGCAGGTGAGACCCATGACAACTCGGAATTCCGATTCCGCCTCCAAGGCCCAGCTCTACCTGGACACCAACCGCACCATCGCCGAGATCTCCCCGCTGGTCTTCAGCGGCTTCGCCGAGCACATGGGCCGCTGTATCTACGGCGGCATCTACGACCCGGCCTCGCCCCATGCCGGACCGGACGGGCTGCGCCGCGACGGGCTCGACGCGCTGCGCGAGCTGAATTTCCGTAGCATCCGTTATCCGGGCGGGAACTTTCTCAGCGGCTACAACTGGCTGGACGGCGTCGGCCCGCGCTCTCGCCGGCCCGTCCGCCGTGACCTGGCCTGGCGCTCGCTGGAGACCAACCAGTTCGGCACCGACGAGTTCATGCAGTTCTGCCGGGAACTGGGCACCAAACCCATGCTGGGCGTGAATCTGGGCACCGGCACCATCCAGTCGGCGGCGGACCTGGTCGAATACGCCAACGGCCGGCCCGGCAGCTACTTCGCAGATTTGCGGGCGGCCAACGGCCATCCCGAGCCCTACGGCGTCGAGTACTGGTGCCTGGGCAACGAGATGGACGGCCCCTGGCAGATCGGCCACCTCGATATGCACGAGTACGGCCTCAAGGCCCGCGAGGCCGCCAAGATGATGCGCTGGCAAGACCCGTCCGTCAAGCTCGTCCTGTGCGGCTCGTCCAACACGGCGATGCCGACCTTCCCCGAATGGGACCGCGTCGCGCTCGAAACCTGCTGGGATCTCGTCGACTATCAGTCGATGCACTACTACGCGGGCAACCGCCATGACGACACGGCCAGCTACCTGGCGCAGGCGCTTCAGTTTGAATCGCACATCGACACCCTGGCCGCGACCTTGCGCTACGTCAAGGCGAAGCTGCGCAGCAAGCACGACGTCTACCTTTCCTGGGATGAGTGGAACGTTTGGTATAAAGACCAGGAGATGGACGGTCGCTGGACCGAAGCGCCGCATCTGATCGAAGAAGTTTACAATCTGGAGGATGCGCTGGTCGTCGCCCAGTGGATGAACGTCTTCCTGCGTAAGGCCGACGTGCTCAAGATCGCCTGCCTCGCGCAGATCGTCAACATCATCGCGCCGCTGCTCACCACCACCGAGGGGCTGCTCAAGCAGAGCACGTTCTACCCCTTCGCGCTGATGAGCAAGTTCGCGCACGGCCGGTCGCTCTCGGTCGCTGCAAAGGCCCCGCTCGTCAGCACGGCGCAGTTCGGCGAGGTGCCTGTGCTGGATGTCGCGGCGAGCTACGAGCCGGACGGCGGCGCGAGCGGCGTGTTCATCGTCAACCGCAGCCAGTCCGACACGATCGTGACCGAGATCAACTGGCAGGACGGGGCGCCGTCGGCGGTGCAGGCCGTGTACCAGGTTGCCGGGACCGATCCCAAGGCCGCCAACACCTGGGAGAATCCGCACGTGGTGGTCGCGCGCCAGCTCGAGACGCCTCGCATGGACGGCAAGTCGCTGACCCTGACCCTGCCGCCGCTGTCGTTCACCGTGATTAGCGCGCACTAACCTACCCCGCTACAGGTTCCCCCTTCCCGACAAGGGAAGGGGGATGGCCAGCGTCGCTAGCACGGGGTAGGTACGTCTGCAGGAGACGCCGTTGCCCAAACTCCCTACCCGCAAGACCGAGCCTGGGTCACAGCCTCCAGACCGGGTAGAGGCCGGCCCCTTCCGGCTCGATCGAGTGATCTTTTTCAGCGATGCGGTGATGGCGATTGCGATCACGCTGCTCGTGCTTGACATAAGGATTCCGGGCATCGACAACGTGACCGCGCTGACGGACGCGCAGATTACCGCCCAGGTGCTGGCGCTCTGGCCGAAGTACATGGGTTAGGCGGTCACCTTCTGGGTGATCTCCCTTTACTGGGTGGCGCACCTGCGTGGTTTCCGCTTTGTGCGGAGCTACGACCGCCGGCTGTTGTACCTGAATTTCCTCTTCCTGCTGTTTATCGCCTTCATGCCGTTCCCAACGGGACTGTCGTTCAGCACACGCCATCACCGCTACCGTCGCGCTCTATTCTGGCACTGCGGCAGGGATGGGCCTTTCGCTGGCCGCCGTCTGGTCTTACGCTGTGGCCCATCATTACAATCGGCCGGACCTCCGGCCGATTATCGTGAATGACATCCGGGTCAGTCTGCTGCTGCCTTACGTGTCTTCCTGCTATCCATCCTGATCGCCTTCTTCAATGCCGGCGTGGCGATGTATGCCTGGTTCGCGCTCATCCCCCTCTACCTGGTCCGCCGCTACCGCGAGGAAAGGCTGATCGGTCGCGAGATGCACTGACCGGTCTGTCAGAATGCTGATTTCTCAAAATCTGAGGTCCGGACATGAATTCGGACAGTTGACAATAGGAGAGTCTCCATGGAAGGTTGCAACGAGCGTTGCAGTTACTTGGCGCCGTAACACCTTGACAATGCCGTGTGTCAGGCGGCAACATGTGTTGACACCACCCATCCCCGATGATATCATCGTTGCAACTTCCTCTAATAACCCATTAGAGGATGTAACCGGCCATTTTGCGGGCGGGTTCCGCCTTATAACGGGGAACAAAGGAGTGCTTAGGGGAAGATGACATTGAGGACTGTTGTCGGCGGGGGAGAGGGCGTCTTGTGCGAAGTTGGATGCCTCCGGTGTCACTAACACCATCTGCGGTCATCGGGCGCGGGCAGATCGCGCGAGATGCTGGCGTCACTCGCTGGCTGGTAGCACGTCCGTTCATGTGTAGGGGCAAATTGACACTTTCTGTAATCGCGGCTTACAATTAAGGCGTTGATTGGACTTCGGCTCAGGCTCAAGCAATGTCGATAAGGCAGCGGATGGGAAGTGTAGGCAAAATGGACAGTCCTGTTCCCGACTATCAACCGAGATACAGAAACAGCTGGGCGCTCATCATTGGGATAAATGCGTACCAAGACCTGAATCCTCTCAACTATGCGGTGAACGATGCGCAGGCTGTGTACTCGTTGCTGACCACTGAGCTTGGGTTCCCGCCAGACAAGGTGACATTGCTGCTGGACGGGGATGCTACCAGGCAGGCAATTTTGGACACATGGCTGGAATTGACCGACAAGGCGGCGGACCCTGATGACCGGGTGATCATGTTCTTCGCAGGCCACGGGATGACAGTCCAGGGCGCCAAGGCTGGGGAAGAGATCGGGTGCCTGGTACCCGTCGATGGCGACATAGACAAGCGCAGGTCACTGATCAGGTGGGATGAGCTATTGCGGACAGCCGATATGATCAATGCGAAGCACGCCTTCTTCATTATGGATGCGTGCTACAGCGGCCTGGCCTTCCATCGTGCTGTGCCGCCGGGCACCCAGCGGTTCCTTTCCGACATGCTGCAAAGGTTCAGCCGGCAGGTCATCACTGCAGGCAAGGCGGATCAGACCGTTGCAGACGGCGGGGGGCCGCAGGGCAAGAATTCCATCTTCACAGGACATCTCATCGAGGGCTTGCGCGGAGGCGCGAGCGATGCCAATGGCGTGCTGACTGCGAGCGCGCTGATGCATTACGTCTATGAAAAGGTCAGCAAGAATCCCAAGTCGCAGCAGACGCCTCATTATGGTCACATCGAGGGTGATGGCGATTTTGTCTTGAGAGTATCCCCGATGGAGGATCTTTTCCTGGACACGCTCAAGACAGACCAACTGGTGGCGCCGGCGCCGGAAATGCCAGAGACTCCAGCGCCAGCAACGCCACCCGTGCAAACCTTTTCTGCCAAGCGGGGCTATTTGGATCCGATCCATCCAAGCTTCGGTCGCAATGAATGGTCTGACAGGCTGGGGGAACGCAGATACGGGCGCGATGTATCAGACGGCTTAACCAAGGCATTTTGCTGGGTATCTTTCATCATGGAGCCGTCAGCACCAGACCTCGTGAAGGTTGACCTCGATCATGTCGAGAAATGGCTGCCGCCATTAGGCAGTACAAGCACAGAGCCCTATGAACGATTCCGCATGCCATTTGAGACCAGGACCACCCTGTCTTCCACTGTCTGGTATGATTTCTATCGGAACGAATCAGATCTCTGGGCGCGCTACGTGTGGTTCGATAAGGGCGGCAACCTAGAGTATGCGGACAGCAGTACTTTGGTGTTTCATGACTACAACGGACAGAGACGGTTTTATTACGTCCAGCTGGTTGGGCTGTTCTGGCAGTTCATCCGCTTTGGGACCAAGGCACTGTTGCACTGCAACTACAGGGGCGGAGTCCGGCTGTGGGCCAACCTGGTGGGCACGCGGGACACGATACTGGTTGACTTCTCACAGGAAACAGGAAAGGACAACCAACGCTGGCGCGATCCAACAGACCGAGAACCTTTCTTCGAGATAGACGAGCTGCCCAAGCTGACATCCACCGAGCGCAATATTCAACTGGAATACAGTTTCGTGGTGTCGGCAATGAAAGAGCCTGAAGGATTCGATCTGGTCAAGGACTTTGCGGCGAAGCTCGGGCGAGCATACAATCACAATACCTCGCCGCGATGCTTCAACTATGAGACCGATACTTTTCCGTGGAATCAGTTCTGGACCAGGCAATCTGGCCGGAGATGATGGTTAGCTTGTGATGCTGCGTAGATCGGCACGGCCAATTCTACAACGTCGCTATTTGTGCATTATACGACGTCACGTTTACGTCCGTTTCTGTCCCCTTCCCCGTCCTTCTGCCTAACCTGCTCAGCGAACAAACCCCTAAGATTATGGTAAACTTATTCCAAGCAGATAGGTAAAGGAGGAACATAGAAGAACTACAAAACGGACAACTTAGCCTTGAGGGCGGACTTGAGCAGTTTACCCAAGTCTACATGCCGGCCCGCAATTTCTCGATCAGAACGCGGCAGGAGTATCAGAGTGATCTTGAGGACCTGGCCGCATTTCTAAAAAACAGGCAAATCCTTTCGTGGTCGGTGGTGGGACTCCGGGACCTTCAGCACTTCATGGCCGAGCTTGATCGCAAACATCTTGCTCCCTCAAGCCGAAATCGCAAAACGTACGCTATCAAGACCTTCTTTGGCTTTCTCCACCAGTCAGGATACCTTCGGACAAATCCGGCCGGCGAGCTTATTCCACCGGCCATCCCCCAAAAAGAAAGACGCTTTCTGCGCGAGGAAGAATATCAAGCACTTCTGGCAGGGGCACATGAAAGCCGCGACCGGGCCATCCTTGAGGTCTTCCTGCAAACCGGCCTTAGGCTTACCGAGCTCACACAGCTTAGCATGAGCGATCTTGAGCTACCAAGACGCATTACCAAGGACCCGGAGAATGTCGGGTTTTTGAAGGTTAGGCGCAAGCGGGGCAAGGAGGTCTTGCTGCCTCTTAACTGGAAGGCCTGCGAAGCTCTTGCCGCCTGGGTCGCGGAGCGCTCGCAGACGGTTGGGCGGGACTCCACCGAGCAGGCACTTTTTATAAGTAAATTCAAAAAAGCTATGACGGGCCGGGCAATTCGCTTCCTGGTCGAAAAGTACATGGATCGGGCTGACATTGAAGGCGCCTCCGTTCATACTTTGCGCCACACGATGGCAACTCACTACCTGGCCAAAGGCGGCGATTTAAAGTCTGTGCAGGAGATGCTTGGGCACGAGTCGCTGGAAACCACACAGATTTACTTGGGCTTGGCGAAGAAGGTGCAAAGGAGGATGGTGCAAGAGTTGGCGCTTTGACGAGTAGGGAAACAGCTGTTCTACCCATTGGTGTTCTTACCGGCTTTGGGCTATAATCATGCTGCAAATAGGAGACTACGGTGTTCTGGCCCACTTTGGAGGAATCTATGCCGGAACCGAATGGTAATGAAATCAATATCTACTTCTCAGACTACTTCGGCGTCCCATCCGAGGTCGTCGAGGAGGCCGGCGCCTTCAACATTTCGCTCATAAATGACCTTCCCCTTTTCATAGATCCGTTTCTACTGTTCAACAGCCAAAACCCGCAGTACCAAAAGCTTCACGATGAGATGATCGGTTACCTACGCTTTCTGCGCGACAAGTCCCTAACTGGCAGCATCAATGACGGGTTGCTGCGGGCGTGGTTCAAGTTTTCGGAAGTGAAACAGACGTGGCTTGGCTTCTCCCGGGTGGGTAATGGCGGCAGCGGATTGGGCATGGATTTTGCCAAAACACTCAACGGAAATCTTAACTCCGTGTTCTCGGACTTCGGACAGGAAGGCACCAACCGGATCGCAAGAGGCAGTCACCTGGAAAAGCTGTGCCTTATTAGCGAAGGTGTCGGCAAAGACAACATTAGCGACTTCACCACCAACCTCATAAAGGAATGGCTTCTGAACTACACCCAGGCCTTCGCCCGCGCACATATTTCAAAGCGTCTTAGAAGGAATGTGGCCGTTCCCAGGGTTCGGTTCAACTACAAAAGCCAAATATGGGAGCCGGCTATGTTCGAGCTACCCTACTTCAAGCGTGATTACGTAATCCTCACGCCTACCGACATGCTCACTAAGGACGATACCTGGATAAATAGACCCGATCTTATTGACGACTACCCGATGATTGTAGCGACCGTCCCAAACGAGCAGCTTCGCGCTCAGCTTAACAACTACCTAATCTCGGTCCTGCCCCTCAAACCAACTGAAAAGGATAGGGACGCCGCAATCGCCGGAGCCTATAGGAAATTCCCGGAGTTACTGGAATACTACATCCGCTACAAAGAGGACAACGGCTCCGAGGCCAAGAACATCAGCGATGAAAAGGTAGCGGAGTCCAAGAGCCTCTATATTGATCACGTCCGGGCGCTCGTCCGGGAGCTGCTGGAGGAATCGGGATTTTATGCGATCGGGGGAAGAACTTACGATGAGGCCAGGAGCAGGGTAACGTTTTTGAAGGATGTAGTAGAGAACAAAGATGGCTACCGCATATTCTATGACGGGAGCAAACGTCTCGTGCGAAAGGAGCAAGATCTACACATCCTCTATAGGCTGACGTGGTTTGGCACCCCTTCTGATATCAATCGTGAGGTCAACAATGGGCGCGGTCCTGTTGATTTTTCTGTTTCCCGCGGAAGCAAGGACAAATCCCTTGTCGAATTCAAGCTTGCCTCCAACCCGCAACTTAAGAAGAACCTTACAAACCAAGTAGCCATCTACCAGAAGGCCAGTGATGCCCCAAAAGCCCTGAAGGTAATCTTCTTTTTCAGCGGGGAGGAACGGGTCAGAGTACAGGGAATTCTGAAGGAGCTGGACCTACTTGGAAACGAGGACATAATCCTCGTCGATGCCAGGCACGATAACAAGCCGTCTGCGTCTAAGGCAACGAGCGAAGACTCAGGGAACTAGCATTCTCCATGCAAATGGCGGCAAAGGCTGGACTAGGCGGCGGGATACGAGCTTGAGGATTGGCGCCTTAACTCCCCGTCATTGGACAACTCGATCAGCCGTCGTTCTGAGGTGTTGATGAGGACATGCATATTCTGCGGCGGCCGAGCGTCGACTAAGGAAGATGCTTGGCCGCTCTGGTTGTTCCGCCGTCTCGACGCAGTACGGCCGGGTTGGGTGAACGCGGAACGAGGAACCAAACCGCCCCTATCCTGGCCAGCGATTCAGCCTGGCGTGAGGGTCAAGTTCGTTTGCGCCGAATGTAACAACGGGTGGATGAGCGGACTCGAGAATCGCATGAAGTCGGTGTTTGAACTACTTCTCGGGGAGGGACCCACCTCGCTAGACCGATACGAACAATCGATCATCAGCGCGTGGGCAGTCAAGAACGCCATGGTTTTTGAGGCGCTTCGGGATAAGTTGCCTTGGGTCTTCACCGACGAGGAGCGGAGCCGGTTTCGTGTGACTCTAGATCCGCCCTCACCCACGACGGTGTGGCTAGCAAAGAGCGTTGATCCGCCAGCAGCCTATTGTTCGGCGGTTGACCTCTTTGGACAGGTTGCGGAGTCAGGCGACGCGATGCGGGCGTATCTCACCACAATGGCATTTGGGCCAGTCAGTCTTCAGGTGATGCGTATCAATCTCCCATCATCTACTCCTGCAGCGATCACGGCGGACCTTCGACCGGGGCCATGGGAAAAGGTGGCGATCCAAGTCTGGCCGATTCGTAGGTTGATATCCTGGCCGCCGGAAATGGGCCTCTTGGGTGAGGAAGGGCTCGATGCTTTTTCCCGGCGTTGGAGCCCGGCGATGTAGCGAAAACATGGTTCCGCAACTTTCGTGAAACGCCATCAAGGAACCTGTTCACTAGCTGTAACGTCGCGAATACGTCAGCTGGCCGTCAAGCAGCGTTTTTGCCTTGTTGTATAACTGTATACTAGAGAAATGACAACTGGCGTATGTGGACATTCCGCGTTTGGGAGTAGCAGATCTCGATGAGCAACAAGCAACATGTTCAATAATAGAGAAGTGGCTACTATCATATGGCTATTCCTGCTTTTCCTTTGGGTGCTTTCGAGAGCGGAGATTCGGTCGTCGCTGCCCGGCGTTGTGAAGGCGCTACTAGGAAGGCAGATGGTGCTGGCGATCAGCAGCATGCTGGCTTATGTTGCGGTAATGGTGCTGGTCTTTTCGAAACTCGGATTTTGGGATCAATCAGCAATTAAAGACACCGTATTGTGGGTGCTCGGCGGGGCTGTAGTCATGTTCTTCAACGTAAATAAGGCCGCAGGCGATGAGCATTACTTTCGCAAAGTGGTGTCTGATAACCTCAAACTGGTTTTGGTCCTTGAGTTTCTCGTAAACGTATACACGTTTGGCCTGCTTGCTGAGTTAGTAATCGTTCCGCTTATCGCCCTTCTCTTAATGCTGAAGACCTTCGTTGGGCTCAAGGCCGAGTACAAGAAAGTAGACACTTTTCTCGGTTACGTCCTTGGCATCATTGGCCTCTCGCTACTTGCTTTTGCTGTTTATCAAGCCATCGTTAATCTGCAGGTGTTTGCGAACCTGCGCACCTTGCGCGACTTCCTTTTGCCGCCAGTTCTCAGTATTGCGTTCTTGCCCTTTATCTATGGTCTGGCGTTGTACATGACGTACGATGGCTTATTCAGACGCATGGATTTCTTCAATGGGAACGACCCCGGTCTTGCACGTTACGCCAAGTGGAAGTCATTCACTTCATTCCATGTCAACCTAAAGGGCTTGAATGAGTGGTCCAAGGAAGCAAGAGGCCTTCATTTTGATAACAGAAGTGATGTGTTAGCGTTGATACAGCGATCCATATCTCGGTAAGAACCGTCCGGTGTTCTGCTACAATTGCCTAGTACACCTCGGCGTAATCTCGCCGGGGGTTAGGCCGCCAGGGCTTTGCCCTTGTAAGTCCATTTGAAGGGCTTGGCCATGGTCCGGTTGAAGTATTCG